>Ga0207416_1000199_pt1 | contig 111352 bp, 105 predicted proteins | sample PaiPotPPM11metaG_FD_184107 | JGI IMG/M metagenome (GOLD analysis project Ga0207416, IMG submission 184107) | Iron sulfur acid spring bacterial and archeal communities from Banff, Canada, to study Microbial Dark Matter (Phase II) - Paint Pots PPM... ... | reverse complement strand
TCGGGCCGCACGCCTCGGTCTAATCCACGGCCGCCGAGTCCTGCGCTTTTCCCACAACCCGGCGACGCAGCTTCTTTATAATCAAGTTCTCGGCCGCCTTGTGGCCTAAATTATTTTCGCTTTGAGGCTAAATGTGGTGACATTAGAACGATGGTCGGCCCATAGTACTCGACGAGCAGGAGGACAACGATGGATTTCGGCATCTTTTACGAGATCCAGGTCAATAGCCCGCTAAAACATCGCGAGCGTGAATATCGGGTTTTCCACGATGTGCTCAAGCAGGTGGACCTGGCGGAACAGGTTGGCTTCAGCCATTTTTGGACGGTGGAGCATCACTTTCAAACCGGCTTTGCCCATTCCTCCGCGCCTGAAGTGCTATATGGCGCGATCTCGCAACGCACCAGTGTTATCCGTATCGGCCACGCGGTGGTGCTGCTTCCTTTTCCCTACAATCATCCGGTGCGGATCGCTGAACGCGTCGCGACGCTGGACATCCTGAGCAACGGCCGAGTCGAGGTCGGCACCGGGCGCTCCGCGACCCAGGTCGAGCTCGGGGGTTTTGGCATCCCCTATAAGGAGACACGGGCGCGCTGGGAAGAGGCCCTCGATATCATTACCTCTATTTGGAAGAGCAAAGACGGCACTTTTTCATATAAGGGGAAATACTTCGATATTCCGGAACGCAACGTCGTCCCGATGCCAATCCAGAAGCCGCATCCGCCGATGTGGGTGGCGTGCACCGGCGAAGACACGCACGAACTTGCAGGCAAGCTCGGCCTGGGTTTGCTCTCGTTCACGCTGCTGGTCAGCCCGGAGAAGTTGGGCCGCCGTGTTAAGGCATACCGCAACGCGATCAAAACGGCCAAACCCTATGGCGCCTTCGTTAACAACAAGGCGGGCGCCTTCGCGATGGTGCATCTGGCTGACACCGATAAGCAGGCTCGCGACGAAGCCGAACGCTCGTTCATGTCGTATGTCAACACGACCCTGCGGGTTAACTCGGCGGTTATCGAGGCCAGGAAGACCGGCATCGATCCGAGTGATCCGGCGCGTGGAACTGTCCCCGACCTGCCTAGTCAATACGAGGGACTCGACCCCAGCAAGGTCACCATCGATTCACTGATCGAGCATGGAATGTGTATTTGCGGCAGCCCTGACACTGCGATAAAGCAGCTCGAACGTTTGCAGGAAGCGGCACAGTTGGATCAGTTTCTGGCTATGATGCAGTTCTGGGCAATCCCGCACGAACAGACGATGCACGCGATCGAGCTATTCGGCAAACATGTAATTCCACATTTTCGCAACACGGTTCCGCGTGTCGAGTCAGCCGCCGCAGCTGCTGACTGATATCGCACGGATCCAAGCAGCGGAGTGGCGGAGACGGAGCAGCGGCATCGAATGCATTTATGTAAGAAACCCGTTCCCTCGATTCGGGGCGAGGTGCAGTGGCTAAGCCGCTGCACACCCCGCCCCTCGTAAACACGTCGAACATGGCGCTCATCTGCGCCGTGCCGGAATCACCGCCGATAGTCAGCATTACTGGCACAGGGCTAGTGGTGCTGTTCAGGATGCTGTCGATTCGATTAGCGAGTAAGACATATCTGTCCGGTGTGCTGGTGAATATTATGAACACGCAGAGGAAGATACCCTTGCTTGCAAAGCTTACAGGTTGCCCATTGCGAGATTACGCATGGCGATCAACCCGCATTGAATTGATCATTAAGCAATTGGCCGTGCAGACATAAACAGTCAAGGGCGGTAAAAAAAAATGGGAAGGCTGGATGGCAAGGTTGCCCTGATAACCGGGGCGGGCGGCGGACAAGGGCGCGCCGCCGCATTGATGTTTGCCAAAGAGGGTGCGCGAGTCGTGGTCAACGACGTGAAAGTCGAAGGCGGCAACGAAACCGTCCAAATGGTGAGCGCGGCCGGCGGGCAGGCCGAATTTATCGCCAGCGACGTGTCCAAAGCCGCTCAGGTCGAAGCGGCTGTGCAATGCGCGGTCAGACACTATGGCGCGCTACACATCATGTACAACAACGCCGCCGTGCTTCATCGCAAAGACGCGCCAGTCACGACGCTCGACGAACAGATCTGGCATCAGGTGCTGGATATTAATCTCAAGGGCGTTTTCCTGGGCTGCAAGTTCGCCGTACCAGCGATAATCGCCGCCGGCGGCGGCTCGATAATTAACACATCGTCCTTAGCCGGATTACTGGGAGTTGGCAACGTGCATGCCTACACCGCCGCCAAAGGCGGGGTCATTTCGCTCACGCGCGCGGTGGCGATGTCCTATGCCAAGGATAAGGTGCGGTGCAACGTGATATGTCCCGGCGCGGTGGACACCCCGATGATGGCCCATGTGCTGCACAGTGAGAACCAGCGGCTGCGTGAGGGGTTTGAGCGCGGCCATCCGATTGGACGAGTCGGCACCCCCGAGGATATCGCCGCGATGGCGCTGTATCTGGCGTCGGACGAATCATCGTGGGTGACCGGGTCAGTCTTCACTATCGATGGCGGCAATTCCGCTCAGTAAATGGCACAATCCGGCGGAGGCGCCGGTGGGCGACAACGACTTCGCGCACAGCGGCTGGTTCGGATCGTTCTGTCGTCATTTATGAAGGCTGCGCCTCAGGCGAGTTCAATCCGAGGACTTGCCCTATATGTATTGCGCGGCGTTCCGCGCCCTTTTCGATTTGGGTGTTGCAATTGAAGCCATCGGCGATAATTAACGTATCCGCTTGCTCGGCACGCACTGCTGGCAGCAGCCCGCGCTCCGCTATGTTCATCGATATCCCGTAATGATGGCGTTCAAGTCCGAATCATCCCGCCATCCCGCAACATCTCGCATTAAGCACATTGTGTTTCATCTCGTTGCGCTCAAGTAGTGCCTGCTCGCTGGCGAACATCAAGCATCGACTTATGATGACAATGCGGTTGGACCGTTGCTCGCCGGCCGTTCAGTGAAGCAGTTGCTAATCGGGCACATGCGCCCTCGGCTTGAAGTAGGTCAGGAACAGGCGTCGATGTTGGAAGACAACCGCCCGCGATTCCCGTGATGATAGTAGTCTATCAGTCAGTGCCGCGGCACTGGGAGGCCTGGTAAAGTCTGGCCTTGAGCCGCTTTAGCATGCGATTTTTGCGCAGGCGCCAAATCAGGCCGGCCGTTGCAAACCATACGAGCGTTGCGCTCAGCAAAACGATTGAGGGTCTATATCTGCCAGCAAAACGTCCGACGAAGATTGCAAACCCAAACAATCCAATGCTTCCGATTGCTGCGCCGGCTGCCTCGAGAGCCGCAGCCTCGCGGCCGCGAATAGTCCCATGGAGTCCCGCTGAGTGTTTTTTTTCAATTTCGTGCTTTTCAACCAGGGTTACGCTCGCGGGAAAAATCGCCGGGAACGCAAGGAAAAGACCTCCTGCTGCGGCTCCATATCTGTTCGCAATTAATCCTGTCACCGCGGTGATGATGCCGCCCAGCAAAAATCTGATAGCATATTCAAACGCCGTCGTTCGGCGTACGCTTGAGACATCGATTGAGACCCGCATGTTTGCTGTACTCAGACCAGTAGCCAGCCAATAGCTACACCCAGCCAAAGCAGGGTGAATAGCGCGCTCGCAGCCAGCGCCGGCATCCTGAACCGTATCAACACATAACTGACGCAGTTCGCCTAAATTAATAGCGCGATCACGCCGCCGATCATCGCGCGTGCTTCGGCGGCCGCGAATATTGCGCCCTTGCTATAGATCGTGAGGAGCAGGGTTGCGAGTGCGACCGAAGGTGCGGCTCCAAAAAGACCTGCGAAACTTTTGGGTTTAAGGATATCGCCTACAATCGCGAAAGCCGAAACGATCGATCCGCCAACGACAAATCGAATAGCAACATCGCTCATCATCGCGATCTCGTATGTGTTCAGTCCAGCGGCTGGTTGAAATCTACAATTTCAGCAATATTGCTCAGGTTTGTTGGAAAAGCTGCAAGAGTTTTTCGACTTGGATTATGACGCGCATGCTGAATACGAGCGCCCAATAGTTCCGATCTGATGAGATTTAACTACAAAGACGGGGAGAATCAGGTACGAAACGACAAGACGCGCTTTCTCCGGGCTCCTTAATTTATTTCTCACTATGATGCATATTCCTGCGGTATTCGTCCATCACGGTGCCCAGCACCTAGTCCGTGACATTCCCCGATACCGCTTCCTGCGGATCTTAGGGACCCGGTGCGAATCTGAGAGACCCCCTGTTGATCTCACGCATTTCCGACCTCCCAAGGGATGGGATAGCGCACTGGATCTCTACAGAGACCGGGCAGGCGATACTCTGCCGCAGCGTCTAAGCGGGCATTACCATTCAGGCGCTTACTACTGTACGCAGCAAACTATTTTCGGCATGGCAGCGCGTGCGAGTAGGATAGCGTGTTCTGTTTTTATTTCCTGGTCCAGTGGCGTCTCGGCGACGTATATCGAAATACTTCGCGAGGTATCAACATGCTATCATCGGCACTCCGTATTTCCGATTGGCGGTCATGCCATGGTGCCGATGACTATCATGCTCCCCCGGAGGCGGCGGGGCGTCTTTTCAGTCGTTGTTGTTGTGATTCTTGCCAATCTCGTGCCCGACCACCGCACCACCCGCCCCGCCCACAAGCGCGCCTAACCATGGATGACCAACCGTGGAACCGACCAGCGCTCCGCCTCCAGCACCTACGCCGGCTCCAATGCCTGTATCGGAACAACCCACAATGCCAATCAACAGAAACAGTGGAAGTAGAAGCGTCGGTAATCGCTTCGAGGTCATTTCACCTCTCCTCATGTCATTTGATTAAAAAATGCTAGTAGCACGGTGCTCACAGTGCTAACGCTAGAACCAATTCGGATGATGCTCATGCGCCCATTTCGCATGGTGCTCTTTCCACCAGTCGCGATCATGCCAATGATGGTGTTCATCCCAATCGCCGTTGCTCGCCCATTCCGGATGATGCGCTCGGACCCAATCCGGACGATTTTCGAACCACCAGCCACCGGGGTGCCACTCGTGATGCGCGTCGTAATCACCCCAGCCATGATGATGCTCGTCGGCGTGCACAAAAGTCGGCACTCCCGAGAGGAATCCCGCTATCACCGCACTCGTCACAAATGCTCGACATTTCATAGCTGTACCTCATAGGGTAATATCTGCACGATTTCGTTCGAGAGGTATTGTACGTTGTCTCCAGGCCATGGTGGGCTTCGCGCCAGCACATTTTCCCAACCTGCCCCAAGATCTTTCAATGAAGCAAAAGGCGAGCTTGGCCTCGAAGCATTCCGAATAACGTTCAGGCTCACGGCTTGTTTGCCTCTTCAGGACCGAAAGGGTCACGATGGGCTTATTGGTATCTCTTGGGTTAAAGATTAGCTTCTAGGCAAAAACTGAACCGTCACCGGCAATGTGCGGAGGATTTTTACGAGCCACCGGCAAGGGTTACCCGGATTTTCCTGCCTGCACGCCCGCCCTGCGCTGCTCTGCTGACGACCGCGGCCCCATCCCCTGCGCTGGGAACGCGGTGCTGGTCAAGGCGGCCTTACAGTGCTGCGCGCCCCCTCATTGGAGGTCTCCCTGCGCATCGAATTCTTTAAGGCGTCGCCGCGTCGGCACTCACGAGCCGGCTCCAAAATACGAATGAAGTGTGTGCCAACTGCTATCTGTGTGGTTCCTTTTTCCTCGTGGATATACTTTGCGCTCGTTGCTGATAATGGATTTGAACAGTCACACCAGGCGTGATTGGGCACCCAGATTTGTCGGGAGGAACCGTTTGAGCCTGTTATCTTTGCACCTGCTCAGTCCAGGTTCTGTTTGGCGACGAAGCCGGATTGGCCTTTCATCGGACCTTCTATAACCTCGACTACCGCGCCATTGTCATCGCTGGACACGACCTTGACAGGCGTTTGATCGTCGAGCTCGCGGGCGCTGAATTTGTTGCGGACCTCACCAGCCATGCCCTCCACGCCCCCTTGTTGCCTCTCGTGCGACACGTCTAAATAGGTGTGCTCGTCGGAATAGAGGGGGACGGAGTGCTGATTACCGGTCACTACCAGCTTATGAGTCAGCACCGGCTTCTGACATGCCGCGATTAGTCCCATAGCGCTGCCAATCGCTACAAGTGCAAGGATACGCCGGATCATCATGAGTCAAAATCTCCTTCATATACGAGTGAGCGCCAGATAGAACGACCACGATCGCGGTCAGCGCGCCCGCGCTTTGCGGTGCCGTTCTCGTCGGTCCGTCTGAGTGGCTTAGGATCTCGAGGGCCGCTTTGTGTTCTCGACGTAGGTTGAGACGCATTCTATGTGCCAAGCGGCGGCAGTGAACCTCGTGCACTCTATCCCGCTGGCAACGCTTTCAGCGAGGGCTAGGTCATCTCTATGCGCCCAGCGCCCTCGTTCGAGGACCAACTTACCTAACACACCAGCATCGACCCCAGGAACGCCACGTTTTACAACTGCCGCAGCAACTGTGACGGCCTGGAGGTATTGGAGCTGACGCGGCTGCGGCAACTCAAGGATGAGAACCGCGGGCTCCCTCCCGGGCAGTGAGAGGCAAACGAGGCAACCGGTGACGATTCTCAGCGGCGCAGGCGACCGTCCAGGTCCACACGCGTCCTCAAAATGTGTAATTCCTCGGCGGTCGGCGGTTCCGTATTGGCGATGGAATCGGGAATAACCAGTTCGAAGCCGGTAGCTTGTTTCACCGTCTCAACGCCGATGCCGGGGTGTACTGATTTGAGCCGCATCTGTTTTGAATCTTCGGCAAAGTCGATGATACATAATGGCGTAATACAGTATTTCGGGCCGCCGCCGGGAATACCCATTCGGCTGCGAGCATCAGCGCCGCCGCCGCCCCATCCGTAGGCGCTGATGTAGTCGCATTTGTCGACGAACAGGCGCGGACTATGATTATTGAGAACGATGTAATAGCGGCCCACATGAGTGCTTAAGGTTGGCGTGCCGACCGAACCGGGTCCACGAAACTTGAGCCGCCGGTAATCCGGACCGACACCAATCAAATTAGTATTGCCATACGCATCGACCTGAATGCCGCCGATGAAAAACACATTGTTCGACCAATCCTTGATGCGGTCGAAGCGATGCCCTGTATCACTAAATGATTCCGCCCATCGCGTCACGCGGCTGTCCCATCCAAACGCCGGCATCGGAATTGTCTCCAGATGTGCGACGTTCATCCGCACGCCAAGGAACACGAGTTCCATATTGGGGCCGTGAGTAAGATGGGCCAGGCGCACGGCCGCCTCAGCCACCGGTGTGGCGACGCCCACGCGCAGTACCTCGCCATCGCGCAGGTCGCGTGCAAGATAGATCGCCAACAGTTCGGGAATTGAGTAATCATTCGGCATGATTTGAAATTCCGTTAAAATTTCCCATCCTTGTGGCCGAAATTGATGCCATTCTCTTCTGCCTGGCGGCCGCGAGCGAAGAATGCCGTCTTTATTGAGTTTTTCAAGCGCGGGGATTTCTCGTTCGTCGGCCACCGCGGAAATAGCAAATCCCAAGGCGCTATTTTTCAATATTCATGCAACGACAGAAGCCGCTTTATACCGATCTCCTCAAGATAGTCTGCATGCGTTACTGGACGGCGGCAGTAGCGATCGAGATACGCTGCCATGGCGTCGCATTTGCCCGCGGCGAGATCCGAGGAGGCGGAACTGTACTCACGCAGATGCTCGTTGTCCTGTGAATGAAAGCCTCGCGAGTAGAAGGGATGAGCGCCGAAGGGCGCGCGCACTATCGCGTCGGCCGCTGGAATTGTTGTCTTCCATGGATCGGCACGCACCTGTTCGTTCGAGATGATCCGTTCGACTTGAACGATCGTGCGATCGGCCGCCCGATGCATAAAAAGATCTATCCATCCCGGCCCACCGTAATGCTGCACGTTGCCATAGGCGTCGGCGGTTGCTGCATGCAGGATTGTCACATCAGGTTTGATGGCGGGGACTGCGAGGAGAGTCTCGCCATTAATTGGATCCTTAAAAACCTTAAGTTCAGGATTCACCTCAGGCAGCGAAGTGCCGACGCCGCCACGCCACGGCAGGAACGGCAGCATCTGCGCAGCCGCCTGGAATCCAGCGCATAGAATTCCCTCTTCACATTCCCATACTTCGATCTCTCCACGCTCGGCCGCGCGGCGGAAGGCGGGCATGACGGGATTTCCGAACCCGCCGCCTGCATAATAGCTCATCACCTTGCGAGCGCATCCTGCCGCGACCAGCAGATCAAGTGAAAAGCCCGCATCGACTATCGTCAGGTTCTTCACGTTGCGGCGGATCATCTGGCGTACAAGTGCCATCGGCGTTGGCTGCCCGATGGCCACCGTCATTCCGTCAGCGATCCAGCTTGCAGCCTCGACTTCATCGATGATCCGCTCGGCCCGTTTGATGTTCATCGAACCGTGGCCTCCACCGAATAGCCTAGTGTGGTTCGAATCATTCGGTTCGGCAAGGACACAGGACCGGCCTGCGGTGTCGGCAGCCGAACTGCACGCCACCCGGCTCAATCTGCAGGCCTCAGCGGGCTTCGCTGCGCGGAGTCGCAGCTTCGTCGCGCAGACCTTCCCAGCGGTCGATAATCCGGCTGACAATCCGCGGATGGCGGTGCTCGAAGTAAGCAATAATCGCGGTGAGTGCGACGATATTACCACCAATTATGTTCCACCATCCGATCTCTTCGATCGCGGTATTGTCCAGGAACGTAACGAATGCGACGAAGCACAGTTCGAACCAGACGAACAGAACCAGTTCGCCCAGCGCCACTACCGGCTCGCGCTCCGAGGCAACCATCAGGATTGACGACGCGATCCCAAACATGATGAAGGCAAAAAAGTGCAGGACGGTATAGCCAAGAACTATGGCCGTAGTGACGGCGACGCTTCCGGGCTGGTGCATGGCGTTGAAAACGATTGCACCCAGCAGCGCCGGCGTATGGAACGGATGGCCGCGGGCAAGGTCGTAAATCAGGAACCAAACGGCGATAATGACCCCGCCGATAAGTCCTGACACGACCCCTTCGCGCACTACGCCGGTCCATTGACCCATTATATTTTGCGCCAGCACCGGCTGCCGCCAAAGGAAAAAGCCGAGCATGCCGGCGGTCGCCATCAGGTTCCCGGCGATTATTTTCCACCATGGCATCGCAGCCGCAGCCGCCGGTCCGGCCAGCATTATCAGCGCGATAAAGAACACTTCGAAGGCAATGGTGAAAATCAACAGCGTGCCGAAAAGCTCGGGATGGCGCTCCGCTCCGGCGATCAGGAGCGCGCCGATGGCGCCGAGCACGGCAAACACAGCAAAATGGGCGAGCGTGTATTCCGCTACGAGGGTCCATGCAGTGCCGTTGAGTGCCACCGGAGTGCGCAAACCATGGAGTAGGGCGGCCGCCAGCAAGGCAGGCGTCTGCAGCGGATGGCCATTGGCCGCATCGAAGATCAAGAACCACAGCGCGATTATGGCTCCGCCCAGCAACCCGGCCATCACGCCGTCCGCGATAATTCGTCCCTTTGATTGTTGCATCGGATCCTCCGTTTGATGCGGAGTCAGGAAACCCAACCGCGCTGTTGCGGGCCTGCGCCATTGGTCAGGCACCGTGCTTCCACGGGTGGATTCGAAACCTTCCCAAGGACTTTAAATAAGTCTTTCCGATCTAACTCGCAAGCGCAAACCATAAGTGTTGCTAAATGCAGCCGCAAGTGCGTCTAATGTTACGCCGGCGCGCATTCGGGCGCTCTACTAGTGGTTACCCCGGTTGCCAAAACTCCGTTTAGTCGAGGCCTCAATCTCGACCAGCGCCAGCGATTGCAGCGTGGTGGCTGGATTTGATTGCGGACAGCGCGCTAAAATCGCCGGACAATGGATCCCCAAGAGATTAAGCGATTAATCGAGCTCGGTTTACCTGGGGCGTACGTTGAGGTGCGTGACACTACAGGTGGCGGCGACCATTTTGAGGCCATCGTCGTGAATGATTCGTTTGAAGGTAAGGGGCTCGTCGAACGCCATCAAACCGTGTATGCGACGCTAGGAGACGCCATGAGGGCGCGGATTCATGCACTGTCGCTTACAACACTGACCCCTGTGCAGTATTCAAATAGGAGGTAACGAGAATGTCCGAGGTTATCGAGCGCATCCAGTCAGCGATTAGGAGCAACCGGATCTGCATTTTCATGAAGGGTAACCGCAATTTCCCGATGTGCGGATTTTCCGCGGCCACCGTCCAGATCTTCGAGCAACTCGCTGCACCCTATGGAACGGTGGACGTGCTGGGCGATCCTGAGTTACGCGAGGAAATAAAGCTCTACAGCAATTGGCCGACCATTCCTCAGGTATATATTGACGGGAAATTCGTTGGCGGCTGCGATATCGTCCGCGAGCTTTATGAGACCGGCGAATTACAGGACCTGGTCAAATCGGCTTTGAGTCAATCTGCATAGCCTTGCGGGGGAGGCTCTCAAGCCGTTCCTCTTCCTCAGTATTTGAGGATAGGTTTTTGGGATATACCGGAAGACGGCTGGAGAGCCTCTACAATTTAAGCAGCGCGCCGTTTAAGCAGCGCGCCGTGCCGCATTCATTCCGGACGCGCTGCTACGCGCGTCAAGGCTGAGGCCACCCGGGCCCAGCGCGGCCAGTAGCAACAGCCCACCCATCATGGCGAGGTTTTTCAGAAACATGATTTGCTGGATCATTGCGTTCATTGCTTGACGTTGCTGAACGGCCTGATTGTAATCGGCGAAGTGGAAGACCAGAGTCACCGGGATTAGCCACAGAAAAATGATCAACGCAGCCCAGCGCGCTTTCAGGCCTGCTATCATAAGCAGTCCGCCGCCCAATTCGATCACCGCGCTTAGATACAGTCCGGGATACACCAGAATTGGCGGGATTCCGGCATTTGCGAAATGAGCGGACGTCGCACCAACGAAGTCGCTCATATGCAAGATCTTTCCGAGCCCTGAATAGACGAAGATCGCCGCCAACAGAATTCTCCCCACCAACGCCGCCACATCTCGCAACGACTCCATAGCAGGTCCTCCAGCGCCGCCCGAGGCCAGTTATTCGGCGCATTGTTAGAAGCACAATATCGACTAGAAAATGAATCATTAGGCTTTGTCAACCTCGCAAAGCCTTTACTGCTTCATGGAACCCGCTCGGAAGCATCGTTTAGACCGAGAAATCGACGTTATAGAATTGAGCGGGATTGGCGCGCAACAACTGGTCGCCAACCTCGTCGGGGAAACGTCTCAGCTTTTCACGCAACTCATTCAGAGCGCCTGGATAGAGACAGTCGAAATGAGGATAGTCGGCGCCCCATAGAATATTGCGGCCGAGGCCATGGTCGACCACGTACTGCAATGTAGTCTCGTCGGCGTCGTAGGCGATCCAGCATTGCCGTCGGAAATAGTAAGAGGGTTGCTCCTTCATCCACGGCACCAGCTTACCCATTTTCTCGTAATGGCCATCGAGCCGGTCGAGCCAGTAGAGAATCCATCCCGAGCCCGCTTCGAGGAAGGAGACCCGCAGCTTCGGATGACGCGCCAGCACTCCGCCGCACACGATATCCATTGAAGCCATCTCCTGCTCGAGCGGATGACAAATGATGTGGCTGAAGAACAGATCATTATTCGGATAGCGGTCGCAAGCGACACTCGAAATTGTATCTATCGCGAAACTGCCATGGACCGAGATAGGAAGGTTCATATCCTCGGCGGCACTCCAGAAGCGCTCGTAAGCAGGGTCGTTAAGCCGCCGCCGACTATACGGAGTGGGGCGGATGGTGGCTCCGCATAATCCCATCTGTGCGATATTTTTGAGTTCAGCAGTTGCTAGTCCAACGTCCTGTAGTGGCACCGTCCCAACCCCATACAGCCGTGTGGGCGCGACCTTGCAGAAATCCGCAACCCATCGGTTATACGCGTTGCACGTAGCCGCGGCCAATTCAGGATCTCTAATTCCGGCATAAAGCAATCCTATCGTCGGATAGAGCACGCTGGCGGCGAGTCCCTCAGTGTCGAGCACCTGTAAGCGCGCATGAGGATCTTTGGCGCCGGCTGGCACGTCATCCCATTTCGTATGGAGCGTTTTGTCGAGGTCGCCAAGGCCGTTTGGTATACCCGCGGCTGCAATGGGTAGTTCGTCGAACACGCGGCCTTCAATTTTTATACAAGCGATGCCATTGGATTCGACCACCTGCGGAACGAGTTCCCGATATTTGGCGGCCACGTATTCTGTAATCTCGTTGGGTTCAAGCAGGTGTGAATCCGAATCTACATAGGTATCCATGACACGACCTCGCGCGGACTTAAGCAACTCCGGCCAACTTAATCGTCAAAGGAAATCCCTAGAGCATTTGGGTCGCGTTTTGCAAGGCATTCAGAGCCAGTGGAAATGTTGCGCTCGCAACCGTGAAAAGAACTATAGGAATCGTCGGGGCAGCGGGGGTGGCCACAAGATAGCCCGAATTTTGCACATCACAAGGTCACCCGAAATTTAGGGCATCTAACAGCAGATTGGTGGTCAAGGTGTATTTCCGGGCTTATTCCACCGATCATTGGCAAAGGAGTTGTAATTATGTCTTTGGTTGAGAAATCGACTACTGTGAACGTCCCCGTCAAAACTGCATACAACCAATGGACCCAGTTCGAGGAGTTTCCGAAATTCATGGAGGGCGTAATTTCAGTTCAGCAACTCGATGCTAAGCAAATGCGCTGGCATACCAACATTGGCGGCGTCGACAAGGAGTTTGTCACTGAGATTACTGAGCAGATTCCTGACACACGTATCGCTTGGTGTACCAGGAGCGGTGAACGACATGCCGGGGTTGTCACCTTCCATCGCATCGACGATCACCAGAGTAGGATCATGTTGCAGATGGAATACGAGCCGCACGGCGCCGTCGAGAAGCTGGGCGACATCGTAGGTATGTTTTCCCGCCACGTCCAGCGGGACTTGGAGCGCTTCAAGGAATTCATCGAACGCCGGGGAAGTGAAACCGGCGCTTGGCGGGGTGAAATTAATCGTCCCGCATAACTAATTGAACAACGGACCGTTAGCGGGAGTAGCTGAAAACCTTCTGCACGGACGCGGAACGCATCCTGTCGAGGTGAAAGAGTCGCTGAAACTGCTGTTGAAAGGCATGTATTGCTCAAGTTATCGTAACGGCCAATCCACCTCGGCAGGATCGTTCTATGGCTCTTTGGAAAACGGATCAAACTTTTTATCCGTCGCCGCGCATGGCGATGCAAGCCCCGCGCGAGCGCCTTGCCTATGTCGCCGTGTTCAATCCCGACGCCTCAAACGGCCGTCACGACGCAATTTGCGTGCTCGATGCGGATCTGAAGTCGCCCAGCTACAGTCAAGTCGTCGGGCGCGTCGACATGCCGTATGCTGGCGATGAATTGCATCATTTCGGCTGGAACGCTTGCAGCGCGGCGTTGTGTCCCTACGCTCCTCATCCACACGTTGAGCGCCGCTACCTGATAGTGCCCGGTCTACGTTCGTCGCGTATCCATGTCATTGACACTAAACCGGAGCCGCGGAGCCCACAAATTGTCAAGATAATCGAACCGGAAGAACTTGCCGCACGCACTGGGTACAGCCGTCCGCATACGATCCACTGCGGCCCCGATGCCATCTACGTCAGCGCCCTGGGAGCGCCAGGGGGCGAAGGCCCGGGAGGGCTCTTCCTCCTCGACCATGAAAGCTTTGAAGTGCTCGGCCGCTGGGAAGTCGAGCGCGGTCCGCAATATCTCGCCTACGATTTCTGGTGGCACCTTGGTTACGACATCGCGATCACCAGCGAATGGGGTACGCCCAACATGGTCGAGCATGGAGTGCAGCCTGAGCTGCTGCTGGGCGGCAAATACGGCCATATGCTCCATCTTTGGGATTTGCGTAAGCGCCGCCACCTTCAATCGCTCGACCTTGGCCCGGAATATCAAATGGCGTTGGAACTGCGACCTGCACATGACCCAACTCGTGCTTATGGCTTTGTCGGCGTGGTTATTTCAAATAAAGATCTTTCAGCGTCAATCTGGCTGTGGTATCGCAACAACGGCAACTGGGGGACGCAAAAAATCATCGATATCCCGGCCGAGCCTGCCGACCCTGAACAACTGCCGCCGGCGTTGAAACCGTTCAAGGCGGTGCCGCCGCTGGTCACGGACATCAATCTGAGTCTCGACGACCGCTTTCTCTACGTAGCATGCTTCGGAACCGGCGATCTTCAGCAATGGGACGTGAGCGATCCGTTCCGGCCGAAGCTGACAGGCAAGGTTCGGCTTGGCGGCATTGTCTCGCATGCGCCGCATCCCAAAGCCGGCGCATTAAACGGCGGCTCTCAAATGCTCGAGTTGAGCCGTGACGGCCGCCGCATTTACTTGAGCAATTCCCTGTACGGCGCTTGGGATGCGCAATTCTTTCCTGAAGGCATCCGCGGCTGGGTCACTATAGTCAATGCTAATCCAAATGGTGGGCTCGATATCGATCCGCAGTTCTTCGTACCCTTCGCAGGTGAGCGCGCCCATCAGGTGCGGCTCGAAGGCGGCGACTCTTCATCGGATTCGTATTGCTATCCATGAATGGATTGTGGCCGTGGGTGGCCGTCGCGATGCTCGGCGCTTACCACGGTTTCGATCCATCAATGGGATGGCTGTTCGCGGTGGCACTCGGATTACAAGAGCGGCGCCGTGCTAAAGTAATTGCGGCGCTGTTTCCAATCGCAATTGGCCATCTGCTCTCAGTGGCGTTGATCGTGGGTTTGGTTGCGGCGGCAATGAAACCGGCGTTCGGATGGTTGCGGCCAGTCGGTGCGGCGACACTCATCGCATTTGGGTTATTTCGCTTGTGGCGTCCGCGAGCGCATCCACGATGGGTCGCGATGCGGGTAAACTCTGCTGAGCTCGCTACCTGGTCGTTTCTGATGGCGACGGCGCACGGCGCCGGCCTGATGCTTTTTCCGATACTGGTTGACCTGCACTCCGCCTCAATCTCGGCGCATACTCATCAAGCAATGACTATGGCGACACCTATCCACGCGACGCTCGGCGTCGCGCTGACCGCCGAAATCGTGCTGCTCCACACCGGCGCGATGCTGCTGGTGATGGGAACGATCGCTTTGGCCGTTTACGAATGGGTCGGCCTTCAAATTTTGCGCAGCGCCTGGATCAATCTCGACGCGATATGGGCAAGCGCGCTGGTAGCCGCCGGCGCCCTGTCTTTCGTGATTTAGTTAGGACGTACGGAATGGCGGCATCACCTCTCGCGCGAACAGCTCCAATGACCTTGTCGCCTTCTTCGGATCGAGGCCGGGGAGTTGAGTTGCCATGATCAGATGCGTGCAGCGGAAATTTTTGCGGAACCGCTCGAGCTTTCGAAAAACTTGGGCTGGCGTCCCGATCATCGCCGCTTCGGCAAACGAAGACTGGCGCAGTTCGCTTGGTGATTTGAACGGGAACACTGCGGTATCACCCGGCGCGTCATTAGCCTCGGCCAGAATCCCGCCATAAAATTCCATCATCGCGAAAATGTGATCCTGAGTATCCTCCCACGCCTGATCCTCGGTTTCGGACAGATAAACCATACGCAATTGTGCAATCGCGTACTCCTCCGGATTTCGCCCAGCGTTGCGCAATTCATCCAAATACCAGGGTGCCGGATCAGGCCCGATCGTCGCGAGCAGATTACAGCCCAGCCTCGCGACGCGGCGAGTGGCCTTTTCCGTCCGCGCGCCAATCCAAAGCGGGATGCACGGCTGCTGTACAGGGCGGGGCTGTAACGTCATGTCGCGCACCTGGGTGAATTTGCCCTGGTAAGTCACCCGTTCGACGGTCCAAAGTTTTCTAATCAGTTCGACGCCTTCGGCAAACCGCGCTGAACGCTCCTCGCGCTTCATGCACAGGGCATTAAATTCCCTGTAGGAGTAACCCTGCCCGACGCCCAAATCGAAACGGCCATTCGACCATATGTCGACACATGTCGCATCCTCGGCGATTCGCACTGGATGCTGAAACGGGAGCAACAGCACGAATGTTCCGATTCTTATCCGCTGCGTGCGGGTGGCTATAGCGGCGGCCGTCGGCAATAGCGAGGGATTATAGCCATCATCGGTAAAATGATGTTCGGTTAACCAGACGTGGTCGTATCCGAGTTCCTCTGCGCGGACAGTCTGTTCAAGCAGGGCGTTGTACAATTGGGGGAACGGCCTGCGCCAGGGAAGTGGATTGCGGAAATCCAACATGAACCCGAATTTCATCTGCTGCTCCTCTTGAGGCGGAGATGGAATACGTACTTAGCGCGGTCTATTCTCCCGCGTCCCGCGCATTTCACTCAGATCGCCGGAAATGTATAGCAGGAGCGTCCAGAAACTTCGCGACCATCGCGATAAGGCAACTGCGATTATTACCGCGGAAAGACTCGCGCATGCCAGTTGAGCAATGGCGGAGGCCCCGAGAAGAACCAGAAGGGCCCAAACAACGAGCCCAGTTGCAGTAGCAATTGAGAAATCGACCACCCCTGGACCGAGCCATTCGCCCTCACTTTTCCAGAAAACAACTCCACATGCCGGACAGGTTATCTTCATGCGAAAACGCGAATCGAAAATTGGACCAAGTCCACACTTGGGGCATCGCAGCGCCAGTGCTCGGCCTATCAGTTTCCAGCCAGAGATACGTTCATGGCCGCCTGTGCCGCTGCTTCGAAGCGGACTTCTCTCCCATGCCATTCCAATGATTAAATACGCGCCCATCAGCGAAAGCAGGACAATTACACCAAGCGCACCCAGAATAGCCAGGGCGACTTCACCGTTAGAAGTCATTCAATTCATCTTCTCACGTTCACGTTGGCAAGCGAGCGGAATCCCCCCGAATTCGGCCAGAAGCTAATGTTTTTCGCGGTTTCTTCGAACCGTGATCTTCCTATTGTCGGGTCCACACTTGCCTGCGACGGGGATAAGGTAGCTGAGCGGACCGACCGACTTCAGCACGAGCAGCAGCTCTGTTCGGAATCAGGAAAACCGAAGAGAGGTTACGCTTTGATTGCACGGGCAGCAAACAACTGTTATCAACCCTGGCACTGCATTTAGCGGGCGTCGCCTTTTGCTGTCTGCGCGTCCAGGAGGGCCCCATGCCGGCGAGGTTGTTTGCAGCCGTAATTTTTGTTGTTGTCGGCATCTGGATCTGTGCGGCTAAGGCAGCGAGGGCGACGATGCCCGCCCCAAACCTGGCCCAGCGGCTGAACCGCAGTCTACAAGCCAGGTGGGCTTCCCCGAGAAACTTTTACGCGCGGCTCTGCGACGAGACATGATTAGTTGGTGTTTAAGAATTCTGTCAGGGGGAAAACGCTCGACGCGAAGGACCAGCGGTTGCTTGTTCTGGAGGCCTATATCCTGCCACAGCGCAAGGGGTGCCCCGCTCGCCTATGGACATCAAGGAAACGACGTGACGTTCTGAAAGCTAATACTCAAAGCGGAGAGGAATCCATCATGCGCATCGCAGTCGGCGGTTATCTGGTTGTGGCTAACAGCTTCGCTACCCAAACTACCGGCTTGGAACAATTTCAACGTTCGATTCTTTCCGGTGACGACTTGATAAACAAAATGGGCCGCGGTGATAGTGCCATCGCGGGATTTCTGCGCGGGGCGCAGGAACAGGGTTGGAAGGTCGCCCCGCTCCATTACTTCTTCCCCGGACTGGCAGGCAAGAATACCGACGAGGGTCATCAGTGGGCCATGGAAACCATCATCAACAGCCTGCGCAAAGCCCAGCCGGTCGATGGCGTGTTTCTGCAACTCCACGGGACAGCGGCTTCCGAGAGCATCGCTGACTGCGACGGCGATCTGTTGCGAGCGCTTCGCGGCGTGGTTGGCGATCGGGTTCCCGTGATCGCCTCACTGGACGGTCACGCCAACGTTAGTCAATTGATGGCAAGCCAGGCGACTATGCTGATCGGCGTCAAGACCAATCCGCATTACGATTTCGCAGCCGTGGGACAGCAGGCCGCTCGGGTCATGGCGGGCATCCTCGATGGCTCGCTGCAGCCGGCCATGGCATGGGCACAGCCGGAGCTGGTGGCGCCCCTACAAAAGCTTTACATCGCACCAGGCTGGCCGATGGACCACCTGATGCGGCTCGCGCGCAATCGCGCTGCCGCTAACGCTCGCGTGCTGGATATCTCTCTGCTCGGGGGCTTCTTCGTTTCTGATCGGCTGGAGACTGGGCCTAGTGTGGTGGCCACCACCAATCGGGAGGCGAACCTGGGACGCGAGATTGCCGATGAGATCAAGGAAGCATGCTGGGCACGGCGCCGGGAGTTTCTCACCGATATGGTCTCTGTGGCTGACGCCGTTCGTGAGGCTATCGCGACCGATGAGAATCCGGTGGTTCTCGGCGATTTAGCCGATAGTGGTGGCGCGGGCACGCCCGGTGACGGAACTGCGATTTTGGCCGAGCTGCTCAAACAAAGAGCTCGTGATGCGGTAGTCGGCAATATCGCAGACCCTGCCGCGGTCCAGGAGGCGATGGCGGCCGGGGTCGGCAAGCAGGTTACGCTGACAGTGGGCGGCAAGGTCGACCGTTTTCATGGTGATCCGGTGTCGATCAGCGGGCGCGTCCGCGTTATCCATAACGGCATCTATACTGCATCGACGAAATTCAATTTCGGCACTTACCATCGCGGACCTACCGTAGTGATCGACTGCGGCGGTATCGAGGTGATTCTTACTTCGCGTCCATGCCTGGTCTTTGAGCCCAACCATTTCCGCAGCCTCGGGATCGAACCTGCGGAGCGCAAGATCCTCGTTTGCAAGGCTGAACTGCAGCATCGGGCCGGGATGGCAACGGTCGCCCGCACGTTCATCGACGTCGACGCGCCAGGTCTCGCCAGTCAGGATTTGCGACGCCTGCCGTTCAAAGAGATTCGCCGCCCGGTCTTCCCGCTGGACGATATCTGAGGAACAGCGAGCAGAGCTCGCTCTCCAAACACGACGCAGGAAAAGAGAATGCGGAAACCTCGCAGTCTTCGGGCTTTGCGCATTACGCTTCGACGCCTGTGCTCAAAAGTGGAACTAAATTTTTTACAGCGTTTGTAACATTGGAAGCCAGGACCGCGATGTATTGTCGTTGTTCGGGTACGTCCTTTAGAATTTTAGCAAGCATTTATACTGTCATACATTGCTGATATCGCCGACAAGAAAACCGGCACATTCTTTGATCAACTTATCTTCAGGCCAATCGTCATCAGTGAAAAACTGACCCCGATAGGGACAGAGGTTCTCGTTTTCAGGACATTGACTGCCGCGTGCGCCGGCTTCCCTAGCTTCCAGATTTGGTTTGGCTTAGCAACCGTGGGGAGCTGGAAGACATGAATGGGGACCGCATCCGCCTAGGCGTGTTCAATCTGGTTGACTTACTAACACCTTAGGTAACAGGGAAAGTCATGGGATAGGCGAAAGCCAATCGATTTTAAAGAACGCAACGGCAGTTTCTTCCGCATTCGCCGATTGCACATCGAAGGTTCGTTGCACAGCCGCCCTTCAGAAAAGTCTAGCCGCTTCCGGTGACACTCGGTTTCGGGAGCTTAGTCCAGGTAGCTACTTGCTCTTTTCAGGACCCGAAGATGAAAAGCAAACGTGTCTTGATCGTTGGAGGCGCCGGTTTCATCGGTTCACATCTGGCCGACCATTTATTGACTGAAGGCCACTTCGTACGAATTCTCGATGAGCTCGATCCGCAAGTGCATGGTGCTATCACTCTGCCCTCACACCTTGCCGCTGAAGCGGAGTTTGTAAAGGGTGATGTCAGAGACCGGAGCACTGTTGAGCGAGCGCTTCGCCGCACCGATACAGTCTTTCACCTGGCGGCGTCGGTCGGTGTAGGGCAGAGCATGTATGAAATTGCCAATTACACTTCCAACAACGCGTTCGGCACCGCAGTCCTACTTGAAGGATTAATCGAACATCGCGTCGAGCGCCTCATTGTAGCCTCCAGTATGAGTATCTACGGCGAAGGACTCTACTTGGATTCAAAAAATCGAGTAGTGCCCTCAGTCAGGCGTGATCTGAGCCGGGTTCGCCAGCGGCTTTGGGATAACGTCGATACAGATGGATTCCCGCTCCGTCCAGTGGCTACGCCGGAAGACAAGCCAGCGGAACCGCAGTCGATTTACGCGTTGCTCAAGCACCACCAGGAAAGGATGTGCCTGTGTGTAGGTGAGGCCTACGCGATTCCGACTGTGGCACTGCGATTTTTCAATACCTACGGCCCACGCCAGGCGCTGTCCAACCCATACACCGGGGTAATTGCAATCTTTGCTTCCCGTCTATTGAACAACCGGCCCCCTGCAATGTTCGAAGACGGTTTGCAGCAACGCGACTTCGTTAGTGTACATGATGTCACGCAAGCCTGCCGCCGAGCGATGGAGGTACCAGCAGCGGCGGGGAGGGTCTTTAATATCGGCTCGGGTCAGGCGATTTCGGTCAAAGACCTTGCGGGGCAGATGGCCAGAGTCCTCGGTAAAACCAATCTACACCCGGTAATAATCGGAAAATATCGAATTGGTGACGTACGCCACTGTTTCGCCGATATCAGCCATGCGCACCGTGTGCTCGACTATGAACCAGCGGTTAGCCTGAACCAGGGCCTGGCTGAACTGGCGGGCTGGCTGGATGGCCAGGTGGCGACGGATCGTGTTGCGCAAGCAAGCGCGGAACTGGCCGTTAGGGGGCTCACGCTGTGAACCGGCGAGATCGTCTCAGTCAAGGTGGCCCTGATTCGCTACAGCGATCGACCCAGTCAGGACTCGTAGACAGCCAGGTAGGCGACAGAAGCAACCCCCGGTGGCTGCGAATCGCGGCGCCGGTAGCAATAACCGGCGGCGCTGGGTTCATCGGTGCCAATGTGGCTCACCGGCTGCTATCCCTCGGTCAGCAGGTTATTCTGTTCGACAATCTTTCGCGGCCCGGTGTACGGAATAATTTGGCATGGCTGAGAGGATTATATGGTGACGCATTCAGCATCGTAGTCGGCGACATCCGCGATTATTCGGCAGTCGAAAAGGTCGTCAGGAACGCCGCCGCGGTCTTCCATTTCGCCGCTCAAGTGTCGGTCACCAGCAGTCTGTCGCAGCCTCGCGAAGATTTCATGGTCAATGCGGAAGGAACTCTTAATCTACTCGAAGCGCTTCGCAGTCAACCTCGCCGTCCTCCTCTGCTTTTCACTTCGACGAACAAAGTGTATGGCGCAATGACCGATATGCAGCTCAGCGAGGAGCGCCTTGCTTATGTACCAGCGGATGACGCACTGCGCGAACGAGGCATAGCCGAAAACGTGGCCCTCGATTTCCATAGTCCCTATGGGTGCTCCAAAGGGTGTGCCGAACAATACGTGCTCGACTATTCACACAGCTTCAGCCTGCCCGCTACGGTCTTCAGAATGAGTTGTATCTACGGTCCTCTGCAGTGTGGTAACGAGGATCAAGGATGGGTTGCGCATTTCGCCTCTGCGATGTTTCGACGTGAACCGATCACGATTTACGGCAACGGCAAACAGGTGCGGGACCTGCTGTTCGTGGATGATTTGATTGACGCGCTGTTTTTGGCAGTGCGTAATATCGATAATACCTGTGGGCGTGCGTTTAATATCGGCGGGGGTCCCTCCAATGCGCACAGCGTGCTGGAAGTCATTTCTCTGCTAAGCGAAATCGAAGGCATTGCTCCGACCGTACTGTTTTCCGACTGGCGAAGAGCAGACCAGCGATACTACGTCTCGGATACCGCTTCCTTTCGGCAAGTTACCAAATGGACACCCAGAACCCGCATCCGAGATGGAATTGAGCAGCTCTGTGGTTGGCTCAAGCCCACCGCTAACAAGGCGATATCCAACGCCGGCAGTTTGGCAATCGCTCGATGATGTCCGCCTGCCTCAGCGCTCCCCGCAGATTTGAAACGGTGGAAGTGGAGAGACTCGAACCTGGTCCCAGCGAGGTACGTGTGCGGCTACGCGGGTGCGGTATATGCGCCTCGAACATCTCGCTTTGGGAAGGCCGTACCTGGTTTCAGTATCCACAGCCGGCCGGCTCGCCTGGGCATGAGGGCTGGGGAGACGTTGATGCGCTGGGCAAGGACGTCGAGGCTCTGTCACCCGGTGATCCCGTTGCTTTACTGTCGTCACGTGCCTTTAGTCAGTACGACGTTGCACCGGCCGACTGCGTGGTGCGACTGCCTCCGCAGTTGGAGGGCCGGCCGTTCCCGGGCGAGCCCCTCTCCTGCGCCATAAACATCTTTGCTCGGGCGGCGATTGAGCCTGGCCAGGATGTCGCCGTGGTCGGAGCCGGTTTCCTGGGTCTGTTGCTGATCCAACTAATCAGCGAAGCAGGCGCACGCGTGGTTGCAATATCGCGCCGGCAGTCCTCGCTGTCGCTCGCGAAGCGCTATGGTGCGCGTGAGATAGTCCAAATGAGTGATGAAAGCGCTGAAGCAGCGCAGCGGCTCGCTGGAGCGAAGGGATTTGAGCGGGTAATCGAAGCCGCCGGCTCACAGCAAGCATTGGATATAGCGTCAGCTCTGATTGGCGAGCGTGGACGTCTGGTCATTGCCAGCTATCATCAAGATGGCCTGCGTCAGGTGAATCTTCAACAGTGGAATTGGCGTGGGATCGATGTCATCAACGCCCACGAACGCCAGCCGCGGGTCTACATCGAGGGTATGAGAAAGGCAATTCAGGCCGTCTGCGACGAGCGGCTGGATCCGTGGCCATTGCTGACTCATCGGTTTCCGCTTACGTGTATCAATGACGCTTGCAAGATTATGGTCCAACGCCCCGACGGCTTCGTGAAAGCTCTAGTGGAGACATGACTGCAGTGACAAGGGGAATCCCGCTCCGGCGCCGGCCACGCCTCGGATTCCTGGGCGCTGGCTGGATCGGCAGAATGCGCATACAGGCGGCCGCAGTGAGTGACATTGCCGAGATCTGTGCTATCGCCGATTCAGCCGAGCAAGCACTCGCTGAAGCGGCGCAGATTGCACCTGGTGCAGCACTCCTAAGTAACCTCGATCAGCTTCTCGCCAGCGAACTGGATGGCCTGGTGATTGCGACGCCCAGCGCGCTCCACGCTAACCAGGCAATCGCGGCCTTGACCGCCGGTACCGCGGTTTTTTGCCAAAAGCCCGTCGGTCGCAGCGCGAACGAAGTCGGCGAGGTCATCCATGCTGCGCGTCAAGCGGACCGTCGGCTCGCAAGCGACTTCGTCTATCGTTTCACGCAGGGAATGCAGGCCATACGCGACCTGATTAGGCGCGGCGACCTTGGTAGGATCTACGCTGCGGAGCTTTGTTTTCACAACTCGTACGGCCCGGACAAGCCATGGTACTACAACGCCGCACTCTCGGGTGGCGGCTGCATGATCGATTTGGGGACTCATCTGGTGGACTTGGCCTTATGGCCACTCGATTTCCCTCCGATGCGCCAGGTCAGCAGCCATTTGTTTCGTAACGGCCGGCGCTTTCGACCGCCGGAACGCGAGCATGTGGAAGATTTCGGCTCTGCGGATTTGGAGCTTGAGGGTGACATCGCTGTTCACCTTACTTGTTCGTGGGGGCAACCGCTGGGGTGCGACGCCCTGATCAGGGCTATCTACCACGGCGACCGAGGCGCCGCCGAATTCCGGAATCTCGATGGTTCTTTCTTTGATTTTAGCGCCGAGCATTATGAGCGTCGGGAGCACCATCGGTTGTGCGGTCCGCCGGAGGACTGGAGTGGTCGTGCGCTGCTCGACTGGATCCAAAGTCTGGCGGTCAGCGGTCGCTTCTCCGCGAATGCCGGAGAGATCCTGCGGGTCGCCGAGATAATCGACGCGATATATGGGCGCGCCTTCTGCGCGCAGTTTTAGGAGCTATTGGACTTGTCAGCACCATTGTCCATAGCTGCCGACGCTGGGTCGTCTAGCTCGCCGGCAGAGGACCGTCGAGAGCTTGTCAGAAAACTTCCTATCCGAGTCCTGATGACGGCGGATACAGTTGGCGGTGTCTGGAACTACTCGATTAATTTGACCAGGGCGGTGGCGCCATATGGGGTCGAGGTTGTTCTGGCGACGATGGGGCGGTTCCCCTCCGCAGACCAGAGGAGTCAGGCGCAAACACTTTCCAATCTGTACTTGGCGGAAAGTGATTTCAGACTTGAGTGGATGGAGAATCCCTGGACCGATGTCAATCGGGCTGGCGATTGGCTATTGCAACTCGAAGCAAGATGGCGGCCGGCGCTGATTCATCTCAACGGTTATAGCCACGCAGCGCTGCCCTGGCATGCACCGAAGCTGGTGATAGCACATTCCTGTGTCTTGTCATGGTGGGAGGCTGTTCGTCGGGTGCCGTTGCCGAATCATTGGGTGACTTATGCGGTGCGGGTCGCCGAAGGACTACGCTCAGCCGATATTGTGATTGCTCCCACCGGCACGATGTTGGCCGAGCTGCGCCGCCTTTATGACTGGCAAGGAGACGGCCTCGTCATCTGGAATGGCCTCCCGCCAGTAACGTTAGACCTCAACAGCAAAGAGGAGTTTATCCTCACGGCTGGGCGATTATGGGACGAAGCGAAGAACCTCAACGCCCTTGAATCGATCGCGGAGCAGTTGGCTTGGCCAGTCTACGCCGCCGGTGAGGATGGAGGGGAGCCGCAAGCTGCTTCGGTCAGGAGACTCGGTCACCTCTCTGCCGCCGGGATTTCGAGGTGGATGGCACGAGCCTCAATCTATGCGCTGCCGGCCCGTTATGAGCCCTTCGGCCTTTCGATTCTGGAGGCGGCACAATCAGGATGCGCGCTGGTCGTAGGTAATATCCCGAGTCTGCGCGAGTTGTGGGACGAAGCCGCGTGGTTCGTAGGGCCTGACGACCCTCAGGAACTCAGGCATTCGCTCACGACTCTAGCCGGCGATCGAACTATTCGCCAAAAATTGGGCGCGTGCGCCCGCCAACGTGCGCGTCGATACGGGCTTGGCCGAACGGCGCAGCAATACCTGGGTGTTTACCGACAGTTACTGGAGGGCAGCAGCACGGTATGCGTATAGCGATATTTTGCCATTCGCTGCTTTCCGACTGGAATCATGGCAATGCCCATTTTCTACGCGGCGTTGCCACCGAGCTGATAGCTTCAGGGCAGCAGGTGGAGATTTACGAGCCACGGAATGCCTGGAGCGTGGAGGGCATGATCGCCGAAGTTGGAGAGGCCGGTTTATACGCTTTCGAGCATTATTATCCTTATTTGAAAACTATCCGCTATAAACAAGGTCAGATCGATCTTGAGCGCGCGCTCGACGGCGTCAACCTCGTGCTGGTGCACGAATGGAACGACCCCGAACTGGTCGCACGCATCGGCCAATTGCGACGGCAGTCGCCAGGAATGGTCGCCCTATTTCACGACACTCATCATCGCGCGGTTTCAAATTTGAGCGCGATCGCAGATCTTGATTTGTGCCACTACGACGGCGCGTTGCTCTTTGGCCGTTCGTTGGCTGAGGTCTATCAGCGGCACGGATTGGCTCAGCGCACCTGGGTGTGGCATGAGGCGGCAGATACGAGGCTGTTTCATCCACTGCCGGAAGTTGCAACCAAGTTTGAACTGGCTTGGATCGGGAATTGGGGCGACGAGGAGCGCAGCGCCGAGCTGCGCGAATTCTTACTCGAACCTGTCCGTGCGCTCGGCCTGCAGGCATGCGTTTACGGTGTTCGATATCCGGGCGCTGCGCTCGACGAGCTGCATGCGGCCGGAATTGCGTTCTGTGGCTGGCTGCCTAATTTCAAAGTACCCCAAATCCTGGCAGCCGCCAGACTCACTGTTCACGTCCCTCGCATGCCCTACGTTCATCTTCTGCCCGGAATCCCGACTATCCGCGTGTTTGAAGCGCTGGCTTGCGGAGTCCCTCTGGTGTGCGCGCCATGGGAAGATGTCGAGGGCCTTTTTGAGCCAGGCGCCTTCCAGATTGCGAAGAATAGGGTTGATATGCAGAGCAGACTGCGGGCGATTCTCAATGACCCGGCGATGGCACGCGAGATGGCACAACGCGGCCTAAGTTCGGTTCGTCGGCGACATACATGCACCCATCGCGCCGACGAATTGCTCAATATCTACGATGAGTTGACTGCGGGTCGCTTCAGCCCGTCGCCCACTCCGGTCCGTTCATTCCCCGGCCAGTCGCTGAAAAGACGTAGTACAGTCATGGACAACTGCAGAGGGTAAGACGCGGCGCCGGTAATCGGGGAGCGACCTTGAAGCACGGACTCCATCTCGCGTTTTTTGGCTCAAGCCTGCTTTCTGCCTATTGGAACGGGGCTGCGACATACTATCGCGGCCTCATCAAGGCGCTCAGCCGCCGCGGGCATCGCATCACATTCTATGAACCGGACGCGTACGAGCGGCAATCTCATCGTGATATCGTCCCGCCGCCCTGGGCGAGGGTTCGGGTCTATTCCGCCGCTGCCGATTCTGAGGTGTTGACCCTCATGGAGGAGGCAAGTAGGTGCGATCTGGTAATTAAATGCAGCGGCATTGGAGTATTTGACGAATTATTCGATCGTGAGGTGCCGGCACTGAAGGGACGAGGCGCGTTGGTCGCCTTCTGGGACGTCGATGCGCCCGCGACATTGGCACGGCTAGCAAGTAATCCGCTCGACCCATTTCGCAGCTTAATTCCTCAGTACGATTACATACTTACGTATGGTGGAGGTGATCCTGTAATAAAGAAGTACCGGGAGTTTGGTGCCCGGCGCTGTGTGCCGATATACAATGCATTGGATCCGGATACTCATTTCCGCGTCGCGTCGCAGGAATACTTTCGAGCAGACTTGGCATTACTGGCGAACCGCTTGCCCGACCGCGAGGCACGGGTAGAGCGGTTCTTTACCAGTGTCGCGGGTTTCATGACTGAGAGGGTCTTTCTGCTGGGCGGGAACGGCTGGCAGGGCAAGCCGCTCAGCAGAAACATCCGTTATTGTGGACACGTCTACACTGCCGATCACAACGCGTTCAATTCGAGTGCGACGGCGGTGCTCAATATCAATCGCGATAGCATGGCGGAATGTGGGTATTCGCCGCCAACTCGGATCTTCGAAGCGGCCGGAGCAGCGGCCTGTATAATCAGCGACCAATGGGCAGGTATTGAGTTGTTTCTCGACCCCGGACGCGAGATCCTGACGGCTGCCAACGGGGAGCAGGTGGGCGAGCATTTGCGAGCGTTAACCCCCGCGCGCTGCCGCGAAATTGGGGAAGCGGGGCGGCGGCGAGTACTCGCGGAACATACGTACGAGGAGCGCGGCCGTGAATTCGAATATGCACTTGGTCTCGACCATCAGCCGTGAACCGGCGCTAAAGCATTTGTCGATCGTCATTCTGGGCTTGTCGATCCGGTCTTCGTGGGGCAACGGACATGCGACAACTTACCGAGGCCTGGTACGGGCGCTGGCAGCGCGTGGTCACCGCGTCCTGTTTCTAGAACGGAACCTGCCGTGGTACGCACAAGCTGTCGATATGCCAAATCCCGTTGGCGCGCGACTCGAGGTATACGATACTTTGCCCGAATTGATGTCCCGCTTCACGCCGGCAGTTCGCGAGGCAGACCTGGTAATGGTCGGTTCCTATACACCGCAGGGGGCGGCGGTAGGTGAGTGGGTATTACGTAATACGCGTGGCGTCAGTGCTTTCTATGACATCGATACGCCAGTGACGCTGCAAGGATTGGCGGCAGGCAAAGTTGATTATATTACTATCAAGCTTCTCCGCAGCTACGATCTATATTTATCGTTCGCTGGCGGACCATTTCTCTCCTACTTAGCTGCGAAAGGTGCGCGTATGGCGCGTCCGCTATACTGCTCTGCGGACCTAAGCTGCTACTTTCCCGACCACCGTCCATATAAATGGGATCTCGGCTATATGGGCACCTACAGCCTCGACCGGGCAGCGTCGTTGGAGCACCTCCTGTTAAAGCCTGCGCGGCTTTTGCCTGACGCCCGAATAGTGGTTGCAGGACCGCAATATCCAGCCGAATTAATGTGGCCGCCCAACGTTGATCGATTCGAACATGTGGCGCCAAGCGAACATCCTGTGTTTTTTGCGAGCCAGCGATTCACGCTTAACCTTACGCGCGAGCCGATGAAGCAGGCCGGTTATTCTCCAAGCATCCGCTTATTCGAGGCGGCCGCCTGCGGGTGTGCGATCATAAGCGACTGGTGGCCCGGGCTCGATTCCTTCTTCGCTCCGGGCAGCGAAATTCTAATCGCCCGTGACGAACACGACGTCGTGCGATACCTGACACGCGTTTCCGCAAACCGGCGCAGCCGGCTTGCGGATGGCGCACGCACCCGCGTGCTGGCCGATCACACCGCTGAAACGCGCGCACGGCAGCTCGAATCTTATCTCGCGGAAGTAGATTGTTCCCGTCAGGTCGACTCGCATGCGCCAGCTAGCGCCAATCCTTAAAGTAATTAGCCGCGTGTCACGAATTATCTCTGAATTAAGGTTCGCTTAATGGCGACGCAATGAAAGAGCAGCCCCGGATGCAAGGCTCAAGTCCACGCTTCTCGCGCGACGAGATTTCGCGCGCCGTCAAGGAATTGGGAAATTGGTTCCATAATCTTGATTTGCACGGTGTTAAAACCGCCCCCGACCATTTTCTGGGAGATTATCCGGCGGTTAAGTGGAAGCGTTTCGCCCATGCCCTCCCAGCCAGTCTCGAGGGTAAGACCGTCCTTGATATCGGCTGCAGCAGTGGTTTTTACTCGATCGAGATGAAACGCCGCGGAGCGCGGCGCGTGGTTGCTATGGAGCCTGACGAGCATTACCTGGCGCAGGCACGCTTTGCCGCTGAGGTCTGCGAACAGGAGATCGAGTTCAGCAATCTGTCAGTCTATGATGTCGAGCGGCTCGGCGAACGCTTTGACCTGGTCATCTTCATGGGCGTGCTTTATCATCTTCGCTATCCGCTGCTCGCCTTGGATCTGATCCGCCGGTACGTCGCCAAGGATCTGCTGCTTTTCCAATCGATGTTGCGCGGCAGTGCTCAGGCACTCAATCTGAACGAGGATTATCCATTCAGTGAGACCGGTATATTTGAGCTGCCTGGCGTTCCGCGCTTGCACTTTATTCGAGATTGCTACGCCGGCGACCCCACAAACTGGTGGATTCCGAATCGTGCTTGTGTCGAGGCTATGCTGCAAAGCGCCGGATTCGAGCTCTTGGACCACCCCGAGGAAGAGGTCTATCTATGCCGCTGTGAAGCCGCCAGCAGTTAATCAGACGAGAGCAATTATGCTGCAATGGGTATAGTGCCATGTGCATGCTCAAAGCCGCGAGTATACGGTCATCGCATACTCGAGAAGATCCTCGGACCCGGTTCCTGATTCCAGTGCTCCGAGCGAGAGGGTGAGTGGAGTGGCCTGCAGGCTCTTCCGCCGTACAGCAAGTGCGAACACATGATAGAAGCGGTAATGTTATGGAACGAACCCAACAACAAATCGCATTGGGATCTGGAACTCGACCCGGAGTGGAAGTTGTACAGCGCGATGACCCGGATGGCAGCCAGCGCGGTAGCTCAAGAGGCGCCCCGGTTGCTGCGGGTGCTGGGTGGAATCTCACCGATCGATTCGAACTTTATTTTGAACTTGCGAAATCAGGGCGTTCTGGATTCACTCAACGTGGTCGCGGTGCACGGGTTTCCACTCGACTGGAACCATTGGCAGATCGATCAATGGCCGGACAAGGTGGCGGAAATCAGCGCGGCCAGCAATTTACCTGTGTGGGTCACCGAGGCCGGGGCATCGAGTTTCGGCGCGGAAGAGGTGCAGGAGTTTGGTCTCGTACGCACCGCCGAGCTATTGACGCGTATCTGTGAGCGGATTCATTGGTACAGCCTGTTCGACCTGCCGCGCGCCTGGCCCGCCACGACACGCCATCGTGAATCTGAGGGCTCCGCCTACTATCGCCACTTTTATATGGGGTTGCTACACGAGAATGGCAGCCCCAAATTAGCAGCGCGCCATTTTCCTCGTTATGCTCCGGCGGTAGGCATCTGCCAGTGGTTTCATTTCGACGATTATCGGCTTGACGATGCGGTTCGATGGCTACGGCGCATGGGAGTGTCTTACATACGCACCGGGTTGAGCTGGGCCGACAGGTTACGGCCGGGGGCTCTTAAATGGTTCGACCGGCAAATGCGCGCGTTGGAGGAATTCAAGGTCACCCTGACTTTCTGTTTCACGCCGGAGTCGGAGGGTATCCAGCCTCACCATACCAGCGCCCCGCGCTACCCGGAGCGCTTTGCGGAGTTTTGCGTAGAAATGGTGCGCCGCTACGCAACCTGAATTGCCCCGCCCTCTGCCAACAGCGGAAGTGCGATCTTGCGAAGCGCGCGCCTGAGGAGTGAGAGTCATTTAGCCGGAGAGACCATCAAGCTCGCCGCTGCCATTTAGGCAAATTACGCGCGCCCCAGCCGCATCCCAGCACAGCACGGTTACCGAGCAGGGGCTGATCTCGATTTGGGCGTAGCGCTCGCTGGAAAGCCCGAGACTCTGCAGGACAGCTATGCGAATGATTTCGGCGTGGGTTACAGCGATTATGAACTTCGCCTGACAATCTTCAGTCCATCTTTGAAGTTGGGCGATTATTCGTCGCTCCACCTGTTCTATCGTCTCTCCCCCCGGAATCTGTGCGCGAGTACGCACAATGTTGAAACGGCGCCAGGCTGGATCACGCTCGAGTTCCGCAAAGCTGCACCCGGTTCATCGACCATAATCGATTTCGTTGAGCGACTGCGCAATTTGAATTGAAAGCGCCAGTTGTTCTCCTATAAGCGCAGCGGTTTGGATGGCGCGTCTAAGCGGACTACTCCACAATCCGCTAATTGGTAGACGACGCAGATGCCGCGCCAGCCTGGCGGCACGTTCCAATCCTCGGCCGCTGAGTCCCACTTCGTCGTTGCGGCCGAGCAGTATGTCGCGCGGAGCGGCGGCCTCAGCATGCCGGACCAGCAAAAGAGTTGTCATACGAAACCACTTGCGAACCGTTGGTCCTGAGCCTAGCAGACTAAGATTGGAGTCGCAGCGAGTCGAGCGTTCGGGCAAACCGCGGCTTTGTGAAGGTCCCCGCTCTTATCTCATCGAAACCCGCAAGATAAGAGCCGCTCCAGTCGTACCAGGCTGGTCCATGCACTTGCCGACAAGCTCGATTCCGGGCTAATCGAAGATATTTTCGGAGATTTCGATGGCCCCCAAAGAACGGCTCGGTTCCTGGCATGCCTATGACGTCGCGGTCGAACGCGACACGATGATCGCTGTCCGCGACGGCGTGCGGCTCGCAACTGACATTTATTTCCCGTCGTCAGCCGGTCTCCATGCGCCCGGGCGCTTTCCGGCATTGGTCGAGCGCACCCCTTACGATAAGGATGCGGCCCGCTTCGTCTTGCCGGCTCGATTCTTCGCGCAACACGGATACGTTGTGTTGCTGCAGGACGTTCGCGGCCGCGGTCATTCTGAGGGCGACTGGTATCCGTTCGCGCACGAGGCGCCTGACGGTTACGACACGATCGAGTGGGCCGGCACGCAACCGTGGTGCACCGGCAAGGTCGGCACCATGGGCACTTCATACATGGCAGCAGCGCAGAGCGCCGCCGCGACGCTCAATCCGCCCCATCTGGCCGCGATGTTCGTGACCGAGGGACCATCGGACTATTACTCATGTTCGATGCGGCACAACGGAGCGCTGGAGCAGCGTTTCCTCATCTATGCCTTTCATATGGCGATCACCAGTAAAGAGGCGCGTGGTGATTCCGGCCTACGCATCACGCTGCAGGAAGCCCGCAATAACATCAATTATTGGCTCAAGCGCCTGCCGCTCAAGAAGGGCGTAACGCCGCTACGCAGGTTGCCGACGTACGAACGCTGGGCGCTCGACCTGCAAACCCGCGCCGTCCGTGACGAATACTGGCAAGAGCGTGGCTATGCGATTCGCGACTATTACCAACAGCATTCCGACGTCCCCACGACCTATTTCGGCTCCTGGTATGATTCTTATGCGCGCGCAACCAGCGATAACTTCATCGCGCTGAGCGCCCTCAAGCGAAGCCCCCACCGGCTGATCATGGGTCCATGGCTGCATGGCGTGCGCGCCGACGAGGAATGGGCAGGCGATGTCTACTTAGGTCCGGATGCGATCGATTCGTACGACAGCCTGCGCCTGCGATGGTTCGACCATTGGATCAAGCAACTCGATACCGGCATGATGGACGAATCGGCAGTGCGGATCTTCGTGATGGGCACTGGCAGCGGCCGCAAAATATACGACGTATTGGGCGCGGCGGGCCGCATTGATCATGGCGGATATTGGCGTTCCGAGCGCGAATGGCCCTTGGCGCGGGCTCGCAATACATCCTTTTATCTGCATGCTGGCGGCGAACTTTCAACCCAGAAGCCGGAAGTGCGATTCGCTGCAACCACCTATCGGTTCGACCCGCGCGACCCGGTGCCCACTGTCGGCGGCAATATCTCGGTCGGATTCGAGATCATGCCCGGCGGTGGATTCGACCAACGCGGCGGGGCAAGCCTCTCAGCTGCCATCAAAACACTTGATCCGCTGCCTCTCGCCGCACGCTCCGACGTGGTGGTGTTTCAGACCGAGCCGCTGCAACGCGACCTCGAAGTCACTGGTCCAATCACCGTCAGTCTGTGGGTATCGTCGTCCGCCCCCGATACCGACTTCACTGTCAAGCTGATCGACGTGTATCCCACTAGCGCCGATTATCCAGATGGATACGCGTTGAACCTCACAGACTCGATCATGCGCGTGCGATTCCGCGACTCGTTCACCAAACCGGAGCTGATGGCGCCAAATGAGGTCTACCAGCTCGGGTTCCCGCTTTATCCAACGAGCAACGTCTTCAAGGGAGGCCATCGAATCCGCGTTGACATTTCTTCATCGAATTTCCCTCGCTTCGACGTTAATCCGAACACCGGCGGACCGTTAGGCGAGCCGGGCGGCATAATCGTGGCCGATAACACTATTCACCACGATAGTGACCGTCCCTCCCATATTGTGCTGCCCGTCATCAACGTTTAGCTGCGATTCGCGCTATCTATTTACGCTGGAGGAAGCAGTCGTTAAAACCACGACGGCTCGGTTATTCGTCCAATCGCCCGCTCGCTGCGACTATCCCTCTCCCTCGGGTTGCGGAGGAGCTGAGGTGATGATGGCCGGCCGGAGATGCTATTGATGACCGGGTACGGGATCAGCGTGACGGTGCAATCATGGAATATCGATATCTCCTCGTACAGCGCCAGGCGGCGATTTGCCGCCTAACCCTCAATCGCCCCGAACGGCTGAACGCGCTCAACGTGCGTGTCGGCGTCGAATTGCTGGATGCGCTTGAGGAATGCGATCGTGATGCGGAGGTTCGCGTCGTAGTGCTGACCGGAGCCGGACGCGCATTCTGCGCCGGCGACGACCTTCGTGGCATGTCGGAACCGGGAGAGCCCGACCGCCGTTTCGCCGATCCGATCAAGCAGTATGTTCAGGGCGAGGGCCGATGGCCTCTGATAATCGCGTCGATGCGAGCGCTATCCAAGCCGGTCATCGCCATGATCAATGGTCATGCGCATGGTGCCGGCTTCAATCTCGCGTTGGGCTGCGACTTGCGCGTAATAGCAGACAACGCGACGATGTCCATTCCATTTTCAAAACGCGGCATCGGCACCGGCACCAATCTTTTGCAGCAGTTCGTCGGGCTCGGCAAAGCAATGGAATGGGCACTGCTCGCGCCGGTGCTCTCAGCACAAGAGGCAGAACGCTGGGGCCTGGTGAACCGGGTCGTCGCGCTGGAACGGCTGGAGCAACAGACGATGAGCATAGCGCGCGAACTGGCGGAGGGGCCGACGCTGGTCCTCGCCTACACCAAGTCGGCGATTGTGAACGGTTGGGAAGCGCCCCCGGGAGTTGCCTATCGTCATCAAGGCGAGGCCGTCACTCAGTCTCAGCAGACCGAAGATTTAGCCGAGGGCATCCGCGCCTTCCGCGAAAAACGTTCGCCGCGATTTCGTGGACGCTAGAGTATTACGTGCACGTACAGCGACTGCCTGCAACTTTCTTCGAGGAGTGTTACTTCATTCACTTCATTCCACGGTAACGGCGGGACTGTGCTAGGTTTGGTCCGGAGAATCGCTGCCGGAGGTCAGGCGTATGACTGAGTCAGAACAACTTCTGGCGATCGAAGAAATCAAGCAGCTCAAGGCCCGGTATTTCCGCTGCATAGACACCAAAGACTGGGCGGGTTTCGAGGCCGTATTTGCGCCCAACGCTACGGCCGATTATACGCCGCCCGGAGGCAATTCGGCCGATTGGTCGACCACCGGACGGGCCAACATCGTGACGTTCGTCCGCAAAACAGTCGACCCCGCGATCACTGTTCATCACGGCCATATGCCCGAGGTCGAAGTGACTTCCCCGACGACAGGACGCGCCATCTTTGCGATGGAGGATCTGATTTGGTGGCCGGAAGGATCACGTCGCAGGACCCTGCACGGATGGGGTCATTATCATGAGACCTATGAGAAGATCGATGGAAAGTGGCTAATCAAGACACTCCGATTAACTCGCTTGCGCGTCGATCAGGCTTGAATGGAACGGACGTATTGCAGATAGCGGGACAGGTTCTGCCTGTCGTCGCCACAGCACGGGCAAAAGCCTGCGGCCACTCTATGGTGAAAAAATGGACTTTGAAGTGACTTATACCGAAGAGCAGCAGCGTTTCCGCGCTGAGGTGCGCGCCTGGTTCGAGGCCAATGTGCCGGCGGGCATTACCCGTGAACCGGCTTCGGCCGCCGAATCGTACGAAAATTATCAGCTGAGACGCGAGTTGGGCCGAAAACTCGGCGGCAAAGGTTGGCTCTTCCCTACTGCGCCCAAACAGTATGGTGGTGGCGGACTCGACGTCGACCACGCAATCATCCTCGAAGAGGAAGCCGATCGGTGCGATCTTTCGCTGCCGCCGTTTTACGACAGTGGCGCGACGATGGGCGCCCCCACTATCGCGGTGTGGGGGACGGAAGAGCAGAAGGAGGCTTTTCTCCGGCCCATCTACCGCGGCGACGTGCGTGTATGGCAGTTGCTGTCAGAGCCGAGCGCAGGTTCCGATCTGGCTGGCGTTAAAATGCGCGCCATCCGTGAGGGCGACGAATACGTCCTCCACGGCCAGAAAATATTTATCGGCAGCGCCAATGGAACTGACTGGATGTGGACGCTCGCGGTCACTGATCCCGACGCTGAGCGCCACAAAAACCTGGGCTGGTTCATGGTTGATGCGAGCCTGCCGGGCATCACTGTTCAGCCGATGGAACTACTGGGCAGCGGCGGAGGCGGAGGCGAGCACGGCCATAAGAACACCATCTTCTTTGAAGACGTGCGCGTTCCCGCAATCTGCCTGGTCGGCGGCGAAAATAACGGCTGGAAGGTTGCCTCGACCCATCTTGAACTGGAGCACGGCGGCGGCGGTCACGTCGGCCGCAATCGCCTATGGGAGGGATTACTCAGTTATTGCCAGAAGAACTATCGTGATGGCCAGCCTCTGACTGCGCACCAGGACGTTCGCGACCTCCTGGCCGATATCTATATCAGGGGCGAGGTTGGCCGCCTTTTCGGATTGCGTAACTTCTGGTTAACTTATGCCAAGCAGCCAAAATCATACGAAGGTCCGCAGGCCTCCCTATATCACAAGTACGCGGGACTCTGGATGACAAGCGCAATACTCGAGGCGGTCGGCCCAGCGGCACTGACTACTGACCCGCGCTGGGGCTCCGATGAAGGATTCCTGGAAGGCCAGCAGCGCAATGGGATTGTGGCCGTGCATCCCGGCGGGACTGCTGACATTCAGAAGGTCGAAATGGCGCGGCGGATTGGGATTGGACGGACCACCCGCCAGGCAGCCGGCAAGATCGTATAACGCGAGTCCAGGAGAGTTCGGCCATGGATCTGTCGCTAAACGAACGCCAGCGGATGCTTGAACAAAGCGTCCGCAGCTTTATGGAGCGCCGCGCGGCGCGGAGCAAAATTGTTGCGCTACAAGGATCCGAACTTGGCTACGAGCCGGAGATGTGGAAAACCATCGCCGAGCTAGGCTGGCTTGGCATGCTCATCCCGGAACGGTACGGCGGTAGTGGTGCATCGCTGACCGATGCGGCCGTACTTTATCAGGAGTTCGGCCGTGGTCCGTTGCCAGGACCGTGTTTCAGCTCTGGCGTCCTGAGCGCGATGGTACTTCTCGAAGCTGGCACCGAGGAGCAGCGCCGCCGCTACCTGCCTGCGATCGTGCGTGGCGAGCAGATCTTCTCCGTCGGAATCACTGAGCCCGAACGCTCATGGGGACCGCAGGGCATCGCACTGGCGGCTGAGCGCCACGGTGATCGCTACCGGCTTAACGGCGTCAAGCTGTTTGTCAGTGATGCGGCCGCAGCGACCCATCTCATTGTCGCGGTGCGTACCGGACCTGCGCTCAATGCCACGAGTCTCCTACTGCTCAATAAACGTTCCAAAGGCGTCTCCGTACGCCTCCTCCCTGGCTTTATTGGTTGGCAGGCTGAAGTTCTTTTCGATAACGTTGAGATTCCAGTTGAGGGATTGCTCTCCGCGCGTGAGAACCAAGGTTGGGTAGCGCTGACCAGTGCAATGCAACGTGCACTGCCAATATTATGTGCATATCAAGTCGGTAGTTCTCAAGCTATCTTTGAAATGTCCGTGGAATATAGCCAGACGCGAGTTCAGTTTGGTGTTCCCATCGGCCGTTTCCAACGGGTGCAGGATCATATCATTCGATTAGTGAATCACCTCGATGCGGCGCGATGGGCCACCTGGGAAGCAATCTGGAAACTGGATGCGAGCCGGCCAGCAGTTGCAAGCGTGCACCTGGCCAAGGCGGTTACCGCTGAAGCGCATATTGAGGCGTGCAACGCCGCCCATGAAGTTCACGCTGGAATTGGATCGTCGCTCGAATACGGACTGGTGCCGCACACCCAGCTATCACGCACGCTATTCAACTATCTCGGTGATCCGAAATGGCATAAGCGGCAAATGGCTGCCGCGTTGGACTGGTGAGTGAACTCGACTAGAATGCCGCATGCGAGCTGGATGGTGCCGAGGTTGTCGATCCGTATCAACAGCCTTTACACGCATTGTGGGCTGCGGTGTGCTCCATTGTGACTAGTTTTAGTTTATTGTCGATTAACCGTCTCTTAGCGCCCGTGGGCCAGGCCCCAATGCACCGAGCCCTCTAGAACGGTTGGGTAATTTGCCATTATTCCTGATCCCGCCACGCATTTTGGCGGCGAGTTCTTCGGCTTGCTGCAGTTGTGCTTCCACCCGTTCAACTCTTTCTCGGATTGCGCGAGCGGATGATCGCAATTCTCGCAGTTCGGGATTAGCGCAGTCGTTATCGCTGGATTGAGCGCGACGTTGGGCAGAATGCCGAATCTCTTCGGCCATCCGTTGAACGTATGCTTTTAAAAATAGCTGCCCGTTCCAGCATTGCAGATGAGCGCAGCGCTCGCCGTTGACCACCCAAACGCGGCGATTCCACCAGTGGATCGGTTGCGAGCACTCATCGCAAGGGGTTGTTCTAATGCGGCACAGTACATCACGCGCGCCTAGGTCGAGAAACCGCCAGGCGTTAAGAACAAAATTCGTGCGCCTGCTGGCGCCCGCAATGGAATCCTGAGTCACAAAAACAAAACTCGTGTCGGGCAGTGCCCTCTCACTCGCGAGCGAGCTGGAGCATGCGCTTTTCGCACCATCAAAGCTCTAGTCGTGTAAACGGCTAATTGAGAATCATCCCAGGTAATGAAAAAGAGGTCCCAATCTCTTCTTCCCCGATCTTACCCGATACGAAAGAAAAAGTTAGCTGTTTTGATTTGACGACGATCTCGAGCCCGACGAGCGCTCAAAGCGCCGAAGAGCCTGGCTCAAAAACTCCGACATTTCCCGATCAACCACTTCTCGAGCCTGCTTGGCAAGCTCGACAGTACAGGTATGCGCTGTCTCAGCAATTCGCTTCTCCGCCCGCCCCACGACTTCTTGCCATGCCTGCTCGATTCGCGATTGAAAAACCCGGACGGCTTCCTCCATACGCTGTTTGAGCTCGGTGCCGAGGCTCTCGCCAAGATGTTGGATGTTACTGCTTATCTGTTGTGCGTTTTTGGCTAACTCGCCGAGCTGTCTTTCAGCCTCCTTTTGCAAGTCTCCCAGCAGGCTCTGCTCGCGCAGTCGTAGTCCATCTGCGGCGCCGGTGGACAATTGGTCCAATTGCTTGCGGTTCTCGGCAACGGCCACGCCGAGGTCTTGCTCAATGCTGCGCTGTCGTTGCTTCGCGGTCGCGAGCGCCTGATCGAGACGCGCTGCTAATCGAGCGCCAGCTTCGACGTCGAAGTTCTGGAGCATCATCGCCATCTCGCTATTAACGCGGTTCTGGATCTCTTTTTCAAAACCAGCCAAACACGCATCCACTGCTTGTGAAGCCCTCAGTTGTGAGTCCTCCAAAAGCGTGTGAATGACGCGCCAACTGCGCTCGTGGATCTTCTCGGTCTCCGCCAGTAACCTGTCAAGCTCAGCACGCGAGGCCTCCAGCACCTCGGTCAGCCCGCCGGATTGCTTCGTCTTCTCCGCCTTCGGTGTTGACGCTGGCGAGGAATCGCTTACGCTGGCTCTCTGGGTGCCGGAATCAGCCGCACTGTTAATCTTCGGCGAGACGCCTCTCGCCTCGGTTCCCGCTGGCTGAGGAACGGTTTTCGGGATCGACGCGCCACGCGGTGTTTGAGCTGAGTATTTTTCGTCCATGACTCTCCTGGAAAGCGGAGCATTATTTGTGAATCAGATCTGTTTCAAAAGGCGCGAGGCCAACTCTACTTCAAGGTGTTTTCCTCAGCAGCCTCTGCTCGGCGTGCACGTTCGACCCTTTGTTTGGCGTCTTTATTGTCGGGTGCAAAGCCTATCGCTCGGGAGAAGCTGCTCAGTGCTTTGTCGTAGTCACCGATGTTCATATACGCATCACCTAGTCTAATTTCATAGGCGGCCATATCCTGGAACTTTTCTTCCGACTGTTTATCGTTCGATGCGAAGGCAATTGCACTTGAGAAGCTGCGGAGCGCTTTATCATAGTCGCCGACATTCATGTAGGCGTCACCGAGTCTAATCTGATAGGCGGCCATCTCCTCCGTGTGTCTACTGCGATCTCGTGCAGCGACGTCCGCTCCGCGGACGGCTGTTGGGTGACTTGCTGTTGTCTGTTGTGGCACTGGTGAAGAGGTCGACACACGGTGCGGTACCGCAATCGGTGAAAGTTGCTCGGTTACGTGATCCATCTTAGCAATGGCTTCCCCCGAATGGCTTCCAGTATTGTTCAGCACGACTGTCGTCGGCGCGGCCGGAGGTGCCTCTACCGCGCTTGTTAGGCGCACAGCAACCGTATCGTGTGTTATCATCTGTCCTGGTGTTGTTGAAAGCAGCACCGAAGCTGGCGGCGATGCGATCCGTGATAGTCGAACCGTCTTTCTATCGCGGGCTGGCTCCGACGCCGGATCTGCTGTAGCGTCGCTTGCGAAGCCGTTGCTGCGAATTCTGTTCGCCATTGGGGTGTGGACCGGATTTGGCAACCGTTGAGGTTGCGCATCGTGGAGGACAGCATAATGGAGGGGAATGGCAAACGGCGCCGTTATTTCAGCGGCAGCGTGTTTTGCGGCATGCGTCTTAGTAGCGCTTCGATACCAAAGACCTGCCACCGTGAGGACCAGCGCGAGAACTATACAGGCTAGCGCAGCCGTTCGACGGTTAAGTAAATGCGCAGTCGCCGTAATGTGCGATTCCGAAGCAGACATATCGACATAATATTCGTTTGAGATGGAGTCTTTTTTCGTGCTCGCACTATCGGGACGGCGACCCTCCGATTTGGCAGGTTCTCGCAGAAGATTTAAGCAAATCTCGTTAATCGCTGACGGTCTCCCAGTACTCCTCTCCGCAATCGACGCGCTCGTGCTGGCCGTGAACGGCCGGTTGCCTCTCCATCCAACCAGGCGCAGCCGGTAATCAATGTAGCTTTCTACTTCTGCAGCCGTTAAGGGAGAGAGCGGCACGCGCCGAATCTCGTCTGCGAACTCCGAACGTTGAAACTCCTCGCCAACCTCGGGGGAAACGGCGATGACTACTCTTAGCACCCGTGTTTCGAACGATTCGAGACATGCGAGATGACGGAGTATTTCCAGAGCGCACCCTGCGCCGTTTTGGTCATAATCGAGGAGCAGTATGAAAGGGTCTTCGACTTCCGATGGCCCGGTAAGTATCTCGTCGACTCGCACCCACATCCCAGGCAAATCATCGCTCGCTGCCGTGCCACCGATTTCAGTGAGCAGTTTGCGCAACACATCAGGGCCCCTCTGGTGGCCGGCAGAAACGAAGAGAGTACGGCCGCGGTCTTGCCTGCGGCGTTCAAAATGGCGTAACAGTGTCGTCTTCCCGAGCCCCGGCTCTGCGGTGAGCATCAGGATGCGATTGCCGTACTCTAAGCCGTAATATAGTGCCCCAAGTGCTTCGCGAAACGATGAACTCAGGTACGGATAGTGTGCAGCGGCAGTCTGGCCGAACGGGTTATCATGCAGCTCAGAGAGGTTGAAGGAAAGTTGATTCTCCAAGATTGCCGCCTCCTTCACTGAACTTCGAGAGAGTCGACCACGGGCCACCTTGGACAGCAGGGCGGAATTCAGATTCGCACGACGTCACCAATGGGGTCGAACGGTCGACATGATCACTTTGGAATCGCTACACGCCAAGTGAACTTACGGTTCGGTTACGAAGACGCGGGCGCGCGTTTGCTACGTTCGATAACTCCCGGATCACGTGAGCCGTCGCAGATGCTCTACTGCATGACCTCCGCAAGTCCAGCCGGTGTAGAGTATGCGACAAAGTTCCTGTATTGGGCGCGAATATCGAAGTTCTACTAATACATCATGGCCGGCTCTGGGTGGAAGCATTCGTCCGGTGGCGATTTTCGAGGTCCCAAGCTGTCGACGTAAACGCCCCTGGAACGCCTCCAAGCAACCGTGTATTGACTGTTCGCTGAGCCAATAAAGCCATCTGCCAAAAGCGCATATTCTTATCGTACGCGTCTTCCCATAACGCATAGTGATTTCTGAGTCTTCGGAGGGTCTGTCGCGGCAATAACCCGCCCGCTGGCTCGGAATGCGCACATCGATAACGTCAACGTCGCGCAACTGCCAATTTCCACACGACGGCTTGCCACCCCAAGGGCATGTAATAAACTTGCTGGAAAGTTGCCGACCAACGTGCGTAATCGCTGGTCAGTGCAAGAATTTGCTTATGCTCCAGAAACTTTGCGGCGAACGAGCTTAACCCACCGTAATGTACTCCACCTTCCTGCAACCTGACTAAATCGGTTTCCGATAACGTCTTGCTTGCTGCTGTACTTGCGAACCCGTGCCAAACCATCAAAAGCGGCAAAATAATGGAAATCAGGAGTTTCTGTCTCAATTCAGCCCCCGGGAACGCCAAGACGGCGTTCCAGCATCGGTACTGGTGACCTAAGCTGTGACTTCTAGGCTGACCGGCCTCTTCGAGTCAATAGTGCCGATGGGCATCTTTTACTGTGCTGAACCGTGAACCATCGGGCAGAGGCGAGTGGAATTGCTCGAAGTATTGCTGATAACAACCGGTTAATTGGCAAAATTTGTCGTGTAGGCGCTAACAAAAGCGCCCTAGCCCCCCGTGCAATCGATTGCAGTCTGACTTTCGCAAATGCAGAGTGCAACTTCATCAGCGAAAAACGGAATCTTGGCTTCCTTGAACTGGCACCTGTGGTACCATCCGCGCGTGCAAAAGGGAAACCCCATCCTGGATAGGACGAGCATGTGGGCTAAGGGAACACGGTGGAGTTTATCCGCAGCGGAGGCCGATAGCGGCCCATGACGCTGCGTGGGGCGATTTCGGGGTTTGGTGCGGTAGCGGCGCGCGCCCATCTGCCTGGATGGCAGTCGCGGCGCGGGATCAATATCGTCGCGATCCATGATCCGGTTGCGGCGCGGCGCCATCACGCTATCAACCTGATCAAGAACGTTAGGGTCTATGATGATCTTGAGTTGATGCTGGATGGCGAAGCACTGGACTTCCTCGATATCGCGAGTCCCCCGGCTTTTCACGCCACTGCCGCGAAACTTGCCCTTGAAGCAAATGTCAACGTGATCGTCGAAAAACCGCTATGCCTTAATACCGGCGAATTGGCGCAACTGTCGAGCTTGGCGGCGCACAATGACCGTTTATTGCTATGTGTCCACAACTGGAAGTATTCCCCAGCCTACCGGCGCGCATATGAGCTGATTTCCGCCGGTCGACTGGGGCAGGTTCAGTACGTCTCGCTGATTCGCATGCGCTGTGGGCCGGCCGGGAGGGATCCGAACGCGGCTGGGGGCGGCTGGCGCTTGGATTCGAAAAAGGGCGGGGGAATTCTCATCGACCATGGCTGGCATGCCTTCTACCTGGCGCATTGGCTCATGGGCAGCGATAGGCCCTTATCCGTCTCGAGCTATCTTCGGTTCGACAGGGATAGCGGAGTCAACGATTTCGCCGATTTGAGAATTGCGTTCCCGGGCGATCGAATGGTCAACGTACTGCTGACGTGGGACGCACCGGTTCGGCGAACGACAGCGATAATCGTTGGCACGGCAGGGCTGCTCGAAATCGAAAGCGGAAAGATCGTTCTGACCGAGCGATCGGGGCGGTTCGACGATTGTTCAGTAACTGACGCCGCCGAAGACTCTTATCATGCTCGATGGTTTATGGCGGCTGCGGCTGATTATGAGCAAGTTCTGAATCATGGGCCCCGCGCTGACCTGGCTAGAGTGAACCTCCGTGAGGCCGCGACTGCCTTGACATTGACCGTCGCCGCACAGCGCTCCGCCGCTCAAGATGGCCGTGCCGTCGTGCTCAATTTTTCCGGATAGCGGCGAATAACCAGCAACTTTAGGCGCTGTTGACTTTCTGCTCGGCAGGGTTAAACTGCGAATTGACCGCGAGGTTAGCGGCGATGTTTGTCGAAGCTGCCCTTGGTCCCCGGCACCTCCGTGATTGCAGGGCATATCGAGGGAGCCTCGGAAACCGACCGCGCCGGTTGAGCACGAAGTGATGACCGAGGGCGAATCGCGCTCGGGTTCTGGCGAATCCCACGCCCAGGATTCCCGCGACGAGATCCTAAAGGCGGCGACCGATTTGTTTGCGACTCGCGGTTTTCATGAGACCTCAATGGCGGAGGTGGCACGGGGGGCGGGGGTTAGCAAGGCGCTGATTTTTTGGCATTTTAAGAGCAAAGAGGAACTGTTTGTTGCGGTTCTCGGCAAGCTGCTGGAGCCCTACGTCATCGATTTTGCTGAAGAAGCCGGTGCACTGGACGAGAAAGCTCAACTGCTAAAGCTCATCGAATCTTACCTGCTGTTCGTTCGTGAAAACGCCAGCTCCATTCGATTTTTCGTCGCTCAGATACTCCACGATGAAAAAACCAAAGATTCGCTGTCTAACCAGGTGCTGGCGCTTTATGAAGGGTACAGAACCCTGGTGACGGATTTAATCGGCCGGGCTCAGGCCAAGGGCATGTGCGCATGTGGCTTTCCGCCGACAGCCGCTGCGGCATTTTTGCTCGCTACGCTTAATGGCTTGTTGCTCGCGCATATGTTTCTCGGCAGCCGGTCCACCGACCTCGAAACCGGGATGAACATGCTTCGACAATGGCTATTCGGCGATACGCCTGAATTTGAGGCAGGCGTGCGAACCTCATAGTCCGGATAGGTAGCCGGGAGTCTGTGATTCATGCGGATGCCGCTCAGACAAATGCTCGATCTGGGCCGCTATATGCGGCTGAAGAAGCGTAACGGTGAAAAATATTTTCCGCTCGTGCTGATGCTGGAGCCACTGCATGCATGCAATCTCGCATGCGTCGGCTGCGGCCGGATCGTCGAATACAAAGACACTATTCGCGATCAAATGCCGCTGGATGAAGCGCTAGCATCGGCATCCGAGGCCGGTGCTCCGATCGTCTCGATCTGCGGCGGCGAGCCGCTAATGTATAAACATATCGTGCCTCTGACCACTGCTCTGCTCGGCGACAAGCGGCACGTGATGATCTGCACCAATGCACTGCTACTGGAAAGATTCGTAAAGCACGTTCCGCCCAGTCCATACCTGAGCTTCAACATTCATCTCGATGGCATGCGTGAGACGCACGATAGTATCGTCGACCGCAATGGCGTCTTCGATGTTTGCGTGCGGATGATTAAGCTGCTCAAGAGCAAGGGTTACAGGGTGCAGACCAATTCGACCATTTACCGCGAAACCAGCGCAGAAGAGATGGAAGAGCTTATCAAGTTTTTAGATGACCTGGGTGTTGATGGTATGTTGCTGACCCCAGGGTATCACTACCAGGTGCTCGAAAACGATATCTATCTCAAAAACGAGGAGATGCCCCGCAAATTCAAACGAGTGCGCGATCTTGCACACGATTACAAGATCATCAACACGCCGATCTACCTCGATTATCTGATTGGCGAACGCAACCTGTTATGCAGTCCATGGACGACAGTGACGCGAAATCCGCAGGGATGGAAAGGTCCCTGCTATCTCATCACTAATGGTCATTACCCAACGTTTGCAAAATTGCATGAGGCGACGGATTGGGAGTTTTACCGCACCAAGCAGGATATCCGCTGCCGTGATTGCAAGCTCCATTCGGGCTTCGAGGGCACGGTTGCGCTGGATTTTGGCAAAAATCTGAAGGATTCGTGGCGCATGGTGCGCCATTACATGGCCTGAAGGAGAGGGCTCGCGCTCCTGGGATCCGGTATCTGCGAATCAAGATCGGATCGTCAAAGTAAACCTTTGACTGGGCGAGGTGCGGCGGGAACCTGCCCGAAGGAAGTATCGCATCAGCAGAGCGATGTCGAGGGGTTGATGCCGCAGCCTAAATCTCCATCCGAATCGAGCATGGCCGTCCACGAAGCTACCGTTGTCATCAGCGCGCCGCCGTTCGGCCTCAACCGTTATCTGCAAGAGCGTGGAGCGCTGATCGAGCAACATTTGGCAGCCAGTGTCGCCGAATGTGATGGTCCTGCCAATCGCCTCATCGAGTCCATGCGCTATAGCCTGATGGCCGGCGGGAAGCGGTTGCGCCCGATTCTGGCCCTCGCCGCATGCGAGGCGGTGGGTGGCCAAGTTGAGGCCGCGCTCGGCTATGCCTGTGCACTTGAGATGATCCATACCTATTCGTTGGTTCACGACGATCTGCCGTGCATGGACGACGATGATCTTAGGCGTGGCCGTCCTACCAACCACAAAGTATTTGGCGAAGCTATCGCGACGCTGGCAGGTGACGGACTGCTCACTGACGCGTTTGGGTTGATTGCTCGTTGCGTGAAGTCTGCGGGAATCCCGGCTGAAGTGGTAGTCGACACGATTGCCGAACTGGCTGACGCTTGCGGTTCCGCGGGCATGGTTGGCGGTCAGGTTCTCGATTTGATGGCCGAGGGTCAGCCGCTGACGCAGCGAGAACTCGAACACCTGCATAGCAGAAAAACAGGTGCTTTGTTCGTCGCCTCCGTTTGTGGCGGAGCACGGTTAGGCGGGGCCAAGTCGGTCCAGCTTCAGTCGTTGCGCGACTATGCAGGTGCTCTGGGGCTCGCATTTCAGGTCACCGACGACCTGCTCGACGTCGAGCAGACAACCGGTCATCTGGGGAAGGGCACGCAGAAAGACCACAAGCGCGGCAAGGCTACTTATCCGTCGATCGTAGGAATCGAGCGGTCACGTGCACTCGCCCATGAACTCGCCCGCCATGCGTGCGAGGCGCTTGCGAGTTTTGACAGCCGCGCAGATCCGCTGCGAATGCTTGCGGGTTTCGCCGTGGAGCGCAACTTGTGAAGGCGCCAGCGCCCGTTGCGAAGACCACACCGGATTTAGTCTCGATAGAACACGTGCGCCAGGCGGTCCTGGTTGAACCCGGCCGACTGGAGATGCGCGAGGTGGTGCTGCCACATCCGGGGCCAGGCGAGGTGCTGCTGCAAATCAAATGTGCCTTGACCTGTGGCACGGATTTGAAGGCGTATCGCCGTGGCCATCCAATGTGGCGCCTGCCCGCTCCATTTGGCCATGAGTTTGCTGGCATCGTCGCCGAAATCGGGCCTCAGGTTGAGAAATTTCGTCCTGGTGACGCGTTGATGGCAGCTCCAACAGCACCCTGTGGCGAATGCTTTTACTGCCGCCGCGGACAGGAGAACCTTTGTCCGCAGTCGATGGAAAAGATGGTGTTGGGTGGCTATGCCGATTACCTGCTCGTGGGCTCTCACGTAATTTCGCGTAATGCCTTCCACAAGCCTGCTTGCCTGCCGTTCGAAGAAGCAGCTTTGCTGGAGCCGCTCGCCTGTGTCGTCCATGCCCAGGAACTTGCGCGTCCGGAACCTTTTGAAAGTGTTCTGATAATTGGTGCGGGGCCATTCGGTCTGCTGCATATGTTGGCGCTACGAGTCCTGGGCGTGCGCGAAGTCGTAATCGCCGGGCGCGGCGCGCTGCGTTTGGAATGGGCCCGCCAGCTTGGAGCTGAACACGTTGTTGACGTATGCCAGACCGGCGTTGAAGAGGTCATCGCGCAGATCAATGGCGGTTTTGGGCCAGACCTGATCATCGAATGCACCGGGCAAGTCGCGGGATGGGCGGACGGGTTCGCGCGGGTCCGCCGCGGTGGCAGGGTGGTGTTCTTTGGCGGGTGTCCCTCGAATACGACGCTCGCGGTCGACACTCACCGGATGCATTACGACAACCTGACGCTGCTCGCGCCGTTTCATTTTCGCCCGCGCGATGTGCGGCGAGCTTTCGACCTGTTGTGCGCGCGCAAGCTCGGCGCAGGACGCATTGTCAATGCGCGGCGGCCACTCTGCGAACTAGCCGAGGTGTTCGCGATGTTGGAACGCGGTACCGTTCTAAAATGCGCGGTGATTCCATGAAGCGGGGACACGCTTTGCCGCCTGTTCTCTGTTGTCGTTTTCAAGGCGAGGTTTCTTCGACCCGCGGGCAAGCTCCGATTTATGGATGACGTAGTGGTAACCAGTCGGGACGGGGCGGCTGCGGTTGCGCCTCGTGACGAATTCGGCGCAAAGCTGGGATTCGCTATACAACAGGCACAGCGATGGTTGCTTGACCGGCAGCATCCCGAGGGTTACTGGCAGGCAGCGCTCGAAGCCAATGGGGAGATGGATGCCGAATTCATCATTTTCAACCGCTTCATGGGCGTGGAGCCCGATCCTGCACTCGACGCCAAGCTAAAGAAGCATTTGCTCGACATTCAAAATCTCGACGGTTCCTGGACCTTGTTTCCTGGCGGCGAAGGTCACTTGTCCACGACCGTCGAGGTATATTTTGCATTGAAACTGGCTGGTATGCGGGCGGGTGATGAGCCGATGATGCAGTGCCGGCGTTGGGTTCTGGCCCAGGGAGGCATTGCACGGGCCGGAACACTGGCGCGCTTCTACCTGGCGGCGATGAATCAGGTGCCTTGGAATTCAACGCCGGCGCTACCGGTCGAGATTGCCCTGCTGCCGTCCTGGTTTCCCGTGAACATGTACGAACTTTCGTCATGGGCACGCGGCACGCTGTTCGCGCTGATGGTGATGCAGGCGCAAAAGCCTGTAGCCACGCTCGACTGGCGTCAGGGTATACTTGAACTCTATGTGCAACCGCCGCATTTCACGAAGTTCAGAATGCCAAGGGGTGCTCGTCTGCTATCGCTGCGCAATGCGCTGCTGCTGACGGATAGGTTATTGCGGTATTACGACCGAAATCATTGGCCTAATCTGCGCACGCGCGCGCTTCGCTATGCCGAACACTGGCTGTTGGAGCATCAGGACGCCAACGGTTCCTGGGGCGGAATTCAGCCATGTTATCTGCTCACTCCGATGGCGCTCAAAGCCCTCGGCTATCGCAATGACAATCCGGTAATCGTTAAAGCGCTTGCCGCAGTTAGAGAATTGATCTGGGAGCTGGGCGACTCGATTCTCTACCAGCCATGCGTTTCGCCCAATTGGGACACAGCGCTCGCCGCGAAAGCGCTGCTCGATTCAGGAATGCCTCGCGAGCATCCGGCGCTGCGCGGCGCGACCAAATGGCTAATCACCCATCAGGTGTTCAAGCATGGTGACTGGTCAGTAAAGCGTCCAACACTACCTCCGGGCGGCTGGGCGTTCGAGTTCTACAATGATTGGTTCCCGGACGTCGATGATTCGGCGGTAATTCTGATGGTATTGGCGGGCACGGCCCATGAAAATGAGGCTCAGCACGAGTTCGCACTCCGAGCGGGTGCAAACTGGGTGATGGGAATGCAGTCGAAGGATGGCGGGTTCGCCGCCTTCGACCCCGATAATAATTCGCAATGGCTCAACCACGTGCCGTTTGCGGACGTTGAGGCGTCGACTGACCCGGCCTGTGCTGATTTGACCGGCCGCGTGCTCGAGATGATGGCGGAAGTTGGCTATACAACCGACCATCCGGTCGCCCGCCGCGCAATCGCCTGGCTCAGACGAGACCAGAAGCCCGACGGTTCGTGGTGGGGACGATGGGGTGTTTGTTACATCTACGGGACCGTCTCAGCACTTTCCGGCCTGCGTGCGATAGGTGTTACCGTCAGCGAACCTTGGATCCTGCGCGCGGTTCAATGGCTCAAATCAGTTCAAAATCCGGACGGCGGATGGGGCGAAACATGTACTGCTGACCGCGATCCGGCGCTTAAAGGCAAGGGCAACAGCACCGCATCACAAACTGCGTGGGCGGTGATTGGTCTGCTGGCGGGAGAAGATGAGCTCAGCGAATCGGTGAGGCGGGGGGTTAAGTGGCTGCTGGAGCGTCAGAACGGGTCCGGGAGCTGGGACGAACTCGAATTCACCGGCACCGGGTTCCCCAATCATATTTACCTTCGATACCACATGTACGCGCACTACTTCCCCCTGATGGCGCTGGGACGCCTACGACGGCGGCTGGCGGTGGGCGCTGCTGTCTGAAATCGAGGATACTTTCATGAAGTCGATCGCGATCCTCGGCTCTACCGGCTCGGTTGGCGCGACCACCTTGGACATCGTCAGCCGCTTCCCCGAACGTTTCCGTGTTGTCGCAATGGCGGCCGGATACAACCTTGAGCTGATGGCAGAACAGGTGCGCCGTTTCGGCCCCGAGCTGGTATCGGTGGCTACACCCGAACTCGCACAGGAACTCGCCGCACGCGTCAGGCCGAGGCGTCCCGCAATTCTCAGCGGCAGCGAGGGAGCAGTTGCGGTCGCCACGCACCCGCAAGCCCAGCTCGTAATGTCTGCGCTGGTGGGTGCGCTCGGCCTTCGCCCAACGCTCGCCGCCATCCGCAGCGGAAAGGATATTGCCTTCGCCAACAAAGAAGTCCTCGTCATAGCCGGTGAATTGATGACCACCGCGGTGCGTGAATACGGCGTTCGGCTGCTGCCCGTCGACAGCGAACACAACGCGATCTTCCAATGCCTGCAGGGCCGTGCGGACACCGCAGTCAAACGGGTAATTCTCACCGCCTCGGGCGGACCATTCCGGGTATGGCCGCCCGAGCGCTTCGCTTGGATTACGGTGGCAGACGCGCTGAAACACCCGACCTGGCGCATGGGCAACAAGATCACCATCGATTCGGCTACCCTGATGAACAAAGGCCTGGAGGTCATTGAGGCCCATTGGTTGTTTGATCTCGACCCCGAACAGATCTCCGTACTGATTCATCCTCAAAGCGTAATCCATTCGATGGTGGAGATGGTGGATGGCTCAGTGATCGCGGAAATGGCGATAGCCGATATGGCGATTCCGGTTGCGTTCGCGCTAGCGTATCCGGAGCGGCTCGAACTGGCTCATCTGAAGCCGCTGTCGCTAATCGATTACGTGAATCTGGCCTTTGAGGAGCCGGATTTGACCCGGTTTCCTTGTCTGCGATTGGGCTACGAGGCGTTGCGGGCCGGAGGCACGATGGCGGCATGCTTGAACGCCGCCAACGAAGAGCTGGTTGCTGGATTTCTCGCTGGCCATACGCGTTTCATCGATATTCCGCGTCATCTTGAAACCGTGATGCGGCGCCATCGTAATTACGAAGCACGCACGCTCGAAGATGTGTTGGAAGCCGACCAGTGGGCGCGGCTGGCAGCTCGCGACTTGATAGCGTCAGGCCCGCAGCGGATTTGGGCGTGAGCATTGAGCCCCAACGCGCAAAATTTGACGAGCGGCAAGGCGGGAGTGCCACCGTGAGCGGCGCGGCGGTTGTTGAGCTGACCGCCGCGCCCGCCGATACCAGGCAACTTGATGCAGCTTATGCCTGGTGCAGGAAGCTGGCGCGGTCCCATTACGAAAATTTTACGATTGCCTCGTGCCTGATGCCGCGCGGTATCCGCCGTCATGTCCACGCGATTTATGCCTACGCACGTATCGCCGACGATTTCGCCGACGAGCAGCGCAGTATCGCCCGGCTCGACCAATGGCAGCATGAGTTGGAGCTGGCTTACTCCGGCGCTCCACGCCACCCGGTGATGATCGCGGTGGCCGACACCGCCCGCCGTTATCAGATTCCGCCCGAGCCGTTCGTGGATCTACTCAAGGCCTTCCGTAGTGACGTAAATTTTCAGGGATTCGAGACCGCAACCGACCTGCTCAGCTATGCGCGTTATTCAGCAAATCCAGTGGGTCGGCTTGTACTTTACCTTTTTGGCTTTCGCGATCCGGAGCGTCAGCGGCTCTCGGATTTGATCTGCACCGGGCTCCAGTTTGCGAATTTCTGGCAGGACGTCGCCATTGATTTGGCCAAGGGACGAATCTACTTCCCGCGCCGTGACATGGACCAGTACCAGGTTACGGCCGACGACCTGCGCCACGGCAAACTAACTGCCAGCTTCATTGGCCTGATGCGTCATGAGATTTTGCGCACACGCGAGATGCTCCTGGCCGGGACAGCGTTGAGCACTTTGGTGGGGCGCGGCTTACGCCGCGATGTCCTGATGTTCGCCGGGGGCGGATTGGCGATTCTGCGCGCGATCGAGCACGTCGGCTACGACGTGTTCAGCGCGCGTCCCAAGCTTACCAGGTTGGACTATGTTAAACTCGGATGGCACGCATTTGGCGGGCGGCTGCAGCCCTGAAAAGCAAGCGGCACCTGGTACGCCGCTGAAGTTAACCAGCGACGGCGATTACGCGCGCTGCGCCGAAATCACGCGCCGCGCGTCGTCCAATTTCTATTACGCTTTCATATTGTTGCCGCGCGAGCGACGCCGCGCGCTCTACTCGGTGTATGCTTTCTGCCGCTTCGTTGATGACATCGCTGATGATGATGGGGTCGATAACGCGCCGGCGATGCTGACGCGATGGCGTGAGGAATTGGACAAGGTATTTGCGGGCACACCGTCCCGGGCGATTTCGCGGGCGTTGAGTGAAAACGTGCGTCGCTTCAATATTCCACGCCGGTATTTCGAGGAAGTCATCGACGGCGTCGAGATGGATTTGACCCAGCGCCGTTATAATAGCTTTGCCGACCTGTGTCTTTATTGCCGCCGGGTAGCTTCGGCCGTCGGTTTGATCTGTATTGAGATTTTCGGCTATCGGAATCAATCGGCACGGCTCTATGCGGAACGGCTCGGCATCGCTTTCCAGTTGACCAATATAATTCGCGACGTGAGCGAAGATGCCGCACGCGACCGAATTTACCTGCCGCTCGAGGATCTGGTGCGGTTCGAGATTTCCGAAGCCGAAATTCTCAATTGTGTCTACAGTCCACGCTTTCGTCAGCTAATCGAATTCGAAGCGCAACGCGCGCGACAATATTATCGCGAAGCCGAGGAGGCACTCGCCGATGAGGACCGCGGGTCGATGCTGGCAGCCGAGGGAATGAGGCTGATCTACGCCAGCTTGCTGGAACGGATCGAGCGTGCCGACTATCGGGTCTTCGACCGCCGGATGAGTCTCTCGGCTCCACGCAAGCTTTATCTGGTCGGGCGGGCATGGGTGGGAGCCCGTTTGTGGCGCACGCTCAATTGATGACTACCGCAGCCGTGTCGGCCTTACGCCTGCGCGCGGCGCGCTGCTGAAAAGCCGTGGTTGAAGCGCCGGATGTCGTAATTGTCGGTGGAGGCTTCGCCGGTCTAAGTGCCGGGGTGGCACTGGCCGAGCAAGGATTTCGGGTCGCGCTGCTCGAGGGCAAGCCAGCGCTCGGTGGGCGCGCCTATTCATTTCCGGATACCGAGAGCGGAGACCTGGTCGATAACGGGCAGCACGTTCTGATGGGCTGCTATCATCAGACGCTGGACTTTCTCGCCAAGATCGGCACGCGCGACCGGTTGATCGTTCATAAAAATCTCGAGATCGAAATGCTCGATGGGCCAGGGCGCCCGGCGCATCTCAGAACGATGTCGCTGCCAGGGCCGTTTCATATGACGGCTGGGCTGATGCGCTACAAACATCTGACCATCGCCGAACGGCTCGGGTCGGTGCGCGCCGGAATGCAAATGATGTACATGCGGCGGTTTGGGCGCGCCCGGCTCAAGCGGATGACAGTGGCGGAGTTCATGGATCTGACCGGGCAGGGCTCGCAAGCGCGGCGAACATTGTGGTATCCGCTGGCTATCGCAACTTTGAACGAGCAACCGGAACTGGCTTCCGCGGCGCTACTGGCGGAAGTGATGAAACGTGCATTTTTTTCGCGCCGGAATGACTCGGCATTTCTCTATCCGACGGTCGGCCTGAGCGAGCTTTATTGTGCCGCGGCTCGTGAATATATCGAGCAGCGCGACGGTGTGATCGCTTGCCGCGCAACCGTCGATCGCTTGGAGATACGCGACAATATGGTATCCGCAGTGCGGCTGCATGACGGGGCCAAACTCCATGCCGCCAACTTCATCGTGGCGGTGCCGCCTGCACAGTTGCTCCGGCTGCTGCCGGAGGGAATAGCCAGCAGTGATTTTTTTTCCGAAATCGGCACGCTTAAAAGCTCGCCCATTATCTGCGTCCATGTATGGTTGGATCGGGAGGTTACCGGTTCGGCATTTGTTGGCTTTGTCGGCACGACGACGCAATGGCTATTCAACAAGCGCCGCATTTTCAGCCAGTACGGCGCGCGCAATCCCGGCTACCTCAGCTTTGTCATAAGCGGTGCGCGCGAATTAGCAGAACTGCCGAATGATGAGCTGCTCAAGGTGGTGATGAACGATCTTGGCGCGATGATCCCGGCAGCAAGAGAAGCGCAGCTGATAAAGGCGCTGGTGCTCAAGGAAAAGCATGCGACGTTTGCTTCGGACCCCGCCTCCGACGCGGTCCGCCCGCCCGCGAAAACGCCTGTGCGTAATCTCGTTCTAGCCGGCGATTGGACTCAGACCGGACTGCCCGCGACGATCGAGAGTGCGGTCATCTCAGGGCGCTCGGCCGCCGCCACGATCGCCACACGAGCCGGCGCGGAGACGTGAAGCGGTCGCTGTCGCAGCGGATTGCCGAAACAGGACCGGAAATTGCCATTATCGATATCAGCGGGTACTGACTGTTGATACACTGCGCTGACTGCATCATCACGCCGCCGGCTCGCGACAAGCTGCGATCTACCGCTATTTCGTGAGCAAGGACGAGATGGGCCGCGAAATTTTTATGAGCTGGTACGGCTGTACAGCCGGCAATTGCATGAAATCGTACGTAGCCCCGGGCGAGTGATGTGAGACCGCGCCAGATAAAACGGCGCGGCCTCACGCGGTCTTAGCGCGAGAATGGTTTGTTCATGGTGAGGGCGCGGATCACCTGCTCGATGACAGCATCGCCCTTGGCGCGAATCTCCTCGTCGGTGGCATCCTGGATGGGATGAGGCACAAAGACCCGCGGCGCCTCGGGCAAGCCCAGCGCGGATGATTGAGCCTCGGCGGCATCGACAAACACGTCGGTCGCGATGACGACCGTCGGCTTGCCGTTATTCTCGAACCATACTGTGTCGTGCAGACTGCACGTTATGCACGACCCTCAATCGGCGAGGCCTTCGATAACGAAGTCGCACTCCCGCAGCATCTGTTGACGCAGTTCGTCAGCCGCGGGCCGCGCGGGGGTCAGCTTGCGGTAATGCTTGATTGCGACGTCTGGCAACAAATCATTCAAACGCAGCTGAACTTGCTTGAGCATCACGTCGCCACGCGCTTTGTTGATGTCGAGTAGTCCGACGGTGCCCATCACGCCTTCGGGACGGGCCGCCAATGAGCGTCTGACGGCCACACGTTCGTCGGTCGGGTCAAGAATTCGCATTAGACGACCTCCTCAATTTTGTGGCTAACCGGCACCGACACGGCCGCGTCCCCAAAGCCGTTAAATACCGCGGACCATTTTCCGGCCGGACCGCCAGCAACGATTATATGAATGTTCTTAGGACTCTTGAACTTTGGCATCAGCCGGTTCAGCTGCTCCTGGGTGCGGCCATGCGCCAACGCAACCTGCTCCGGCATCGCGCCCAGCCCGCCGTAATCTTCGGTGGGCAACAACTCGCGGACCGGGCGCGACGTGATCTCCTGAATGCGCATGCGCAGGTCGTCCTTGCTCCAGCCATCGCGCCAGAGGGTATCCACGTGCTCGGGCGAGATGACCAGCAGAACATCGCCGACGCTGTGTGTCTTCGGATGCCAGCCACATTCCATGCCGAGGCCAAGGCTACCGGCTAGCGCGCGTGCGCTGCGTGAGGTTTGATCGGCGATCTGATGCGGCGAACCTTCGAGTGAGAAGAGCGTGACGACACTGTCGTTGCGGTCGAAACCTCGCTCAACGTGCAGCGGCTCCCACGGACTCCGTTCTTCAAATTCCGGATAGCAGGCGCCATACTTGGCCGGCGAACCCAGGGCCGCGCGCTCGATTTCGCCGGGCCGCAAGCCGCCAAGGTTGCGCAGGATCAACTTGAGCGCGCGGCCGATTGTAGCGTTGGCGCGGTTGCCATGACCTAGCACGTTGATCCCCATGTTCATACCGAGGCGCTTCCGAATCGGGCCATTCACCACGATTACCGGCGAGGGCCCATAGGTCGAAACCAGCGCGTGAGCGTTGAACTCATGAGAGCACAGCGCTTCTGTTGCGGCGATCACGACGGGTAGGTATTCAGGCTTGCAACCGGCCATCACGGCGTTGATGGCAATCTTCTCGATCGTCACTGGCGCATAGTTCGGTGCGCAGGTGCCGACGACCTCCTGCGGGTCGCGCCTGGTACCGCTGAGCATCCTGATTACCCGTTCCGGCGTCGGCGGAATCACTGGAAGTCCGTCGGTCATGCCCTGATCGAACATGAATTCAAACGGGTCCTCGCGTTCGGCGATCTCGATCTGACGCGCGCGCAAGGGGCTGCTCTCAGCCTCGGCCGTCAGCCGCTCGAGAATTCCCGGAGCGACCGACTTCGAACCACATCCGGGACGCAACGCGGGAAGTTGCTCCCAGTCGATAGCGGGCGCGGGCAGGCCTGTGAGTTGTGATAGCCGGGTGATCAGGTCTTTCCAGTCGCCCTGATGGAAGGCTTCCCAGCGCACGACTTCCGTGCCGGAGGCGTTGGCGAAGATGATCGTCGGAACGATTTCTACCTGGTATGCGAACGATACCTTAAGCGCGGTGTCATCCAGGAGCGGTACGGTGGTCTGATACCGATCGCGCAGCTTTTGATTGTCTTCTTGACCAACCACCCACAAGTTGATGGTGTCGCCATAAGCGCGATAGACTGCCTCGATAACCGGCATCGAAAGATGGCAAGTCTCGCATTCTTCGCGGACGAAACATAACAACGACGCCTTGTTGTTGGGAAAAGAGCATTGATTGCCTTCCAGATCGTATAGCGAAAATGCCGGCAATGAAGTCATCGTACTAGCGTTCCTTGGCAGAGTCACCGAGAGCTGAGCGCAGTGGCACACCTTGCTTTTCCATCACGGTCTGAAACACCTCATAGTAGTGCCATCCAGCGATTCGGTAACGGCCCAACACGAAAGTGGGCGTTTTGGTAACGCCCGCGTCACGAGCCAGTTGCAAGGCGTCGTGGACACGCCGCCGATAGCGCTGCCCCGCAAGAGCACGGCCTAGTTCGGCCCTATCGAGACCGACCTTATCTGCCGCAGCTTGCAGCGTCGAAAATTGTCCGATATCGAGGCCTTCGATCCATAACGCTTCGAATACTGCGGTTTTGAAGGGCAGCGCCAGGCCCCGGTCGTGGGCGAATTCCAGGGCCTCGAAAGCGTACAGGCTGAATGAAATTTTGTCTGGAAAACGCATTTGCGCCGCCCGCTCCGGCGCCATCTCCTTGAGCCACGCGCGTGTCCGCGCGCGCCGCTCTTCCGGCGCTGCTTGGGCCGGAAGCGGAGCGCCAGCAGGCGGCACCTCCGGATGGAGCCAATGGGGCCGCCAGAGCAATTCGATGTTGTAGTCACGCAGCAGGTCGCCCATCTGATCAAGTGCGATATAGGAATACGGGCAAATGAAATCCGCGAAAACCACAACAGGCAGCGGCGTCATGGCGTAGTTCCCGTTCGACATAGGACCTCCGGCCGGTAGACTAGATTGCGCGCTCCATCGCCGCCGCGGCGGCGACCGATAACCGATCGCCAGCCAGGCCGCCCTCGCGCGCGTCTTGATCGAAGGCCAAAAGCATCAACATAGCACCATCGGGACCCGCCTCCACGGGAGTCCCGTCGTTGTCGTCATGCACATAGCGAAATCCCGGTGGAAACAGCGTACTGCCGGAGACCAACGCGGAGCCGGCGAGCACAACTTCGTACCGGCCATAAGGCGCGCTCGGAAGATTAACCACAGTGCGAGGCGGGCATTCAATCATTACCGCATACGGCCCTGACGTCGGCGGAATCAAGGGTTTGGAGCGTGCCTCTTTGAACTCCGGCAGGAGCGTCCACTGGATGTCGGCCGCAGTTCCGTACAGATGACGCGCCTTCAGATTAATCCGGCGGCGGGCGTCGCGATCGGCCATGCTGATAAGACCACCCTGCCTCGGGTGCAGCACGAGCATGTCGTGACCGCCGGCTACGGCAAAGGGACCGTAGGGAAAATTGTGGTCCGTGTAATGCGCTGCGATGCCGCGCAATTTCATCGTCGACTTGGGAAAATCCATTCGCCCCTGAAGTAACAGTTGAAATTGCGACGTCAGATGCATGTGGGCGAAGATCGAGGGGCAGTCATCGAAGCGGAAGCGCAGTGCCTCCGGACCGCCGTCAGCGCCACTCAAGAGGATCTGGCACTTAAAGCTGATACCGGCAACCTGGCCGTTGCGCCAGGGAATCGCGGCCGGCTCAACGATGTATTCGTTCAACACCCAGTGGGCTCTATAGCATAAGGTTACGCTGCCCACCTACCGGTTCAATATACGCGGTAGCCGGCGCTTGTATTCGGAAACCCTCCTGACGCGTAACTTGAATGAACGGAAAGCGGATTTAGTGCGCCGGCGCAGGCTAGGTAACGAACTGCTACTGAAACTCGGGAAGCCAGAAATGGCTGGGGGGTGACTTCCGGTAGCTAAAATTTTGATTCTCTCCACCTTCTGCGAATGCGAGTTCCTCGCGGGTTCTATCGAAGAGCTTAGCGGTTAGGGGCGATTCGTGATTGAGCGATGGTCTTGGTGTGCTCCCGCGGGCGCGCGGCTGTAAAAGCGCGCAGGAAACGAGCGGGTTGGAAGCTGGTAGCCAGTCGGCAGGGCAGGGCGCAATGGCTCCTGCAGCTTCGCCGCGGGAACTTATGTCAACTAATACAGGATCCATTTGGCGTGGGCGCCAAACGCGGAAAGGTTGTTGAGCTGAAACGGGGGCCAAACCCGAGGAAGTGGCGGCGGCCGTCCCATTCCTGGCCAGCGGCGACGCTTCGTTCGTAACCGGCCTGGAGCTCGCGGTTGACGGGGGCTGGCAATGTGATTACCTAATCGAATCGTCAAATAAAATAGTTACTGTGTAGTGCGTCGATCATCAGGCTTTTTTCGCGCACCATGGGTGGCTTGAGCCGCGCGATGCTCGCTGCACTGGACAGGTTTAGCCGTGAGCTTCCGGATAAATAGCCGGTGCTGACGAGAAATTCGTCCGGTGATCTCGCTCTGTCTCCCCATCCCCGCCTTCCTCCCAATCATAAGCAGAATATATGCGTATACGGATCTGTAACGTGAACGCACCCGTTGTCCGTGACAAAGCACCTGCGCTCGCGTTGCCAAAGGGGTGAGCAGCCCGTCGGATAGAATAGGGCGCCGCGCTCGCTCAGTTGGTGCGTTTTTCTGATGACGCCATCATCCTCGGGGAAGCGGCGAAAACACAACGGGCCTAGGCTGAGCAATTTGACACGCGGGCAGTATCCCTGATAACCCATCGCAAATAAGAGAGCACCTTCAGTCGGCTCGACAATCTGTTGGTTCGACCCAACGAATCGGATCACATCACATGATGCTCTGGGCCTGCCGAGCCACAGCGGGTACTAGAGGCAAGGGACTCGCAGACGATGAGATTTAAATTGAGCAGACCGCCAAGTTGCCTTAACGTATTAGTCGCTCTGCCGACATTAATGAACCGCCGCTTTTACCGGACAAAGCCGTTTCCGAGCTGCGCGGCCTTCTGCCTCGGCCTGATCGTCCTGATGTTGATGCTGTGCTCGTCGATGCGAGCCCAGAACTTCGATACGGTCCCCGACATGAAGGCGTGGCTGGCCGAAACCGAGCATGAGGGGACGCTCGCTCCGGGTACAGTAATCACCACGCAGAACTGGCAGCGGTATAAGGAGTTCATGCCACCTGGAATGCAACAGATGTTTGCCGGTTCGCTCTACTGGAAGGTCCCGCCCGATGCGCGAATAACCATAGACCCGCCGAGGTCTACCCCAGTTTCCAAATACTATCTCCAGCCCACTGAGCAGTTTGGAAATCAGACAAGGGTCGTCCACACACCAAATGGGCATAACGGTCTGGCGAACTACATTGCAGGCTTGCCTTTTCTCAATCCGCAGAAACCGGATAAGGGCTACAAATTCTTGGCGGACAACTGGTTTGCTTACATCCCTAGCCTGTACGTCAACACACCTGAGAATGCGGCGAAATTTTGTGTGGAGGATCGCTACAGTAACATAAACTGCACGCTGCTTGATTTCGTCTATCGGCAAGAAGGCTATGAGACCGACCCCGGCGTGCCCACAGACCTGCCAGAAGCCCCTCTAGTGTCATGCCTCTGAATAAAGTATAGGGTCACTATTCGTCTCTGCTGCATGGGCATAAAGAGATCGGTGGTGGAAGTCGGCGAAGCGGATCGAGCCCAGTTGGAGGCGTGGTTGCGAACCCAGAGCATCGCACACGTGCTGGCTACCCGGGCGCAGATTGTACTGGCAGCGCGGCGGGCGAGAGTATCCGAGCCCTGGCGGAACGGCTCAAGGTTACCCAGCGAACGGTGTGTCTGTGGCAGCGACGCTTTGCAAGTCATGGCTTGGATGGTCTCCGGAACCGACCGCGGGCTGGGCGTCCACGACAGATCACCTCGGCCAAGGAGCAAGCGGTAGTGAGCGCCACCCTGCGGCGCCCGGAATCGAGGGGGTGACGTGGCAGGAGTACGGCACGGACCTGGATGAGAAGCTAGCGGACTTGCATCGCCGCATCCATCGGGGAACGTATCGAGCGCAACCTTCCAAGAGAGCCTACATACCGAAAGCTGATGGGCGGCAACGCCCCCTGGGCATCGCAGCCTTGGAGGAAAACTGGTCCAGCAAGCGGTGGTGACGGTCCTCAACCAGATTTACGAAGAGGACTTTCTTGGGTTCTCCTATGGATTTCGACCCGGGCGCAGTCAGCACCAGGCCTTGGATGCGCTGTGGGTCGGAATGATGTGGAAGAAGGTGAACTGGATACTCGATGCCGACGTTTGTGGCTTCTTCGATAACCTGTCACACGAATGGCTGGTCAAGTTCATCGAGCATCGCGTCGCAGACCGGGGAGTCCTGCGCCTCATCCGCAAGTGGCTCAGGGCCGGGGTCTCCGAGGACGGGGAATGGGCGAAGACGGAAGTAGGGACTCCGCAAGGGGCAGTGGCTTCGCCACTGCTGGCGAACATCTACCTGCATTACGTCTTCGACTTGTGGGTCAGGCAATGGCGCAAGCGTCACGCCACCGGCGACGTAATCGTGGTCCGGTACGCGGATGACATTGTCGCAGGATTCGAACATCGTACCGACGCGGAGCGGTTCCTTGAGGAATGGAAGGACCGCCTGCAGAAGTTCGGGTTGGAACTGCACCCGGACAAGACGCGCCTGATTGAGTTCAGGCGCCCTGCCGCCGAACACCGAAAGCAGCAAGGCGAGGGCAAGCCGGAAGTCCTTGACTTTCTGGGCCTCACGCACATTTGCGGGAAGACCCGGAAGACCGGCAGGTTCATGGTCAAGCGCAAGACCATCCAGAAGCGACTCTCGGCCAAGCTCAGCGAGGTAAAGCGGGAACTGCAGCGGCGCTGGCATGTGCCGGTGGTTGAGGTCGGAGCCTGGTTGAGGTCAGTCGTACAAGGCTACTTCAACTATCACGCAGTGCCCGAAGATCGTCGAGGTCTTAATCAAGGGGTGAGGATGCCAAGAGCCGAAAGGTTCGGTTCCGCGTTTACCTACCTCGTTTCTACGAACCGACCTATCGGCGGTGAGCACTACAAGAGGCTTGAGGCGGGATTGGATCGCCTAAAGGGAACGAACATCAAACCCAACATTGTCACAGGGGGAGTTCGCATCAAGCACGCTTTCGGGCTTATCGACGATTGGAAGATTATCGAGAGATCTCCTTCGAACGAGCGAATGATTGCTGTCGAGGTAACCCTATCGGAATGGCTTTACAATGCTGTCGCTGCTCGGGAGGTGCTGACGCTGAACCGGGACTACTTCCGACTTGGGGGAGCGCTCGAACGGCGCCTCTACGAACTGGCGCGCAACCCTGGGGCTGCCCCGAATTTGTGGACACTCGGGTTAGATTGGTTCTGAGTCATGGTTGTAGATTGTTTGAAAAATCTCCTCCGGCACGCCAGAGACACGCGAAGTCAGCGCAAGAGAATTATTATCGCGCCGTGTTCGTTAAGTTACAAAATCATGACGATGGTCGATGAGACGGCTGCCGCCGGCGAGTGTTAATCGTCGACGACCTGAGGACGCAAGCTTCGCGTTTGACATTCTGCGCCGATTGCTTCCGCGAACTTGCCGCAATGTTGTTTCACGCGGCGGAAAAAGTGTGAGTCAACACTGGAGGCTAGGGAAGTCAGTGCGTGGGTGGCGAAGGAGGGGAGGGTAGGGCGATGTGGCTGGTTGGTTTGTTCATGCAAGCCCGGCCTGGGCCGAACATATTCTAATCGGGTTTTCAGGGACCACAGCCGATATTGGAGCGCCCTCGCCGAAACTCACCCCTGCCAGTGTCAGAGTGGGCGGGCGCGGCCCGGCTAACCAGAACAAACTGCTCAACGCTGCTCGATTGGGGACTCCACACGAGAACACATAGGAGAGCCTTTGACTAAAGGCCGGATGCTCAGACGAAGGGAACAGAATAGCTAAGAGCAGAAGTCACAGCCGAGAATAATTACTCCTCGTTTTTCTGAGGAGAGGGATGGCACCTGCGTCCGGACCAGGGGCACAGGTGCCGTGCTCAGCAAAAGCCATTGAGGTTGCACACAATGACGCTTACCGAGCCGGACGATTATTCCCGAAATAAGCCGGCAGCGGAAGCGAGCAGCCGACGCGCCTTCTATTGATCCCCAACCAGCGAAGAAGCCGCCTGCACCGCGGTGGTTATATCGGCTTCCGACATCCGCTGTAACTATTCCGTTCGTCCTTTTTGTACAACGCCGCAGTCTGCGGCGGACGAGCTCGTCGATACGCTCGAAGCCGCTTTGCGGCGTGTTACGGCCCTTTCGGCCGACACTTCGCCGTCGCTGGTCGATCTCGCACGCGGCGCACTGGCGGCTTTGACGCGGATTCGCATTGCCGGCCGCCTTGCGAACATCAGCGACAACGTTGCGGGCGAGTTCCGCTTGCGTCCCGACGACCTCCTGTCCAGGTCACGCGAGCAGCGTATCGCCTTCGTGCGGCAGCTTGCGATGTATCTCTGCCGAAAGATCACTGTCGCGTCGTTCGAGTGCATCGGGGAGCACTTCAACCGCGATCCCAGCACCGTCATTCACGCGTACGAGCTCATCGAGCGGCGCATACGGGGTGAGACCGCGTTCCGGCTGTTCATCGAGAAACTGGAAGGCCGGGTCACGGGGACAGTCCCGGCAACCACGGCGGCAGCCGCGTGAGGTTCGCCTATGGCAGCAATTACTCAACTCCCACAACGTGATGACGACCCCCCACCTCGCCGCGCGGCGGGAATACTCCGACCGCTATGCCAATCTCGCCGCAGGCAAGCGCAACTGGCAATTCGCCGCGCTCGGCTTCTTCCTGGTGGAGGTAATGAGTCTCGCGATCAGCATCATTCAGGTCCGCGAGGTGAAGAAAATTCCCTACGTCGTCGAGGCCGACGCACGCACCGGCTACATCATCACGATGCCCCAGCCGCTCACCCCGAGCACGACCACCATCAGCATGGACGCAATCGAGCGGGCAACGGTCGGCGAGTTCATCGAGGACGCACGCTCAGTCATCGCGGACTTCACCGCCGAGGACACCCTGCTCCATTTCGTCAAGGACCATGCCCGCGGCCCTGCGCAGCGCTTTCTGCGCCAGTACTACGAAGACGGCGTCCACAATCCCCATATCATCGCGCGGCAGCATTCGGTCGCGGTCACCATCGAATCTCTGGTGCCGATCAGGCCTCACAGTTTTCAGGCGCGCTTCATCGAGTCCTACCGCGACAAGAACGGGCTCAGCATCGATAGCCAGCCTGACAGTCACAGGGTGGCGCTCGTCCACACCGAGACTCATCCAGGTGGTGACGTGATTCGCAATCACGCCGGCGTTTATGTCGTCGCCCTGCAGTGGGCGCCCGAAGTCCTTCCGGAGGTCCAAGCGCAATGATTCCTCTCGAACGTAGCAACCTGCGCGATGCGTTAATCGGCGTCGCAGCCGGCCTCGCCATCGCCTGGGCGCTAAGCGGCTGTTCGAGTCATCAGCCACCCTCAGCGCCCACCGTGAGCCAACTCGCACCCGAACCGGCACCAACAGCCGCCCCGGCTCCGCGCATCACCGGCGCGCTGGTGCTCGCAGCACAAACACCGGAAGTGCAGCGAGCGATCAAGCAGCATGGGGCCAGGGCCGGCTGGCCGACCTTCAGGTGGCCGCGCGAGAGGCTGGTGCCTTATACGGAGCACATGAACCCGCTGACCATTGACGTTGCTACTCTCCACGACACCGACCTGCAGTTGGAGCCGGGCGAGACGATCACCGGATTCGCACTCGGTGACGACGAACGCTTCGTCGCAGTGCCGATGACCAGCGGCGACCTCGCCAATCCGACGCCGCACGCCATCATCAAGTGCAAGGTCGCGGGCACTCTATGCACAGCAGCTGGACCATCCCGGCGTAAGCTGCACGCAGGATCGTTTCGGCAATATTGCATGCAGCGCCATCGCCTGGATTTATCGGCAAGTGGGTTACAATACCGACCCCGGAGTTCCCAGGGATCTGCCTCAGGCGGGGGCGATACCTGGTTCACAGAATGGTTCATGGTGGAGACGCCGGAACAGTCACGTTACACGACCAACCTCACTATGTTCCACAAGAATCCAGAGCTACCCGAGGACGATTACGTATTCGTCCAGCACTGCGCCGCTCTCTGCGTTTGTCCGTGAACGCCCGCTGCGCGCCGGCGGCCGGCAGTGATTTCGTGCTCGACGACTACAAGACGGTCGGCTTCAACGGTGGTCTCGCACTATTCGATTCGAAATCTCTAGGCCATCGCAAGATATTGATCTGCTCGATGACTATACTCACGAGACCGGCAGATTCCCCGACGATTATGTGATGCGGCTGGGCTTTCCAAAACCCTCATGGGGTAACTGGCAGTTGCGCGATGTGGACATTATCGACGTGCGCCGGGTGCCGTCAGAAAGTGCGGGTTACTGCTATGGGAGCCGGATAATGTACGTGGATTCCCATTTTCACTATGCGATTTGGGTGGATATCTACGATTCGAACCTGAAGCTCTGGAAGATTTTCTGGAATGCACCGCGGGCCGAAACCGTTCCCCAAGTCGGCCATGTCACCACCAATTCCACCACCGGCGCGGTTTGGGATGTCCAGAATGAACATATTACGATGGTCTCGACGGTCGATCCGGCTGGAGTCGGACCGAAATTCAATCAGGATGCGCCGCCTGACTATCACGACTATAACAAAGTACTGCACACCAGGGGGCCTGATGCAGATACTGCGGTAATCGAAGAACCTCAAGCCGACAACGCTCTCGCTCGCTTTAGTTAAGCGGAGAGACACTTTGCTGATAAAGAGCGGTATCCTTCTATGGCGCCGCTCTTTTCTATGTGGCTGTCGCGAGGGTGTTTTGCATAAGAAGTTACTACCCGCCGAGGTTGCTCCAGAGCTGTCAAACCCTGAGCTCAGCGGCGAACGAAAGCCAACATCGTCTGCCTTATGCCTGATATGGCGGAGTTCTCAGTTGGATGCAGTGGCAACAGAGTTGCAGTTGCGAGTTGCGTTAGGCTCATCTGGAAACCAGGTAGACAGGAAAATCTATTTATTATAAGGAGTTGCGTAATCGTCATGAAGAACAATCTGTTGGGCCTTGTAGCTTGCGCGTCGATCTTAGTAGTGCTGCCAGTATTCGCTGCAAGTAACAATAACCCGACCAACAAAGGCACCGCTTCTTTGCTGAACAAGGCGCACCAAATCAACAAATCTGAAGAAGACCTGGCCAGCATGCTCAGTAACAAAGCGGGCGACGATCAGGCGCTGTCGATGCTGGCCACCACTCTGAAGGAAGATCATGAGGCCAATGAGTCGGCCGTCAAGTCGCTCGCCAGCCAACAGAACATTACTCTCCAGTCGTATCAAGCCGATGACGCCCTGAAGAACAAATTGGACAATCTCAACGGCGCTGCTTTTGACAGGGCTTTCCTCGAGCATGAGGCAATGGATCACCGCAAGGCTCTTCGCACGTTCGAGGAAGCACGTCGTCAGAGCGAAACCCGTGACATGAAGCTCTACCTCGACGAGACAATTCCAGTTCTGAAGGCGCATCTGGAAATGATTGAGAATGTCCGGCGTGATCTCGCGGGAACAGGTTCCGCAGCTGGCGCTGCGAATTATCACGAGTCAAGCGATCGCTGACCAAGATAGGCTAGCGGCCACACCCGGCCGCGGCATCAGAGGCGTCGCTGTTCTTGAGGCGTCTCTGGTGCACGATTTCTTTTTTGCGATGCTTGGATGCGGAGTGCCAATTTAACGACTTGGGGAGACGGATGGCGTTCAAAGCCTTCGACAGACGGCCACATCTGGGACCCGCGCTTGCGGCAATGCCACTAACGAAGGCTTCAACGCCGGCTGCCGCGGAAATGGCGTAGCGAAGAAATAGCGCCATGAAGGGTAAGTCGCACAACCTCAACCACTATTGTTAGCCGCGTCTTTAGCTGTGATCTGTGCTCCTCGATGACTGCGCCTCGCGCAACATCTCCGCGTGGCGCCTTTCGGCTTCAGGGCGTATTGCGGCGAAAGCCTCGATCATGTACTGATGCAAGCGGCCATTGCTCGCAAGGATTTGCGCCGCGCCGATATCGAGCGTTGTGCCGTCCATGTTGCTGACGTGGCCGCCCGCTTCTTCAACTAGCAGGGAGCCCGCCGCGACATCCCAAGGTTTCAGTCCGAATTCCCAAAACGCGTCGACTCGGCCGCAAGCCACCCAGGCGAGGTCGAGCGCCGCGGAGCCGGTGCGCCGGACGCCATGGGTACGCAGCATGAATGCTTCCCAAAAACACAGGTAAAACCGGCGGCGTTCACGTCGGTCGTAAGGAAAGCCGGTCGCCAGCAAAGACATCTCAAGCGTTCGCACATGACTGACACGTATCGGTTTACGATTGAGCGAAGCGCCTGCACCGCGCCGGGCCACGAACAATTCTCTTTTTAAGGCATCGAAAATCACCGCAAGCTGAACACGCCCCCTCCGCTCGTACGCTATAGAGACGCAAAACTGGGGAAACGTGTGAGCGAAGTTGGTAGTACCGTCGAGCGGATCGATGACCCATCGATGCTCGCCGGCAGCACTGGAACTCCCACTGCCTTCCTCAGCGAGGATGGTATGATCAGGAAAGCTGCGCTGCAGTACATCGATCACCGCGGCTTCCGATTCATGATCGGCTTCAGTGACCAGATCAATCGCATTACTCTTGCGACTGATATTGGCATGACTGAGGCGTTTGAGATGAATCCGGCCAGCGGCATGCGCCGCGCGGATTGCTACGCGTTCCATTGCCTCCATTGGATCCATTCCGCGAGAACGAAATATTTCAGCTCGCGCCAGGTGTGCCAAGCGGCCACGTGCAGGATATGCACAAGCTAGGGAGAGCACGTCGAGAGTAGTAATCTCCCTCTTTTCTTTATCTCCTCTCTTAGGTTTGTTCTCTGCGCGCAAGCCATCCGTTGGATCCGGCAAAGTTGTCCACCAGGCGGTCAATCAGTTGTGCCGGATATTCTTCAACCAGGATGTTGGCGCGATGCAGCGGTTTGATGAACTGTTGGGAGACCGCGTAATCCAAAAAATCCAGCAATCCGTCGAAGTAGCCGCGGACGTTCAGCAGTCCGCATGGCTTTTGATGAAGTCCGAGCAGACGCCAACTCACCACTTCGGTGAATTCCTCGAGTGTGCCGAAGCCGCCGGGCAATGTCGCGAAGCCATCCGCGAGTTCGGCCATCAAGGCCTTTCTTTCATGCATCGAGTTAACTTCACGCAGCTCTGTCAGCTTGCGATGCGCAACTTCACTGTCCACCAGCATGCGGGGAATAACCCCGACGACTTCACCGCCGCCGGCCAACATCTTGTCGGCAATGACGCCCATTAATCCGACGGAGGCGCCACCATACACTAGCCCAATCCGGCGTGCGGCCAGCACTTCGGCAAAATCGATCGCGGCCTGACGGTATTCGGGTCGTACACCCTGGCTGGAGCCACAAAAAACGCAGATTCGCTTCATACTCAAAGCATACACCAGGGATGCGCGGGTTTCGTTCGCGTGCGTGAACGACACTGAGCGGCAATCACTCCAGACCAGCCGTTTTCGCTGCGGGTCTCAATCATCTTCGACCTTTTCTGATTCATCGAGGCGAAAGAAAGTGACCAAATCCATCTTGACCTGAAAGGAGCGATTTGTTGTTTAGAGGCACGTTCGCGTCAAGCAAGCGCTTGGTTGCTTCGCACCGAGAGCTTGCGGATGCATAATTGGGGTTAGCCGCGGGACCTGACGCGTCGCCGTTCCGGAACCCTCCTCCAAGCGGCGCCGCGCCCGCGTTTTGCCTGGCCCTGAAAAGAGAAGCGACCAGCTCTCGGCGGGCAATCTGGAGTGACTTTCCACCCGGTGCTGAACGGAGCGGGGAGGCCGTGGCGGTCCTGTTTCTCGCCTATGATACGTCAGCAGTGCTCAGCTTGACGTTCTGAACTGGCGCAACGGCGCGGCATTCGTCCCACGAGCACGTCCAGCAAATTGTCCACTGCGAGTTCGGCCATACGAAGCCGCGTCGCAAATCTCGCGCTGCCGATATGCGGTGTGATGACAACGTTGAATAGCTTGAGCAGAGGATCATTCAAATCGATGGGCTCGGTTTCGGTAACGTCGAGCGCGGCACCCGCAATTCGGCCTGCCTGGAGACCTGCGGTCAGCGCCGCATGATCAATTCACTGGCCCACGCGCGGTGTTGACGATAATCGCAGTCGATTTCATCGCCGCCAGTTCATGCACCCCGTTCAAGTGACGGGTCGTCTCCGTCAGCGGCACATGGATTGAGATGAAGTCAGATTCGGCCAGTAATCGGCCGAGGTCGGCGCATGCCTTTGCCCTCATGATGGCGGTGGCGCGGTGTGCGGTTGAGGGCGATCAGTTCGGGCGGGCGGGCATTGCTCGGTCGTTCCGCTCGCCTCCGGCTTTCCGTATAGTCTGCACTGCCCTCGCACGTCAGAATAGAAAATCAGATGGTGGTGCCCGAAAAATATCTCGGCACGCTCGTCGAATACCTCGACGAAGGGCGGCTGCGGCCCGGGCTCGTGGTCCGAGAACAGGCCAATCAGGTTGTTACCCTGGACGGCGTTGGACGCGAACACACGCTGTCGCGTGACCTGGTGCTGGTCCATTATCCCGATCGGCGGCCTCGGCGTGAGATGGTTACTGAAGCCCTGATGCAATTGGAGCAGGAACGAGCGCAGCTTGCGGCGGAACTCGATCTGAACCTGCTGTGGGAAGTTGTTCGCGAGCATGATCGAAGTTACACGGCCGAAGAAATGGCAGAGCTTTTTTTTGGGCGACGTTCGCAAGTTGCGGTGGCGGTGATGCTGGAGGGCCTAATGGCTGACCGGCTTTATTTCGTGCGGCGCCACTTGAATTTCGTCGCACGTAGCGCTGAGCAGGTCGAACGATTACGCACGCAATACGAGCGCATCCGTCTCCGCAGCGAGAGCGGCCGTCGCCTCAGCAACCTGCTCCATTCCGTCTTGCAAAATCGCGCTATCCCCAGCTCTGAAGAGGCGGCCTCACTAATCACCGAACTAAAGCGTTATCTCGAAAATCCTTTTACCCGCAGCCGTGACTTGACCATGATGCTCGAAACTGCGGTCAGCGATATCACGCCGGCCGAGGCCGCTTACGAGGTGCTTGAGCGGCTGGGAGCGGCGCCGCCGGGGCCCCGCTTCGCCATAATCGGCGGCATCCGTAGCACCTTCAGTGAATCAGCATTGGCGGAGGCGGTAACGGCCGCGCCACCAGCGAGACCGCCTGAAAATGATGCCCAGGCGATTACGATCGATGACGATGAAACAGTCGAAATCGATGACGCTATCTCATGCGAGCTATTGGCAGATGGTGAAATGTGCCTCCGCATTCATATCGCTCTGGTCGCCGATTTTGTCAGGAGAGGCGGGCCGATGGACCTTGAAGCAGCATCCCGCGGAGCTACTTTTTACCTGCCTGAAACTACTATTCGGATGCTGCCGGATGCTGTTTCGACCGATCGTGCTAGCCTGATCGCAGGCAGCGAACGGCATGTGCTCACTACTGAGGCAATACTCTCCATCTCAGGCGACATACTCAAATTTTCCATTTACCCTGCTGTCATCCGGGTTAAAGCCCGGCTCAGTTATGACGAAGCCGACCGGCTGCTCGAGCAGCCAGCAAACGGCGATGTGGATGAGAGAACGTTGATATTGCGTAGGCTTCAGGAGGCCGCGACCAAGCTACGCGCACGCCGCCGCGAGGCTGGCGCGGTTCTGGTGCAACGGCGGGAGCCGAAAATCCGAGTAACAGAAGGCGAGATCGAAGTGAAGCTGGTCGACAACGCGTCGCCTAGCCGTCAGCTCGTTGCCGAATTCATGGTCTTGAGCAATTATTGCGCAGCCCGCTTTGCTGCTGATCATGCAGTACCGATCATCTATCGCGCGCAACCTTCCGCGTCTGGCGAAGGCGGGCAGGTACGCGCTCGCCTTTCACTTTACCCAGAATTCCATGCGGGCGTCGGTTTCGATTGTTATTCGCAATTGAGTTCCCCGATCCGGCGTTACATGGATCTCGCTCTGCAGCGCCAGCTAGTCTCTGCGGTCACTGAACGGCGCGCGACCATTTACGAACCGGATGAACTGCTGGGGCTGCTGGCGGCTGCGGAGAATGCCGAGACGGAGGGCCGTGAACTTGAACGGCGAGCCAAGCGTTATTGGCTCTTACGTTACTTCCAGCAGCACCTTCGCAACCGCCCGCTGGAGGCAGTAGTGCAGCGTGGCGGCACCAGTGCCGAACTCGACGCCTATGCGGTTCGCGGGGCGCTGCACGGTGCCCCCAGTCTCCCCGCGCACGCACGCATCCTCGTCCGTCTCGCACGTGTGGAACCATTACGCGGCTCTCTCGCTCTGGACTTTCTCAACACCATTGCCGAGTAGCGTTGAGCGGCACTCCATCGCAATACCAGCGACGCACCCTGCGTAACGTCAGCAGAAAAGGGTCAATTCGCGGCCTGGTGTGGAACGGGGAAGCGTGCAGGCGGACGCTCCACGCACGGACCTATGATTACCGCCCCAATGACCTATTGGCGGCCGTCATTTGCAAAACTATCCTGCTCCAGACGCCAGCGGTCGATGGACTCGACGTTGAATCGCCAGTCACTGCCAACCTTGAAAGCTGGCAGTTGCCCGCGCTTGAGTTGGCGGTAGACAGTCGACGGATGAACCTTCAGATAATCTGACAACTCCTTTACCGTCATTACCCGACTATTATCGACCTTCATACTGCGAACTACCTCCCTAGGGTGGCGAACCACCCAAATGTGGACTGTAGGCAGTTTCAGCAATTAGCATGCCCCGACAGCAAGCTCATTGGGACTATGGCGAAGCCGTGGAAAACGCAAGATTTTTTCCAACAAAGAGAAGGCTTAAGTTTCGCGCTCTGTCGCGGAATTGGCCGTCAGTTGCGTCATTTAGGGTCGCTAAAGAGCCTAGCACATGTTTCAACAATGCATTGCGCTAGTTGCATACCAGGCAAATTGTTGCAGGGCGCCACAACTGCCCCATCGCCTTATTTCGTCAATCTTATCCAGTATTGAGCTGATCCATGAAAGTTGTATTTTTTTCCTTCACAGTATCGCAACTCTAGGAGAAACCTTAACTGACGATTTTGCGCCGCCAAATTTGGGGCAAAACAGAGTGTGTCTCGTGTGCCGATATACCAGGCGAGAGACCGTATTGCGCGAGCACGGAATGATCGGGCCCGAGCCATCAACAGATGCGATTCTTTATAGCTTGCTAATCAGCTCGCGCTCAGTCTGTTGGACGAAATCAAGAATGCCACTTTCGTCGCGTCCGCGATGAAGCAGGATTAATCGGCTGATACCCAGCTCTGCAAAACGTTTTGCGGCGTCCAGATCAACCCGTCCGCGCGGCGTAACACTGACCTCGAGATCTTCAAACCGCCTGCCAGCCGCGCTGCAGGCCTGTTTGAGTCCTTCGACGCACTTTGCAGCGCCGTCAAGGTCGAGAGCGAACCCAAACCATCCCTTCGCCAGCCGGGCGGCGCGGCTGTAGGCCGCTTGAGTATGACCGCCGAAGACGATTTCAGGATGTGGTTTCTGCACCGGCCTCGGCATCGCATTGATTCCCTTAAACGAGATGAAGCGACCGTGGTATTCCGGTCTCTCCATTGACCACAGCGCTATCATCGCGGCGAGAAATTCCTCGGTCCGCGGCCCCTTACGATCAAATGGGGCACCTATCGCGGCAAATTCGGGCTGCAGGTATCCGATGCCAATGCCAAAAATCAGGCGCCCGTTCGACAAAACATCGACTGACGCCAATTCCTTGGCGAGCACGACCGGATTGCGTTGCGGCAGGATAATGATCCCCGTTCCCAAGCGTAGCTGTTTGGTGTGCGCGGCGACGAAGGCAAGCGCTATCGCCGAATCAACAAAAGCTGTGTCAGCCGGCACCGGTGACGGCGGCATTTGGGGCTCGGGTAGCACGATATGTTCGCCGGTCCACAGACTTTCGAAACCAGCGGTCTCCGCTGCTCGCGCAACCGTCGCCGCAGTTGAAGGGTTGGCACACGGACCGGTATTGATTCCGAATAATGCGATTTTCATTCGCGATTCTTAACATGAATGCGCTCGAACCGGCCAGCCGCGCTTGCTCAGCGCGGATGATAATGGTTGAACCTACCATCGAAGGTTATGCGATGTCCGCAATGTGGCTTCGAGGCGGTTCAAGGGGCAACGTTCTGCTCGCGCTGCGGTACGCGACTGTTCTCGCCCCGTCCCGCCGACCAACGGGAATATGCGCTCGTCCGCATTCTGCCGTCATGGTGGCATTTCCTGCGTGAAATCGTTCTGGCAGTGGGGCTCGCATGCGGCGGCTTGTATATTCTGTTCGCGTCACAGGTTGATTTCCGCGTCGGCCTGGCTTTGGTTGCGGGAGCAGTGTTGATCGTCACGCTGGCTACACTTCACCGCCGCTATACAAGCTGGAGCCTGACATCAGATCGCTTAATTGAACGGCGGGGATTATTGGCGAGCCACCGGCGCGAAATGGAGTTGGCCGACGTTCGTTCGATCGAAGTCGACCGTTCGCTTTCGCAGCGGTTGCTGGGAATCGGCAATGTGATGATTGCATCCGCCGCGAGCGCCGATTTTATGGTCAAGCTGTGGGACGTTCCCGACCCCGAGCGCGTCGCCGAGCTGCTCCGGCAGGCGCGGCTCAAGCGCTTGGCGTAAGTTCTCGGTCCCTGTGGAATAAACTGGAAGGAACCGCGGTTCAGGCGTTGCGCTGAATTCGTGGCGTTGCATAATCCGTTTGTAGGGAACGGGCAACCAGCGGTGGGCAGTCATCCCAATCTGCGTTATGAGCGTAAGCTGTGGCGTGACGGTTTGCTCGCTGTCGCCGGGCTGGACGAGGCTGGAGTGGGTCCGATGGCCGGACCAGTCGTCGCCGCTACGGTAATCTTCGAGCCCGAGATGTTCATCAGGGGCGTCAACGACTCCAAACAGCTCAAGCCCGAAGAACGCGAAGAATATTTCACCAAGATTCATCAACGGGCGTTGGCCATCGGTGTCGGCGTTGCGGGTCAGGGCGAGATTGACGAGCTCAATATCTTTTGGGCAACAATGCTCGCGAGTCGGCGGGCAATTTTGTCGTTGTTGCAAACACCTGATCATGTTTTGGTCGACGGCCGTCTTATTCCAGAATTGAAATTGCCACAGACCCGAATAGTCGGCGGAGATCGCAAGAGCTTCTGTATTGCCGCGGCCTCGATCATTGCCAAGGTAACCCGCGACCGGATGATGGTAGAGTACGACGTGCAGTTTCCGGGCTATGGTTTTGCACGGCACAAAGGCTATTGCACACGGGAACATTTCGAGGTGCTCGAGCGCCTGGGCCCGTCGCCGCTCCATCGTCGTTCGTTTGCGCCGGTATGGGAAGCGGCACAACGCAAGTTGTTCTGACGCGTCTTTAGCTGCCGAATCAATGATCATGTGCTCATTATTTAGTCCCCTGGCAGCGAGGCGCGATTCTCAAACCTTAGCGCGCCGAACATGTCCGGTCTTCGATAGCATGTAAGAGTTTCCGTGCCGAAGCGGCACGACTCTTCGTCTGTCAGCGCGTGCATGAGCAGCGGCTGACGCATTGGCCCGAGGCCGGAACCTGCCTTGCTTACTTGCCTCGGTATTTCAGTTAATGTTTTAGCTGATACGTGGCGCTGTCCGGCGCCGGGGGTTTTGGTTCTATGGCCCTGGAACGTGACAAACATATCGCTGAGCGCGCGCTGCTGACGATGGATGAGACTCAACTGCTCGACCTCTATCGCAGTATGCTTTTGATCCGGCGCTTCGAAGAAAAGACCGCTGAAATGTATGCGCGGGGTAAGATCACCGGGTTTTGCCATCTCTATGCCGGTGAAGAGGCCGTTGCTGTTGGCGCAATTTCCGCACTCTATGACAAGGACTACGTGCTCTCGACTTACCGCGAGCATGGCCACTGTCTTGCCAAAGGTGCCTCGCCGCGTGTGGTAATGGCGGAACTGTTTGGTAAAGCCACAGGGATCTCACGCGGGCACGGCGGTTCGATGCATCTGTTCGACGCTAACCTGCGTTTTATGGGGGGGTACGCCATCGTCGGTGGCGGATTGCCGCTCGCCGCCGGCCTCGGTCTATCGGTCATGTACAAGGAAGAGCCCGAGGTGGTGTGTTGCTTTTTTGGCGATGGCGCACTGCCGCAGGGCGCCTTTCATGAAAGCTTGAATCTGACTTCCTTGTGGAAGCTGCCTGTGGTGTTCATCTGCGAGAATAACTTTTACGGGATGGGCACGCTGGTGCAGAACGCGATTTGCCAGGAAGAGCTGTACCGCTTTGCCGAGCCTTACAAAATGCCCGGCGTTCGCGTCGATGGCATGGATGTGCTCGATGTGTACGGGGCGGTCACCGAAGCCGCCGCTCGTGCGCGTGAAGGCGACGGCCCCTCCCTGATCGAAGCTGTCACTTACCGGTTCCGTGGCCATTCGATGTCGGACCCGGCCGAATATCGTTCACGGCGTGAAGAGCGGATCTGGCAGGAGCGCGATCCGATTAAAGCGTTACACCGCAAAATCCTGCATGATCGTCGGGCAACCGAGGCCCGGCTCGACGAGATTGACGCTGAAGTTGCCGCCGCAATTGAAGACGCGGTGAAATTCGCCGAGGAGAGTCCTGAGCCAGGTCTCGACCAACTTGGCAAACATGTTTACGCCGACGAATGATGAAAGATCGACGTGATAACGGTTTCTGCGGGACCGGGCTCAGACAGGAGGCACGGGCGGATGGCCCAAATTACCTATCGTGAGGCTCTGAACCAGGCGCTCCGCGAGGAACTGGAACGGGACGAGCGCGTGTTCATCATGGGCGAGGAGGTCGGCTACTTCGGTGGCGCGTTTAAAGTGACCGATGGCCTGCTCGCCGTATTTGGCGAAAAACGCGTCCGCGATACGCCAATTTCTGAACTCACTATCGTCGGCGCTGGGATTGGCGCTGCGATGGGCGGACTGAAGCCGATCGTCGAGCTGATGACGGTAAATTTCGGCCTGCTTGCCATGGATCAGATTATCAACAACGCCGCCAAGATCCATTACATGTTCGGCGGTCATGCCAAGGTGCCGATGGTTATTCGCGCGCCGCAAGGAGCCGGTCATCAGCTCGGAGCGCAGCACAGCCAGAGCCTCGAGGCCTACTTCCTGCACTGTCCAGGCGTCAGAGTCGTATTGCCGGCAACGCCGTCGGACGCGAAGGGACTGCTCAAAAGTTCTGTCCGAAGAGACGACCCGGTCATCTTTCTTGAGCATGAATCGCTTTATGGGGTGAAGGGTGAGGTGCCGGACGCCGATTACCTGGTCCCGCTCGGCAAAGCCAACGTGATGCGCGCCGGCAAGGATGTGACGCTTATCTCCTATTCGAAATGCGTGTATGACTCGATGGCGGCGGCGGACGCGCTCGAAAATCAGGGAATCGATGCCGAGGTAATCGACCTGCGTTCGCTCAATCCACTCGATATCGATACTGTGCTCGAGTCAGTTCGAAAGACCGGCAAGGCGATTGTTATCTACGAGGGATGGCGCACGGGCGGCGCCGGCGCCGAGATCGTCGCACAGATCCAGGAGGCGGCTTTCGATCATCTTGACGCGCCGGTTGAGCGAGTGGCGACGCTCGATACCCCGATACCGTACAATGCTCGCCTCGAACGGGCGGCGTTGCCCAGTCCGGCGCAAATCATCGAGGTTGCCGAGCGGATGCTCTAATGCGATCTTTAGTCCTAATCCGTCGCAGCCTCCGCCAATTCGGTCATGCTTAGCAGAGCCGTGACAATTTTGCGGTCCGCGATGAGCCGGTGAAAAAAAGCAATGAGCACTGAGATCACGATGCCCAAGCTCTCCGATACGATGGAGGAGGGCAAGATTTTGCGCTGGCTCAAGCATCCCGGCGATCAAGTCCATCACGGTGAGCCGATAGCCGAAGTCGAAACCGACAAAGCCGACATGGTAATGGAGGCCTTCGATGACGGGCTCCTTGATGAAATCGTTGTCAACGAAGGCGAAAGCGCCAAAGTCGGTGCGGTGATTGCGGTCTTACGGAGCAGCGCCGGTGAGGTTTCTCGGCCACCGGCGGAGCGCGCAGCCGCGGCGTCCGAACCTCGCGCACTTCCGGAGCAACAGGCTCAAACCAACGGTGGTGCAGCGAAGCCGATGGAAAACAAGCCCACCAAGGCGGAAGAACCCGAAGCGCCTCCGGCCGAAAGCCGCGGCCGGGTTGCCCCGATGCGTCAGCTTCGTCGCCGCCGCGCCTTTGGCGCTGAAGCTGAGACTGATAAGACAGTCATCGCTTCATCTGCGCAACCGCCGCAAGCGCTGGAGGCCGAAGCCGGTTCGGAGGATGGTTCGCAAGACCAGGGTCCACGTTTCCATCCGGCAATGAGCGCCGTGCAATCCGCAGCCCCCACCGCCATCGCCGCGGCCCCTTCTCGTCCGCCAGTCTCGTTGGCTGCCGAGCAGCATGAAACGCTCGAACCAGGCGATAGCAAATTACGCGCATCACCGCTGGCACGCCGGGCAGCCGAAGAAGCTGGCATCGAGCTCGGTCAAGTCCGAGGCACCGGTCCTGAAGGTCGCATTACGAAGCGGGACATCGACAATTTCCTGCGCGAGCAGCAGCTCTTCAAGTTTCGCCGGCTCATTGCGCCCCGCGAAGGTCTGCCCGGCACTCGTGAAGAGCTGTCGAAGATGCGCAAGACCATTGCTCACCGGATGGCTCAATCCAAGCGTGAAATCCCGCATTTCTATGTCACCATCGAAGTTGACATGGAAGAAGCCGTCAAGCTCAAAAACTCTCTCGAGGTGACCGAGCTATTCGAGGAAGACATCACCTATAACGACATCATCATCAAGGCAACCACGCTCGCCTTAAGCCGCTACACGCGAATGAATGCGAGTTTCGAAGATGACGGTGTTGTGATCTATCCGAACATCAATATCGGGATGGCGGTGGCGGTCGAAGATGGGTTGATCGTGCCTGTAATTCACCAATGCGAGCAGAAGACGCTCCCGGAAATTTCGCGTGCCGCGCATAGGCTGGTGGCCAAGGCAGCACACGGTGGCTTTAGCGGTGAAGATCTCTCGGGTGCAACCTTTACCATCTCGAATATGGGAATGCTGGGGGTAGAGCATTTCGCCGCGGTCATTGTGCCGCCGCAAGCCGCCATCCTGGCCGTTAGCGCGGTCAAGGACAAACCGATAGTGCGCAATGGCGACGTGGTCGTCGGCAAGACCATGATGCTCACCGTGGCCTGCGACCACCGGGTCATCGATGGGGTCGTCGGCGCCCGTTTTCTGAACGAGGTCAAGCGCTTTCTAGAGAATCCGGCGAGCCTGCTGGTCTGAGGTCAAAACGATACGAGAAACGAGATAGGCGAGAACACCTCCAATCGCTCGCCTTGTCCGTCTCGTATTGCTTGTCTTGTCTGAGGTGTCGAATCTTGGCTACTGCACGTTACGATCTTGTGGTTATCGGATCTGGCCCTGGCGGGTATGTCGCTGCTATCCGCGCGAGTCAGCTCAAAATGCGCGTTGCGGTGGTCGAGCGCGATCTGCCGGGCGGGGTTTGCCTTAACTGGGGATGCATTCCGTCGAAGGCATTGCTCAATTCCGCCGAGACCATGGAGTTGATTCGGAGCGCAGCTCAAGAGCATGGGATCGAAACCCGAGAAGTCCGCTTCGATTTCAAGCGGGTGATCACACGCAGTCGCGAAGCCGCCGATAAGCTTTCTAAAGGCGTGCGCTTCCTGCTGCGCAAGAACAAGATCGATTATGTCGAGGCGCAAGCGGCGCTCGCCGGACCTCATACTGTTGCATTAGCCCCGGTAGCAGGCAAAAACGCTCCGCCCGCTGAAGCCGTTGAAGCAGAACGTATTTTGATCGCCGCCGGCTCCACTGAAAAGCTGTTCCCGGGCATGACCATCGGCGATGGTGTGATGACCAGCAAAGAAGCGTTGCTCAACGATCACTTGCCAGGCAGCATTGTCATTATCGGTGCCGGCGCGATCGGTGCCGAGTTTGGCTATTTTTATCAGGCGTTTGGCTCCAAGGTGACCATCGTCGAACTTGAGAAACAGATGCTGCCCGGAATGGATGCGGAGGTCGCCGAAGAACTGCGCAAAGCTTTCGTCAAACGCGGCGTCACGGTTCTGCTCGGTCACGGTTACCAGTCGCTCGCGCGCAAAGGCGACGGATGGAGCGTTGGTCTCGATGCCAGCGGCACCGCCATGATGGTCGATGCCGAAGCGATCCTGGTGGCTGTGGGACGCGGCCCGGTCAGCCGCGAGCTGGGTCTCGAAAAGCTAGGTATAGAGATCGAGCGCGGCGGCTTTATCAAGACCGACGATTCGTTCCGCAGCACTTGTCCGAGTGTCTACGCAATCGGCGATGTGGCGCGCCCGCCGCTGCTCGCACACAAGGCCTCGGCCGAAGGCGTGGCAGCCGTCGAGATTATGGCCGGCATCCGAGAACCTGGATTCGACCTGCTTTCAATTCCAGCTTGTATTTATTGCGAACCGGAAGTTGCCATGGTCGGTCTCAGCGAAGCCGACGCGAAGGCGCGCGGCATCGAGGTCAAGATTGGGCGAATGCCGTTCCGCGCCAACGGCAAGGCAGTCGCAGTGAATCAAACCGAAGGCTTTGTCAAAATCGTCGCCAGCAAGCAATATGGCGAGGTCGTTGGATGCCAAATCGTCGGGCATCACGCGACCGATCTGATTTCCGAGGTCGTATTGGGCAAGACACTTGAAACCACAACTGCCGAACTCGGACGCAGCGTTCACCCGCATCCGACGCTGTCCGAAGCCATCATGGAAGCGGCGTTAGCCGCAGATGGAGAAGCGATAAACTTCTGACTTTGGAATCGCGGAGTGCTATTACCGATATTTTTGTGCGCCGGGTCTTTTACGAGATGGAGTAATGAAAGCGTACGAAGTTGCATCAGGAGCGGCTGACGACAGGTCAGACAACGCTGACCTTTTCGAGATGGCCAATTTGTTTCCGGCTACAACCGGCTTGCCAATGACGGTATGGGTCAGTCCTTGCGGGACCTCACGCCACGATATTGGGGTGAAGGTCGATCTGACTCATGGCAATCAGATGAACCCAAGCAATACCGCGGTCGTTGGCGCTCGCCCGTCACCGCAGATCATAGCCGGCAGTCTTTCGCCTGATCACGAAAAGGCAGTGTCCCAATGGATATCTCTGAACGTAGCTGCGCTCTTCGCATATTGGCAAGGACAGATTGATGCGATTCAGCTTGGCCGCGCTTTGAAGGCGCATCCAAGATCTACGGGGTCTTAATAGCGTACGCTCCGAAGATGGGCACCGCGCGGAACGCGAGCGGCGCATCTTGCCGCACCTTGACTGTCGCCCGGCTCGGTCAGATCGACTACCAGCGAGCGCTGGAGTTGCAGAACGCGTTGGCCGCTGCGCGGCTACGTGATGATATCGCGGATTTTCTGCTGCTGCTCGAGCACCCGCATGTATATACCCTCGGGCGCGGAGCCGATGAGCGCTTCGTGCTCAATCCAGCCGACATTCCCGTTCACCGTGTATCGCGCGGCGGCCAGGTTACTTACCACGGACCGGGCCAGTTGGTCGGCTATCCGATAGTGAAGCTTGAGGGCGTTGAGCGTGACGTAATCCGCTACCTCAGACGGCTCGAGCAGATGCTTATCGAGTCGCTCGCTGCACTCGGAATCACAGCGCAGCGGCGCCGAGGACTGACCGGGGTCTGGATCGGGCAGGAAAAGATTGCCTCAATTGGAGTTGGCTTCCGACGATGGGTTTCGCTCCATGGGTTTGCTCTTAACGTCACCACTGACTTGAGTTTTTTTGACGCGATCGTGCCGTGTGGAATCGCCGGCTGCCGGATGACGTCCATCGCTATGCAGGGGCTCGCAGCCATCACAAGCGACTCTTTCGGCCAGATTGTAGCGGATCAGTTCGCCGCTGCCTTCGGCTATCAGCGCATTCGGAGGGCGAGCGAGGCCGAACTTTCCGCCCTGGTTGATCCTGCTGCGCACGCCTGCGAAGCTCAGAGATAGCGGCCGAGAAAATGGAACGAAGGCATCCTGATTGGATCAAGGTGCGCGCACCCGCATCACCGGATTACTTCCGCACTCGCGCGATGCTGGCAGAACTTAAACTGCACACGGTTTGCCAGGAAGCGTGTTGTCCTAACATCGGCGAATGTTTCGGCCATCGCACCGCCACCTTTATGCTGATGGGCGACGTATGCACGCGTAACTGCCCGTATTGCGCAGTCACTCATGGCCGCGTCCGTCCGCTCGACCCCGACGAACCCCGCCGAATCGCAGAGGCGGTTGCCAGACTTGGTTTGCAGCACGTGGTGGTTACCTCGGTGGACCGCGACGACCTGGACGACGGTGGTGCGGCGCATTTCGCCTCAACCGCACTCGCCATCAAACAAGCAATGCCTTGCACCCGGGTAGAAGTCTTGGTGCCCGACTTCAAGGGTTCTCGCTATAGCGTCGAAACCGTAGTTCACGCTCCGATCGATGTTTACAACCACAATGTCGAAACGGTACCGAGCCTTTATCGCAAATGCCGGCCCGGAGGCCATTACGAGGTCTCGCTCGAGGTTCTGGCGTATGCGAAACAGACGGCGCTTGAATCAGGCCGCGGTGTCTTGACCAAGACCGGTATCATGCTGGGTCTGGGTGAAGAGCGCAGCGAAGTGATCCGCATGCTAAACGATCTGCGCACGGCTCATTGCGACATTCTGACCCTAGGCCAATATCTGCGCCCCTCCGAGGATCATCTGCCGGTCGTCCGCTATGTGCCGCCAGCCGAATTCGCCGAGCTCAAACGTGACGCTCTCGCACTCGGTTTTCGCCATGTCGAGGCGGGACCGCTGGTGCGCAGCTCGTATCATGCCTGGGAGCACGTAAACTGAGAGTGCACAGCGCTTCTTCGACCGAAACTCCCGAATTTGTCAGCCGCGGAGCTGAACAGTCCGGCATGTTGATCAGGGACTACAGTCGCAGCGACGCCGCAGCTATTACACGCCTCTTTTATGAGACGGTCCGGTGCGTCAACTTGCAAGACTATTCCGAACAACAAGTGCATGCATGGGCACCGACTCTTCCCGATCCCGAAACATGGCACTCGCGAATGAGTTAGCCCAACTTCCACGTTTTTTGGAACAGACCATTGATGTGGTTGGATTTTTGGGTTTTTCCGTCACTATGCTTGGTGCCAAGTGCGCGATGGTTTGATGACCTCGGCAGAGATGCCCAGGGTCGAATAGATCTCGTGGTGGAGGAGTTCGGGGTTGGTGGCCTGGCGAATCTTAAGCACGGCGCCGTTGCTGGCGGGAAGGACCACGGTGACGATCTGATGGGTGCTTAATTGCTGGCGCAGGGTCCACCACGAGGTATGAGTGCCGCGGTCGAGAAAACGCTTCTCGATGCAGACCAGCAGATGATAGGCGAGCACGCACAGGAAGATGTGGGTTTGGGTGCGATGCTCGAGCTGGTGAAAAATCGGCCGTTCCGGCAGCGGCGTCTTGAGCGCGCGGAAGGCAGCCTCCACCCGGGTGAGCAGATTGTAGATGCGTCAGATCTCTTCGGCGCTCAGATCCTGCCGGTCGGTTTTGAGCATATAGGCGCCGTCGAGTTGCTCGGCGCGGGCCTTGCGGGCGCTGTCTTCCTGCCACACCAGTCGCGCTTGTCCGGCGTCATACTCGATGCGGTAGTAGCGTGCCACGCGCGGATAGCGCTCGCGCAGCCGGCCGATTGCCTGATTGATTAAGTCGCGCTGTTTGAGCTGGCCCTTGCCAGTGCGCGCAGCCAGCCGCTCAAGGTCTTTTAGCAGACGGCCCTCCGGCTTTTCACGGATCGCGCGGTCCTTGTCCTGACGGTTTTCGCTCAGGCAGAGCGCGTATACCTGGTCGCCGAGTTCGGCCCGCTTCACCATCACTTGCGATTTTACCTGAGCGGGGTTGCGCGGCGAGGGCAGGCGGACCACTTGCTCGAAGCCTTCGGCCACTTCAAACTCTGCCAGCCACCGACTCGCGCTGCGGCTGCCGTGCGGCGACCAGATAATGATGACCGCGAGCTTTGACCCTTTGCAGATTTTCGGCATCAGCCATGCCGCGGTCGACCACCACGGTGCAGCCCGACCGTTTGCCGGTGCGCCGCTCAAGCGCGCCGAGCATCTCATCCAGCGTAGTCGAGTCGGGTCGATTGCCGGCACAGATTTCATGCGCCTTGGGAAAGCCATCGCCGTTGAGGACCAGGCCCACCACTACTTGCCTGCAATCGGGCCGCTGGTCGCGTGAGTAGCCGCGCTGGGCCTGCGGATTGCGCGCGGCCAGACCTTCGAAGTAGGTCGAGGTGAGATCATAGAGGAAGAGCGTGTCATCGAGGTTAAACAGGGTCCGTTCGCGTTCGGCCAGCGCACTTTCGATGGCTTCGCGGCGGGGATGAAGTTTATCGAGATTGCGGTAAAGCGCCTCGTCATTGAGCCTGCTGAAGTCGCTCTGTAGGAGCTCCGCCAATGCACAGCGGCGGATCCAGTCGGGCATCGCGTGCTCCGAACGCGGTGCTATCAGGCGGTTAAGCACCATCGCCTCGGTCAGCACGCAGGTGCGCTCCGACAGTCCGGCCCGGGCGCGCAGCGAAGTGGATGTGGGGCTTGAGTGACAGCACTCGACAACCCGGAATAACTCAATTTGTAAAAGATAGAGGTGCGGTCATTATTTATTTGGAGCTGGATCCGGGTCTTGAGACGGCAGGGCAAGAGTATTCGCGAGATCGGCGGATGCTCGACGTGTCACGCAACACGGTGCGGCGTTATCTGCGAGGCGAAGAGTTGCCACGCTCCCAGCGTGAAGCGCGGCCGAACAAGTATCGACTGAAGGATAAGCGCAAAGCCGGGCTGCTCGCGCCGGCGGGCAAGGCGGTGAAGCATTGAAACTAACCTCAAGCTTCGGCGTTCGCGCAGCAGCGCTTGTACTTGCGCCCACTCCCACAGGGACAGAGCTCATTACGACCTACCCGCAGTGAGCGCGGGCGAGTCGATGCCTGCCGACGTACCGCGCTCTGCCTATGCCACTCTCCGCGCCAATAGCGGCTGATCGCGACTACCGCCGGTTCCAGATCATCCAGCGCGGCTTGCGCGGCGGCATCCGGATCAGGATCCGCCTCGAGCAGCTCCCAACCGTCCTCACTGCCCAAAGCGACAATCGGTAGGAGCATCCAACGGTTATCCTCGTCTTCCACTAGCGGCTGCCATGTCTCGGGCGTGAGACGAATTGCCTCTAGGAACCCCCAGCACCAATCATCCGCGCTCCAATACCTCGTGCCCTCGACCTCGCGCTCGTAAAGGATCGGTGCGAATTGGGATGGTTCGTTAAACGTGCTGCTGATCCCGTTGAAGCGGCGCATGATCAGGCTGATTACGCGTTGCGCCTGTGCCGATGACTCGAATACCGGCTCATTCTCGCCACCCCATATTGCTTTGAGCCACACGCTCGGCGGAACCAGTCCCGGACCGATGACCAGTGAAGTCAAAAACCCATCCAAGGCCGAGATGTCCATGCATTCCTCGGGAGTCGCATCGGACATCAGGAACTCATCCAATTCAGTGACTTCCTGTTCGGAAAGCGGCGCGGTTAAAGAAATCATCGATCCTTGATCCTTCCACTCCGAACAGGCTCTCCGCTTCAGCGCCGTGCTGCAAGCCATCCGCCCCTTACCTATCCACAGCTTGCGGAGCGGCTCGCATCATCGGGAAGCATTCGACGGAGTGGCGAGGGGGAAGGTCCCCCTCGCACTCCCCCTGTTCATAAACCAGCGAGGTGGGTCAGATTTACTTCGGCGATCTGCCCTAAAGGTGGGTCAATATTCAACCGGCGTTGACAGTTTCAAGATACCTATAGTGGGACAAAAGGTGGACGTCCCTAATCTCTCTGCAACGTATCACCACAGTCTCGGCGTGAATTCAAGAGCTTGCCGCGGTGCAGCATATTGTTCGACCGGGCTTGCGGCGCTGAAAAATTGTACCTGTAGTAATTCTGAAAGAGACGGATTTCTGGTCGGTGAGCCGCTTCGTGATTTGGATCCGCAGCAAATGAGATTGCGTGAAAGGCTATGGCGTACGAGTTCTCCGATCGGCAGCTCGCTTCTCTATCAACCTTCCGCTCCAGCTCGAAGCTGAAACCTGGGGGCGATGGCCATCCCTCAGTAAACTCGGCCAACCGTTCGTGAGGCGTCTTTTGATCCCACCCGATATGACCCGTTCCGAGACCCCGAATATTGCTCGATTGAAAGGCGATAATCTCATACCTAATGGAAGCTCGGCGCTAAGTAAGCAACGTCGCGTGAGAAACAAGCAAGCGAAGAAAATTCTGTTAAGTAGGCTTTTACTATTTGTGAGCGGCACTCTTGCCTGTGGTATGCGGTCTGTCGCGCTTGCCGAAGAGGGGTCGCTCGCGGTTGTCTATAAAATCATTTCATCGAAACAGTTCGTCGACCTCACGCATTCCTTCAGCCCGACGATGCCAGTGTGGAAGGGATTCTGCCAGGCGATTTTCTCGGCTGCTGCGAATCCTGAGAGGGGACGGCCCTACACAATTGAGAGACGGATTCCTGCCTTCTTCTATTCCCTGGTCGGGCAGTACGGAACGCATGTCGATCCACCAGCACACTTTGATCCTAACGGTAAAACAGTGGACCAGATTCCGCTCAAACAGAGGATCCTGCCGCTGGTGATCTTTGATATAACGCCGATGCTCAAGAAAGATCCCAATCATGCCCTAAGCGTGGGCGACCTCAGGGCCTGGGAGACCGGGCACGGGCGCGTGCCGGCGGGCTCGTTTGCTGCCTTGCGCACTGATATGTCAAAAGACTGGAGCACCGATTCGCGGCGTTTTAAGCACTATCCATTCCCCGCGTGGTCTCTACAGGCCATCAAGTTTCTCTACGAGGAGCGTGGCATCGTCGCAAATGGCCACGAATCGATGGACACGGACTCTACGCAGGACCTGAAGTCCGAGAGCTGGTTGCTTAATCACGGGCACTGGCAGATTGAGGCGATGGCCAACCTCGACAAGGTGCCGGTTACCGGCGCTTTGATCGTTGTGACCTGGCCGAAGCCTGACCATGGCCTCGGCTTTCCTGCGCGCGCGTTTGCTATACTGCCATAAGCGTTACGCTCATTCGTCAAATTTAAATTTCCGTCCAACCTGCGAAGAAAACTAATGAGCCGCGAGAAATCCTTGCATACCCTGTAAGCGCATTTTTAGCAGAGTACAGAATGGTGTGAGTCAGAGTGTTCATACAATCGGGATGAGATGCTATTGCGGCAACCGCTCAATACTCCCGATATAGGAGCGGGGTCAGTCTTTCAGCGGGACGATCATCATCACCCGCGGTTCGCCGCCAACGGCTCGCGTGGTATGACCCTTCCCGGTCAGGTCTTCCGCCAGAATGCCTTCACCGGGTCCGAAGCGATGCAACGAGCCGTCGCCTAGACCGATCTCAACTCCGCCTGCCAGCATAATCACGTACTGGCGCCGCGGTGCGTTATGCCAATCGGCGAACGCTCCCGATGCCATCCGGGTGAATATCACGCCAGTCGCGGGTTGCAGCGGCGTTTGTTCGGCGAGTTGACCCGGCGCAAACGCCATTTTCAGTTCTTCCAGATGGGATTGCTGATCGTCACCGCTAGAGAGTCGAAAAAGTCGCATGACGTGGGACCTCTGCAGGCAAGTTTATTATAGTAGTTCCTTAGCGCGCCCGCGGATTGGGAGCAAGGTTTAGAAAGTGCTCCATTGGTTGGGGGCGATTGCGCGAAGCCGCTCTATCGTCCTTCCTGAGATCAGAAGCTCAACCCTGGTCTGTTTGCCACCTATTGCCGCAACGGTCTGACGATCACGCATGCGACGGCCACCTATCGTGCCACTTGGGATCATATTATCGAGGGCGCTGCCGAGATCATTGCCTCGGAGATCTGCCCAAGTCCGTACTGAAGCTCACATTCCATGATCAAGCGAGCGAGAGAATCAGCTACTCGCGATTTCTACGCGGATGCATGATTGCTTGCCCTTTTGCCAGCCGAGAACTTCGCGATCGACGCCCGCACCGGCGAGGCGCGCTTGCCGCCGACAGGTTGACCTCAGCAGATGGTGATACGTAGGCTGGCATTGCGCGCGGCGGTAACGACAGGCGCAGCCGTGGCGCGCAGCACTTCGGCGTGCTTCATCAGGCGCTCGAACCACCAGACTTTTTAATCGAACTTAGGGTCGGACGGCTGGATTCGAATCCCGTCCGGATCGCAGCAGTTGCTGTTTCCCGCGTGCGAAGCGCAGCGGATTCGCACTACGCCAGAAAAAAATTGAAGGACAGTTAGGTAACCTTTCGGCCTATTCTCCACAAACAGGATATGAAGGAGTCCGTTCCACGGGAGGAGAAAATATACATGGCCATCAATACCAGGAACAAGGTCGTAGCGATTCTGAGCATGTTTGGGCTGTTTGTAGCTCCGCCGTTCGCCTTTGCTGGAGCACAGGAGTTCAACCAGCGCGGCGACCTATTAATCGCAGATCAATTCAACAACCGCGTTATTGAGATCCAACCCGACGGTGAAATTGTGTGGCAATTCGGGCTCGGACCCAATGACATCAGCCCCAACTCAATTGTAGGCACCAACGATGCCCAGCGGGTCGGCTCGCTCACGCTGATGGCTGGCACAGGAGTTCCCGCGGCTTCACCTCCCCTGGAACCCAAATGTGCGGCCGGCTGCGCGGACAACCGGGTTCTGTTCGTGGATAAGGACGGCCATATCGAGTGGCAATACGGACAGTTTGGGGTGACGGGTTCGGGGCCCAATCAACTGAACACCCCGGTTCAGACCACTTGGACGCCTCGTTTTACGGTGCTGATTACTGATCAGGGCAATGAGCGCGTGATCGAAGTGAACCTCAACAAGAAAATCGTTTGGCAGTACGGCCAAACCGGCGTGGTGGGCAGCGGTCCCGATCAGCTTAACAATCCTAACTCTGCCGAGTTGTTGGAGAACGGTCACGTGCTCATTGCTGACGAGAACAACAATCGCGCAATTGAAGTCGATCGCAACAAGAATGTCGTGCGCGCCTTCACGGTCGAAGGAACCGCCAGCGGCGTGGCATTTGCCAGCCGCCTGCCAAACGGCAATACCCTGATAACGGATTCCAATAACAGCAGAATTGTCGAGGTAGACCCGGCTGACCATGCGGTCTGGACCTATCTCACCAACCTTCAGACTGGGAGTAATCCTGCCCCGCTGCCTACACGGGCGATCCGTACCAGAACCAGCAAGACCGTTATCAGCGACCAATTCAACGACCGGGTTATCATTGTAAACATGGCCAAGCACATCGTCGCTCAGTACGGGAACCTCAACCACCCGGGATATGGAACAGCAAATACGAGTCAGGGGTTGAACGCGCCTTACGACGCCAAGGTGGTCGGAGACTACACGGGCCTGACTCCACCGTTCGAGTTCGAGTTTCCGTCCGACGGTGACAACGAGTAACCGCTCCGATGGCGGCGTGGCCGGAGCCGGTCGCGCCGCTGATTGACATCCACCTCAATGCCATCGCTCAGGTGTGACCCAATGGTGATAAAAAAAGGATCGGCCAGGACGAAAGGGGGACGCCAAAATTTAGATAGCCGGTTACGATAGACCTACCGCCAATAGAATGCCTCCTCAGCGACGCGAGTAGAGCGACGCTCGATAACCAACTCCAATTTTTGAAGCGACCGCTCCATCGATCTCGACTGCAACACCTCACTCGCCCGGCTGGATCATCTTCTCCGCGCGGACCAGCCGATCGAATTCGCCTCCCTTCAGGAAACCCAGTTCCTCGCAGGCTTCGCGTAGAGTAGTCCCCTTGTCGTGCGCGAGTTTGGCGACTTTGGCGGCGTTGTCATAACCGATATGTGGGCTCAGTGCGGTCACCAGCATCAACGAGCTTGCGACATAATGTTCGATCTGCACCCGATTCGGTTGAATGCCGTCGACACAATATCTTGCGAATAGACCGCAAGCGTCCGACAGCAGCGTCACCGACTGCAGCAGATTGTGAATTATTACCGGCTTGAACACGTTCAACTCGAAATTGCCCTGCGAGCCGGCGAATCCGATTGCAGCGTCATTACCCATCACCTGGACGCAAACCATCGTCATCGCTTCGGACTGGGTTGGATTTACTTTGCCCGGCATAATCGACGAACCGGGCTCGTTTTCCGGTAGCGACAGCTCGGCGAGACCGCAGCGCGGCCCGGAACCCATCCAGCGGATGTCGTTCGCAATTTTCATGAGAGAGCACGCCAGGGTCTTGAGCGCACCCGATACCATTACCAAGGCATCATGCGCCGCCAATGCGGCGAATTTGTTCGCCGCCGCTGAGAATGAAAGCCCGGTCAATTCCGCAATCCGCGCCGCGCACCGGTCGGCGAATTCCGGGTGCGTATTCAACCCGGTGCCGACGGCAGTACCGCCGATCGCCAGCTCCAGCAAGTCCGGCAATGCGGCCATGATGCGTGCGATGTTGTGATCGAGTTGCGCAATATAACCCGAGAACTCCTGGCCGAGAGTCAGCGGCACCGCATCCATCAGATGAGTGCGGCCGATCTTGACGATTCCGTCGATTTCGATTCGCTTGTGTTCGAGCGAGTCGCGCAAATGCGCGAGCGCCGGGAATAGCCGGTGAGTGATCTCCTCGGCGGCCGCTATATGCATCGCGGTTGGAAAAGTGTCATTTGATGACTGCGACATGTTTACGTGATCATTCGGATGAATAGGCTTCTTGCTGCCCATTTCACCTCCAGCGAGCTCGATGGCGCGATTGGAGATGACCTCGTTGGCATTCATATTGGTTTGGGTGCCGCTACCGGTCTGCCAGATTCTGAGCGGAAATTCCGCGTCGAGCTTCCCGCTAATCACTTCGTCGGCCGCACGGACGATCAGCTCGGCGTTTGCCTGGTCAAGTTTGCCGAGCTGGCGATTCACCTCTGCCGCGGCTTTTTTCAGAATGCCGATGGCGCGGATTAGCGAGCGCGGCATCGTCTCATGACCGATGGCAAAATGAATCAAAGAGCGTTGGGTCTGGGCGCCCCAGTAATGTTCTGCCGGCACTTCGATTTTACCCATGCTGTCGCTTTCGACCCGAACCCGATTGCCTTCGCCAGACATCTTCGTTTTAACTCCTGCCCCAGATAGTTAGAATTGCAGAAGGGGATAATATCTTTTTCCCGTGCTTCACTGTCAGCGCCGAGCTAGCTGCACGCAAGCTCGCAATCATTTTACGCAAATAGCACGGGTATCCAATGAACCTGTTCACTTGCTGCGGCTTCGCTCCGGTCCTTAGGCGGCGGCGCCGAATCGCCAGTCGGGTGGGAAAACTGCTTTAGTCGGTGGGTTCCGTGTGATTTGCTGGAATGCTCGGCCAAGATAGATTAAAAATTTGACTCGTAAGCGCAGGGCGGCCCAGGCGCCGCTCACGGTCACAAGCACCCTCTCCTCAGCCTCTCCCGCAACAAGCGGGCAAAGGTAACAAAGGAAGGGAGAGTGACATAACCAGGCACCCCTCACCCAACCCTCTCCCGCAGGTAAGCGAGCGAGGCAAGGGAGGGGAGCTACGTAGAGAGAGGATTTGCTCTTATGCCATGGACGATAACCCGGCTTTGCATCGATTGTGTCGACACGGGATGTGTCAGCGTCTGCCCGGTCGATTGCATTTACGAATATGTCGGCGACGATCACGAAAATTTTCCCAATATGCTCTATATTCATCCGGACGAATGCATCGACTGCGGCGCGTGCGAGCCTGAATGCCCCTGGCAGGCGATTTTCGAAGAACCCGCCGTCCCCGAGGTTTTCAAGGACGACATCGAACTGAACCATCGAACCGTCGATCAAGCAGAGGTATTCAAAGTGAAAACCTTCGAAACCAAAGAGCACCCCACCGCCGAACAGGTTGCCGAAAACAAAGTCAAGTGGGGTTGGACCGAAGGCTGACGCACAGCGGCGGCTCTCTTGTCAGTATGGCACGCTCACCCGGGACTATCTTGGCAAGTCCCGCGCTCGCAGGTCCTCCAACCGATCAAACCGGCGCGATCAAATCTCGATCGCGCCGGCTTCATGTTGCTGTGGCAGTGTTCTGTTCAGAAGTCGCGCGTTCTAGGCCCAGCGGCGCGAGCGCGATTGCTCCTCCTACCTGAAGAGACTCGGCAGAGCACTGTTTAAGCGGCTGGGATGCGGCGCTTGGTCAACCTATACGATTCTCTTCTGACCGTGTTTGAAGCCGCCCTGCTGCCCCGGCGGGGTACGCTCGCGCTCACGGCTACTGTCCTGGCCGCGCTCTCGACGCCGGTCACGCCCTTTTTCACCTGGTCCTTCACGGCGTTCATCAACCGGCATTATCTCGACCGAGCGCAGGAAACCCTCACCCGATGAGCGCGTGGTGATCAATGGATCATCCTTGAGCGCCAAATGAATGATGCGCCGATCGCGAGGTGGCATCGGATCAAGCGCCACGGCCAAGTGCTCGCGTTTAGCCTGCTCCCCTTTTGCGAGCGCCATGCGATGGAGTTGGCGCCGCCGCCGGGCACGATAGGATTCGGTGTCGATCAATACCGGTGCAGCGGCATCCTTAAGCTTGCGAGCGAGAATTCGGTTGACGACATATTCCAGTGCATCGAGCGTCTGCCCGTGACGCCCGATTAGCAGCCCGGACCCGTCGCCTTTGATGTTGAGTTCGACATTTTCGGCACTGCTGTCGTCGACGGTCTCGATTTTGGCCTTTTCGCCCATCAACTCGAGAATTCGCGCCAATACCACGGTTCCTTCGCGCGCCAGCACGGCTGGTTCAGCGAGATCGGTATGGTCGGACGGTTCCTCGGCGCTGACCGGCGCCTCCTCGATTTCGCCATCCTGCTCGATCTCCAAAACCCCGACTTCGGCCGGGGTGGTGTTGGCAGGGATGGCTGGCTCTCCGGCGGAGGTACTCGAAGTCGGGTTCGGCCGAACGGCCGTAGCCGTATCGCGACTCGGCTCACGCACGACTGGCGGTGCCGGCGGCGGCGAGGTCACACCGCTGCTGGCTGCCTCTGGGGCACGGCGCGTGACGCGAACCCGTGCCTGGCGTGCACCCAAGCCCAGGACTCCTGCACGCGGAGTGCTGAGAACATCGATCTTGACGTCGTCCTGATCCGCGCCCAATTGTGCGAGGGCTTGAGTAATCGCTTGTTGGATAGTCGGTGCAGTTATTTCGATAGAATCATTAGGGTTCATGTCGTTGTGACGGGGCTATACTGCTTGAATTCACGGTTGAGGATAAATTGCTGGACGACGCCAAGCAGGTTGGAGAAAAAATAATAAAGAGACAATCCAGCCGGCAATTCTATGAAGATGACGCTGAAGACTACCGGCATGTACATCATCATTTTCTGCTGACTCGGATCGGGGTTGCGCGGTGAAATCCACTGCTGCACGAACGCCGTCAACGCCATCAGCAGCACCAGCACCGGGATTCCGTGGAGATCGGTGAATGGCACAGTCACACCCGGTATTGGCAGACAATCAGGTGCCGCCAAGTCGCGGATCCAGCCGATAAACGGTGCATTGCGCAGCTCGACCGCATTCAGCAGCGCCTCGTAAAGGCCGATAAATACCGGGAATTGAATTACCATCGGCAGGCATCCGCCCATCGGGTTGACGTGATTACGCTTGTACAGCTCCATCATCTCATGATGAAGCTTTTCCTGTTCATTTTTATACCGCTCACGAATGCGCTCGACCTGAGGCTGCAAGCGTTGCATCTTCATCATCGAGCGCTGCCCCTTTATCGACATCGGCAGGGTTAGCAGCCGCACCATCACTGTCAGGAGGATGATAGCAACCCCATAGTTGGGCGCAATGTCATAGAACAGCTTCAGCAGGCGCAGGAAGGGGATCGCGATCACGCCCCAGAAGCCCATATCGAGCGCCTTACTGAGGGCAGGGTTGACTGATTCCAGCGTCTGCAACTCCTTCGGCCCCATATACACTTGGGTGGTGACAGCATTAACAGCCGGGAAGAGCAGCTTTGCGTCAGCCTCGCTTCCCGCGTATTCCATAGCCACCGTGCCGTGAGCAGGATTGGCCGGCAAAAACGCTGAGAGGAAGTAGCGGTCGCCGAACCCGGCGTAGGTAATACTGCCGCTCGACGCCTGTGCACCTTTTTGGAGCTGCTTTTCACCTACGCTTAAGGCTTTGCCGTTCACGTCAGACTGAAGTGTAGGGTAATCGCGGTAACCCGACAATTCAGTTAAGGGCTGACTCATCGTCAGTCCCACCCCGTCAACCTTAATGCCGCTCTCAACCTTTACGTCGGCAGCGAAGCTGAAAACGTAACTCGAATCCGGGAATGTGAAGGTCTTCTGAATAGAGAATCCATCGCTGGTCTTGCCCGCAAAGGTCAAAGTGGCCGGGTGGCTGGGGGTCGCCTCGATTGCTGACGGCGCTTCGGTAGTATAGACAACGTCATCATCGTCCGTCGTTTTGCCCGCGGAGCTGACTAGAACGCCCATCGGCAGTCGCTCACCGGGGCGGATCATCTGGTAATCGGGGCTGTTTGGCTGACTATTTTGCTTGAACTTCTTGAGTCTGAAGCTTTCCAGCCGACCTCCATAGCCGGTTAACAGCGCTTCATAGTAGCTCGTATCGACCTTAATGGTCTGCACAGGAGCTGCGGTTATTTCCCCCCGTTTCGTCCTGCGGTTCTCCAAGGCGTTGCTCTCAGGAGCCAGAGTTATGGGCGTCGGCACGGCAGCCGGCCCCCGCTTCGCGGCCCCCGATGCTCTTGCGAGCTGCTGCGCTTGTTTACTTTTGGGCCCATAAAGGTCGGGATACCGCCATTGCAGCAGCTCTTGGTATAGGAAAAGTATTCCGAGAACGACCACAATTGAGATGAGGAGACGGTTATTATCCAACGGGGTTCCGTTTAACGCGACAGGCCTCGATGCCCGCCGATGTTAGCTTCGCTTGCGCGGCGCGCCGCTGGTAAAGGATCGAAACCCCAACCACCTAGCGGTCTGCATTTCATAAGGCGTTTGAGGGCAATCCACGCGCCACGCGTAAGCCCATAACGCGCGATCGCCTCTGCGGCGTACGCCGAGCAAGTCGGCTCGAATCGGCACGCTGGTCCCAACACTGAGAACAAAATCGGAGATAGCGCAACTCGATAAACCGCGATGACCGCGAGCGCGAGGGGTGAGAGCGGTTGTGCCACGTAATAGGGGAAGACTACGACGGGCAGCTTCCGATGCGGTTGATCACTCTTCATGGCCTTGCTTCAGGCGACCCTGAAGTTTCGTTACCGCATCGCCAAGTTCCCCCATTAGCGATTGCATGTCGAGTGCTCCCGCGCCTAACCGGCCAATTACTACCACGGCGGTACCGGCCGGAAGTCTCAATCGCAAGCTGAGTCGGAAGCATTCGCGTATTCGGCGCTTGATTCGATTACGGATTACCGCGTTTCCGAGCCGCCGTGAGACGGTAGTACCGAGCCGGACCGTTTGCGACTCGGGAAAGCGCACGGTGTAAACCACAAAATGATCGCTTTGAAACCGCGCACCCATACGCTGGACACGTAAAAACTCGGCTCGGCTGCGCAATCGGTCGGCGGCGCGGAAACCAAGTCGCGGTCCGGGCCGCGCCACACCGTTCAACCAGGCTGCTTCGGCGGTATCGAGATCGCAAGCCGTTTCCGGCCCTTGGCGCGGCGGCGTTTGAGCACGTTGCGGCCCCCGGGCGTCGCCATCCGGGCGAGAAAGCCGTGGGTGCGTTTGCGTCGACGATTGTGGGGTTGATAAGTTCTTTTCATCGGCCGCGGCCAGCTCCGGTCCCGAAACTCGCGCTGAGACTCTCACCTGCGATTGAATGTCGCTCTCAGGCCGGATAATGCGGAACCACGCGGCCCTCGACATTTTTATCTCACCATAAGGCGTCGGCTGGGGCAAGCGCCACCGGCTAAATCTGGCCCTATCCACGGCGTAGACTCCTAGCGCTATGTATCTCGAAGACACCATCGTAGCACCAGCAACGCCGCCAGGACGCGGCGCTATAGCGGTCGTGCGTCTGTCTGGACCTAGGGCTATCGAGATAGCACATAAGCTATGGCATCCGCGGCACCAGTTAGTCCAAATCACAGCTCGCCGGCTTCAGTTGGGTGAAATTCGAGATCCCCAGAACGGTAAACCGCTCGACCGCGCGATGTGTGTGCTGATGCCCGGGCCCCGGAGCCTGACCGGCGAGGATGTCGCCGAACTCCACTGTCATGGCGGCGTTTACCTGGTCCGCAAAATCGTCGCGCTGGCCGCAGCCGAGGGAGCAAGGATCGCCGAGCCCGGAGAATTCAGCCGCCGTGCCTTCCTCAACGGCCGCATCGATCTAACCGAAGCCGAAGCTATTGCCGACCTGATCGATTCCCGCGGCGCGAGCGCTTTGCAGCAGAGCCTGGCCCATCTGGCGGGGGCGCTAGCGGCGCGAGTGCACAGCCTGCGTAAGCAGGTGATCGCAATTCGCGCTCATCTCGAAGCCGAGATTGATTTCAGCGACGAGGAAATCGATTTGCCCTCGCGTGAGACAATTGCCGCACGTATTGTCGCGCTAAGTGACGACATCGCTGTCCTGCATCAGAGCTTCACCCAGGGGCGCTTGATCCGCGAAGGGGCACGCGCCGCCATAATCGGTAAACCCAACGCCGGCAAATCGAGCATTCTCAATCTGCTGCTTGGCGTCGAGCGCGCTATCGTTACTGCCGTTCCGGGCACCACTCGCGATGTCATTGAGGAGTCCATTGACCTTGGCGATTATTCGCTGGTTCTCCTTGACACTGCAGGTATCCGCGAGAGTCCTGAGGATGTCGAGCGAATAGGAATCGAACGGGCGCGCGCTGCGGCCAAGCAGGCTGACCTGGTAATCGCCGTGTTCGATTCCGCACGTCCGATCGAGCCAGAAGACGCCGCGGTGATCGAGCTGGCTCAGGGGCGAAAAGGAATTGCGCTCCTTAACAAACGCGACCTTCCACAATGTATTCGCGCGAGTGATTTGCAAAGCCGGGGGTTGTGGTTGCCAATTTTGAATTTCTGCGCGGTTACTGGCGACGGTCTCAGCCAATGCCGGGAGGGGCTCGCGCGAGAAATTGAAAAACTAGCAGGCGGAGAGTTCACCAACGAAGTCGTGATATCACGTGAACGGCATCGCGACGCACTCGCCCATACGCTCGAAGCGCTAAACTCGGCATTGCACGGGCTGATGGGACGGATGCCGCCGGAGATCGTTGCGGTCGATATCGCGCTAGCCGCTCAATTGCTGGGTTCAATAACCGGCGACGTGTCAACTGAAGACCTACTGGACGCGATCTTCCGGGAATTCTGCATTGGCAAATAGCTCTGCTAGCTTGAATCCGATTGCCTATTTTTTGAAGGAACAGCCTTGTTTAACTTCAACTTCCGATTAACCTAGATGAGACACGGCGCAGCATCATCACCAAAGAAAGCACTTCCATAAGCTCGTAAATCGGCGTATATGGGCAAGTGCGCATAGTTTTTAGTGCGCTCTAAGTTTTGATTGGAGGGCGGTCCGCCCCGAAGGCTTCGGCACGCGTCGCGGTGGGGGGGAGGCCCGCTAGCGTACCTAGGACCGCCCATTCGCTCCCCTTTAAGACTGTTAGAGGGAGTCGAAAGAAATTTTATCCCAAAACCGATGCCAAAGAAACATACGCCCAATATGATCGCGCATTCCGGGCGCCCGCGCTCCAGTTTTGTTTTCGTCGTACGCGGCCAAATGTCTCCATTAACAACGCACTGCACGAGCAACATAGTCAGAGCAACATAGTCAGAGAATGATGAGCTACGACGTGATCGTGGTTGGCGCCGGCCATGCCGGCATCGAGGCCTCGCTGGCGGCTGCGCGGATGGGTGCGCAGACGCTGATGATCACCTTGAACCTCGACCACATTGGTCAGATGTCATGTAATCCTGCTATCGGCGGCATCGGCAAAAGCCATCTGGTACGCGAGATTGACGCGCTGGGTGGTGAAATGGGTGTGGCGATTGACGAAACCGGCATCCAGTTCCGATTCCTCAATACTCGCAAAGGACCCGCAGTACGCGCTCGTCGCGCGCAAGCCGATAAGGCGGCTTATCGGGCCCGGATGAAGCGAGTGCTCGAAATCGCACCGAATCTCACGATGCGGCAGGCTAGCATCGAGCGAGTTGTTGTAGAGGATGGCGCTGTGCGTGCGGTGGAGTCACAGATCGGCGAGAGATTCGACGCCGCTTGCGTCATCCTAACGACCGGCACTTTCCTTAAGGGCCTGGTCCACATAGGGCTCAGGAATTACAAGGCCGGCCGCGCCGGTGATTTCGCCGCGATGGGCCTAAGCGAGAGTCTGGTTCAACTGGGCTTCCGTATCGGGCGCCTCAAGACCGGTACTTGTCCCCGCCTCGATGGCCGAACCATCGATTATTCCGAACTCGAACTGCAGTCCGGCGACGAGCCGCCGCCGCCATTCTCATTCCGCACACGCTGCATCGAACAAGTTCAGATTCCCTGTTATTTGTCTTACACCAACGCCGCGACACACGAGATCATCCGGAGTGGAATCGACCGTTCACCGATGTATGCCGGCGTGATCCAGAGCCGCGGACCTCGATATTGCCCTTCCGTCGAGGACAAGGTGATGCGTTTTCGCGACAAGCAGCGTCACCAGATTTTCCTTGAACCTGAAGGTCGCGATACGGTCGAGGTCTATCCTAACGGTCTCTCGACCAGCCTGCCGCTCGATGTCCAAGTCGCTATGGTGCGCTCAATCAAAGGCCTGGAGCAGGCTGAAACCATGCGTCCCGGCTACGCGATCGAATACGATTTTTCCGATCCGACTCAGCTTTATTCTTCGCTCGAAACCAAGCTGGTGCGCGGGCTTTACTTCGCCGGGCAATTGAACGGCACGACCGGCTACGAGGAAGCAGGTGCGCAAGGACTGCTTGCTGGAATTAATGCCGCACTTAAGGTGCGCGGCGAATTGCCGATAATTTTGCGGCGCGATGAGGCCTACATTGGGGTCATGATCGATGATCTGGTGACCCGCGGAATCGGCGGTGAGCCCTATCGGATGTTTACTTCGCGCGCCGAATACCGCCTGCTGCTGCGCGAGGATAACGCCGACCGGCGGCTATCCTCACTCGGCGAACAGCTTGGATTGCTTGGCGCCGAAGCGAGCGCTCGCGTGCGAGCAAAAACCGCGGCCGTCGAATGCGAGATAGAACGGCTGAAGGCAACGCGGGTCCCGCCGTCGGGCGAGGTCAACGACTTTCTCGGGGGTCTCGGCTCGGCTCCCATTCATACCATGGTTCGTGCTTTTGAGTTGCTGCGGCGGCCGGAGGTCCTATATCAAGAGCTGTTGCGAGTGACTGGCCTCTCGCCAATGCTCGACATCGACCAGGCGGCCGAACTAGAGACCGAAATCAAATACGAGGGTTACGTGCGCCGCCAAACTGACGCGGTCGAGCGTTCGAAACGGCTGGAGGATACCGCGATTCCCGGATGGCTCGATTTTACGGCGGTGAAGGGTCTTTCAACCGAGGTGCGTGAACGCCTGTCACAGATGCGGCCATGCACGCTGGGCCAAGCAGCTCGGATGCCAGGGATTACGCCAGCCGCGGTCGCATTGCTGGCTGTACAGATTCGGGCGAGGCGAACTCAAAAAATCGCCGATGAGTTCCGCTGATTTGGCGGCGTTTCACGTGAAACATCGTCAAATTTCGGACGCCCTCCCAATGAAATTCCCGCTTTTCACCAGTGGAGGAAAGGGATGGGGATTCCTTGCGCGGCCGGTTCTTGAGTGGGCTCCCCACAGAACTCGTTAGCTTGGTTCCGCTACTACGCCGCCTAGTGGTTAGTTGCAAGATTTCGCACAACAAAGGTTTGGGTTATCGACTTGGCATGTTCGGGTTGTTTGTACGATGCCTTTGATCCTCCCTGTGACCAGGGGGAGGGATTTGCAGTCCTATCCCGTCGCCACGAGCCTTACGCGGATTTACCCAACTTAGTATCAGTTTGCGCGAGAATGACCGAAAGAGCCAGCGTCCTGTGGGACCAAAATCGTTGGAGGCGGACGAGCGAAGCCATGCGAAGAACCTTGCGGCGCAGGTCCGCTACCTCGTAGCTGACTACCCTGATATCATCCACCTGGCCTCGGAGCGTGTCCTCTTCCTGAACCGGATCGAACGGCTGGCCGCACTGATTGTCTTCTGGGGCGCCCGGGTGAATCTTACCGCTGAACCAGACAATCCGGGCGAACTGGCTTTTCATATCATCGACAGCGTGATCCCAGTTATAAGCGCCGATAGTGAAGAATTTCTGAGACACGCCTTCTGTGCCGGCAGCCGGGTGCTCGATCTTGGCAGCGGCGCCGGATTTCCCGCGTTGGTGCTGGCCTCAGCCTCTCGGGCGAACTTCACGTTGATTGAAAGCCGCCGAAAACGGTCAAGTTTCCTTGCAGTCGCCGTTGCCGAAATGGAACTGAAAAATGTCGTGGTAGAGTCACGGCGGATCGAGCAAAATCGGCCGAACTCCAGCCGATCCGGCAAGAACACAGGGGCCAACGGAGGCCACTTTGACGTGGTCACCGCCAGGGCTTTTGCCCTCTCTTCGACATTTCATTCATTAGCTGGTCCTGCGCTCAAGCCCGGCGGCATTGGGATTCTGTATACGAATCCGGGGCAGAACCTCGCTCTGACGGACGCCGAAAAAAATAGGCTTCATGAATTTCGACCGGTACCATACACGGTCCCACGCGGCGATCGCGTGGTTGAGCGCATCCTGGGGTTGTGGCGCCGGCGCTAGGTCCGGCTGGATCGCTGCCCTGAGCCGCCTTTCATCGAAAGCGGAAGGAAAGATTTTGCTTTTCCTGCAGAGCGGCTATTATGATGTTGTGCGAGGTGGCGGCCAGATGTTTCACGTGAAACATCGGAGGAGGCTGGGATGTGGGGCGGCTCGTCGTTATAGCCAATCAGAAAGGTGGCGTTGGCAAAACCACCACTGCAATCAACTTGGCAGTTGCGCTGGCCCAAACTAATCAGGCCCTCCCAAATCTGCCGATCTTGCTGGTCGATTTCGACCCTCAAGGTAATGCCACCTCGGGCTTGACGCCGCCTGCGGAACTCGGCGCGATCAAAGCTTCCGGCAGAACAATCTACGAGGCAATCGTTGGTCGAATCCAAGTAACCGATGCGCTCCGCAAGATTCGGCCGGGCATCTTCTTGCTGCCGTCTGGCTCCGATTTGGTGGGTGCAGAAGTCGAACTGGCCGCGGTCGAGGGGCGCGAACGCCGCCTCAAGGAAATCCTTGCTCCGCTCCGCGCTCAATACTCCTTTATCCTGATCGACACCCCGCCTTCGCTCGGCCTGTTGACGCTCAATGCCATGGTCGCGGCAGACTCGATCCTGGTGCCGATGCAATGCGAATACTATGCGCTGGAAGGTCTCAGTGCGCTGCTCAGTACGATCGCCAAGGTTCGCAAGATGCTGAATCCCGCGCTTCAGATCAGCGGAATCGTCCTGACGATGTTCGATGCTCGTAATCGGCTGAGTCACGAGATCGCGAGCGACGTCAACCGCCATTTTCCCGACCAACTTTTTCAGAGTGTGATTCCACGCAACGTTCGCCTCTCCGAAAGTCCCAGCCATGGACTCTCAGTGATTGAATACGACAGTAAATCGGCTGGCGCAGAAGCTTACCGGGCATTGGCTGAAGAAGTAGCACAGCGGACCGGCGGCGCTGCTGCGGCCCCCATGGCCCAGCCGTCAGCCGAACAGCCTCGAAAGTCCTGGAATCTGCGGGCGCTCTTTAGCCGGGATAGCGAGCGAGTGAGGAGAAGCGGATGACACGAAGACCTTTAGGTCGCGGATTGGACGCTCTGATCGGTGGCGGTGATGCGGCCACGCCAGCAAACGGACACATGGACTCTGCAATAGAGCCAGCAGGGACGTCCCCGCTCACCGTATTGATGGTGGAGCCGGACCGCATTGTGGTCAGCCGGTTCCAGCCACGCCAGGTATTTGAGCCAGAGGCACTCGACGAACTCGCCGCCGCAATCAAAACCCAGGGCATAGTCGAACCGCTGATCGTGAGGCCTTCGATTGCTGGCAACTACGAGCTTATCGCCGGTGAACGCCGACTGCGTGCGTCGCGATTAGCGAAGCTCGAGCGGGTACCGGTAATCGTACGCGAGTTGGACGACCGCGGCGCGCTGGAGATGTCGCTGGTGGAAAATCTTCTGCGTGAAAACCTTAATCCCGTCGAGGAAGGCAATGCATTCAGCCGGCTAAACCGTGAGTTTGTGCTGACTCATGAGGAAATCGCCAGCCGGATCGGCAAGAGCCGGACCTATGTCACTAACATGATCCGGCTTACCGAACTGCCGCCGACGATCCTCGAGATGATCAATACGGGCATCCTGACCGCTGGTCAGGTACGACCTTTGCTGACCCTTCAATCGGTCGATGAGCAAATCGAGCAAGCCCGACTTATCGCGGAGGGCAAGCTCTCAGCGCGCAACGCCGAACAGCTAGCGGCCGAGCGGAAGCGCTCTGGCAACAAGCTAAGCCCTATTTCACGGGCGAAAAACAGTTCTCATCCTGATCCAAATCTGAGGGCGCTGACAGAATCAATTCAACGGGCGCTCAAGCGCAAAGTACAAATAACCCAGCGCCGGGGCCGCCGCCCCGGGCATATCGAGTTGGAATATTATAGCGACGACGACCTCACCATTCTCGCGCGTACCCTAGCCCTGCACGTGGCGCAATAGCGTTCTGTTACGCCTCCTCGCTACCGCAATTCAGCGCCATGCAGCAGCGACTTCTTCCATTGCACGCATTACGCGGCCGCGTTTTTGTTCAGGATCTGGTTGGAATGACGTGAATTGCAGGGCCGTCGTGCTTATCCCTGCCTGTTCGTAATCGCGGAGACGCTGGGCGATCTGTTTGGCCGTACCGAAGATGTAAATCGATTCGAGCATATGGTCCGGTACCAGCGAAAGCGCCTTGCGGCGGTCGCCAGCGTTCCAGGCTTCGAGCGCCGCCCGGGCCTCGTCACCGTAGCCGATCCATTGAAAGAACCGGTTGTACTGCGGCACCGTCAAATAGGCAGTCAGCTCGCGGCGGAGATTTTCGCGCACAACCTCCTGCTCATCGTCGACCGCGACCAGAATGCGGCAGGCGATGTCGAGTGAATCAACGCTTTTGCCCCCTCTCTGCCCGCCCTGCCGAATTTCATTTAGCATCCGGGGAAAAGTTTCCGGCGTGATGTAATTGACGATCACGCCGTCACCGATTTCGCCTGCGGTCCGCAGCATCAATTCGCCCTGTGCACCAACGTAGATCGGCGGCGCCGTCTCGGGCGGCGCGCCGAGACGAAATCCATTAATCGTCACCGTTTTGCCTGATATGGTGACCCTTTGCCCCGTGAAGGCAGCGCGCAAGGCGGCGACGGTCTCGCGGAGACGGGTCAGCGGCATCCGATACGGCACACCCATCCATTGCTCGACAATCGTCGGGGTGGAAATGCCGACGCCGAGCACGAAGCGTCCCCCGCAGAGTTGCTGCACGGCCGCGGCCGAGAGCGCGATGAGTGCGGCGGGACGCGTAAAGACGGGCACGATGGCGGTCCCCAGCCGAATTCGTTCGGTGACGGCGGCAGCCGCGGCCACGGGAGTGAACGCATCGCCGGCCAATGTTTCATAGCTCCACGCGTCAGCGAACCCAAGCTTCTCGGCATGCTGCACGAGTTCAACGAAATGACGATTCTGGAAGCCGTCGAGGGGAATAGTAATTCCGAGTCGCATGACTAAGAGGTTACCCTTCCTCCGAGTTTTTCAGCAACTCAGCCTTTGGCCCTTTCTAGTGGGACTGGCTTTCAAAGCCTCTCCCACAACTGGCTGAGATTGAAGCAATTCGAGCGCTATGTTTCTTGCTTTATATTCAGGGCCTGCGCCAAGTGCATCGGGTGCCGCCCGTTGCAGAATTGTCTAATTTGGGAGCGGCAGGCGAAGCCGTCGGCGATGATCAAAGTGTCTCCTGCGCTATTTGTGACGGCAGGAATCAGCACGCGCTCCGCGATCGCGCGCGACACCTCGAAGCGGCGGTCATCGTAACCGAAGGCACCCGCCATCCCGCAGCATCCGGCGTCGGGCGCCTGAACGCACAAGCCTTCCGCTTTCTTCAGCAACGCCAATTCGCTGTTCATTCCTGCGAGCGCTTTTTGGTGACAATGGCCGTGGACCAGGGCGGCGCCTTTAAGTGGAGGGGGGCTGAATTGTGGTGCCTTGGCGACTAGAAATTCGTCGAGCAGCATCGCATCGTCCGCTAGTTTGCGTGCAGCGGAAAGACGCGGAAACAGCGCCGGCAGCTCATCCCGCAAGGTCAGCAGGCAGCTCGGCTCAAGGCCAACGATGCTGACGCCTCGCGCGACGAACGGGTCCAGCTCGGCGACGATTTCGAGCAAACGCGAGCGGCCGGCGTCGAGCTTCCCGGCTTCGTACAACGGCCGTCCGCAACACAGGTCCTTCGATGGCAGGACCACTTGGAAGCCGGCGCGTTCGAGCACTTCGGTGGCGGCAATCGCCACCTCCGGTTCGAAGAAATTGTTGAATGTGTCGGGAAAGAGCAGCACCTGCTGTGAGTCGTGGTTTCGCTCAGGGCGGTGCGCAAACCATCGGCGGAACGATTGCCGCGCAAACCTTGGCAGATTCCGATCGGGATGGAGCCGCAAGAGACGTCGTAAGAGCGAACCCGTTGACCCCTGCTGCAGAGTATTCAACAGCATCGGCGCCAGCGATGCGGCGCGGGCGATTTCATGGATACGGCCGAAGAATTCCACCGGTAAAGGCCGGCGATGACTTTCGTAAAAATTGGCGAGGAATTCGGCCTTATAGGCCGCCATGTCGACCGACGCAGGGCATTCGCTCTTGCAGGCCTTGCATGACAGGCAAAGCTCCAATGCTTCGTGCAGGGCGGAGTCGGCAAAGCCATTAGCCAGGAGACCACTGGTGAGCGCCTCGTAAATCAGGTGGGCGCGCCCGCGGGTCGAATGGGCCTCCTCGCGCGTGGCCATGTAAGAGGGGCACATCATACCGGCGTCGGTCTTGCGGCATTTGCCAATTCCGACACACTTGAGCGCGGCGCCTGCGAGTCCACCTTCCGCGCTGAAATCGAAGCGGGTGCGGAGGGGTTGAGGGCTGTAATTGATTCCGATTCGTAGATGCGCATCGAGCGGTTCTGGATAGGCGAGCACCCCCGGATTCATCATCCGGTCTGGATCAAAAGCGGCCTTGAATTCACGGAAGGCGCCGAGCAGTTCCCTGCCGTACATCTTGGGGAGCAATTCGGAACGGGCCCGGCCGTCGCCATGCTCACCGGACAGTGACCCGCCGAATTCCACCACCAGGTCGGCGATGTCGGTCATCGCGGCGCGGAACTTGGCGATACCTGCGGCGGTGAAGAAGTCGAAGTTGATGCGGCAATGCACGCAGCCTTCGCCGAAATGACCGTAGTAGGTTGCCGCCGCAAGTTCATAACGCGCTAACAAAGGCACCAGGCGCCGCAAAAACTCCCCGAGCCGGGCGGGTGGCACTGCACAATCTTCGGCGCCGGGCCAGGTACGGGCTTGACCCGGCAACAGAGCGCCCGCGCCAAGTCCGGATTCGCGAATGCCCCATACCGCGCGCTGCTCGGACGTCTCCTGCAATATTGCCACACCGGTGCAAGCGGCAACTCGTTCAGCATCGCGTCTGACCGCTTCCGCCGCGGCCCGGAGATCCTCATCGGTTTCAGCGCCGAGTTCGGCAATCAAAAAGGCTCTGCCGTCTGGCAGGTATCGTACGCCGGGCATACCTCTTTCACGAGCGAAATCAGGCAGACGATGGTCGAAGCCTTCAAGCGCCTGCGGCCGATGCTCCAGTAACCATGGCGTCTGATCGGCGGCGCCAAAGATATCGTCGAAGCCCATCAGGACCATCGCGATTCTCTTGGGAATCGCCACCAGCCTGACCATTGCGCTGAGTACGACCGCGAGAGTTCCTTCAGAGCCCACGACCGCGCGGGCGAGATTGAACCCATTTTCGGGTAGGAGTTGATCGAGGTTATAGCCGGATACGCGGCGCGGAATTTTAGGATAGCGCGCGCGCACCAATTCACCGTAACGTTCGGCGAGTTCGCGCATTTTGGTGTAAAGCTCCGCAACCCGCCCTCCATTCGTCATCGCCGCTGAGTATTCTCCTTCACCGCCAGCACCCAACAGAAGACTCGTGCCGTCGTAGAGCAGGACGTCGAGACTAACGATATTGTCGACTGTTTTGCCATGCGCCGCCGAATGCGCGCCACATGAATTATTGCCAATCATGCCGCCGAGCGTGCACCGATCCTTGGTCGCTGGATCGGGCGCGAAGAATAGTCCGTATCTGGCCGCGGCGGCATTGAGCTGCGCCTGCACGGCGCCGGGTTCGACTACCGCTACCCGTTGATCGGGATCAACCTGCCTCACGGAATTCATGTACTTGGAGAAATCGAGCACCAAGGCCGTATTAGTGGTTTGTCCGGCCAATGCGGTGCCGCCGCCACGTGGCAGAATAGGGATACGGTTTTCGCGCGCCAGCGCAACCGCGCGTCTCACGTCCTCCTCGTGGCGGGGGATTACAACCCCGATGGGCACGAGGCGATAATTGGAAGCGTCGGTCGCGTACAGCGCGCGCGTAGCCGCATCGAAACGCACCTCGCCCTCGATCATTTGCGCGAGTTTGTCTTTGAGGATGTCGATAGAAGTCATCGGCGTTTCACAGGCTGAATTGCCAACTAGCCGAAAAGGTCAAAATCAGTTCTGTGCGTGGAGATTTTACTTCAGCCACCAGCAGCGGGAGAAGAACCAAGCATGGTGGAAGAAACGACTCCGCGCGTAAGGATGAGCAGAAATAGCCAAACCCAAGACCTGACCATGGCAAAAGCCTTTTTAAGAGCGCCCTCCGGAGGCGGCCACCGCTCCCCTACTGGGAATTAACCTAACTTCGTCTTCCCTTCCCTGATGCGCGAGTTGCCTTCTGTTCCTTGCAGCGTTTTCCGCTAGCTATAGCTAGGTGATTCCATTTCTGAGCGGACGTTGCTGATGGAAACACCGCTCCCGTGATGGTTTACCCTCGCCGATCGCGTTCGATGCTCTTTAATTCCCGAGTTGGCAAAGTCCCGTGGCTGTGCCTAATCTCGCCTTGGGGAACAGTTGTCCGTTTACATGGAGGGGACCCATGGCAAATGGAATCGGGACGCGTGCACCGGCCTACCGATGGATGATCGAAGCGCTGGTTGTCGTAATGCTCATCGTGCAGGTGATGGCGTGGTTGGCGCCGGCTCCGATCCTGGCGCCGATTGTCGCTTCACTGCACATCGGTATGGGCCAGTTCGGCCTGATTATCTCGATCATCTCGCTTTGTATCGGGATATTTTCCTTTCTCGGCGGTATCCTGACTGAGCGCTTCGGCACGCTGCGAACCCTACTGGTAGGCATTTGGCTACTGGCGTTCGGGGAAGTGGCGAGCGGGTTCAGCGGCGGATATGGCGCTTTGCTGCTCTGCCGTGTGGTAGAAGGAGTCGGCTATGGATTGATGATCGGGCCGCCGGCCGCGCTGGTTATGGAATGGTTCAGTGAACGTGAATGGCCTTATATCAATACCGTCAACTCGATGATCGCCTATCTAGGTATTGCCGCTTTGTTCGCCATCACGCCACGCATATATCATGCGCTCGGTTCCTCATGGCAACGGACGCTGACCTGGTACGGCGTTAGTGCAGTAGTCGCGGCGATACTCTGGACCCTCTTCGGCCGGCAGCGCCACAGTGTGACGAGGGCAGCGCATCAGGCTCATTCGTCATCGAATCTTCCGGAAGTGCTGCGCATGCGGGGCGTGATCCTGATGTCGATAGCACTATTCGGGGGCATGTGGGTTTTCCAGATCTACACATCGTTTCTGCCGGAGTTCTTCCGCGAATATCGCGGACTGGGGCTCGAAGAAGCGTCGACCCTGACGGGGTTACTGCCGCTTACCGGTATTTTCGCGGCCGGGCTGGGCGGCGTCGCCAACGGGATATTAGGCCTGCGCAAACCATTTTTGTGGCCGATGGCGATCCTGTCGCTGGTCGGATATTTAGCGGCGATTCTGCTAACCGAGATGGCGGGAATCTCGACCGGATTGGTGCTGGTCGGAATTGGCGCTTCCGGCGGGTTGGCAGCGACGGCGACGCTGATGATGGAGTTGCCGGGAATGACACCCGCGAAAATGGGACCGGCGTTCGCCACGATTTGGGCAGTCGGCTATGCCGGCGCGTTCATCTCGCCAATCCTCGGCGGAATGCTGGTGCCATCGCTCGGCTTGCGCAACGTGTTACTGCTGGCGGCAACCTTGCAGGTGCTGCCAATTATTTCCATGTACATGCTGCCGGAAACCGGCCCCGGCCGCCGTCCGCTCGCAATGGCCGCGTCCGTGGCGGGGCATTGAAGCTGTACGGAGGATTAAGCGGCCCAGGAACACGCGGTAAATCCTATTGCGCTATAAGAGGGTTCGTTGCCTGGACGATCCAGGTGGCTGCGCGGAGTGACACCCCGGTCGCACCGACGTGTTGCGCCAAAGATTGGTTGATAGTTAACGAACCCGCGCGGATATCGTCGCTCATACAGGCCACAACCCGTGCAGAGGGACCTGCGTTAACGCAACACCCGGTAGTAAAATTAATTTAATCGGCACCTCCGCCGGGGTGGCCGTGCTTGATCACTATCTGAGGCGGAGCGCACGGCCGAGCGTGAGCCCGGCGATCCCACCGCCGATGATCAGGACTCGACTTCGGCCATGTCCCCTCCGATTCGCGACGCTGTCGTAGCCCGACCGCAACGCCACTCGTTTGAGGCTCTCCGCATGAACCTCGGCGGGCTTGGACGGGAGAATAGTGAATGTGACTACCGTGAATTCATGCACACTGTCAGCCTGCCGATACTGTGCCTCATGAGACCGGCGTGACCGTGATCGGCTCGGTGGCATTCAGGGTTTGACACAACAGCGGAGGCGGTAACGGAGCGCATAAAAGCGCAATGAGGACCAAAGGCGAAGACGCGGGACCCTTCGCGCGGCAGCCACGCGAGGGTGACAGAAAAGCGCGGCGCGCTCCTGGTCTTGTCGTGCTCAATGCGTTGCGGCTCTGCCCGGGCGCCGCGCATGCGCAGTACAATCCCATCCCAACTTCAGCCGCAACATGGCGGAACAGCAGTTCCGCGAGGGGATTAACAGCAAACTCAACGGCAGCGACACCATCGCGCCGCAGCTCGCGCATATCTACTTCTATCAATTCCCCGGCTGCAGTCACCAATGGCCAAGCTCTATGACATTATCGACGGCGCCAGCTGCATCAGTAGCAGCGCCGTTGCGACCATAACGCGAATATCTTCTGTCACCCCTGACTGCCGTCTGCCACGGCAAGGCTACGGCTCTCGAGGCCGCTTATTTTTGGTAGCGGGCCGTCACAGTCGAAAACTAACGTTTTGACGATCTGATTGTCATGCGCATCAGCCCCATTGCGGTACTGTTCGATCACCTTGCTGGGGACATCACCAGCGCTCCCGCGTTGTAAACGACTTCACCTCCGACCAGCGTCAAAACGCTCTCTGTCGCCGGCAGTGCGTTGACCGGCACGGTGAAGATATCCTGCGACAGCACCGCGAGGTCTGCAAGTTTGCCCGGCGCAATCGTGCCCTTTTCCTGCTCCTGAAATTCGGCATGCGCGGAACCGCGCGTGTACGCCTCGACGGCCTGTTCGACGGTGAGTGCCTCAGAGGGCCGCGCGGGATGGAGCGCGGCGAACATGATATTCAGATATGGATTGAGCGGGCCGTCTGAGCCCAATGCGAACGGAATGCCGGTTTCGATGAGCGAGCGTGCGGGGATGTAGTCAACTCGCTCGCCGTAACGCGCGACAAAGATGTTCCGGAAAGCGAAGTGGCTTGGATTTTGGACTACAAGCACGCCCAAATCGCGCGCTCGGGGAATCAGGTCGGGAAGCAGCCCGTCGCCGTGTTCGATTCTGACGCGCCTCGTCCTCCAATCGACGCGGTTCACCTCCGCTTCCATCGCGTTCAGAAACGACTCGACGGTCTTGTCGCCGACCGCGTGCACCAGCAGAGGATCGTCCATCTCCACCGACTCGCGGAGCATCGCGCGCATCTCCCGCTCGGGCAGATAGAGCTCGCCCGACCAGCCCTGCCGATCGCGATACTCAGTACGAAGCGCAGCGCGTCGCTCGAGTGGCGTCCCATCGAGCAGCCACTTGGTGCCAGTAACGGTTATCCTCGAAATGGCTTGAGACTGCCTCGGCAGCTCACGGCCCTCATCAAGGTCACGCACATCGGCATTCGTGGGCGGAAATCGAATCACGCGAATGCGAATCGGGAGCTTCGCACGCTCGAGGGCGCGCACGTACCTGGCGGTCGACATCAGGGTAAAGGTCTGCAGCGAAGTGACGCCGAAACGGATTGCGTGACGGGCGAGCTGTTGAACGCTAGCAATAGCGTCGGCATCCGATGCTTTGTCGGCCAGCCTGCGCCACGGTCCCCATTGCGCGTAGCCGAATAACTTGCCGGTAATCAGACGCGTGCGGTCCAAGCGTTCACAGCAGCCGCCCAGAGGATCGGGTTCTTCCCCGGACATCGCGAGCGTGGCCATCGCGCTCGTGTTGTAAACGCTGCCGTGGCCGAAATACGCATTGAGTCTTACCGGATGCTCAGGGGCAACGCGATCCAGCTCAAACCGCGTCGCGTGCGGATCGTTGACAACCCCAATCCCATGTGTCCCGAGGATCCAAGTCCCCCTTGGCGCTTCCTTCACCGCGGTCGCGACTGCGTCCAGTACCTCGTCCCAGTTCGGTTCCATGCTCCTCAACGGGAGAATAGTCGCTCTCGGGTCGGGCGTGTGATGAAAGTGCGAATCGTTGATGCCTGGAATCAGAACGCGGCCGGCGAGATCGATGCGCCGCGTGCCAGTATCAGCCATTGCTTCGATTTCACCGGTCGTTCCGACTGCCGAGATTCGTTCCCCGCTGATCGCGACTGCCTGCGCATAGCGGCAGGCGGGGTCGGCGGTAAACACCTTGCCGTTCGACAGAATCAAATCGGGACCAGGTAGTGTACTGCTCACGATCCGCTCTCCTCCAAGGTCTATTCTCAAGCCCCGCCGCTACGTTGACGCCGTCACCATAGAGCTGGTCGCCATCGACGATCACGTCGCCGAGGTTGACGCCAATCCGAAACTCCATTCGCCGGTCGGGCGGCAGACTCGCGTTTTCGCCCCTGAGTGCGTTTTGAATCTCGACTGCGCACTCGACAGCGTTGACTACGCTGCCGAACTCGGCCAGGACACTGTCGGCCGCAGCGTTAACGAACCGCCCGCGATGAGTTTCGATGCGGCTGTCTATGATTTTGCGATAGCCGCATTCAACCGAGAGCCGGACAATGGAGTCCGCATGCGTCCGTGCTGCGACGCTATCACCTCGAAACAGATGCGTCGATCCTCGGAGCTGCCCCGCAGTTTTACGGAACCAATAATCGGTGCTGTTTCCGGGGTTGAATGCGGCGCAACCTGAGTATGCGCTGGCTGAATATATTCCCAACTTCTGGCTGCTCAGCCCCCGTATTGAATCTCGACGACATACCCGTCGGGATCAGCGAGATACGTGTGGCTAACCGCGCCACCGTGCTCGCAACGCACCACCAGCAGACCGCCGAATTCGGTGACGTTGGCGATGGCGCGTTCATAATCCTCCAAGCTCGGCAACATATAGCCGAAATGCGCCACTCCGCCCTGAACACCAGCCAGGGTTTTCTCGCGTGGATTCTCTGTGGCGCATCCTCCTGGATACCCCCACTTGCCGCCGGGATTCAGAGCCAATAAATCACCACGCCCAGGGGTTGTCAGAAATACAAGGGTCCCGTCTTCGAAGTCAATTTTCTGCATGCCGAACAGACCGGTATAAAATTTCAGCGACTTTTCAAGATTGCTGACCACCAAGTGAGTATGAAAAAGACCCTTTCCGATCATGGTGCTATCTCCTTCGTCACAACTCTGCCTTAGATCGAGCCGCGACAATCGACGACTACCCCAACTGCCGATTAGTTTTTATTTGCTCAATTCGTAGAGCAATGCCTGCGCCTCTTTCAGGTCGGCGGTGTCAAAGTCCTCAGTGAACCAGCCGTAAATTTCCGCCAGCATGGAGCGCGACTCCTCGCGACGGCCTTGATTCGCAAGCAGCCGTGCCAAACTTGTGGTGGCGCGCAATTGCCATGATTTCGCACTTTGTTGCCGAGCAATCTCGATGGCCTTGAGAAAAGCAAGCTTCCGCTTCTTCTTCAATTGTTGACCTGCGACCTTGGTCCTGGGTCTGTAGCGTCAACTTTCCCTTGACCCGGTACAGCTCTGCTTCCCACCAGCGCTCTCCAGTTTTATCTAACATCACTAATGCCTCGGCCAACGTCCTCAGCCCGTCTTGAGCCCGTCCCGTTCTCCCAAGCATCTCGGCGAACATAGCAAACAACCACGGCCAGTTTATCTCTGACCCCGCCGTCCCATAGAGGGCGAGACCCTCGCAATCTGAGCAAGCCCTTCCTCTTCCTGGCCCTGCTCGGCTAGTGCCCATCCTCGCACCACCATTTCCATCGCCAAAAAGAACGGGAATCCGTGCTCAGTACAGACTGCCATTGCCGCCTCTGCCCACTCTTCGGCTCCTTGTATCTCGCGGCACATGTGATGGACGATGGCCGCGTGGCTCAGGGCATACGCCACGCTGTACGGGTGAACGAGCTGTCGAGCTAAAGCGAGCGCTTCAGAAATCCTCTTCACCGCCTGCTCCGGATAGCCGAGAAACCAAAGCGCCATAGCACCAAAGGATGGACAATCGACTCCAGGATCCTGTATGGCACGGAATCCATGGGCACGGCGCTTCGACGGTGATAGAGCACGATCCCCGGTTCCAGATTCACTCTGGCAGGGGCAAACGCTCCCAGCCATGCAAGAGTCCGTAGGAAAAATCGCTACCAATCACCGCACCAATCTGGATGGCCTCTTTGGCGGGCCCTAAGCGATCTAGTACTTACTTGCGTAAATCACCGTAACGCAGTTTCGGGTGCACAGAGTGCACGACTTCTTTGGTCCACTCGAACGGGAGGGCATTCTGGTTGTAGCTCTGAATGAAGTTATCGATCGCTTCGCGCAATTGCTGGGGTGAGGTGAAACTGGCGCCGCGCAATGCGGCGCGGACCAGAATGCTGAACCAGCACTCGATCATGTTAAGCCAGCTGGCATGGGTTGGGGTGTAATGAAAATGCACGTAGGGGTGCCGAGCCCGCCAGGCATCGTGCTTGGGCTTGTGGGTATT
>Ga0207416_1000198_pt1 | contig 112115 bp, 108 predicted proteins | sample PaiPotPPM11metaG_FD_184107 | JGI IMG/M metagenome (GOLD analysis project Ga0207416, IMG submission 184107) | Iron sulfur acid spring bacterial and archeal communities from Banff, Canada, to study Microbial Dark Matter (Phase II) - Paint Pots PPM... ... | reverse complement strand
TAAAATCGCCGGCGGTGAGTTGCGGTTCGGCACGACCGCGATATACATGCCGACAATATACGGTTCAGCAGTTTGCCTGTCAATACTCTCAGCCTAAATTACATGACTACAGAATCACGCTCAAACGCGCGTACACGCTTGTAAACTAAGGGCTTTCCGACTAAAGACAGGGGAACTTCGGGTTAGACGCGGCTGGAGACCTTTCTTGCTAAACGTATTCCTCAGCAGGCGATCGCAAATTGGAAGAAACCCATACGTCACAAGCTCGTAGGCTTTCTTGCCATTTGCAGACAAATGCTGGTGGTCCCGGAAAGTCCTTGATAAAACACGCCTTTTGTTCTTCAGATAACATTCCATTTGCGCGATTGCTGCGTACCGAGTAGGGTCCTCGTATCCGCCTACAGGTGCGACTTTGAGTGAAACGCGAAATTCTCCAAGCAAGTGATCTCGATAAACTGAGCCGGCTTAAAGGTCTATCGTGGCTTTCCGCTTCGGAGCTGGGATTGCTGGCGGGAGCACTTGCGCTCACCAACTTCAAACCGCCCCAAATAATCCTCCACGACGCCGCGCTCGCATCCGATGCTCACATTTTATTAGAAGGCATCGCGCGCATCACTTGCCAGAACGCACGCGGCGAGCGGGTAACCATCGCCCTGCTTCCACCGGGTCCGATCCCCGAATTTCCTTCGCCGCCACTTGGCCGCTTCGATTTTCGATGCGAGGCTTACAATCATTGCAGAGTCGGTAGTCTGGGCTGGAATGATTTCAAAGGCATCACGGTGCATAGCTCTGAGTCGGCCTTCAGGAAATTTCACCAGAACGATTTGCAGCAGTGGTACCGACTGCTGCTGCGCAGTTCCAGTTTTCTTAACCTCGACCTTCATGAACGCATCGCCATCACACTGCTCGAATTAGCTTCCGATTTCGGAATCGAAGAGTCGCGGGGCGCGCTTCTGAGAGCATCTTTCAGCCATCAGGACATTGCCGACCTCGTCGGCGCTTCACGGCCAAGAGTCACCGAGCACCTGGCCCAATTGGAACGCGAGCATCTGGTTATTCGTCAAGGTCGACGATTGATTGTGCGCACCGGCAAGATCGCGACTGCGACCACCGTCCCGCCATCGAGCGCAAATGGTAGGGCATTTACAAAAACCAGCTGAGAAGCACATACACCAGGAAAAGAACAATCTCCTGGCCCCGCCTGGCTTTCGCGCGCGACGCTGGGCTTCCAGCACTCCCTCCAATACGTGACCGTCCCATATCGTTGAGCAACCGCGCCTGGCGGCATCACCGCAGCAGTTCCCCAGTCTGAGGGCTGAACGAGCACAGTCTCAGGCGAGACACCCGGGAGCACCGATTTTATGGAAGTATTCGTGCCTATCCCGCGCGATCCTGACAGTCGCCACTGACAGGTGGTCTCTTCCAGCAGCGTCGCGCTCCAAGGAGGGACAAACTGCTCTCTAGAGGGGATTTGGTTCCGGGTTACGCGAGTAGGTGAATGAAGAGAATAATAACCCCTCTCCACCGGTCAGGATTAGCGGTTATCACTCACAAGGTGCAGACGGAGAAGAAGCACTTGAAGGCTGCGGGGTAATTTTTACCGCTGCTTGGGCAATTTCCGGTCAAATCCGCGCTATCCTGCGAGGCCGTCACTATTCTCGATGACTTAGGCGGAGCCGGCCCGGAGCTCGATGGGCGGACCGGCTGAACATAGTTCGCAGAACCGATTGGAGCGACCGCTGGGGTGGTCATAGTGCTGCGACCTTGTCAAGAGCACTTCGGCAACCACTATGGCGCCACTGCACCTCCAAGCGTCAGCTTGCAAGCCGTTGTCTTTACCACGCTCAGCTCCCCTGGCGATATACTGCTTGCTTGATCTTCACTCTTGGCTACCAAATGCTGCTCTTTTCATGGGCGTCTCCTTTTAAATTTAACTCTTCTTAAATTTAACTCTTCTTAAATTTAACTCTTCTTAAATTTAACTCTTCATAAATTTAACTCTTCATTTTTGCTTTATCGATCAGTCGCTCCACGACCTTCTTCACTTTCCCGGTGGCCTGGTTCATCCGTCCCTCACTTTTAAGGCGTTGATTGTTCGTTACAACACCCACTGCTTCCTTCGCACGGCCCTTGATCGTGTCGGATGTTCCGCTCATGACACCGTCCTCCTGTTATCGGTTGTTAAAGCGCCACGCTGTCCGCTTTGAGTGCATGGTTCGTCCTGCAGTATTCGTGCGAACCGCAGGCGGTTCGGATGGACCCGCGCAGACGCGATTCGGACAGCAGGAAAACCATTTCTGTGCGCGAGCGCACTAGCTCTGGCTTCAATCGAGTATGCGTTTTCATCTCATATAGGCGTCGGGCCACGACACTAGCGTGACCGCTTCACGCCATGGTTCCGTTGGGGATCACCGAAAATACATCGCGTGTCCGAAGCTGCCGAAGCCGCCACCCATTAAGAGGAAGACAACCAGGACGATGAGCAAAATGCTCACCAAGCCCATTCCACGCGGCCCGTAGTAACCGCTGCGGTATCCATAAAACCCACCTCCGCCGAAGAGCAGAATCAACACGAGAATCAGAAGTAACATACCAACCATTCCTCCTATTTATTTGGGCCGTTTTAACTTCCGCCGGGTCCGTTCTATGAGAACATCGGCCCACGGTGTTGTGCCCGCTGGTTCATCGCACTACGTCGAGTGGTCAGCGCACGAGCACCACGACGCTTCCAACAGGGATGGGAAGGGTATATGCGGACCTGCCTAGGCTTTGCTTATCGCAACTTGGGGCTTGGTCTAGCGGAACGCGGTCAAAGGCGAGCGGAAGGGCCGCCGTTGGGCTGGATCAAAGTCGGACTCGATTCCTATGGCGATCCCGACTCCCTCACATTACATGGTGCGTGGGGCAAAAGCCACCGCCTGACTCATCCATTGGTTATGTGGAGAACCAAAAGTGCCAGTTGGAGAAGCCATCCGAATAGCTATGGCATGCTCCACCGATTGCCAATGGGGCTGCGCAGCGAGCAGACCACGCGAGGATTCGGCGGGCTCGAGTGCGCGCTATGATTGGGTGCATGAACGCTACCGCACCGCAGCCGCATGGGAGAAACACGTGAATTACACAAGTGTCGCCGATAAGTGGGAGCAAAAGCGCCTGCGCCACAAGCATCAGCATCCGCCGCTGATCAACGTTAACCGGGTGCTGGTGGAGACATTGACACCGGGCCAGCGGGTTGCCGACCGGCTTGCGATTGTTATGGGTAGTTGGACATTCATGATCGTCCAATCGATCATCCTGGCCGCGTGGATCGCTCTCAACGTCCTGGCTTGGATGCACCACTGGGATCCCTACCCGTTCATCGTGCTCAACCTCGCGCTCAGCTTCCAGGCTGGCTACGCCGCACCAATTATCATGATGTCGCAGAATCGGCTAGCGGCCAAGGATCGCCTGATGGCGGAGCAGGACTACATGGTTAACACCAAAGCCGAGGAGGAAGTGAAGGCCATCATGCAACATCTCGAACAGCAGGATGAAGCGATGATCGACATCCTGCGGAGGATGGAGCAGCAGCATCTCTCAATCATTGGCGAGTTTGCCGCCATCCGCAGTAACGGCGACAGGAATCCAGCGCCTGCGTGAACTTTGAATTTAATCAGTAGACCGCACTTTATTCTCGCCCTGGAAGCCTTCCTCGACCGTCGATCAAATGCTTTGATCCTGAAGATCGGCGCTGCGCGCAGTGAATATCCCGATATATCGGTTTGTTGAGGCTGCGGCGGCAATGCTCCACGCGGTTCCCTGGAGGACAGATCGCGGCCGCGCGGATGACGCCCAATCGGAGCTAGGAGGCACAAACGGATGCCGGTCGCCATCGTCAAAGACAGCGCGATCCCTCCGCATGGCGTTCAGCGAACCACGCCCGCTGCCGCGCTCACTGCACTCGGCATTGTGTACGGCGATCTTGGGACCAGCCCGCTCTATACGCTGCAGACGGTCGTCCAGACCCTTGGCGTCAAATTTACGCCGCAGGCGGCGCTCGGGATTCTGTCGCTCGTCTTTTGGGCGCTGGTCATCACCATCTCTGTGAAGTACTGCCTCTTCGTCATGCGGGCGGACAACCATGGCGAAGGCGGCATCCTCGCGCTTATGTCGCTTACCGGAGTGACCTGGTCCGATCGTGGTCGCGTGCTTGTCGCGATGGGCTTGTTCGGCGCAGCTCTGATCTACGGTGATGGCGTCATCACGCCCGCGATTTCGGTCTTGAGCGCGCTCGAAGGCCTCAACATCGCTACCAATGTATTCAAGCCTCACATCGTGCCTATGGCACTGGTTGTCCTGGTCGGACTGTTCGCCATTCAGAGCCGTGGCACAGCGAGCATCGGCAAAATCTCGGGCCCTGTAATGCTGCTTTGGTTCATCGTCATCGCCATGCTAGGTATCGGCGGTATAGTACGCCATCCGGCCGTGCTCGCGGCGGTGGACCCCGGCTATGCGATTCGTTTTCTGGAGCGCAGCGGATGGCGCGGGTTTACTGTTCTCGGCGGGGTTTTTCTCGCAATCACCGGCGGCGAGGCGCTCTATGCTGACATGGGACACATCGGTCGCAATCCGATCCGTACAACCTGGTATGGCATCGTGTTGCCGGCGCTGCTTCTCAGTTATGCAGGACAGACAGCACTTCTGTTCGAGCATCCCGCCATTGGTGGTAATCCATTCTTCAGGCTGGCTCCAGTCTGGGCGATTTTCCCCCTGGTAGCGCTGGCCAGCGTGGCCACGATCATCGCCAGCCAGGCGATCATTACGGGTTCGTTCTCCCTCACCCGTCAGGCAATGCAGTTGGGCTGGTTCCCCGGCTTGAGCATCCGACAGACATCGGCGGATGAATACGGGCAAATCTACGTACCCTTCGTGAACTGGACGATGATGCTTATCACGATTGCTCTGACTGTCGGCTTCGGCAGCTCGGTCCGGCTCGCCGGCGCTTATGGCACCGCCGTCTCTACTACTATGGTGCTGACGACCGCGCTCCTCTACACCATCATGCGTAAGCGGTGGGGCTGGTCGGCGCCTCTGGCCCTATTAACCAGCGGCGCCTTCCTCTTGGTGGATTCCGCCTTCTTCGTTGCTAACCTGCTGAAGGTCGCCGAGGGTGGTTGGATTCCGCTGACCTTAGGCGTGATGTTGTTTGTTGTCATGACCACCTGGCGCGCGGGAATCGAGGCGGTGCGCAACAGGATGGCGACCATGACTGAGCCAGCCGAACAATTTTTGAAGCGCCTTCAACAAGACAAGATCTCTCGCGTGCCTGGCACCGCCGTTTTTCTGACCCGGCTAGCGGACGGGACGCCGCCCCTGATGATCGAGCACGTTGCGCAAATAGGTGCTTTACACCGGAGTTTGATCGCCCTCACGGTCAAGTTTGAGGATGTGCCTCGCGAGCGTTCGGCTGATCGGGTCAAGATGGTCAAGGTTTCTGACAATTTCTGGCACGTCACCGTTCGTTATGGCTTTGTCGAAGTCCCAGACCTGCCCGCCGCATTGCGCGAGGCAAAAGGTCTCGCCTGCCATATCGATCTCGATAAGGCGGTTTACTTCGCTGCTCGCGATGAAGCAGTCCATAGCAAGACCGGGGCATCACTATCGTGGTGGCGGTTGCCGCTGTTCGCTTTCCTATTCCGGAACTCGGTCCGGGCCTCCGACCTGTTTAATCTTCCGGTGTCTAATTTCATCGAAATCGGGCGCCAGATCGAGATCTAGCGGGGCGGTCCGGAAACCAACTGGATGAACTTTAACGTGCGCTACTATTATAATCGCAAAACGGCTGTGTGATATAAGCCCCCGACGGGGGTATGGCCCGTCGGCCTGGCAGATCGCAGGCCCTCCATCTCTGCAAACGCGGCAGGTCAAATGCTCTTTACTGAAGAGCCTCCGCGTAAAGATTCCGATTAGTTTGGACGCTGCCGCTCTGACGGGGGAACGCGGCGGCTCCGGCTTCAGCCGGCATCTCTGACAGCATCCGCAAGGTCCGCTCTTGGACGTTTCCAGAAACGGTGCTGCACCCATCCAGTCGTCAGCGCTCCAAGGAGCGGACCGACCAGGATTGCCAACGCACCGATAAGGGTCGCTGCCATAATCGACATTAAGGGAGCTTCCTCTGAGTCAGATTGACGGAACCCTCGCCGTGACTAAACGATCCCCCAGGCAACCCGAAACGCCGCTGCGGCGGCGAGACTAACCGATCAAGGCAGTATACAGGGCACTCCGAGTGGAGTCCCTGTGAAGTGTCCCTTCACGTAGCCGAACGCGGTGAGTGCAGGGGCGGTCACTACCTCAGCGAGGCCGACCACAAACAGGGAGCTAGACTCCAATCGTCCCCGAGAGGCGGGGCCAGCGCAAACGGAACTGTCAATCCATCGAACCGTGCCAATCACGATGTTGCGAACCCCCCTCGCCGGAAGCAATAAGATTCCATATGGGGAGTCTGTGGCACCGAGGCTCAAAAAGCGGCGGCGCTCTAATAATGCGCCGCCTTGGTTTCCATATTCATCGGCCCGCGGCCGAGAACTTTGCTTACGTCATCTCTGGATGCATGCTGCCTGATTGCGCCGAGGATGTTGTATCTGCCTTGGTCTCCTCCTGATTCTCGGCAATTATACACTCTGTGGTCAAAAGCAGGCCCGCCACTGACGCCGCGTTCTGCAGCGCGGTGCGCACGACCTTGGTCGGGTCGATAATCCCGGCCTTCATCAGGTCCTCGAACTCCTCGCTCGCCGCGTTAAAGCCGAAGGACCCGGTGTTGTTTTTGATCCGGTCGACCACCACCGAGCCTTCCCAGCCGGCGTTGCTCGCAATCCAGCGGCAGGGATCTTCGAGCGCCTTGCGGATGATGCCGATGCCGACCTTCTCTTCCTCGCTCGCGCGCAGGCTATCGAGCGACGACAAGGCCCGGATGAGCGCTACTCCGCCGCCCGGCACGACGCCTTCCTCTACGGCCGCACGGGTGGCATGGAGCGCATCTTCGACGCGCGCCTTCTTTTCCTTCATCTCAATTTCGGTAGCTGCACCGACGCGCACCACCGCCACACCGCCGACCAGTTTCGCGAGGCGCTCCTGCAGCTTCTCGCGATCATAGTCGGAGGTGGTTTCCTCGATCTGCGCGCGAATTTGCTTGATGCGGGCTTCGATGTCCGGCTTCTTGCCGGCACCGTCGATAATCGTGGTGTTGTCCTTGTCGACCACGATCCGCTTGGCCCGGCCGAGATCCTGCAAAGTCACGTTCTCGAGTTTGATGCCGAGTTCCTCCACGATGACTTTGCCGCCGGTCAGAATCGCGATATCTTCGAGCATCGCCTTGCGGCGGTCGCCGAAGCCGGGGGCCTTCACCGCGACACATGAGAGCGTGCCGCGGAGCTTGTTGACCACCAGTGTGGCCAACGCCTCGCCGTCCACATCCTCGGACACTAGGAGGAATGGTTTGCCGGTTTTCGCAATCGACTCGAGGATGGGCAGCAGGTCCTTCATCGAGGAGATCTTCTTCTCGTGGATCAGCACATAGGCGTCTTCGAGCTTCGCTTCCATCCGCTCCGGGTCGGTTACGAAATACGGCGAGAGGTAGCCGCGGTCGAACTGCATGCCTTCAACCACCTCAAGCGTGGTCTCCAGCCCCTTGGCTTCCTCGACCGTGATCACGCCCTCCTTGCCGACCTTCTCCATCGCCTCGGCGATGATGTCGCCGATAGTCGAGTCATTATTGGCCGAAATCGTGCCCACCTGTGCGATCTCACGGCGATCTTTGGTCGGCTTGGAGAGGTTCTTCAGCTCACCGGTAACCGCCGCAACTGCGCGATCTATTCCGCGCTTGAGCGACATCGGATCATGGCCCGCGGCGACCATCTTAATGCCCTCGGTAAAGACCGAACGGGCAAGTACGGTCGCGGTGGTGGTGCCATCGCCGGCGACGTCCGAGGTCTTCGAGGCGACCTCCTTGACCATCTGCGCGCCCATGTTCTCGAACTTGTCTTCTAGTTCGATCTCCTTGGCGACAGTGACACCATCCTTGGTTACTGTGGGAGCGCCGAAGCTCTTCTCCAGCACGACGTTGCGGCCCTTAGGCCCCAAGGTCACCGTGACCGCGTCGGCCAGGACATTGACCCCCCGTAGAATTCTCTCGCGCGCTTCCTGGGAAAAACGGACCATCTTGGCGGACATAACGATATTTGCCTCTCTGAGTTCATTGAAGATGTTTCGTAACTATCGGGAGCTGCGTCGTCCCTTTACCCTTCGAACACGCCTAAGATGTCGTCTTCGCGCAGGATTAGATGCTCTTCACCCTCGAGCGTGACCTCGCTGCCTGAATACTTACCGAAAAGAATCCTGTCGCCAGGCTTCACGTCGGGAGCCACCAGTTTGCCACTCTCAGTCATCTTTCCCTTGCCAACCGCCACAATCTTGCCCTCTTGCGGTTTTTCCTTGGCGGTATCAGGGATGATAATGCCGCCTTTGGTCTTGTCCTCTTCTTTGATACGCATCACTAGTATGCGATCGCCCAACGGCCTGATTTTCATGACAACAGTAACCTCCGTGCCCCGGTTTTCAAAATTTCTGGATTGAGAACGGCCCTTAGGCCACACTTCGATGATGCCTTTCAGGCCGTCGCGCGGACCTCGGCGTCAAGCCGACAAATCATCTCTTTCAAGGCGCTCGCATGATCGGTGCGCATCAAAGATAGCGACGCCTTCATCTTATTAGGCTTTAGTCCGGCGGGATTGTAAAATACCATTCGGTTCTTGATGGCTACTAGATCAGCCCATAGTTTGTCGTTGGGCATATCCTCTCGTTTGACCGGGATCAGAGCAGCCCACACTTTTGTCAAACGATCCTGAACCCGAGGGGCGCCGAAGTTGACGGCCTCTTTAGCGTCAGCGACTTGATGGTGAGCATAGGCGAAGGTCAAATCAGTCCGAGTTGACTTTTGGGTTTCTTCTACCTGCTTGCGCGTCTGCAACTCGTCATTCAAAGTCATATGCTCTATCCTATTGGCCGGGCCGCGCGTTGCGCTCCTCGCCTGGACGCGTCTCCCGGCTTAGCTCAGTTGATTAGGATTTTCGCCGATTTGGACTCAGGCTTTTTCTCGACTGTCACCTCGAGCACGCCGTCCTTATAACTCGCCTCAATCCTGTCGTGGCTAGCGTCGTTGGGCAGTTCGAATGCCCGGTGAATCTTTCCGTAGCCGCGTTCCGCGACACGAACCCTTGTCTCCCGTGGCCATTCCGGTCGCGTGCGTTCTGCATCGACCAGTAGCTGACCGTCCTCAAAGCGCGCGTCGATCGACTGGCTCGTGAGTCCAGGCATCTCGAAGTAGAAATGGTATGCGTCGTTGTCCTCAATCACGTCAACTGGCGGCACCATGTGTCTGGCCGTAGTATCGAAGTTCCTGAACCAACCTGGCGTACGGGGGTCCAACACCCAGCCTCCGCCGGTCCATCCGTTTTCAAATCTGAGTTCCATATGAGATCTCCTTCCGGCCCACGCCAGAATATTTCTTTGCTCGGTTGCGGCGCTGCCCCACTGGTCATTGAGCTTCTTATGAGCGCCTTCTTAACCACTACTTGAATTATAAGCACGAATTGTGCGCCGCGCCGTCTTTATCTAATAATCTTCATACGTAACGTAACTGACGATCTCAACGTATTGCGCGAAACAGGCAATCAGTTGCAATTCCACTCGATACCAATGACACATGTTTTGACGCAAAAGCCGCTTGGCCGCGCTGGAGATTTCTGTGCGATCTGACCAGAGAGCACGGGCGTATTGAATAGGGCGACGAATTCCGTCTTGAGCAATTGTCGCGTGGCCGTCAGGCAAGCTGCTTTGGCGGAGGAAGCGGTGGAGATCCAGGTCTTGAGATGGTCGGGCAAGAGCATCTGGAAGAGTATCAGGAAGATTGCGCGGATCCGCGGCTTCCAAGCGGCGCACATCTTAGGTTGGCCTACCTCACACTTAGGCCACTATCTGTCTTGCGCGAAGCTATAGTCTCCACTCCCCGAGCCGAATCCACTCGTCAGCCGGTCCAGGAGTTGATAGCGGCTGTGAATGTTCCAGAATTTCCCACCGTACTGCAGTGCCGACGGAAATACGAGCGTGGCGCCAATTCCTCCTGCCAGACCTTCGAGCTGCGATTGCCATCCTGACGTGGGTCCACTGGCTAATGGGTTCGTGCCTGCAAGAAAGGAGTTGACCTTTTCATTCATGACCTTGCAGAGCACGCCCCGCTCGGCCGGCGGATCCTCGCCGTCCCATCGGCCGGCGGCACAGGACAGCGATAACTCAAGGGCCAATCCCGCCTCCAGTTCTTGTTCGAGCTTCGGATCCTGCAGCTTCCATGTTTTTGCAGATTCGATCGTCGTTTTTGCGGCGGCGTTTTGCTCGACAAGCCCGACCCATTCGATGCTCGCGGCGATGGCAGTGTTCACTGCAAGCTGCTGGTGGCGGAAAATCGACGATTCGTCGCCTGGCCGTGCCGGCACCGGTCCGGCATCATGATACTGCGCCTGAGAGAGCAGGGGTTGCCCGGGGGTCTCAACCTCTCGGTAGATCAGGCGCGAATTATCGTGATTCATGTGAGTATGCGTGTCCTGCTGCCCGGCGGCCGGCGGATAGACGCCGGATTTCAGGACTAACGGCCAACTGTCAGGATTTCCCAGCCGGTCGCGAACCTCAAACCAGGTCGGTGCGCGCGGCGGCGCCGAACCGGACCGGACCATCTTCACAGGTGTGCCGTCGAAATCCTGATGGATCCAATCAGAGTGGCTGTAGAAGTCTTGAACCGTGTGAAGCGACGCTCCAAGTGTTACCAATATCAAGGTTTTGCGAGTTGATTGGTCCAGATCGCGTCTGTCGTTGTAGTCGGCAAGCGTCTTTCGCGTGTTCGCCAGTAGCTGATTGAAGATGTAATCAAATTTCGAATTGCGGTCGAGCTTGCCTTTGAGATTGTCGAAGTGAAGAAAAACGGCAGCGGCGCGGGCTTCGGCATTTTTGATTCCGAACGTCTGCAATGACTGGCGCTCGCCGGGATCGAGATGCTCGGCCGCGTAGTCTTGAACTGGACCGAATAAGTCGGGCGAGAAGTTGCCGAGCTTCATAATGCCGGTAGCATCTGAAACCGTATTCTTCCCCGACTTTCTGAGTAGCTTCGGCATGCCAGAAGGTGTCGAAAGCGGCCACCGGACCGTTAAGAACAATCACGCCTGCGATGGCAGCGAACAGCTTCGTACATATGTTACGCATCTTGCCTGTGTGCCGGTTTCCCGAGGCGGTTGTAAACTTCGCGCCCTGCCGCTGACTTGGGTTTACAGGGCATAATCTGCCTTATCGGATCAATTCCGGAGAACTTTACTTTAGAGAGCGGAAGGTTGAGAATCTCGCGACGGAAGAAATTCTCAAATAATCAATGAAGTCGCGCATCGAGTACGACTATCGGCGGGTTCCAAGCGCTGTGCGGAGGGCTGACTCTGTGCTTCAGTGGATAACCTGATAGTCACTTCCCTCGGTCTTTAAGGCGCTCGGCCGGCCGCCATCCATCAGAGCTGTTGTTCGAAACAGCAACCTCTTCGCGGAAATGTTCGCGCAATTTGAGAAGGAGTTTATCCGGCACATCGATCGTCCTAATCGGCGACGGGATCACAATCCCTTCCTGGTTGTAGCGGGAGTGAAGGCACTTGATAAATTCGTGCTTCAGCTTTAGGCCAGCCACATAGTTTTTCGCTCCCAGCCATACTTTGAAATTGACGCTCGAATCGGCGAAGGTGTGAAAGCGCACGTGCGCTTCAAACTCGGGAGCCGCCCCGGGTACCCGATTCATCACCTCGCGCGCCACCTCGAGCGTGATCGCCTCGACCTTCTCAAGGTCGCTGCCGTAATCTACGCCGACCTCGACCGTCATGCCGAGTTCGTTCCTGGGCAGACTAAAATTTGTAATTACACTGCCGGCCAGCTTCGAGTTGGGCACCACCACAACCGTGTCGCCGAGCATGCGGATCTGCGTACTACGCCAACCGACATGCTCAACGTGGCCCTGCTCGCTGCTCTCGAGTTGGATAAAATGGCCCGCCTCGATCGGCTTTTCGGCAAGCATGTAGATGCCGGCAAAGAGATTGGCCAGGGTATCTTGTAGCGCCAGAGCAACGGCCGCGGTGCCGATGCCGAGAGAGGCAATGAGCGGTGTTATCGAGATGCCGACGCTGTCGAGGAACACCATTATCGCCAGCCCTATCACGACCCCACGCGTTGCTCCCCGAATCAGGCCCAGTTCTCCCTGCAGTGCCGCCGAGCGCGAGGCCATCTGCATTAGCAGACCGCGGCAGATGCGGTCGGCAAAGACCATCATCGCCAACACCACCGCGCCGACCAGCATCACGTATAAAGCGTGCTCAGTATGCGAGTTAAGTGGCAGAATCCAGGCCAGCAGCGCGATCGCGCCTCCGATTACAATTATGGTCACAGTCGGCCCGAGCGCATCGATCAGCGACTCTGCCCAGTCCCAGTGGGTTCGTCCGGCAAGATAACGATGACTTTTGGCAAGCACCATCTTCTTCGCTGATAGGAGAATGGCGAACCACAGCAAAGCGATGGCTGGGCCGACAACCCATGGAGAGAGAGGAATTTTGCTTACGATGTCTTGCAGGACGTGTTGCAGGTATTGGGTTGTCATGCTGGAGCCCTCCGCTGCTCAGGGTTCCCCCCGTTTCTTTTTATTAATGATCAGACCGCGGTGCGATGGAAACCAAGTGCTCCCTGCCTCTTTAGGATGGCGGTCTTAGGCCATCGCAGCCCCATAAAGTAAATCGGATGGAGTTCCTTCGCCCACTTGAAGTCGTCCGCTTCGATCCATCGCGAGTTGTTCAGGGCGATTTACGCACCGGCCTTCGTGCGCTCGTGGCTCAGATAGCGAAAGACAAAATGGGTGCGAAATCACAGCGCGATTGGTGTTCGGTGCGCTATTCCAAATGCAGGGTCAGCAACCCGGCTGATAGGATCTAACGCGATTATCCTCATGTTTAGCTCAGTCACAGCGATCGTTCAGTCGTAGATACCGTCAGCGAACCATTTGCCGGTGGATAAATCGCAGTAGATTCGATAGACGGCACCATCGGCGAGTGCTAGTTCGTAATAATCGCGGTTGTAAGCGGAGGGCGGATTATTCGGCAAAGTGTAGTAGGCCGAATTCTCTGAAGATTGCATCGCTGCCCACCATTCACCTTGTCGGCGCCAGGGTCCCGCCGAGGAAACCACACGGGCGCAGATATTGTTCCCCCGTACAAAGTCCGGTGAATTGCGTGTCCACATTACTTCAACTTCCTCCGCCGGACGAATCGCCCGCAGCACTATTGGAGTACTATCAGAGAATATTGGTTCCGGCGTTCGTGCATGCTGAGACGATCGCCGTTGCGCGGATTCCGGAGGTGGCGGCGCGAACTTAGTGAGGCGTACCGCTTCGGGCCGGTAGGAATCGGCCGGCACGAGTATGCCGACCCGCTCGGGCCCGCATAATGCGGCAATTCGCGCAATTGCCGCTTCGAGCCGATCCGGCGCCGGAGCAGCAGGCAGAAACAGATCATTCTGCGCCGGACGGCGCGTGCGGGCTTCCACCGTTAAGCGAACCGCCTCGACCGCGGCGGGCGGCGGCGATTTTTCCAAGTGCAATTTAAGCAGTGTAAGCAATGAACGCGCTTCGGTAGTGGCTGCGGCAACCGGAACATGGCGACTGTCGTGTCTGCGGTCGGCGAGTCCCAGCGATAGCATTAGATCGCCGGCGGCCAAACCGCGCATTTGCAGCCGCGCGGTCAACTGCTGGAGCATCGCGTGCAACACAAATCCCAACGGCTCAAGATTTTCGATGCCATATTCGAATTCAGCCGCCTCAGCGAAAGTCTCGGCACGGAGCCGTGCGATGACTGTGGCGGAACCTTCGCCGCGCGCCAACCGTGCCAATTGAACTCCGTGACGTCCGAGGCGGCTGCCGAGCGCGCGACTATCCAGCCGTGCGATATCGCCGAGGCGGCGAATGCCAAGCCGCTTCAGCATCAGCTCGACCTCATCTCTATTTCCGTTCGGGTCAAGTTGGAGCAGGTCCAGCGGCAGCCAATCGAGAAACTCCCGTTCCATTCCCGTGGCGATTACCCTGGCCCCGCCACATCGCGCCGCCAGACGAGCAATTTCCTTGTTCGAGCCAATTCCGGCAGCCGCTTCGAGTCCAATCCGGCGCACGCGCCGGATTAGTTCCTCGGCGATCGAGTTTTCTACCTCATCGGCAGATCCCTCGGCGTCCATCGAATAACGATACAGGCGCTCCACCCCGGTAAGGTCGAGCCAGACACATCCGGGCAGGCCTTCTTCGGCTATCGGCGACATCGACTCGGCCACATCGAGCAGCGCATCGGCGGCTGAACGTTCAGCGGCGGGAGACGGACGCATTACGATCAAATCGGGAATCAGCGCTCGCGCTTGCGCAACTGTCATCGCGGGCCGCAAGCCAGCGGCGCGAGCACTGGGCGAGACATGGCTCAGTTCACTATGCGGCTGATATGTGGCCGATTTACGGACGAGGCCGCTGGCATTGCTCATGGGCGTGCCAGCCGGAGCGGAGCGGAGCCGGTGGGCCGAGGCCGGGCGAAGCTGGCCGAAGCCCTGAGCAGAGTCGCAGGGAAACGAGTCGGCCCGATCGGCGCACAGCGCAGTTTGGAGGTGCGTATAGCGAGTGGTTGGCATTCTGATGAGTGCGAAGGGGCGATCACGCAACTCGGGGTTAGCCCGCGTAATTGCCGCAACGGCAAAATCAGCCACCAGCACGCATGCGATTCTTTTGGTGCAATGGGATAGGCTTGCCAGCTTATCGATCACCAGCGACGAATGACCGGAATTATATGAAATGGAAACGCCAATATCGTCCCCGGGAATGAGTCTCCCGCGATACATCACTTAAGCACCGTAGAGCTAGCTATGATGTGCTCGCTGTCCGGGACTGAGTTTGGCGCTAGTTCGTGATAGTGCATATCCTGCGTCTCCCCCCTGCGGGGGACCGGCGCCATCCTTCGATGCCGAGAGAGGGTCCTCATTAAATACGCACGTCGCGGACTCCTTAGCTCGGCTGCGCTGCGCTCCGCCTAGTGCTTCAATTACGGTTTTCCATTTGGCGGTTTGACCCGATCCACCCAGTTTGTTGCGCGACACGCATGCCTCCAGCTGCAGGCCATCGAACAAAAATGGCGCCCCTGGCCATAAGCGACTGAAGCAGGCCCGTTCACGCCGAAGTGTGAGACTTAGCGCGGCGAAGGTCCCGCATATCCGGCGCGGCGCAAGCACCAGGACACCCGCCCCGCTCCGTTCTGCGGCACGCGCCAGCCTAAGTGCAGCGCTCTGGGGCAATTGAGATGCATGGATGCCAAAGTCGAGTATCACTAAACCGAAACCACCGGCCGCGAGAATCCATTCGGCGGCCTTGAGACTGGCGGCTACCACGGGAACTCGTGCGGCATGTGGCGCAGGCGTCCCCGTCCGTAGCGCAGGCGTCCCTGCCTGCGCTCCTTTAGCTGCTCGGCGGCTCGAAACCCATAGTAATCGTGTCAACTCGACGCCTGCCGCGGCGATGCTGGCGGGATCGAAATCGTCAGAAGCATCGATCCATGCGGCGGCCTCACGCCGGGTTACATTGGAAGCAAAGGCGGCGGCAAGGGAGGTTTTACCTGTGCCAGGTTCTGCAATTATTTCACTTATTCTGCCCCTGGCAATACCGCCTTCAATCAGGTTATCGACGGAATGGAGGCCGCAAGGGATTCGATGATTCTTGCGCGTCAATTCGCGTCCACGAAAAACACTTGTAAATTCAAGCAGTTCGGCAACTTTATCGGCAGTACGAACGGCCGGCGAAGAGATTGCGGATGCCTTCGGAGAGGCAGGCCAATAATCTGAATCGCCCCAGACGATTTTTCCCATGACCGCCATATGGTTATTTTCGCTATTTTTTCGTCTTTGAGTCAAACGAAAAAAGAGGAGCCCTTCGTCTCAAGTGCCAGAAAGTCACATCATAAGCGAATCTCATCTGCTCCCCTCTCCTCCTGAAGGGAGCGTCGACTTTCTCACAGGTGCCTGTTTGTCATGCGACCAAGCGAGGCCAAGCCGAAGTGAACGCGCGGAGGGATCAACGCGAAGCGATATACCTGAGAACGCGCGAGAAAAAAGAAATCCCCTTCGGCTCCGCTCAGGGCTTCGGCTCACCCGCGTTGATCCCTCGACTCCGCCTATGAAAAAATGCGAACTCCGGGATGACACGGGGGAAGCGCTTTTCAGAAGAGAAAATCGACAGTCTCTGAAGGGAGAGCGGCCGGGGGGTAGGTTCAGAATCGTCTAAGACGGCGATGCTTAAGTCAGGCGATTACATGCCGGCGGTTTGCGCGATTTCGTCGAGCAGCTTCAGCGCGTCGAAATACTCACAAGCAAGCTCGCGCGCGGCTCTCGCGTGGTTGGCATAATCGGCATTCACCGCATGAACCGCTTTCACTGCTTCGTCCGCGTTGTCGAAGCCCAGCAATCCAACTCCGGTCGGAATAAATTTTTCGAAACCTGTTCGCTGAGTGATAACCGGCCGCCCAGCCGCCAGATAGCAGGCTGAGCGGTCACTGAACCATCCCGAACGGGTACGCACATACAAATCCTTTGCCGCGGTGAATTCTCCACGAGAAGAAGAGATATATTGCCGATAGCTCTCGGGATTCAGCGACATCGGAAGGGCCGGCACGACTTTAAATCCGCCGGCCACTGCCCGTTCGTAATCAGGTCCGGAATTCAGGTCAGTTGCTAGCTCCATCGGCTGCCCTGTGCGGCGCGGTACTTCGAACAGCTTGCGAAAATTGAGATGTTTGGACCACTGATACGTCTCGCCGCCAAGCTGGATATCATGACCTTTGTTTTGCCACGTTCCCACCGTAGTAAAAGTGGTTGGATCGGCAGGCCCCGTCCCTGGATGCCACTGGTCGAGCAGGACCGGCGGACGCGTACGGTGCCAGTGAATGCTGCCGGTTGGTAATATACAGTCAGACCCGCCTATATTATAGCCATAGGTAAAATGCAGCTTATGAGCGGCCATAAAATCGGCTGCGCGGACTGCATTGTCACTCGGATCAGTTTCGAGATAGATTAGGCAACGATTACGCAGAACCTCGTCGCGCGGCGTCATTGCCGCACAGAGATTGATTACTGCATCAGCGTCACTGAGCAACTCTAGCGCCTGCCGTGGCTCCATCCCGTAGTGCTGTTGGCGCGGCTGGTCAAAGAAAAAGGCCCAGTGCTCCTTGAAGCCGTAGGCGTCGAGCGCACTGGCGAGCAATTGTACATTGTGGCTCGGGTCGCCGGTCACGCTATTGGCATCTGCGTCATAGACCCATACACCAGCGTTGTCTTCAATATAATACGCGTCTAGCCCGAGCTGCCGGAACCCAATCAAGTGATGAAGCAGTTGCCACATTACGCCCGCGAACGGATAACGCACCGCCAAGTGCATCACCACGATTTTCCCGGTATGCTTCCCACCCATAATTGATGTCCCCGCGTGATAGCCGCTGTTACAATTCGAAATTAGACGGCGGCGCAAATATACTCCAGGTTTTCAAGCGCACCTAACCCGATCAGGCCGGCCGAAACCGGCCAAATCTTCAAACCGTACGGCACCTCTATTTAGCAGAGATGAGGACAGAATCCAGCTATATCCGCAGCAGCCATGGATTCCTTTTCGTGGCAGCCATAATAACCATCTGGTACTGCGCCGTATATTTCGCAATTCATCCGCTGACCATAGCGCCGGTGGGTGATTCATGGATCTATGAACACGCTGTTGGGCACTTCAACCGAACCGGGACGGTCCAGTTTCCGGGGTTCACTCGGGCAATGCCGGTGGCTCAAGTCTTCTATGGTGTTGGATGGAGCCGCGTGTTCGGAGAGACCTCCCGATCACTGGATATTTCAACAGCGCTGCTCGGAATCGTGGGGGGCGTGCTGTTTTATGCGCTGGCGCGCAAATGCGGCGCCGGCGCCTTGATCTCAGCGGCGGCGACGGCGCTTCTCCTATGCAATCCATGCTATCTGTTCTTGAGTTTTTCCTTCATGACGGAGGTTCCATTTTTGGTTGCGCTGCTCGCTTCGTATCTCGCGTACGCTCATGCGATTGATGGCCTACGGCGAGGATGGCTTTGGCTCGCCGGTGCCAGCGCGGCAGCCGGATTTGCGGTACGTCCGTTTGCCGCGGCTACGATTGCAGGTGAAGCGGCGGCTTTACTCGTTGCTGGCGATGATCAACGCGGAGCAAAGCGGTCGTCGAAGATAGTTACTACGGTTCCTCTGATGGCGGCGCTGATTGCGTGCGCGGCTTTCTGGACCTGGTTCATGATACTCAATCCGAAGCCGTGGATGTTCGATTATGAGGACCATCGCCTGCGAGCTTACTTTACGCTGGTACCGGTTCGATCATATTTAGCTGGTGGGCTGCTCGAGCCTGCAATCTACCTTGGGCTTGTGTTGAGTCCTTTGGCTATCTTGCATGCGATCCGGCAGTGGCGCCGGAGCTTAATCGTCACCGCGGTTATTGTGGCGATCTCGATCACCTTACTGCGGCTCGGTCATGAGCCGGTATGGAATTTGACCCGGATCGGCTGTTTCGGTGGATCTTATGGCGCCTTGGTTTTGAGTGGAGCGCCGCAGCACGACGTTTCAGCGAAGCTAGCATGGATGCTGCTTCTGATGGGTGCACTCGGTTTCGCCGGGCTCTGCAACGCCTGGTGCCAGGCGATTCAGAATCGCAATCGGACGGTATTGGCGGTGCTGTTCGCAGGTGCGATTTACTGGTTAGCGATGCCGTTGTTGTGGTTTTTTGCCGATCGCTATGACCTCGTGCTCGTGCCTGCCGGGTGTCTGCCGCTGGCGCTTGCTCCGCTACCACGGCGGACTGTTGCCGTCCCGATTGCGGGCCTGATGATCGCGGCACTGGCGTTGGTCTCTATCGGCGGTCTCGTATCATATCATCGCACTATGCAGAAAATAGTGATGGAAACCGGCGCGCTGATGCGGCAAGGAATCCCGCGCAAGCAAATAGATGCAGGCTATTCCCTCAACGGCCGTGACCTTTACGTTTACCCTGCCCAAGGTATCGATGCCGCCCGCGACGAGCCACCAATCCCGTTGATAACAAGCCCAACTACTTTGCCCTACGTCATCGCAACTTCAGCAATGCCCGACACCGTGATTTGGCGCGGGTTCTCAGGTTGCGGTCCTTTGGGTTTCGGCCGCCGACCGCTATTTATTCTCACAGCGATTACGCCGCCTCCTTCGCCATAGGCAAGATCTGATTGCTCCTTCTGTTATCAGGCGATAGAATCTGCCGGCGCTGTAAACGAGCGATAGTCTGAAAGGCTGTTTGCACCGCTCTCAGACCATCCTGTCATGATCTACGTTTTGTCAAGCGCCGCTTAATACTCGATTATGTTTGTCGTACTTGCCAATGCTACTCTGGCGAATTACTTCCAAGGTGGCGGGCTCTGGACCTGGTTTCTTCAATATCCGCTAGGACTCAAGCAGCTCGGCCATCGAGTATTCTGGCTGGAGGTCATGCCTTCGACCCAAAACCCCGAAGCCGATGGGCAGGCCGTGCGGAAGTTCTTTGGGCGGCTGGTCGAATTCGGCCTGGAGCGCGACGCCGCAGTGGCGGTAATGCCAAATCCGCCAATGCGGCATATGGATGAGGCGAAATTGCACGGGCGCAGCGCAACCGAGTTGGCAGGTATCGCCCGTGACGCCGATCTCCTGTGGAACTTCTGGTACGCACTGCAGGAGCCGTTCCTGCATCGGTTTCGGCGCCGCGCCTTTATCGATGTCGATCCTGGCCATCTCCAGGTGTGCTTAGCAATTGCGGCGTGCGTCCTGGGCGATCATGATGCGTATTTAACCATTGGACTCAACGTCGCCGAGGAGCGCTGCCAAATTCCGACACTGGGCCTAAAATGGTGTCCCTTCCGCCCGTTCGTTCACCTGCCATCCTGGCAGGTCGCTGCCGACCCTGGACTCCAGGCGCCATTCACTTCGGTCACCCAATGGAATTGGGAAGAGCTGCACTATCAGAATCGAGTGCTCGGCCTGTCCAAACGCGAAGCTTATCTCCGTTATTTGACACTGCCGCGGATAACCAGGCGGCGATTCGAACTCGCTGCGAACATTGGCCACGCTGATCCAACTGGCGACCGCGAGTTGCTTCTCCGCAATGGCTGGAACGTCGTCGACCCGCACGACGTTGCGCCGACGCCCGCAGCTTATCGCGAGTTCATCCAAAATTCGCGGGCCGAGTTCATTTGTCCCAAGCCCATCCATTTGCAACTCAACACTGGATGGCTGAGTGACCGCAGCGTCGCCTATCTCGCCAGCGGACGTCCCGTTGTCGCCGAGGATACAGGCTTTAGCACCAAGCTGGCTGTTGGCCATGGATTGCTGGCTTTCCGCGGCCTCGACGAGGCCGCGGCCGCGGTGGCGGAGGTGGATGCAAATTATCAGCGCCATAGCCGCGTGGCGCGCGAACTCGCCGAAACCTATTTTGATTCACGCCGATGTCTTAGTGAGATGTTGACAGCGTGTGAACCATAAACGCGCGCTTGCGGATTTGCCTGCGAAACATCGCGCTCGCTCGTTTCAGTTAACCAGTGCAGAAGTCAACAATTGCATCGAGTGCGGCTTGCCGCTGTTCAGCGAACAGTGCATGCCCGGCGGCGGCGATCGTCTGAACCCTTACCGAACAAGCGCCAACCAGAAGTCGCCGGAAAGCATCAGCGTAGACCGGCGGTATGATTCGGTCAGATTCGCCCCATAGGAGCAAGGTAGGGGCCTTGATCCGGTAGAGGCGTTCATTGAGTCCGCGATCGCCGTTGGGCCACAAAAAACGGCCCGCGGCGGCCAACCCTCTAACCCGCGCGACGATAGCTTCGGTGGCCGCTGCTGCATCGGCCGGCGGTGTGGTCAAGGCCTTTGCGGCCTCGCATTGCGGATCATAAAACGCAGCTTTGACCAGTGCGTCCGGTGTCATCGCGAGAAAGTCCAGGGTCGGATGATCTGCGAGAAAAAGGCCGGCGGGGGCCGCTAGTACTAATTTTTTTACCCGCCGCGGGCTCAGTCGCGGCCATCTCTGCCGCCAGCATTCCACCGAACGAATGGCCGACGAGCAGCGAACGCTCGATTTCGAGCGCGTCGAGCAAGTCCCATCCCCAGAACACCAGTTTTTGCACCTCTTCATGCAGATGTTCTTCGCCGCCAGAGCCGAAACCGGGCAGCAACGGCGCCGTAACGGTGAACCGTTTACTCAGCGCCTCCAGTTCGGGTGTGAATGCCGGCAGGCCCCCAGCGCTGTGCAAAAACAGCAGATGCTCACCGGTCCCTTCCCGATAGTACTTGACGTCAAAATCGCCGCTGCGCAGAGAAATCGTTCTTAGCTGACTCATCAGAACAGTACCCGTCTTTCTAGGGGTGTTGAGAAACCGGCACCGACCGCCATCTCCTGGGAGTTCGGACTCAACACCCTGCATAAAAGCTGGCTTCCTTCCTTTAGTTCTCTCCCGCCTTGCGGGGAAGATTAAAAAGCGGGAGGCAGTCTGTGAAGACCTTTTCAACAGCCTGCTAGCGCGCCTCGGCCTGGCCTGCGACTGCGCGCTGCTGGCCAGTAAGAGGGCGGGGTGACCACCGATCTTCCCACTCTTCGGCCCAGATCTTTTTGATTGAGGGCATCACTTCTTTGGCAAACAGTTCAGTGTTCTTCAGCACCATGCTTGGGCATGCTGCCGATCTGCTGCAAGGCCATCAATTGTCCGACCTTGAGATCCTTGAGCACCCAGCTCAATTTATCGCGAACGGTCGCCGGCGAACCGGCAATCACGTAGGCCCGATCGACGAAATCCTTCCATTTGAGACCCTTGCGGAACATCGCCGCCGCGTTGCCGCCTTGCCCTCTCAAGCCGGCCCTAATCGTTGCCTCAGTCCGATAGCCAGGAGCGTCGGCAAATTCTTCGGCAATGTGTACGCATTTGTTGTAGAAGTACTCCAGATGTTCGGCATAATCCTTTTCGGCTTGAGCATCAGTCTCCGACACACAGATCAATTGCAGATAACCAAACCGATAAGGGTTCAACTCCATTCCCTTCGCCGCGCAACGGTCCCAATATCCCGAGCCGACTCGTTTGCCATACTCGTAACCGAGATACGACAGTGCGCAATATACATAGTCATGATCGAGCGTCCAGTCCCAGGTCTCGACTGAGCCACCGCCGGGAATCCAAATGGGCGGATGAGGTTTTTGCAGCGGCCGGATGAACATGTTGGTATAGCGAACCTTGTTGTAACGCCCGTTGAAGACAAACGGCTGTTGCTCGGTCCAAGCCCTCTTTATGAAATCATGTGCCTCGTAGTATCGTTCGCGGAGAGTTGCCGGAACGAAGCCATAGGCAAAATTGTCGTCAGGACTGCTGCCGACCGGAAATCCAGCCACCAGCCGGCCGCCCGAGATCAGATCGAGCATCGCGAACTCTTCCGCCACACGCAGCGGCGGATTGTACATCGCGATGCTATTGCCCAGTACGATCAGGTTGGCATTGCTGGTTCGCCGCGCAATCGCCGCCGCCATCAGGTTGGGCGACGGCATCATGCCGTAGGCATTGGCGTGGTGCTCGTTGACGCAGACGCCGTCGAATCCCATTTTGTCGGCAAATTCGATTTCGTCGAGAAATTCATTGTACAGGTTATGGCCGCGCAGCGGGTCGAACAGGCCGGTCGGAATATCCACCCAGACGCTGTGGTGATCGTTTTCGAAATTTGCCGGCAAGAAGCGATACGGCATCAGGTGGAACCAGTTAACTTTCATCTCAGACCTCGCGAAACAAAGGATTGTGGCGCCCGCCATCTGACGCAGCCAGCCACCGACCAACAGCCTGACAAGCGACATTAGACTAAAAACCGCAGTTCGAGAACAACCGCCTTCGTAACGGGTGACATCGTCACGCGTTGAGCCGCAGCTACGGTACGGTTGTGCGGCCCGCAATGCATCGCGCTCTTGGGAGCACAATCCGCCGGGGCAGCCGGAGAGGACAGCAGCCGAAGAAACCCACTCGAAAGCCTGATCCCAACACGGAAAGAAAATCACAGGCTGAAGCCTGTGCCGCCTAGGAGAAATAGCCACTCACAATTCGATGCCCCGCAATCAAAGGTTATAACGATGCTGCCGCCGTATATCTGCCAAGAGGTCGAGCGGCGTATGCTGGCGAAGGGATTTGGCGATTACGAACGGTTGGCCGCATGGTCCGCGAGCAAGGTTACGATATTTCGGACGATAGTCTATGGCGCTACGGAAAGTCGCTCCAGCGGGAGTTCTCTGCAAGCCAACTCGCCGTATGCCAAGCCTGGATACCGGCCGACAAAGCGCCCGACCGCAAAGGCCACGGATGCAGGCTCTGATACAAGCAGTCCAGCAGAAGCTGCTGTCGGCTTTAGCGGAAGCCGAAGAACTGGATCATGTTTACATGTGCCGGTCGGTGCAGGCGGTAGCGGAACTGGCCCGCGTTTCCCTGTCGCAGCAACGATGGACTGCCGAAAGTAGCGGGCGAAAGGAAGAGCGGAGGCGCGAAGAGGAAGAGATTGTCATGTCAAAGGACATTCATGACACCTGTTTGAACCCGCTACTTTGGATCGATCTGGCCAAGGTGAACACGGCGACGACGCGTTTTCGACGGTCAAGCCAAACCGGGCGCATTACCCGTCGCTGACTCCACCCAAAAGATTCAAGCGACGCCCCGTCGAGTCTAAGTCCGAGTAACGAGCACCGTTCATTTACCGCGATCTGACTATTCTCCGGGGCCGCACTGCATTAAAGTTCGCCGCAGATAGCCGCGCTTAAATGCAGTTCTCCGCGGATAACCGCCGTTCCTTGGTCATTTTTTTGACGTCGGGTGGCGGGAGACGAAAAATCCGCGCGAGAAGATTTGCCGCGGTCCGGCGCCAACGGTTCAGGCTGCTTACCATTTGCCTTTGCTTGCGGCTGCCGGCGCGACAAAATCATCCGATGACTTACAAGCGGATCATAATCGGCGCGGGCGCAATCGTTGTGCTCGTCGTGGCAATGAATCTGGCATTACATTTCGGTCAAAAGGCCCACGATCACCTCCACTACAACATCGACCAGGCATATCCGGCCGGCAAGCCGTTCGTGCCCGGCGAGATCTACGCCTCGACCCTCGCCGCCATCATGGACCACGAACTGCACGGCGGCTTCGGTTGGCGTCCCAACGATTTTTATCTGTGGGGTCCGCATGTGATGGCGGACAATAATGCGGACCGCCAATTGGGCATCATCATGGCGGTGCGCGAGACCATGCGCGTATTCAAGGACCACCTCACCAAGATTTCGTCGAATGAGTATGATGGAAACCTGGTAATTGCCGACACCGATTTCCGCAACGACGCGAGCAAATGGATGCTGCCCTCTGCCGAGCATAAGTATTCCGACGGGGTCCAGCATCTCAGGTTGTACGTTGAGGGATTACATCAGGTTCCGCCCCGGTCGCGCCTCTTGAACCAGCGCAATATAGAGCTGCTCCGCCTATTCCAGGCCTGGACTGATTTGCTCGGCGATGCGCATGCGATGTTGTATCAGTCGCACAAAACGGACGGTAGCCCGATTTATGCCTGGGACGATGATGACTACTTCTATCATGCGCAGGGCTATGCGCACGTCATGTACTACATGATGATGGCAGTGAAGCGCGAGTATTCGCAGACTCAGAAAACCAAGCCGGTGCTGGCGACACTCTTCGATGAAACGATTGACCCGTTAGGCAAGGCGGCAATGATGAAGCCGCTGATCGTGCTCAACGGCTCGCCCGACGGGCTGTTCGCGAACCATCGCCGCAATCTGGACGGCTATATCAGCGAAGCCCGCCAGAAGATGTATTCAATCCGCGAGGAACTGCAACAGTAAGTGTTTGTATGGTCACAGCTCTGATTGGCTGAAGAGCGACGCTGAAGGCCTCTCCGGCTTGGAGCGAGGCACCTGTTCATCCGCGGCTTTGCCCTGAACGGGAACGGTCACTCTGTCGCGGCGAGAGTTGCGGCCGTGCGAAGCGGGGAAAGGCGCGGAATCAGCGCCATCGCGGCCGCGCAGATCACTACGGAAAGCGCAAACGCGATAGCGATACCGGCAGAAGTGCTCCACGCCGCCCACGTTGCCAACGTCATCGCTGCACCGCCGAAGCCGGTGCCGAGCGCTTGGCCAAGCGAATCAGTCAATTGCATCGATGAGGATACCGCACCGGCGGAATGTTCGGTTTCGGCCTGAATCGTGAGCACAGTGTTGGTGTTGTAGGAGATTCCCATCCCGAGACCAGCGAGGCCCCATGAGGCGATGGCGATACCGACCGGGTAGCGTCCCGCGATCGCGCTGGCTGCGCCGGCGATCCCGAACGCGAGCAACGTGAGTCCGCAGAGCAGAATTCGCGGCCGCGCCTGAGGACCGAAGCGATAGTCGCATCCGGCCTGCAGCCACGAGCCCGAGGTCCATCCAACCGAGCCGACGGACAAAGCGACGCCAGCGAGCGTCGCCGACAGCCCACGCACGAGTTCAAGCGCCAACGGAAAGAAGGCGAGCGCCTCGAAGAACGAAAAGGTCAGCAGACCGCGCAGGCCAAGGATTGCGGGCAATCCGTTGCGGAACTTGAGTGTCCCCGCTGGAAGTATCGCGCGCAGCCCGGGCCAAGCGAGTGCCGCGCCGATAACTAGAAGCGCGAGAATCATTGGTAACGAAGTTTCCTGAAGCCCCGAGATAAAGAGCGCAACTCCGATCGCCAGCAGCACGGTCGCGCCGAACTTGGAAGACACCGCCGCCGGAAGCGCCTCGCTATCGATAAGCGCGAGCGGCCGCAGAATCATCGCCAACGCCAGCGGCACCAACGGCAGGAGCGACAGGAATACAACTCGCCATCCCCACATTCGTGCGATCAGGCCCGCCATGGTGGGACCGAGAAGCGAGGGCAGGATCCAGGCGCTCGAAAGCACCGCTCCCATCCGCGCCTGCGTTCTGGCGGGATACGCGCGATTGAGGCTGAGCCAGACTAGCGACCGCACGGCGCCGGTGCCGAGTCCCTCGATAATCCGGCCCGCAATGAACCACAGCATGGTAGTGGCGGTGCCGCAGGCCAGCAGCCCGCAACTGAAAACGATGAGCGCACCGATGAACGGATACGCCGGCCCTCGCCGGTCGGCATAGTCGCCCGCCGCGACCGTGCCGACGAGGCTGCCGAGCATAAAGCCGCTAAAGGGCCAAGCGTAGAGCGAAAGGCCGCGGAGTTCCAGCACGGCCACCGGCATGATGGTGGAGACGGCGAGCCCCTCGAACGCGACTATGACGATGGTCAGGACGAGGCCGGTACTCAGACGGCGCCGTACGCCGGTGAATATCCCTGAATCGTCGGGCTGCTCCGCAGTTTCACGGCGTAGGGCGTCGATGTTCTCCATGTGGCACTAAGACAGAATTTCCGTTTTGGAAACGCAAACTTAATTGCAATATCGCAAGCAATACAAGATGAGACCGAGGGCATTCCGATTAGGAATTCCGATGCAGTCGGGAACAAGTTGCCCGTGCTTGCAATTCCCCTCTGGGTATCGCGCGGTCAATCACCACTGAAATCGTAGTCACAGCAGCACATGACCCGCATGACAACCACATTTTTCGAATGTGCTCTTGAGGCGCGGGTAATCGCAATCGTAACAGGCGACCCGAGACCTATTGTGTTTTAGATCTCTGCCAAGGCGTCAGCATAATTCGACCGGCCGAGTTTCTTCGAATGCGACTCTGGAATCAACGCAGAAAACTAATTGAACTATGCCTCAGAAGCCATTTCCGGAATGGAAATAGAGAGCCTAGACGCAACCTTCTCTCGCGTCCCGCTACAGCCACGGACAGAGCAACAGCGCGCCGGTGCGGCTTAGTAGACTCAACAACGCTGGTGTCCAGCGCTCGGGCAGTTCTAACGTGCGCGCGGCGAGTGACAACCCCCATGGGATCTCTGAATAAGCCGCCGACAGATGCAACGACGACAGCAGTGTGGGGGGTGGATAAAGGACTAAATCGTGTTCCTCGCCCTGCTTAAGCCCTGCCTTCTCGCGCGCCAGCGCTACCGCGCGGCCCAAACCGCCGAGTTCATCGACCAGGCCGCGAGCCTTCGCTGCGACTCCGCTCCAGATGCGCCCGCGGGCAACCTCCTCGGTTGCCTCAGGATCAAGCTTGCGTCCTTCGGCGACTTTGGTAGTGAAGGTTGAGTACAGTTCACCGACCACTTCGTTAAGTTGCGCGAGTTCCGCGGTGGTCATCGGGCGAGCGGGGGAAAGTGCGTCGCTTACAGGGTCGGATTTAACCACGTCGAGCCCAACACCGACCCGCTGCATTAACTCGAGTACGCTAAACTTGGCGTAAACGACCCCGATTGAACCGGTAACGGTTGCCGGACCGGCGACGATGGCGTCGGCGCCCATGGCCACGTAATAGCCGCCTGAACCGGCGACGTCGCCCATCGAGACGACTACCGGCTTACCGCGCCGCTGAGCTTCGCGCACGGCTCGCCACACGAGGTCCGAGCCGGCCGCCGAGCCGCCAGGGGAATTCACGCGAAAGACGATAGCCTTGATTTTGTCATCGTGGGCGGCGCGGCGGATTTCCTCCGAGATGCGCTCCCCGCTAAAAAATTCACCCGCCAGCGGACCCTCGCCCACGACCACCGGGCCGAGTCCGTGAATCAGCGCCAGGCGCGGCCGCCCTCGTCCATCGCGCGTATACGAAAGGTGCCGCAAATAGCGTCCCAAGCCGACGAAACGGCTTTTTGGTTTGTCCTCCGGCTCCAGCTCGGCACGGACATCCTCGATATAACCTGCACGATCGATTAACCCGTTGGTGCAGGCCGTGCGCACGCTCATGAAGCCACCACCCAGCAGTTCGCGCGCGCGTGCGGGAGGCATTCGCCGCGCGCTGGCAACGCTTTCAGTCATCAATGACTGACAGTCACCGATCACTGCTTCGAGGCTTTCGCGCAATTGCGGTGACATGCTCTCGCGCGTGAACATTTCGGCAGCGCCCTTGTATTCCTTCCATTGCAGTGTTTGCGCCTGAATCCCGAGCTTGTTCAGCGCGTTGGTCAGGAAAAGACCACCGGCCGAGAGACCCAGCATCATCAGGGCGCTGTCAGGATTAGCCACGATTTCGCCCGCGCCGCATGCGATCAGATAATCGCGCGGCGTTATCTGATCGCCGCCGAGCACGGCGACCACCCGTCTGCCCGTCGACACCAGCGCTCGCAGCAGCTCATGAAGCTCATGGGCAGTGGCGAGCCCGAATCCGCAAGTGCTGATTTCTATCAGCACCGCCTTGAGCCGGCTATCAGTCGCCGCCGCTTCGAGTGCATTGCGAATGTCAAACAGGGTCGCAGCACCGTGGCTGCGCAATTGTTCAAGCGGCGAGCGGGGTGCATCTTCGCGAATCCCACCGGTCAGCCGGAGAACCAGGACGGCATCGTGCGGGATACGCGAGGGCCGGATGACGAGCAAATAAAACGCCGCGGCAATCGCGGTGGCTGCGATGATTGACGTGAGACCGGCTGCTCGCCAACCCTCGTTGAGGCAAATAGTGCCGACCGCGATCAAAAAAGCGATCAGGATAGCGACACGCGTTTCACGCGTGAGCTTCGAGATTGTGAAACCGGAGAGCTTCATCGAGTGCTCCAATCAGCCTATGATTCTATATCACCGGGCTCGCTTATGCGCGGCACCTGTAGTGCGGCGGTGAGAGTTTTCAGTTCGCCCGTTTTAGGAATGAGCGGCTTCTCAAGCGGCATCGCACAAACGGTCAGCGCCGCCGGTAGCTGGCAGTGCGAACCCAGCGTTTTTCGATGCGTGCATCTCTGCACCTGCTACCGCTGCTTGCCGTAACTGCCGGGTTGAGTGCTTGTACGCACGCGGCGCGGGTTGGCACTTCCATTCACAAGTCGTGGACGGCAGCGTGGAGCGCAGTATGGCCGTCATCCAAGCGCCGGAGCAATTCGGCGGTATACCAGCTGCGCTATGCCGCTCATACCGCTACCCTCGACGTAACGTTTGGACTGCAAGTCGCTGGGGTCGCACCGCTGCCTGGAGATTTCGTCCCCGATTTGAGCCGCGCCCCTCTATGGCTGCGCGGCGGGCGGGAAGTTGGTCTAATCGGCACTCGTGCCGGCAAGGGTGTGATGCTCGGTTTCAGCGGCGTTAAGCTAGCCACGCAGCGGGTCGTGATCGAAGACTACGGGGCGGGTGCGCCCGAAGGGCGGTTGCTCGATGTCGCGACCAGGCGCGACGGCCATACGCTCGCAACTGCGGTCGCGGCGGCTTCGGGAAATCGCCTCGATGTGAATTTGGTTGACGCGTCCAGTCCTGGCGACACACTCCGGATTGCGAGCCTCGGAGGTGAATTCGACTCCGCCCAATTAACCGGGTTGAGTAGCGGGAATATCGCGCTGACGGCGCAAGCGGCCAGTCCGGCAGCCGACGAGTTAACCACCGAAACGGCCGCGGTCCCGATTAGCGGGCTGTACCTGATTACGGCTGGACCACCCCCGTCAATGCGGCGTCTCGACGGGATCAAGTGCCCACTCTCGCGCTTGTCCTTCAGTCCCAATGATGCTGTTGCCGTTGCAGAGGGTACAGGCAGCACTCCGCCGGCAATTGTCGGTATTCACGGCGAGACATGCATCGGATCCTTTTCTGCCGGTCCGCTTCAAGTGCTTGGCTGGGCACCGAATTCAGCGGCATTTCTTTACCGGGGAGCGGATCAAGGCAGTATTTTTAGCTACGATCTGCTGAACGGGCGCCGCGCGACCATTGCGATCTCATCGGGCGCTGCCGCCTACGCCACTGACGGCACGATTATCGCTCTCGGATCCCAGGACCTGTCATGGCGGCGCGCCGCGGCGGAGCCGATGTCTCAAGTAAAAGCTCAAATCGCCCTGTTTGATCCGCATCAAAGTTTGAAAACGATCAATTCGCTTGGCCTTGTCACGCAACCTGCCCTGTTGGCGCAAAGCACGATGGTCTTCTCGCAGATTTCCAACGATGCAATCATCGACACAGCAATACCTGGCACAACGGGGCCGGTACGCGAGATTATCGAGTATTCATACCCGGCACGTGCGGCCTTTGTCCTCGCGCACGGAGCGGTGCAGGGTCCAATCGCGATTAGTTGGTCGCCCGATGGCAAGCAGATCGCGATCGTTGATGGGGATGCGACTCGCGGCACCCTCGCAGTGATCGCGCCACCGAAGTAACGAGCTGTTTCGACGATTGCTCCTTCACTGGAGACGCGCCGCCGCGAGATTCCAATACATAGGTCCTCGAAAACCGATCCTCGGCAACTGGCTCTGGGAAGCACCACCACCTCTCCGGGCGGTTTACACGGACGCGGCAGACCAAATTGCCGTACAGGCGTCCCGCACGCACCTCGTCTTGACCTGTTCTGTCGTACAGTGGCATGAGCGGGGAGCCCGTCCAATCGGGTGCGTTCGGTATGAAACGCCTAACGGCCTCGGTCACGTTCATTCGATCGGTGGGCTCGGCCAGGGCGGCATCAAAGATATGCGTATTGATCCACGCAATCTCGTTCTGGACTTCCTGAGACGTCAGCTGCCTCAAGGCGAGATCGAGTACCCCAGGAAACCAGCAATCCCTCAATTGATTGAAGTCGCCTGCGGCATCAATGACTGCCATTGGTACCTCCTAATTGCTTATACCTTTGCGAAGGGAGGCACGGCGGGGCTTGCATTGTCTGCTCCGAACATTAGTGGGACAGGCGTCCCTGCCTGTCGTTGATGCGCGAGCTCCCTTGCTCGCGCCACCTTTGGAAGAAGAAGTTGGTCACAGATCCAAGGGCCCCACCCAAGGGTACTCCTCGTTGTCCGGCCACCGTCTCCAAGGGTTTCTGACTACGTAATCGAGCTTCTGGTGGAACTCCGCAGCGTCACGCACAATCCGCTCGAAGTACTCGTCCTGCCAAACTCTCCCCAACCTTTTTCGTTGGTGTTGCATCTGTCGCGCAGTAAACGATTTCCAAGGAGTGTACGATCCTCTGTAGCTCATACGTTGCAAATGGCGTCAGCAATGCGTGAACCTGATCGTCCATTACGACGTAGGCAGCCAACTCGTAGCGCTTACCTTCAAACTTCTTTATGGCCGCCAATAGCAAGTCGCGCTTCATTGCATCGAGTTCCTGCTGTCCTCGAGCGAGTCGCCACGTAACGAAGTACGTAACTTGGTCCTGCCTCCAGTGAGGAAGTTTCCTCCGATAACAGAATTCTGCCATCAGATTAAAGGTAGCGCGGGGTCGGACGCCCGCTCATCGGCGACAGGCAGAGACGCCTGTCCCACTGATTTTTACGGACCCAAAAACCTCGCCACCATTCAGTCAGACCGACTGTCAAGCCCATCCGCAGTGTATCGACGCAAGCTAAAAGGCGCTAGAGTTCGAACTCTGCCTCTTCCAGGACTCGCGCGGTGCGATAGAGGAAGCGATTACCGAGCACCCCGTCGATCACGCGATGATCGTAAGACAGCGCCAGATACATCATCGAGCGCACCGCGAGGGCTTCAGTGCCGTCGACCTCAACTATGACCGGCCGCTTTTTCACCTCTCCCATTCGCAGGATTCCCACCTGTGGCTGATTAATAATGGCGAAGCCGTAGAGATTTCCTTCGCGGCCCGGATTGGATAGCGTAAAACTGCCACCGGCGAGATCGTCGGCAGTGAGCGAGCGATTCTGAAGTTTCGTATGAAGCCGATCGATCTCGCGGGCGAGACCTACTACGGTAAAAGTGTCGGCACCCTTGATCACCGGCACCATCAGCCCCTCCTCTGCATCCATCGCGATCCCAAGGTTGATCTCGCGCCGGATAACCAGTGAGTCGCCGGCGACTGACGCGTTCATCCGCGGAAATTCCTTGAGCGCGCGCATCGCCGCCGTCGCGGCGAAAGGAAGCAAAGTAAGTGCAAAGCCTTCGCGCTTGCGGAAAGCTTCCTTATGCGTCTCCCGCAGCGCAACCAACTTCGTCAGGTCGACCTCCGCCACCGTGCCGACGTGCGGCGAATGAGTCTTGGAATAGACCATGTGCTCGGCGATAAGCTTGCGGCGGCGCGAGAACGGTTCAACCGTATCGCCGGCGCGCGGCTGGTAAACCGGCGGCCGAAAGACTGATGGAGTGGCCGATGGCGCCGGCGAGGTCATGTTAGCGGGTGCGGCGGGCGGCGGCTGACTTCCATCAGTTTGCGTTACCCGCGCCTGGCCGCTGCGCAGACCTTCGAGATAACGCTCGACATCCCGCTTGCTGACGCGGCCGCCAAAACCGGTGCCGGGGACAAGGCTGAGATCGATGCCGTGCTCCTCGGCCATCCGCATAACGACTGGGGAATAGCGCCGAGGCGGCGACGGGGCCGCCGCACCAACATCCGGCGCCTGCGGCCGAGGTCGAGCGGCCACGCTAACAGATTCCGCCGGTGGTTGGCGCGCATGAGCAGGCGATCGCATTGCAACGGCTGCTGTCTGCGGTGCTGGCTCAGCCGGAGCAGGTGCTCCCGCAGCTGGCGCTGAAGGGCGCGCCGGCGTTTGTGCGGTTGCGCCTCCGCTCTCAATAACTGCCAGCGCCGCTCCGACTGGCAATGTCTGTCCCTCGGAAGCCAGCAGCCGGGCGATGATGCCCGGACCGGGCGAAGGAATTTCGGTGTCGACCTTATCGGTCGAGATTTCGCACAGAGGCTGATCTTCGCTGACTCGGTCGCCTTCCTTAACCAGCCACTTGGTGACGGTTCCTTCGACGACGCTCTCGCCCATCTGGGGCATTGTGACTTCGAGGCTCATGGACGGGCTCAATAGGAGGCCAGGCTTCGGATTGCTTCGACGATCTTGTTGGTGTTGGGCAGGATGAATTCCTCCATCGGCGGACTGAAGGCGAGATGTGTATCGGCTGCCCCAAGCCGGCGAATCGGTCCATCGAGCACGTCAAAGGCGTTCTCGGCGATGATCGCCGCGACCTCGCCGCCGAAGCCGCCAGTAAGGCGGTCCTCGTGTACGATCAGCACCTTGCCGGTCTTGCGCGCGGTGGCGAGAATCGCATCTCGATCAAGCGGGAGCAGCGTACGCAAGTCGAGCACCTCGACCGAAAGGCCATCCTCCTTGTCGACAATTCGGACTGCATCAAGGCACTGATTAAGCGTACCCCCATAGGTGATGATCGAAAGATCAGTGCCCGACTCGCGTACCTCCGCCACCCCGATCGGCACCGTGAAATCACCTTCCGGCAGATTTTCCTTAATGCTGCGGTAGAGCCGCTTGTGTTCGAAATAGAGCACCGGATTGCCGTCGCGGATGGCTGATTTAAGCAGCCCCTTGGCATCATACGCGGTGGCCGGTGTGACCACCTTGAGGCCGGGAACGCGGGTGAACCAGGCTTCCGGATTCTGTGAATGGAACAGCGCGCCATGAACGCCGGCGCCCGACGGCGAACGAATCACCAGCGGGCAGGCGGCCTGTCCCCCATGGCGATAACGCAGAGTCGCGGCGGTGTTGACAATTTGGTCGAAAGCGCAAGCGATAAAATCGCCGAACTGCATTTCGACCACCGGGCGCATGCCGAGAATCGCCGCGCCAATTCCAGCCCCAACGATCAGCGCCTCCGAGATTGGCGTATCGATCACGCGGTCTTCACCGAACGCGTCGAGCAAGCCGTCGGTGGCCTTGAAGGCGCCGCCGAGTTCGCCAACGTCCTCGCCCATGACGAACACGTTTTCGTCGCGCCGCATTTCCTCGTGCAGCGCCTGGTTGATGGCGGTTAGATAGGTGACTTCCATTTAGTTGGTGCGCAGTTCCCGGGGTTTCACCCTAATGCTTTGCCATTGGAGCTGCTGGGTGGCGATGGCGGCGCGTAAAGATCCTCGAGAGCCTCCTGAGGTGCAGGCCAGGGACTCGCTTCCGCGAAATCGACTGCCTGTTGAACGATCCGCCGGGTGCGTTCGTCGATCTGCTCACGGATCGCGCGGATGTCATGGCCTCTCTTCTCGAGATAGAACTCATAGCGCGGAATGGGGTCGCGGCTTTCCCATTCCACCAGTTCGTCCTTATCCCGATAAAGCGCGGGGTCGTGCTCGCTGTGGCCGCGATAGCGATAAGTCTTGCACTCGATCAGCTCCGGGCCGCCGCCCTCGCGTACACGGTCAATAACCCGCTCGCTGAGCTGGACCACCGCCAGCAAATCGTTACCCGACACCACCTGTCCTCTGAAGCCATAAGCTTCTGCGCGGTCGGCGACATTTTCGATCGCCATCTGCTTCTCGAGTGGAGTTGAATAGGCATAGCGATTGTTTTCGCAAACGAAGATGACCGCTAACTTGCGCACGCCAGCGAAGTTCATCGCTTCATGAACATCGCCCCGTGACGATGCTCCCTCGCCGAAGAAAGCAACTGCGACGTGTTTCTCACGTTTAATTTGGAACTTCAAGGCCGCGCCGACGGCCACCGGCAGGGACGAGCCAAGCATCGAAGTCGAACCGAAAATTCCATGTTCGAGGTCACCACCGTGCAGGAAGGAATCCTTGCCGCGCGACAGCCCCGTTTCCTTTCCCATCAATTGCGCCATCAAGCGCCCTGGCTCGACGCCACGCATCAGGAAGACGCCGAGATCCCGATGGAGAGGCGCGACGAAGTCCCCTTCCTGCAACGGTGCGCAGGTACCAGTGACGATTGCCTCCTGGCCGGCGCCGGAATAAACCCCGCCCAGGATTTTGTTCTGGCGATGAAGCCGAGAGACACGCTCTTCGAATGCGCGAATCAGCTTCATCTGAAAATATAGATTCAGCTCGTACTCAATTCGGGCGCTGGCGTCGGGTGTGGGTTCCGCTGCGGCGCCGTCGGACTCAGCCATCGCGATCTCCTCCTCTTTGCCCCTCGCCCCTCCTGCCTGTTGTTGCTCCGCGCTGTTGCGGAGGTGGTTAGGTGTTGGTTACTGATCGGAGAGGGTGGGGTGAGGCTTACATTCGGCTCGATCTTAACATGCTTGCCGACAGCATAGCCAAGTGCTCAAAACGGCTGTCAAGCGCAGTCGGAGCTGGAAAATCGCTACCCAGGGTCTCAACTTGAAGCGCTTCGGTCGCTCCCCCGCATTGCGAACGGTATTATAGCGCCAGCTCTGATGATCCCACTGGGCGACAGCGAAGCGGCACGGCGGCTCTCGCCCGTCAATACCATCCTCATCGCTGCCAATTTCGCGATTTTCGCCCTGGAACTCTGGGACAGTAGTGTGCCGCTGCTCACGTGGTTTGCATTAGTGCCGGAGCGGGTCTCGCATCTTCAATGGACCCAGCCCCGCGCTGGTGCGGCGGCGCTGCTCACCCTGGTCAGTTCCCTCTTTCTTCACGCCGGGGTGCTTCACGTAGCCGGCAACATGCTGTATTTGTTCGTTTTCGGGCCGGCGGTTGAAGGACGGCTGGGCCACGCGCGTTTCATCGGTTTCTACCTCGCCGCCGGCATCATCGCCTGCCTCGCGATGGTGGCGATGGCGCCGCAGTCATCAGTCCCTGTAATCGGCGCTAGCGGCGCGATCGCCGGCGTGCTGGGCGGGTATTTTGTGCTTTATCCGAGCGGGCGCATAAGTACCGTTCGGCCTGCATCGTCTATGCTCAGGCGGGTCGAAATTCCGGCAATCCTCTACCTGCTGACTTGGTTCGCGATGCAGCTATACCTGGGCATCTCATCGGGGCCCAGCGCCCCTCTGCTGGGCGGGGTAGCCTGGTGGGCACATGTCGGAGGCTTTCTGTTCGGTGTCGCCGCAGCGCCCTTGATGGCAGGCAAGCCCGTCAAACGGCGCCGAGCCCCGGCGAAACCGAGATCAAATAGAAAACCGTAATGAGCGACACCCCGATCAGGTTCTGTTTAACACGTTCGCGTCTATAGTCCGCTGGTTTCGCCTGGAATAGGCAAACTTAATCCACAGGTTGTTGATATCCTTGTGGACAGATTGTGAGGCTGTGGTGCACGTCTGGTTAACTGCGGCCGGATTGTCTGGTTGCCATCTTCGGCAGCTATTGTAGTGGGCCAGTTTGTATAAGAGTCTTGAGCAGTGAATGCTGGGCCGATGAAGAGAGGTGGCGAATGGCGGCGGGGGCGGCGAACGACATTCTCAAACGGGTACCTCCACAAAATGTCGAAGCTGAGCAGTCGGTGTTGGGTGCGATCCTGCTCGATAACGAGGCGATCAATCAGGCGATAGAAATCCTGAACACAGAGGATTTCTATCGCGAGTCCCATCGTGAGATCTTTCGCGCGATGGTCGCGCTCAGTGAGCGCAACCAACCGGTCGATGCGATCACGCTCACTGACGCGTTGCGCACTGGCGGCGTGCTCGAAGCGGTGGGCGGCGTCGGTTATATCGCGGAACTCGCCGCTTGTGTGCCGACTGCCGCCAATGCCGGCCATTATGCTCGGATTGTACGCGAAAAGGCTCTGCTGCGGAGCCTCGCTTCGATTTCCACCGAAATTGCCTCAGGCGCCTACGATTCGCCGCCCAACGTCGACGAGTATCTCGACGACTCGGAGCATAAGATCTTCGAGATCTCGGAGCGCCGCATCCGGCAGTCGTTCCACTCAATGCCGGAGTTGACGCGTGAATCAATCAGGCTGCTTGAGCGGCTGTACGAGAGAAAAGAGCTGGTCACGGGTGTGCCGACCGGGTTTCTCGATCTCGATCGACTCACGGCCGGACTGCAGCCGGCGGACTTGATCGTCATCGCCGCACGCCCCAGTATGGGCAAAACCGCGCTTGCGTTGAACGTCGCTGCCCATGCGGCCACCGAATGTGAACCGCGCGTGGGCGTTGCGCTCTTTTCGCTCGAAATGTCAAAGGAACAACTTGTCCTACGCATGCTGTGCGCCGAAGGCCGGGTCGACAGCTCCAGGGCGCGCGCGGGTTACCTCGGCGAGCGCGACTTTCCGAAGCTGGCGCAGGCCGCGGCGCGTCTGTCCGAGGCCCCCATCTTCATCGACGATAGCTCCGACACGACGCCCATCGTGCTGAAGGCCAAATGCCGGCGGCTGATGCGCGAGCGCACCGCCAATCTTGGCCTGATCATCATTGACTATCTTCAGTTGATGCGCTCGGCGCGGCCCGGCGAATCGCGCGAGAAGGAGATTGCTGAAATCTCCCGCTCGCTGAAGGCGTTGGCGAAGGAACTGAAGGTGCCGGTCCTGGCCCTGTCGCAATTGAATCGGCAGGTTGAAACCCGGCCGGATCGCCGCCCGTTGCTTGCTGACTTGCGCGAATCCGGGGCGATCGAGCAGGACGCCGATGTGATTGCATTCATCTATCGTGACGAGATGTACCATCGCGATAGCAAGGAACCGGGGGTCGCCGAAGTGATCATCGCCAAGCAGCGCAACGGCCCCACAGGCACGGCCAAACTTACTTACCTCACCCAGTTCACGAGATTCGAGAACTATGCTCCTGAAGAAGATGCCTTCGGCGATGCCGAGGACTGAGATTGGCGGAGCCGGAGTCCCTCTGCGTTTTTGAAATCCATTCCGAGCGTTTGGAACAGAGTCATTTGCATATCTCCGAAGTCTCAGGCTAGTTTGCTTCGGATATTTGAATCGACTTCGGAGCAGGCATGAACCGCTGGCAAATTGGCGATGTCAGAATTACGCGCTTCGTCGAAATGGAAACGCTGTCGAAGGGCACCTTCGTCTTGCCCGATGCGACGTTGGAAAATATTCAACGCGCGGGAGAATGGTTGCGGCCACATTTCGCCGACCAGAACGGCCGCGTCCGCATGAGTATTCATGCCTATCTGGTCGAATCGGCCGGCAAGCGCATTATCGTCGATACCTGCATTGGCAACGACAAGCAGCGCAGCTTCCCCGGTTGGAACATGCTGCAAACCTCTTTTCTCGCCGACCTGGAAAAGGGAGGGTTTCCGCGCGATTCGATTGACCTTGTGTTGTGTACCCATTTGCACGTCGATCATGTTGGCTGGAACACAATGCTGGTCGATGGCCATTGGGCGCCAACGTTCACCAGCGCCCGCTATCTTATCGGGCGCAAGGAATGGGCGCACTGGTCGGTCCAGGAAGATAAGTTCGTACGCGACCCGATCGAGGACTCAGTGCGGCCGATCGTCGACGCGGGACTCGCCGACCTGATCGAAGACACGCACCAGATCACTAATGAAATCTGGCTCGAACCAACTCCGGGACATACACCCGGACATTTTAGTGTCCGGATTTCCTCTCGCGATGAACAGGCGGTGATCACGGGCGACCTGATGCATCATCCCGTACAATGCGAGCATCCGGAATGGAACTGTGGATTCGATGCGGATCACGAACTGGCGCGCAAAACGCGCCGTGAGTTTCTGCAGCGGTACGCCGATCAGCCCATACTGGTTTTCGGGACCCATTTCGCCACGCCCAGCGCCGGCCATATCATAAAGCACGGCGCCAGTTGGCGCTTCAGGGTCTAAATCGCGCGCACGAGATGGAAAGGGGGGAATGTATGAGGTTTACCCACCGGGCTGCGCTTGCGCTATTTGGGTGGTATCTGATGATGCCGCCGACTGGAATGAACGGCTTGCCGACGGCAAACGCACCGATTTCAAACTGGGCCGTAGTTGATGCTTTTGACACCGCTGCGGCTTGCACCATTGCTCAACGGCACTTGGCTTCTGGCGGAAGAGGAACTCAAAGGCTGACGAGGTTTCGGCCGCAGAGTGCCTGCGTGGCAACCGAGGATCGCAGGCTCATACCCGTCTGGGGGCCGAACCTATTATACCGGCTGCCCTTACACTGACATTGAATTCCAGCGTTCGCCCTTTTCGTCGATTCCACTGAAAGTGACCTCTGCACCGCGCTTCACGAGAACAGTTAAACGAACTCGTGAAGCGCGATACTGGTCGTTCAGAGCCGAGGAGCGGCAAGCTCGGCGTGGTCGGTTTGTTTTCAGGACGATAGACGAGCAGCGGCGGCGGAGCCGCGCACGATTTTGCCTGGCAGGGCGCCGGTGGGCTCGCCCGCTTCATACGTGACTTCGCCACTAACGATCGTACAGTTATAACCGTCGACGCGCTGGACGAATCTGCGGCCCTCGGCCGGCAGATCGACGACCATCTCGGGCGGATGCAGGCGCAAATTGTCGAAATCGATCAAGTTGATGTCGGCCTTCATGCCAGCCGCGAGTACTCCTCGATCGCGCAATCCATAAAGCTCGGCCGTATCCTTTGTTTGCCGCTTCACGGCCAATTCGAGCGCGATACGGGGCCCGCGCCGGCGGTCGCGCACCCAATGGGTCAGCATGTACGTCGGCATCCCGGCATCACAAATGACGCCGCAATGTGCTCCGCCGTCGCTCAGCGATAGAACCGTTGCTTCATCGGTCAGCAACGGACGGAGGGCATCGAAAGAATAGTCCTTAAACGCCAGCGGCATGTAGATGATACCGCGCCCATCGCGCTCGAGCAGCGTATCGTAGGCCAGCTCCTGAGGCGTTCTGCCGGCACGCTTTGCACGCTCTAGGATGCTCATCTCCCGGGTTGGCTCGTAGTCAGGTGGATCGCCGAGCGGGAAATGATGCTCAAACTGGCTCACCATTGCGAGCGTCTGTTCCTCTCTCACCGCGGGCCGATCGTTCAGGATCTGTTCGCGCACACTCGGATCGCGCATCTTGGCCACGCGTTCGGGCAGACTTAAGCCGCTCATCAATTGACGATAGATGCGATGGGTGCTGAAAGGGTGCAGCGAACTCTGCAGGCTCATCAGCGATGCCGCTGGACGCGCCGCAACCTGCGCTACGATATGGCTGCCATTGGCATTATTGCGGCGGATGAATTCGAAAATCTCGCGCATCCTCATGCCGGAGCGGCGGTTGATTACTGCCGCCAGTGAAATCGGCCGTCCGGTCTCAGCCGACAACCGCGCAACCCAGCCGAGGTCCGCGTCGTCACCAGTGACATCGGTAACCATCTCGAACACGCCACTACCCGCTTCGCCGAGCGCGCGCCCGATACCCAGCATCTCATCGGCCGCGGCGAACGTGCCGGGCACGTAGGCCTTGTCGCGAGTGCGATGCAACAGCGTGCGAGAAGTGCTGACGCCGAGGGCTCCAGCGCTGACGCCGTCACGCACAATTGCTGCCATCTGCGCGATATCGTCGGACGTCGCCAGTTCGTTCGCGGCGCCGCGCTCGCCCATCACGTAGGCACGGACTGCGCAATGCGGCACATGGGTGCCGACGTCGAGCACCCGCTTCATCCGCGAGAGTGCATCGAGATATTCAGGGAAGGATTCCCATTCGAAGTTGATTCCTGCCTTGAGCGTCTCGGTCGGGATATCCTCGACACCGTCCATCATGCTGATCAGAAAATCTTCTTTGCCGCGTCTCACCGGCGCAAAACCGACACCGCAATTTCCCATCACCAGCGTCGTCACGCCATGCCAGCTAGAAGGGGAGAGATAAGGATCCCACGCTACCTGGCCGTCGTAATGCGTATGGATGTCGACCCATCCGGGCGTTACCAGCAGACCGCTGGCATCGATTTCACGGCGTCCCGCGCTTGCTTTGCCGCCCACACTGACGATTTTGTCGCCATTGATAGAAATATCGCCCGCAAAGGCCGGCGCGCCTGTCCCGTCGGCGATCTTTCCGTTGCGGATTACAAGGTCATGCATTCACCGCCTCCATTTTCTAACCATCCTTGACTATATGAGGCCGCGTCCCCTGGATACTAAAAGCCTACTCTTTCGTGAAGGTGAAATGGTCTTCCATGTTCGCCCTCACTTCTTCCATATGAGTACAGTAGCGATTGAAGCCGCCATTGTAGTTGCCGTCCTGGCGGCGCTGGAACTCGCCCTCGAAATTATAGTAACCAGGTGTGCAATCCTGGTTGCGGGTGGTCTTGCCGCGATGGTTGATGACTTCCTGCACCCACCACTCCTCCGCCTCCGGCGCTGCGTCTATCGTTTGATAGCCGTGGCGGCGCGTGTAGTCGATGCATGCCGCGATATGGTCGCCCTGCGATTGCAGCATGTCCGTCAAGTTGAACTGGAATGACGCCTGATAGCCGCCCATGATGAACATATTGGGATAGCCGTGCGAATGGATTCCGACCAGCGTCCGGATGCCATCGTGGTATTTATCGTTCAGGTCAAGGCCACCTTGCCCCCGGATCTGGTTGTAAATGCCGGTTTTCTGCACCTCGAAGCCGGTGGCATAAATAAGCAGGTCGAGCTCGTACTGTTTGCCCTCAAACACCGGCCCTTTTTCGGTGATCTCGCTGATGCCCTTGCCCCTGGTGTCGATCAGGTAGACGCTGGGGCGGTTGAAGGTCGGCAGATAATCGTTATCAAAGCACGGGCGCTTGCACATGAACATGTACCATGGCTTCAGTGCCTCCGCGGTTGCCTTATCCTTGACGATCTCCTCGATACGCTTATGGATGCGCATCATGTAATCGATATTGGCGTTCTCCTGGCGGCGGATCTTCTCCTCGCGCGAAACGCCGGCCAACTCGCTTCCTTCCTCCATCCGCCGCGCATCCATCCGCGCGTGCTCCCGCCGCTTGGCTTGCCATCCAGGTCGAAGTTTCTTTGCCCATACCTGATCAGTCGGCCAATCGTCCTTGAGGTCAATTGAGGACGGCGTGCGCTGGAATACGTACAGCTCCTTGGCCGCGGCGCCCAGACGCGGGATTGCCTGGACCGCCGTCGCTCCGGTGCCAATGATCCCCACCACCTTATCGGACAATCGGGACAGGTCTGGTCCGCAATACTCGTAATCCCATCGCGAGGTGTGGAAGGAATGGCCCTTGAAGGTTTCCATCCTCTTTATTTTGGACAGCTTGGGCTTGGCCAGCGTGCCGTTTGCGCAGATGACAAACCTCGCCTTCAGATGGTCGCCACGATCGGTGCTGATGTGCCACATTTTTTCGGCATCGTCCCATACGGTCGCGGTGACGGTGGTCTGGAAAATTGCGAGTTCATAGAGATTGTACCGTTTGGCGATTGACTGACAGTAAGCAAAAATCTCCGGGGCTTTGGCGTAGTGGCGCGAGGGCACGTAGCCGGTCTCGTCAAGGAGTGGCAGGTAATCGTAGGCCACAACGTCGCAGGCAGCTCCTGGATACCGGTTCCAGTACCACGTGCCGCCGACATCGCCGCCCCGCTCCACAATACGGATGCTCTCGACGCCATATTCGCGCAGGCGCGCCGAGGTCAGCAGGGCGGAAAAGCCGCCGCCAACAAAAAGGCATTCGACCGTATCGCTTATCGGGTCACGGGGCTTGACTTCGCCGCCGTAAGGGTCGATTTCGTACCTCGCCATCCATCCGTTAAGGTCGGAGGTGTACTGCTTCGTGCCCTCGGGCCGGTATCTCAGCCTCAGGTCCCGTTCTTCGGCGAACTTCTGCTTGATCGCTTCGTAGTACTCTTGCGGCTGCCGGGGTCGTGAACCTGCATTCATGCTTTGGATGAGAGGCTTGTCCTGCGAATTCTCCATATTAGACCTGCTTCATTTTCGGCTGTGGTTAAGTCCGAATTTCTAATTAAAAACGTGCTGTAAGAGTCGCATTCACGCACGCTATTTGCAAACGCGTTGCTCGGTGCTCACGCGCGCCGAACCAGATGTGCCTGGTTAGGGGGAGCGTCCTCATTGCTTGTATCTTCTCGACGTTCCTGATTCGAGTCCAAGACGTCGGAAGGAGTCGCCGGCACGCTTCGTTGAGGCAAAGTCCTCGAGCCAGAGATAGGCGCCCTCGGCCAGTGTTCGAGAGCTCGAACGGTATCCTGAGGCGCAGATGGCGTCCTCGCATGCACAAGCACGAGCGTCAACAACGGTCCAAGAAGAGGATGAGGTTTGTAGGGATCGACATCGGGTCCGAACGTCACATGGTCGCGACGGTCGACGAAACGGGTACCGTCATGCAGAAGCCGTTGTCCTTTGGAGAGGAAGCCGCCGGGTACCGGCGGCTTCGCGAGCGAGCTGCTCGGCGAGCCCGGGGACTGTTTGGTGGCTATGGAAGCGACCGGTCACTATTGGCGCAATCTATGCCAGATCCCCCGGCGCTAACCGACTAGAATCACCGGTTCGAGTCTGACCGGCGTCGATAGGGACGCGGACACGAGGCAGGCCTTTTCGCTCTTCTCGAGGATCCGAAGGGCCCGCTCTTGGTCCGTACCCTCGGGGACCCGCAGGCGCGGCCGAAGCACAATCTCAGTGAAGCGCGTCGCGCCCTCCTTGCGGTCGACTTTTCCTTCTCCTGACAATTCCAACGATACGAATTCGATCTTCGATGCCCGAGCCACCGAACGGAGCGTGAACAGAAAACAGGTTTCAACCGCGGCCAGAAGCAAATGTTCCGGACTCCACGCGTCTCCCGGCCCGTCAAAATCGACCGGCGGTGCGGATTGAAGCTCGGGTATTCCCGCAGTTGAGACTTTGGCGTAGCCGTCGGCGCCGCCGGCGAGTTTCACTTCATATAGGTGCGGCAATGGTTTCATAGCTGACTTCCCTTGCACGCAAGCGGCTGTTATCAGACGCGCCGCTCGGCGCGCTATCGTTTCGGCAACGCAGCGCCGCGCGTCGCCTTCGGACTCACCGTCAGCACCGGACACGATGCTTCTCGGACCACGTGTTCCGCCACGCTTCCCAGAACGAGATGCCGGAGTCCCTTGCGGCCGTGGGTCGCCAGTACGATCACGTCTGCGCCCCATCGTTTCGCGGCTAGCAGGACCTCGATACCCGGATCGCCCATCATGATGTCAACTTCGTAGCGGGCTTTGCCACCAATGCTCTGACGCGCCAGCCGCTCAAGCTTAGTTCGGGCCGTGGCCTCCATCCTGCCGAAGGGTAACGCTACCTCGGGTCCGGGCGGCATCGCGACTACGTGAACCAGACGGAGGGTTGCGTTGCGTTCCGCCAGCTCAGAAGCGAGTCGAAGCGCCACAAGCGAGTTCGCGTCGAAGTCCACCGGACAAAAAATTTTCTTGAATCCGAGCATCTGGTCTCTTTCGAACGGCTGATCGGACGCAGCTGCGCTTCAGACGAACCTCACGACGTGTACATTACGCGCAACAAAATTGGCACCTTCAGGAAGTCCAGCGCGATCAGGTACAGCGCACAGGCAAGCATCACCGATGCGATCACCGCGCCCGGCAGAGGCGCCATCAAAATGCCCCGCACCGACATCAGGCACACTACTCCCATGTCCACAATCGAGCTAAGAATCATCCAACCGGCTGGAGCAGACTTCCAGAAGTGGTGGCGCTCTCGCACCAGATAGACCATTCCCTGACCTGTGAACACGAGCGTTACGAAGACCAGCGTTTGCAGTTGAGGAAGCGGTAGATGAAGAAAATCCCGCCCAAAGAAAAACACGCCAAATGACAGAAGCAGGATCAGGCTGCCGAGACTCACTCCAGCCCGCATCAGACTGCGGATGTACCAGCGATCCGGCAGTGGTGACGGGGATACGTGATCGGTCGCAATCGACATGGTCACGAAGTCGTTGGTGAACAGCAGCATTACGATCAGCAGCGGCGTAATGATGAAGGTGCGCGTAAGAATCACACCGAGGCTGAGAAACAGCCCGATCTCGACGGTCTTGATGATCTTGTTGAGCGTGTAGGTAAGCATACGCTGATAGATGCGCCGGCTGGTTTCGACTGCGGCCAGGGTGTCGGTAAGACCAGGATTGGTGAGCACCAGGCTTGCCGAGGCCTTCGCCACGTCGGTTGCGGTGGCGACTGCGATCCCGACTTCAGCCTGCTTGAGCGCCGGAGCGTCGTTGACTCCGTCCCCCGTCATGCCGACCACGTGGCCGGCACGCTGCAGGGCGCGTACGAGTTGAAACTTGTCTTCCGGGAAAGACACTGGCGAAAACCGCGCAATCCAGCGACCTATCCATGTTCTCGCGCAAATCCCGCGACGAACAGGCACGGCCTGAGATCCCGACTTGCGCGGCGACCGCGCGGGCAGTCGCGAGCCCGTCTCCCGTTACCATCGCGACGCGAACACCCAACTTGTTCAGGCTTGCCACCAGAGATTTGGAATCCTCCCGCGGCGGATCCTGAAACGCCAAGAGCCCAATCAAGCGCAAGCTGCCGTCGGCGTCTCCCGCGACTGCGAGCACGCGGTAACCTCCCGCTGCAAGTCGCTCAACGTCGGTGTCGATATCGGTAGTTGCTCCGACCCTCGTGGCAACGGCTTGCGGTGCACCCTTAATAGCGTGCAATTCCTTTCCATCCTGAGCAACGATGGCTTCGGCAAGTTTGCTCGCTGGCTCAAACGGAATGAACTTGAGCTTGTGCGTCGAGGCCCAGAGTGCGCCTTCTGCCTTCGCGCGAGCGAGAACCGCGAGATCGATCGGGTCTCGGCTCGCCTCGTCGCTAGCATATGCCGCAAACCGCAACAGGTCCTGCTCGCTGAAGGGTACATAAGGGTGCAACGATACCAGCGAGAGCTGATTTTGCGTGATCGTTCCGGTCTTGTCGCTGCACAACATGTCCATCGCCGCCGCTTCTTCGACCGCCGACAGACGTGTCACCAGAACGCCTCTCTGGGCTAATTCCACCGCGCCCAGCGCAGTTGCCAAAGTGAAGGTGGCCGGCAGTGCGACCGGGACCGAAGCCACCAGCAGAATCAGTACGAATGGAAGCGTGTCGGCAAGCGGCATACCAACGAGCGCGGCGTATAGGAAGACCCCCACCGCCAGTCCGGTGTCCATTGCGACCAGGTACTTCACGATCGAAAAGATGATGCTTTGCAGGTGGCTGACCGTCTCGGCTGAGCGGACCAGTTCGGCGGTTCTTCCAAAAAGGGTTCGCCCTCCAGTCGCGATAACCTCGCCGCTCGCCTCGCCGCGCTCAACTAATGAACCCGCGTATGCTGACTTGCTCCGATCAGCCTCGACCGGTACCGACTCACCGGTAAGCGCCGATTGATCAATCAAGACCTCTCCCTCGCGGATGCCAATGTCGGCGGGAACGAGGCTGCCCATTTGCAGGTGAACGAAATCGCCCGGCACAAGCTGCTCAGCCGCAATCAGACGCCATTCGCCGTCACGCAGAACTCTCGCCTGGACGGCCAGCCGCTTCTGCAAGAGCGCCAATGCGCTGCGCGCGCGACTCTCTTGGAACAGGCTCAGTGAGGCATTGAAGACCAACAGCACCGCAATGACAGCCGCTTCAACAAACTTGCCAAGCGCGAGTTCGAGCACGATGGTGACTTCGAGCATCCAGGGTACCGGAGCCCAGAACTTGCCGATGAGCGCCACAATTAAATCTGGCTTTTTCTCGGTCACAGCGTTGGGGCCGCACTCCAGAAAACGCCGGCGAGCTTCCTCCTGCGTAAGCCCACGTGATGGCGTCCTTACCGCCGACTGGCTGAGGGATTCACCCATTCACGCATCTCGCACGGATCGAGCAGCCTCACTCTGCGCAAACGACCTCCGGTTCGAAATCAAACCGCTCACTCGCGACCAAGTTTGTTGGAACCGGAGCAATGCGACAAGGACCCAGCGCTTTCGATCGCTGCCAAGGAAAAAGACGGAGACGGGAACCCTTAAATGGCGATCATCGAGCATGATCGTCCCCCCGGCTCTTCTCCCTTCCGTCCGGACGGCCCAGTGGACATGAAAGACCTTGACCGATCAACCGCCATCTCCGCTATGAGCCGCCCCGCTAAACGCTCCGTAAACTCCGCGCGCGGCCCCTCCGGCTCTCCACGCACGCAACCTGCGGCTCCGCTGCGACAGCTCTAATCGGTGGCGCTCGCGCCGCTAGCACGCCGCGCCAGGTTCGCTGCGCCAACACGATACCGATCCTCTTGATCAGCAAGACGGTATCTCTGGCCTCTTCAGGAAGAACAACAACAATAGCGCCGCCAGGTTAAGCGCCGCGCTCAACTCGAATGCGGTCCCATAACTATGCGTGGCATTGAAGATATAGCCGCCGATCAGCGGACCGAATGCTGCCGGTGAGCCGGCTAGGGCAAAAATGAATCCTACAATCGCACCGACTTCGGCGCGGCCGAAAAAATCGCCGACCAAGGCCGGAAACAAGGCGGTCACTCCTCCGTAGGAAAATCCAAAAACGGCGGCAGTCAGATATAGCAGCACCAGGCCGGAGCTGATTGCGAAGGCGGCAAACGACAGCCCCTGAAGCAGCAAACACATTCCGAGCGTGGCGACACGGCCGAAACGATCGGAGACGGTCCCAACCGCCAGCCGCCCTGCGAATCCCGCAAACCCAATCACGCTGATCGTCATCGCAGCGCGGAATGGCGAAATACCCATGTCGACCGCGAAGGGCACGATGTGCACCATCGGCATGAAAACGACCACCCAGGTCAAACCGAAGATGACATTAAGCAGCCAGAAGGCCCCGGTGTGTCGTGCTTCCGCCAACGTGAAGCTCGCACTCTCGGCAATATCCATGGCCGCCCTTTCTGGCACCAGCAGTTCCCGAAGCTGCCCGTCCGGATGTAATCCCATTCTTTCCGGATCGCGCACAATGAAGCTCGCGCACCCGATTATGGCGCAAGCGGCCAGCGAACCCAGAATCAAGTACGCTCCGCGCCATCCATACATGGTTATCAGCGCGGTGGTCAGAGGCGGGAAGATAAACATGCCGAAGCTCGCGCCGCTCGACGTGATGCTGAGCGCCAGTCCCCGCTTGAGCGTGAACCATCGCACCACCGTGGCATTACAGGGCACGTAAGCCGCACTCATCCCCGACGCCGCGAGCAAGCCGAGTACGAGGTAGATGTGCCATAACATCCCGACGCGGCTCATCAGCATGATTCCGCTGCCCAGCAGACCCCCGCCAGCTGTAAGCACAACACGCGGTCCCCACCGATCAGTCAGATTCCCGCTGATTAAACCTAGCGCGCTATATACAAATACGTACACGGAATAGGGTAAAGAGAGGGCCCCGCGATCCCAGCCGGTATCGGCCGAAATGTAGGGCATGAAGACGCCGAACGTAAACTGAACCCCGTAGGCGACGCACAATATCGTGAACGCGCACCCAACGATCACCCAGCCGTAGAAAACTCCTCCCCCCTCCGGTTGAGCGTGGGCAGGGAGGCGGCCGCGGTGGATTTCCGCGGCTTCTTGCGGCGATACTATGCTGCTCAAATCGGCGTCAGGGGACGGCTTGCGGTGGTGGTTCGCGACCGATTTGTCGCCACTTCATGGACCGGGGCGTTCGGAGCACCGCCAGTCAACGCGTCATCGCGCCGATGATATCATCGGATTTTGCGACGGTCGTGAGCATCCCCAGCACTCCACGTAGTACCGCCTGATGAGCTTCCTCGGTGAAGGTCGCGCAGCAGTCATCGGGAATTGTCACGTAATATCCGCGATCGACCGCGTCGCGGGCGGTGCCCTCCACCACCCCGTCGGTGGCGATACCGGTAAGCACCAGGTGGGTGATACCCTGCGCGTTGAGAATTGCCTCGAGCGGGCTGGCGTAAAAGGCGCTCACGCGAGTTTTGGTGATCACGATATCGTTCGGATGGCGCTTTACATCCGGATGGATTTCGGCACCCCAGGTGCCGTCTTTGAGGATCTCGTTCTGCTTCATTCCCGCCAGGATTGGGGTGTTTTGGGGCGCGTCCGCGTAATCCGGACGATATGCATGGCGCACATGGATAATCGGCACTCTCGCCTGGCGCCCAGCCTCGGCCAGGCGCGCGATGGTGCCGAGAACGTTGTGCTGCTTAATCAGCTTGGCCATCGCGCCATTGTTCATCGCGGCCATTTTTCCCTTCTCGTCAACGATGTCGTTCTGGCAGTCCATAACGAGAATCGCGGTCTTACCCTTGGGAAATGTCAGTGTTGCCATCGTAGGCCCTCGGCTCCTTCAGCTAGTTGGCATTCGCCGAGCTTCCGTCAACATGTTCATTCCAGAGCGCCTGCCGCGGCCAGCTCGGTGATACGGGCCTGGTCATAACCCAGGATAGACTCCAGCACGTACTGGTTGTCGCGGCCGACGGTGGGTGCCGGCCGCGCGATACTAGCGGGCGTGCGCGACAATCGAAACCGTGGTCCTTCGACCACCGTTTTGCCATAAAGCGGGTGTACGATTTCGGTCAGGTATCCGCGCGCGGCCAGTTGCGGGTCACGACATACGTCATTGCTGTCCTGAACTGCAAAGGCTGGTATGCCCAACTCTTGAAGTTGTAGCTCAGCCGCATGCGCGGCTAAACCTCGTGTCCATTCACTAATGATTTGATCCAGTTGGTCGCGATTCTTGTACCGCGCGGCCAACGTCGCAAAGCTCTCATGGCTCGCGAGTTCGCGGCGGTTCATCGCGATGCACAGCGAGCGCCAGTGCTCGTCAGTGTTGCACGCAATCGCTATCCATCGATCGTTGCCCGACGCCGGATAAACGCCGTGCGGTGCGTAATTACGGTCTGCATTACCGGCACCTTGCTCGATCCGTCCGTTGGCGGCGCACTCAAGCAGCGCCGGCGTAAGGAAGTGCAAGGCCGACTCCGCCTGCGATTGATCAATATATTGGCCTTTGCCGGTGCGCCGGCGATAGTCGAGGGCCGCCAGTATCGAAATTGAGCCAAAACGCGGTGCGATGTAATCGGTGTATGCCCCGAACGGTCCAGAAGGCGGCCGATCAGGCCAACCACAAAGATGGTAAAAGCCTGCTACCGCTGCGGCCATGTTGCCAAAGCCAATAAAGCTTGACATCGGTCCGCTCTGCCCCATTAGGCAAGAGCTGAGCATTATCAAGTCCGGCTTTACCTCGCGCAGAGAATCATAGTCGAGTCGCCACGCTCGCATCGCCTTGGGCGAAAATGATTCACAAACGACGTCCGCCCATCGCACGAGGTCCAGCACTACCTCACGCGCCTGCGGTTTGTTCAAATCGAGGGCGAGTCCGAGCTTGCCAGCATTGTAGGTACCGAACAGGCCGGAGCCGTCGTGCGCAGATTTGTTGTCAAGAAAGGGACCGACGGTGCGGGCGCCATCGACTCGGTTCACTGACTCAATACGGACTACTGTCGCACCGTAATCTGCGAGCGTTCTGGTGGTGCCCGGGCCCGCCAGTGCCCACATGAAGTCGACTACCTTCACATCATCCAACGGCAGCATCAGATAATCCCTCTACATGCCAAATCTGCGAACTCATCCTCAGACAGTCCCAACTCCCCGACGTAGAGTGCGCGATTGTGTTCGCCTATGAGCGGCGGACGCCGCAGATAAACTAGCGGAGTTGCACTAAACCTGGCGAACGGCCCCGGGTAAGGAAAGGAGCGTCCGAGTTCCGGATGCTCAAGGACCTGCCAATACTGGCGCGACTGCAGTTGAGGGCTTTCGAGCACTTCATCCATCGTCGCAATCGGCGCGATCAACAATCCACGCTGGAGTGCGGCTTTGAGAAGTTCCGACTTGGTTCGGGTCGCGACAAATTCTGCGATCAATCCGACCACCCGCTCATACTCGGCCATAGGTTCTTTGCCGCTCACGAGCAATCCGCCGTAGGCAATCCAGTCCTTGTCACGGGTAGCCGTGTCACAGATTCCGAGTTCATGGAGGTAGTTCATGAGCCGTTGACTGAATACCCCGAGCTGACGGCCGAACAGGAAACCGAGCGTCACATAGCCGTCTTTCGCACACCACACCAGAGGCACGCGAAGCGAACCGAGCTTCACGCCGCCGGACATACGGCGCGCCTCATCGGCTCCAAGACGGTACGCAAGGTTATTAGCCTGGGTTGCGATTGTCACCGATTGCTGTGCTGATACGTCGACATGCTGTCCCAGCCCCGAGCGTTGGCGCTCATGATGAGCGACCAGCGCACCAGCGGCGGCATCGCCGCAGGCGTGAAGATATGCCTGAGGCACGCTGACACGAAGCGGCGGGCGGTCTTCATCACCGCCAAGCAGTAGCGGGCCGCCGGCGGCGAGGATTACCAAGTCGCTGTCAGCGTAGCTGGCCTTCGGGCCATCCTGGCCGAATGGCGTTATCGAGACGTAAATCAATTCGCGGTTGCGAGCGGCCAGTTCACTGTAACCGAGCCGGCGCATGGCCAGATAACCAGGACTGTCCGATTCGATTAAAAAATGAGAGCGCTCAGCTAATCGGTACAGCAGTTCTCGGCCCTCGTCGGTGTCGAGGTTGAGGGTGATACTGCGTTTGTTACGATTATAGGCCCACCAGTAAATCGAGCGATTCGGGTCGGCATTATCTTGATAAAATGGGGCCAGCCGCCTCGCTGGCGAACCACCCGGCGGTTCGATTTTGATCACGTCGGCGCCGAGGTCGCCGAGAATCTGGCCGCAGAGCAACCCCCGCTCGGTTGTCAGATCGAGCACCCGGTATGGGTTCAGCATCGAAATCCTCAACGCGGCCGGATTACTTTAGGGTCATTCATTCCGGCCCTTAACGCTGGCAGCGCTCGCGAGCGTATAGATAGTACAGCGATACCGGGCCGCCAAGAGGCGGCGTTGGAGGTTGTTTTTGATGCGCGGCTGAAAGCGAGCGGTTTTTATGCCGAGATTGCGCGATGTGCTCACACCTCATCCCCGGGTGCTGTTTGTTGGTATCAATCCCAGCCTGCGGTCGCAGCGGGTCGGCCATCATTTTGCCGGTCCGGGAAATCCATTTTGGCGGCTGCTGTACGCGGCCCGCATCGTGCCTGAAGAGCTGACATATTCGGATGATGGAAGATTGGTACATTACGGGTTGGCCTTGACCAATCTGTGTGCCCGCGGGACACGCTCCGCGGCGGAATTGGGGCGTGATGAAATCCTGCGTGGCAAGCGCACGGTACTGCGAAAAATCGCCCGCGTCCAACCGGTCGTTGTCGCATTCGTGGGTGCCAGCATATATCGATATTTCTGCGCGAATCGCGCAAGCATCGGTGTCGGCCCGAAGCCGGAGACAATCTGTGGAGCGCGTCTCTTCGTGCTTCCTAACCCGAGCGGTCTAAACGCGAATTTTCCGGGTTTCAAGGATAAGCTGGTATGGTTCGAAAAACTCCGCGAATTTGCCGAACTAGGCACCGAACCGCACTCAGTCCAGGCACTTGGCACCTCTTTGCCCAAACAAGACGAGGGTGGATGAGCCCGAAATACTGCTGCCGATCCGCGTCATCTCCATTGCCTGCCCAAAAGGTATCGTTATTGCCGCACCCCAAGGTCGAGACGCGCGGGGTTTGTTAGCTTTACTCGCGGGCACCCTTCGCATCCCAAAAGGCTGGAGGGTAGTGCATTTGCGCCACTTCACATTAGTGATCGTTTAAGGGCAAACGAAATGCATAGCACGTTAAAGGTTACATCACGAGATTTCACTATCCCCGAATGGCTGCGCAATGAGATCCGTGAAAAGGTGTCAAAACTCGAACGATCCGCCCAAGACCTCATAGACTACGAAACAGCCATTGAAGCTCCTGTCGGTCACCATCAGAAGGGTGGTGCATACAATGTTTCGAATTGAGTTGCAAGTAAAGGGAAAAGAACTGGTAGTCAGCCATCGCTCCAATGCTGACCTTCAGGCTGCCGTACGCGGCGCGTTCGATGCGGCCCGGCGGCGATTGGAAGACCATTCGCGCCAAATGCAACACAAGACAAAAGCCATGAATCTTGCTATAGCAAACGGCACGACAACCCGCAGGAGCGTTGAGAAGCAGGCAGGGCGACCTCGAACGGTCGCCTTGCACTCAAGAAAGAATCAGAATCCGCCTTGCTGCTCTACGTAGGCCACGGCCGCAATGCAATCAGCGGTGACAGCGGTCGTATCAGTGTTAGTCGAAGTGCCGTTGAAATCGACATCCAAAGTATGGGTGTCCCAGAGTTGCGGCATCGGCCAGCCATTGCTCCCGTCCCAATCGGATTGCGGATACTTGCCACCCGGGCCGGTGAGTATACTGTTGTCGAAAGTATCTATCTCATCAGTTCCTATGCCGCTGGGAGAACTGTTGGCGAAAGACTGTCCAGTTTGTCCATCGGCGCCCACCTGAGTATAGAGACCCGAGCCGCTGAAAGGGGTCGCCGTACCTGTATCCATCTTCACGCTGAACGAATGGGGACCCGCGTTGCTGTTGGAAGCCCCTGCCAGCCTGTCAAAAATAGCGACTCGATCGCTACACGTGCTTGCATCGCGGTAGGTCACTATCAAGCTCGCCCCGTCCCAAACGACCGGTCCCCTCGAACCAGTGATCGACGGATTTGATCCCGATGAGTCGTTGCAAGTGAGAGCGGTGAATCTATAATCTCCCGGTGGTACAGGAGCCACAACCGCCCGGTACGTATGATCTCCATTCGTGCCCCAGCAGAGGTCTGGCTGATCCGCAACTTTTGTCCCTGTGACCCGTTTCCCATTGAACATCTCGGTATCGGTGGAAGCTCCGACAGCAGACCCGTTCATATAATTCCAATAAAGGATAGCCGATTTTATCGTCGAGGCGGGTGGTATCCCACGCAGGGAAATGGTTCCGCCACACCTGTTCCTCAGGGCAACACCGTTTGCGACGTGATTGACGCCGCTAAAAAGAAAGCTTGGCGGGACTTTGATGCTGACGGTTACTTCGGGGGAAACGGCCGAGGATGCGTCTAGCATTCCATCTTGCCCCCATCCTTGAGCGGCCAGGGCGCAAAACGCTGCTGCCGCTATCCCTGACACGAAAACGCGCTTCATTCCTTTCGCTCCTGACTATGCTTTACTTGCATCTTGAGTTTGGTTGGCTTTGATATGGTTGAATTTATTTTGCCTTCTTCGTGATTCAACCGTTTTGCCTCTGACTTTGAGTGAGTTTCTATCTGCTCAAGCCTTATTTAACCTGGACCCTTTGTTTCGTGGTGTTCTCGCCAATTCTGAGTCGAATCATTTTAACCCTACCAATCGGGCCAAGTGGCACGGCGTTTGGGAGAAAATGAACGCTTCGTTACGTTCAAAAGTTTGTCTTCAAAGTTAATGAATCTTTCGTGCCACTCGTCGAAACAGCATGGCAGCGGATGTTAAAGCGCGCTGCTGGTTGTGAGATCAAGCTTGATTGGGCAGTTATCGAGCCGTAGTCTAAAGTCTATGGTGGTGGACAGACTGCAGATTGTGGAATCGCTGGAGATAGAGCGGCTCAAGCCTAGAGAGGTTTTGATCGAAATCCTGCACGGGCTTGGCATAACGCTCGGTCTGAGCTTGCTGTGGATCATGGAAGTAGTGCGTGATCGCGTATTTCGCGTGCTCGACCGCGCTAACGTAAGGCCACGCATCCGCCGGGCGAGCGCTTTTCCTCCCGGTCAGCCCCGCAAACACCCAACCCGCAGAGCGCGGTGATTGTGTTTCCGCCTGGTTATTGTGATTAAGCGTGGATGAGCTTAAAACCTGCGTATTCGGTTCTGTTGCGGGCGACGGATTGGAGCTAGGATTTTCACCATAGGAGTCCTCGCTTGATCGGAGGGTCGCTCACTTGTCGCGCGCAATAGACTCGAAAAATAAGCTACGCGAAACTCCGCGCGTTGTCGTCGATTTCGATCTGCTGCGGCGGATTGGCGGTCGCAATTTCCGTGATCTCGGCGGCCATCCCGTTGATGGCGGGTGCCGGGTGCAGCGCGGCAAGATCTACCGTTCGGCGCACTTGGCCCAAATCCCACAGGAAGGGCCGCATCCGCTTGCCGCGATTCGGTTGCGCACGTTGGTCACCCTGCAGAGCCAGCTGGAGGTGAGACATCTGGGCCCGCCCCGGGCTGAGTTCCTCGACTCTGGCGTGCGATGGGAGCATATTCCGATTGGCGACAGTTGGTTTCAAGATGACGGCTTTTATAAGACCGAAACGCCGCCGGGTCATGAGCATCTCGTGATCGTCACCGAATTCCGCAATGGCTGGCAATCATTTTTCAAACTGCTCGCGGAGCGCGACGTGTATCCGCTGGTCTTTCACTGTTCGGCTGGACGCGACCGTACGGGGGTCGGGGCGGTGATGTTACTGGAGCTGCTGGGAGTCAGCCGAGAACTAATCGTTGCTGATTTTCTGGAGAGTAATACGACCTTTCCCAAAATGCCGCTCAGCGAGCGGCAGCTCGAACCGATTTTCTCACTGATTGACGAAAGTGGAGGAATTGAAAGGTTTTTGCTCGATACCCTGGGCCTCGATATTACAGATCTGGGAGCAATCCGCAGAGACCTATTGGAGACAGCCGCCGACTGATGCGCGGAAACTAACTGCCGCTGTCGAATCCGAAGTACAGAATAGCCGACGCTGACGCGCCTACGCCAGCGCCCATATGGAGAGGCGTAGATGAACGATCAGAACTGGCGAATCGAGGGCGATTATTTTGAGTCCTGCAATTGCGACCTGCTATGCCCTTGCCTACTCTCGCATGCCCAAGCACGACCGACGCAGGGTCATTGCGATGTGGTGCTCGCCGCACACATTGAGAAAGGCAGTTACGGTAGCGTAGACCTTTCCGGACTAAACGCGGTGCAAGCATTGACCACACCCGCCGAGATGTCGAAGGGTGGTGGCACGCTCGCGGTCTATGTTGATAGTCGTGCTAACCAAGTGCAGCGCGCCGCACTCGAAGCGATTTTCACCGGCAATGCGGGAGGACCGCCCTCGTTAATGAGTGGGATGATAGCGACCCGATTGCCTACCAGGTCAGCCGAAATCAACTTTAGCTCGGACGGGAAGAAATTCAGTGTTTCTATTCCTGGCATCACTGAGGTAACCGTCGAAGGCGTCATCGGTGCCGGAGACCAGGTGGTCTGGCTCGAAAATGTAGGCCACCCGTTCTCGCGCCGGTTGGCGGCGGCCAAAGGGACACAAAGCCATTTTGCGGACCATTCTCTGATCTTCGACAATTCCGGGCGCAATGGCCATTTCTCGCCTATCAGTTGGTCAAACGGCTGAGAATGAGTGCCGCGAAGATCGCCATGGATGAGAGTAAAATGCTGTCGGCGCGCCGTTGTTAGATCCGCTGCTGCTTCGGAGAAAGCGAAGGCACTATCGCCCGCTTCAGACATGAGTTCGCAGGTAGGAGCGTTGGCCTTGGCAGGGAGCGGGAGTGTTGCGCAGCGCCTGCCACAGCGCGAGCGGCTGATCCTGCTCGCAGCACTTGCAGCGATTAGCGCGCTCTCGTGGCTGTATCTCATTAGAATGCCGATGGTGCCAGCCGATTTAGGTGCGGTCGGTGCCCGCGTGCTCTCGGTGCTGCCGCCCAGGCTCGCCGATGTATGGCTTACCTTCATGATGTGGTCGGTGATGATGGTGGCAATGATGTTACCGAGTGCGAGCCCGATGATTCTGACCTACGCCGCTATCGCTCGTCGCCGCCCGGGTAGTGCGGCATGTGCACCCTGGATATTCGCTGGCGCCTATCTCGTCATATGGACGTGCTTCAGTGCCGCGGCAACCGCCGGCCAACTCTTACTTGAAACGACTTCGGTGCTCTATGGTGCATCGCGCACCACCTCGGTTGCGGGCGCGATCCTACTGATGGTCGCCGGGCTCTATCAACTCACGCCGCTCAAGAATGCGTGCCTCGCACATTGCCGCTCACCGCTCGGATTTCTCATGACTGAATGGCGCGATGGTGCGAGCGGGGCGTTCACCATGGGCATCAAGCACGGCGCGCGCTGTTTGGGATGCTGCTGGATGCTGATGGGATTGCTGTTCGTGTTTGGAGTAATGAACCTGATCTGGGTCGCCGCCCTCAGCGTCTTGGTCCTCCTGGAAAAGCTTGCGCCGTTCGGCCACGCGATTGCGCGCCTCAGCGGAGTGGCGATGTGGGGAGGAGCAATCGCTCTGGCCGTCCTCCGCTGAGCAGCCTGGTACTCGCTGAGGTGGACGGGTACGGTTATCGGGCGTCCCGTATGGTGCTCTATACCATTGGTCATTCGACCCATCCCATCGAGACTTTCCTCGGTCTGCTCGCACACCATGAAGTTGCGACCCTGGTCGACGTGCGCTCGTTTCCAGGTTCACGCCGCTGGCCACAGTTCAACCAGGATCAACTTAAAGCTTCGATTGAAAGAGCTGGGCTCTCATACGAATGGTTCAAAATATTGGGGGGACGGCGCCATTCGTCGCTGCGCGATTCGCCGCATACTGCATGGCAGCATGCGTCATTTCGATCCTACGCCGATTACGCGGATACGACGGAATTCGCCGCGGGAATCGAACAATTGAGCGAGTTAGCTGCTGCGCGGCCAAGCGTCATCATGTGCTCAGAAGGCCTATGGTGGCGCTGCCATCGGCGTCTTGTCGCTGACCACATGACAGTCCGTGGCTGGCATGTGCTGCACATCATGCCCGACGGCAAGCTCGCCGAGCATTCACTGCCGGATTTCGCGCGCGTCGATCAGACGCGAATCATCTACGATGGCAGGGGAGGGTGATATGTCCACGGAGGCAGGCCGCTAGTGGCTCCGTCGAGTTTCGTATGGCCGCCGCACAGGGCATGCAGCGGTCCTTATTCTCCAAGCCACTACCCGGCAGTTATTCCGACGAATCCGCCGGCCACGATCAACCACACCGAGTTTATCCGAAAGTAAATCAAGAGGAGGGCGCTTAGGGCGGCGACGCTCTCACTCAATGCGTCAATCACGGCAGCGCGGCTTAGTTGCCACGTAACTGCGATCATCAGTCCGACGGCCGCAACATTCACAACCATCGAAGAAAGCGCCTGCGATCTTCGAGCCGCGGATGCGCGGAATTAATGGCCGGCTGGCGGCAACTAAAAGAAAGCCGGGAAGGAAGATGGCTACGGTTGCAACTAAAGCACCGGTAACGCCGCCGAGCAAATAGCCAATGAACGTTGCAGTGGTGAATACCGGCCCGGGATTACCTGACCCACGGCCACTGCGTCGAGTAGCTGCGCCTGACTCAACCAGTGGAGCCGATTAACCAGGTCGGTCTGAAGAAACACCAATAGTACGTAGCCGCTTCCGAAGATCACTGCTCCAAACTTGAGAAAGAGCAGGAAGAGCCCGCCCAGCCCGATTGGGACTGCTGCTGGCGCTGCCGCGACTGTTGCCGCGAATGACTGGATGGAAAGCGGCCCCAGATTCGCGCAAGCAGGGCGTTCCCTGCTCCATGCCTGCAGCGTCGCCACCAAGCCGGCGACCAGAAGCACCACCAATACGTTCCCGCCCGCGAGAGCGGCTACAGTCGCGATCAGGCAGTAGCCGCCAAAACATGCCCTTGACGGCGGTGCGCCAGTCGCCAAAGAGCCTGCAGTACGATGGCGATAATGACAGGTTTGATGCCATACAGCACGCGCTGAATTCGCTGAAGCGCTCCAAATGCGGCATAAGCCCACGCGCAGACCATCACGATCAGTATGGCCGGAAGAACGAAGCACGTGCCGGCGACAATGAGGCCCCTCCAACCAGCTCGTTGATGGCCGATATGAATCGCCATCTCGGTCGAGCTGGGACCCGGAATTCAATTGGACGCCCAGCATGTCGAGGAAGTCCGCTCGGGAAACCCAGCCGCGCCGCCGAACGAACTCCTCTTCCATCATCGCGATATGTGCGGCGGGTCCGCCGAACGCGATCGCCCCAAGCCGCAGGAAAGACAGGGCGAGTTGCTTAAGTTGGAAGCCTGTCGCTGCATTGGCTGTCGCAACCGCGCCGGCAACGCCGTCTTCAGGCTGCATCAGCGTGGCCCTCAAACCCTCAAACGGATCGGCCAAAAAAACCGCGGGCTTAGGCCGCCATCTTGGCCAGGTGCAACACCTACTCAACCCAGCAGGCCGGTCAGCGGCCTTTGAGGATTGCGCGCCAGCGCCAGGTGCAAACTCGAATCATGCTATGCGCGCGGTCTCCGCAGGCTCTTCAACAACGCGGTTCTCGATGAAGCCGATACGTTCGATTTCTATTCGAACCGTATCGCCGGCCTTCAGCCATTTAGGTGGTTTCATTGCTGCCGCCACACCGGCTGGGGTTCCGGTCGAAATGATTGTGCCTGGCTGAAGAGTGAAGACGGTTGACAGCGTTTCCACCTGCTCAAAGCAGTTGAAAAACAACAGGCGCGTATTCGAATGCTGCCGTTCCTCGCCGTTAACAAGCGTGCGGAGGTCAAGGTTGTGGGGGTCACCGATTTCGTCCGGGGTGACCAACCACGGGCCAGTAGGTCCATGAGTGTCAAAGGATTTACCCAATGTCATCGTCGCTGCGCGGCGCTGCCAATCGCGCACGCTGACGTCATTGACAATGAAATAACCGGCGATCACTTCATGTGCGCGATCGCGGGGGACATGCCGGCAGCGCCGCCCAATGACGAATCCTAACTCACCCTCATAATCGAGTGCGGTCGAAACCCGCGGCATGTGAATCGGATCGTAGGGACCGTTGACGCAACTGGACTGCTTGTTGAAAAAGATCGGGAATTGAGGTTTATCGCGGCCGGTCTCGGCAACATGGTCAGCATAGTTCAGACCGATTGCCAGGAACTCTGGGGGGTGCAGAACCGGCGCTTCCAGCTTGACTTGGGACAGCCCGAACATCGGGGCGTTGTGTGCGGTCTTCGCAGCCCTCTCCAGCGCCGACGGCCGGGCTGTTAGCAGCGCGACCAGTTCGCGCGGCAAGTCTGGCGCCACGGTGCAAATGTCTGCGACCTGCTGGCCGATGACGACGCCGACGCGGGTACTGCCCTGATGTGTGAACGTGGCAATTTTCATTGGTTTTGCTCCCGTCTTCTCGGACTGCCCGTGACTCCAAGCCTGCGTGGCGCATGCATCCTGCCTGCGCTCTTCATTCCTTCCGCCAGACCAGAATACACATTCACTTATAGCGGCTATAAGTGGCAGCGTCACTGCCTGCCGGCGTTGCGCTTTAGATAATCGAGAATCGTCAGATGCTGTTCGGGCGAAAGTGGTGGCAGTCCGGCCTGCTCGATTTTCGCGCGCATGGCTTCGACCTGCGCTTCCCACATCGCGGCAGTCATCGACGCGGGGCTGTACGGGCGATGGCAAACGCCGCATCGGTCGACATAGAGCTGCTGCGCATAACTGCCCCGCTCTGGCAGCGGTTTGGATTTTTGGCAGCCAGCAAACAAGAGAGAAGCAGATAGGAAGGAAATCAGAAAAGCGATCGCCCGTAGAACGTGCTCGTGCACCATCCGCGATTCGGCGGTTGTGGCTTTGCTCATCCAATGCGGGCAGTTGGTAACCTGCGAACAAGCCCGCCGCGAATCGCCGCGAGCAGTTCATCGCGGTCGTTCTTTTCGAGCGTTACTTTACGTTCTGTCTCCGCTCGCAGCCACACCGGGGTAAGCCGCATCGGATCATTCAGGTATCGCGGGAAAATGTGCCAATGGACGTGAGGCTCCTGATTGCCGAGGCATTCGTAATTCAGCTTTAGCGGTTTCAACACCTCGGCGAGCGTGCGCCCAACGGCGAGGATTTCATCCAGCAATTCATGTGCTTCGCCGCGCGGCATGGCGTGCAGCTCCGTAACGTGACGCTTGGCGAGAACGACACAATAGCCTCGGTAGAACTGCGCATCGCCCAGAGTCAGCCAGCTTCGAGGCAACTCTGCGACCCAGTCCGCGAGAGTGCCAGCGCGAATCCTTTCAATAATAGAGCAAATGCCGCAAGCGCGGCCGGCAGTTTCATCGGGTACCATTAGCCGACCTCTCTAATCGCTCCGCTGTGCGCACGTTCAATAGGCCCTTACGGGCCGTTCCGCAGACTCCTTCTGGGCAACGCACCTCCAGACGACCCGGAAGCAGGTCGAACTGGCAGACTCGTTGGCTCGTTTCACTTTGCTCCACCAGCGTGCTCGGCCCCACTTCCCGCCGCCTAGCGTTAGGGAGCGATCTGCACCAGTTTTATACGTGCGTGGCTGAGCAGCTCAGCGACCGTATGGATTTTGTATTCCCTTTCGTAAAAGACGTTCCGGATACCGGTGTTGATGAGGACTTTGAGGCAATGAATACACGGCGTATGCGTGACATAGATGTCGGCATCACGAATCGCGTTGCCGTTGCGGGCCGCCTGCGTGATCGCGTTCATTTCTGCATGAATAGTGCGGTAACAGTTTTGTTCGATTTCACCATCGGGTGTGCGTGATTCATAAATAAGGCATCCGGCCTCGGTACAATGCGGCAAGCCGGCTGGTGAGCCGTTATAGCCAGTGGCGAGAATACTGCGATCGCGCACGATCACCGCGCCAACCTTGGCGCGCAGGCAGGTCGAGCGCTCAGCTACCTGCCGCGTAATAGTCATGAAGTACTGATTCCAGCTCGGCCGCTGGCTGACCATCTGATCCTGCATGTGTAAGTCAGAGGTTATAGCCGGTCCCACTGCTGCGTGAACTGATGACCGGGCTGAAGCACGTCGTACGTCTGCCCTTCGTGGCCGGGGGGTGGCGCGCTGGACTGCACTAGTGACACTGGTACCGGAATGAACGTCACGACAAACAGCACGACAGTCGCCCACGCGCAGATTTTGCGCGAACCTCTAAGCGGCATGTCGGTATCGGTAGTAGCTGGATGCCCGAGGCCCAGGCCTATTAGCAGCACGAACCACAGCAGCCATCCAGCCCAGAAGGTCAGATGAAGCAGGTACGGCACCAATACCATCAGGCCGCATCCAACCCATACAGCACGCGAGACAATCCGATGCCATCGTCCCCCGAGTAGGGAATAGACCACGTGTCCGCCGTCGAGTTGCCCAACCGGCAGCAGATTAATCGCGGTGACCAGCAAGCCAATCCATCCAGCCAGCGCAATCGGATGAACATTGACATTTACGCTGTTCGGATCGACGCCCAGCACCACGCGTGAAACTCCCCAGAATAGTATCGAGTTGCCGAGAAACAGGCCACCCTGAGTCGTATCTAAGGATGTAACCTGCGAGCGGGCGAGCCCAATCGCGGTGGCGATAACTGCGATAACGAATCCTGCCCACGGTCCGGCCGCGCCAATATCGAACATTTCGCGGCGCGTACGTGGTGGCCGGCGCATCCGGATAAATGCTCCGAAAGTGCCGACGAAAAAGACTGAGGGGAAAGGCGCCGGAATGAAATATGGCAAGGAAGAATCGACCCCATAACGGCGCGAAGTCAAATAGTGGCCCATCTCGTGCGCCAACAGGATTAAGATCAGCGGAATTGAGAACGGCAGACCGGCAGCAAGGTTGGGGAGGCTCGCTGGGACGCCAAGCAGTACCGGCGCCCCCGCCGAATACGCCCCCGCCATCGTGGTCGTCAACAAGGTCAGCAAAAAAAGCGCGACATTCAGTGGGCGCAGGCGAATCGGCGGACGCGGCTGATGCTCATAGGCGTAGGCAGGTTCGAGCTGATGTTCAAACCGCGGAATATCAGTAAGAACGGGCGAGGCGTTGGAGCGTACTGAGAGGTCATCCATAACAATCAGCGTGATTTAATTCTCGAACCTGCTGGGCAGATCAGGACAGGAATACCCAGCGCCGCATTGAAATGCCTGGCGGCGTTGCCGTCACGCACAGCGATTTCCAGCAGGTCGAAGCTCCCAAAAATTGCGAGAGGCGCGCCTTGCGGTGCTTCGGCATACGCCCTGTATAATGCAAGTGCGATCCGCCTCTTAATCCTGATGGATAGCCTACACTGCTGAAAGCGGCGGGCAAACCGCTCGAACGTCGTCCGGCTGATATTGGTGATCAGATTCCCAAAGTTATCAATATAGATAACCTCGCCATAAAGTTCGCCTTGCTCTTCAACCACGCGGCCGCCGGGGTCCAAATGCATCATCGCTTGAAGCGGCGGCCCGAGTTCACCCATCGGCACGCCGCGCCAGAGCCAGGCCGCGGCTGGGGCAAAAATGTCGCGGCCATGAAAACTCGCACTCACGTTCGGCAAACGGTAACGTGCCGAACGAAGTTCGACGATTCTTTTGATCTCCGCCCGCTCTGCGGCCAACCACAGCAGGCCATTATCCGGGCCGACTAGTCGAAACCCGCGTTTAGTCTCGACCGCGATCGGCTTCCGGTCAGTTCCGACACCGGGATCTACGACTCCAAGAAAGATAGTGCGAGGCGGGAAAAAGTTCACTGATTCGCGCAGTGCCAGGGCGCCAGCCAAGACTTGCTGCGGCGGAATACCATGGGTGAGGTCGATAATCGGTGCTTGTGGAGAAATCGATGCAATCACTCCCTTCATCACGCCCGCGTAGTGGTCGCGATAGCCGAAGTCGGTGAGGATCGCGATTGGAGCGCGCGCACCAGTAGCCATCGAGCAGTTAATGCGGCGTTCGACTCTGCTTTGCCTGACGTGTGGCCGTCAAACGTGAACGAGGAGGCACGTCCAGTTCCACGCGAATCGCAGCAGCAAGTAGCGGGAACATTATCTCGTGATGGCCAGTGAGTGCGAAGCCGCGCCCACCGTCTTGAGTCGGACGCTCGACCACATTCAAACAGGGGCGGTAGTGGCGAATGAAATCCATATCGGCGGCGATGAACCCGCTCACCTTACGCCCGAGATTACGCGCTAGGTTGAGCGCCTTGAGGAAGACTTCCGGCATCACCACGGCCGAACCGAAGTTGACCACCACTCCACGTGAAAGTCCTCCGACAACAGATGCCATTCGATGAAAATCCGCCATCGTCGCTGCTCCGATGGCAGCACCGTCAGCGTTGGGATGCATATGGATAATGTCTGCGCCGAGCGTCACATGAACGGTGGCCGAGATTCCCGCTTCGTAAGCACAAGCGAAGATACTGTCGCCGGCGAATTTGAAACGCCCTTTGGTCAACTCTCTGCCGACTATTTCACCAAGTCCGCGACCCTCCTGCGCTGCGGTTTTGGCCGCGTTGTTCAGAAAGTTGCCAGTCTCTTCAGCCATCCCAAAGCTGCCGTCAGCCAGACCAGCGCCCACATCCTCTGAGGTGCGGCCGGCCAACGCCAGTTCGAAATCGTGGATCATTGCGGCGCCGTTGGCCGCAAGCGCGTTGAACACACCGTCACGAATTAAATCGCAGATGAGGGGACCAAGGCCAACCTTCAGCGGATGAGCCCCCATCATTAGTAGACATAATCGCCCGGCCCGGCGGGCGCCAGCAATCCGCTGTGCGAGCTGGAGCAGATCGCGCGCGGCGAGCACATCTGGCAGCGAGGCAAGAAAGACGCGCAGAGTCGCATCGGCCGCGATTGGCTGAGCGAACTGATCGCGGCTGACCCTGCGCGACAGAGATGCGAGGGTTTGCGTGCGTGCGCGCGAGGGATCGAGCTCTCTTATCGGTCGATCGGATGCGCGTAGACCGGTGGTGTCGCTGTCCGGTCCCGCTCGCCTCGTTCGCCTCGCCATTAGGGCTTCCCAGGCTCGCGCCCTGGGTTATCAAGCCGCCAGCCGGTCCAGCGCTCCAGCGGATAGCCGCCGTGCGCACGATAAAAGCGCTGCGCGTTGGTGTTCCAATCGAGCACCGCCCAATCCATTCGCGGCCATCCACGCTCCGCGGCGAGTTCTCCCAGATGTCGTATCAAGGCGCCACCGATCCCGCGTCCGCGATATTCCTCAGATACGAACAAATCTTCGAGATAGAGACCGCAACGCCCGGTCCAGGTCGAATAGGTTCGAAAGAAGAGCGCAAATCCGGCCGGCTCACCTGCGCATTCCGCGAGCAGGCATTCGAAGGGCGGATCGCTGCTTTCCATCTGAGCGCGGATTTCGGCAGTGGTAACTTTCACCGCATCGGGCACACGTTCGTATTCCGCAAGGCCGCGGATGAAACGCAGGATGGTACCGGCATCGTTGGGCGCTGCAAACCGGATCGTCACAGTCATAGCAGAATCCCGGCCACTGACTCTCGCGTGGCGCACCACCTTATCCTTCGTTATTAGTATCGAGCGAGCGTAACCATGGAGTTTACTCTTTGCGAACCGCTTGCGCCTCAAGTTCGGCGCGCAGCTTCTTCATGACCTGGTTGAGTCCGCGGGTATAGCGCTGTTTGGTCCAGGTTTCCTTGGTGCGCATCTTTAGCCAGCCCAGCTTGACGGCATCGGGCTTATTGCCCATCTCGCCGGTTGAAACTTCGATCAAAGCGCGTTCCTGCGACGTAAGCGTCGCCAGCAGCTCGCGCTTAAGGCTTTGCAGGAAGCCGCTTTTTAGATCGATATCTATCTTCATCGGGTATGCGACCGCCTCTTACATAGCTAGATCATCTTCGGCAGATTTCACAAATGGGTGGCCCGCCACAGAGTGGAGGAACTCCCAACGCGAGTTGCAGAGCATTAGGAAGGTCTTCCGGCATCGAGTAGATTCGCTGCGCGCGAGCCGCATCCTTAAGAGTTACTGAAGCCGCTAAACTTTGGTCATGCAAGTTGATCGCCGCCGTTAATAGCAGGTGTCGGAGGTACGCGGGAAGGTATAAATTTGTGACCTACGGAGGCGCGCTGTGTCATCGTCGAACAGCCTTTACGAGCTGGATTATTATACGTGGGCGCTTAAGCAAGAGCGCGCTCTGCAGGAACGGCGGGTGGAGGAGCTTGACTGGGAGAACCTGGCGGAGGAGGTTGGCGATTTGGGGAGGAGTGAAGCGCGCAACCTTAGAAGCCAACTGGCAAGGCTTTTGGCCCATCTGCTGAAATGGCAACTGCAACCGACACGGCGGACCAACAGTTGGAGGGGTTCAATCGAGGGCGCCCGGGATGAAATTCGCGAGCTTTTAGCTGAAAGTCCGGGTTTGAAATCTTGGCTCTCGGAACTTTTCCAAAAGGCCTATAGGGCAGCGGTTAATCTGGCACTCGCCGAGACGAACTTGGATAAATTCCCGGCGTCTTCTCCTTGGAGTTTTGACCAGGCGATGGATGATGACTTTTGGCCCAATTCAGACGAACGGTCCCCGCGCAAGTCCGCCAATCGTGGCAAGGATGTGAAGAAGGGACTTTAACAGCAGACCGCGATTAGCGCTCGCGAGGTTCGCATTTACGGTAAAGCACACAACGCCACGACGGTAACGATCGTACCGGCCAAGGCGAAGGCAAAGCACGTCGCGGCCACGACCGTGTCGACATGACGCATCGCTAATGCATCGCACAGCGTGTCGCGGATGCGGTAACCAGCGTGCCAGAAGGCCATGATTAGCAGGATTCCCAAGTAAATGCGCGTGATCGGCGCATGGACCAGCGCGACGGTGCTCTGGTAGCTCGGTGATGGCAGCCAGTCGAGCGGCAATGCGATCCCGTACACGAAAATATGTACCGGGAAGAAGAACGCGACGAGAAATCCACCAATGCCGAAAAGCATCCACGGCAACGGACGATTAGATCGATGCGTTGCCATTTAGATTACCCTCAGAGCAAACAAGGCGACGATCACAGAGGCAACCAGCCAGATTCCAAAACTGGGCGCCGCTGACATCAGATCCGGGGTCGGCCGCTCGAGCACCTGGCGCGCCATCACTCGCGGCACCAGCATGAACCAGGTGATCGCGTGGAAACAGATGAAAACGAAGCTGATGACGTTCACGATGAAGACCGCCGGCGTTGCCATCCATCGTTGGAAATTCGCGTAGGCGGTGGGACCGGAAATCACCGCATTGAGCTGGAGCAGGATCACCACTGCAAACCAGGCTACAAAGATACTGCTTGCCTCGCGCAGTATGAACTTCAAATAGGGCCAACGGTCGAAGTACCAATACGCCCTCATTTCGGGTCGGTAGGGCTTGGGCTGGAATTGCCGATATTGCGGCATGAGCTATTTGTTCCCCCACGGCAACAGCCACGTCTTGAACCATTCCTTGGTCGCGGTCAGTTTGTATTGCTGAATAGCCAGTGACGGGTCGACGCCTTTCGGACAAACCGTTGAGCATTCGCCGACGACCGTGCAATCCCAGATACCGTCATGCTGCGAAAGCACGTCAGTGCGCTCGCTGGCACCCTGGTCGCGGGAATCGAGATTGTAACGCTCCGCCAACGCCAGCGCTGCCGGTCCGACGAACTGCGGGTCGAGGCCAAAGACCGGACATGCCGCATAACACAGCATACAGTTGATGCACAAGCTGTACTGATGGAAGGTGTCGAGTTGCGCAGGGGTCTGGAGGAATTCGCGCTGTGGTAGCCCCTCATCCTTGCGCACTATCCAGGGACGCACTGCCTGGAGCTTTTCCAGAAAAACGTCCATGTCGATCACCAGGTCCTTGACGACCGGGAAATGTTCCAGCGGCTCGATACGGACCGGTCCCGGTGCAAACTCACTGATAAGCGTTTCGCAGGTTAGCTTCGGCACCCCGTTAACCATCATGCCACAGCTTCCACAAATCCCCATCCGGCACGACCATCGAAACGTCAGCGAGCCGTCGAGGTTATCCTTGATATAGTTCAGCGCGTCCAGCAGCATCCAGTCTGCACGCAACGGTACTTCAAAAGTTTGGTAGGTAATCTCAGAGTCACGCTCGGGCGAGAAGCGCGCCACTTCCAGGATGATGGTATCCGCCATTTATCTCACCGACTTGGCTATGCGCTGCCTGGTGCGGCAAGCGTTCTTTTTTGCCGCGGCAGGTTGCGTGCCACCTCTCGCAGCTCTCAGCAATAATGGTCGTGGTTACACGACCGCAGTAGCTTCCAACTTTCTCCTAATGATCCCGGCCGTAAATGCGTTCACCTGGCGGCCAACGAGTTATGACGACGGGCATATAATCCACCCGGGGTGGTCCTTCTCCGGCCCGGGAAACCAATGAATGAGCAAGGTATTTAGTGTCGTCACGCTTGGGGAAATCGCGCCGCTGATGCGCCCCGCGCGACTCCTCGCGATTGAGCGCACAATGTACGATGGTTTCCGCAACGTCGAGCATAAAGCCCAGCTCGAGGGCTGCCGTTAGCTGCGTGTTGAAGCTACGTTCATGGTCGTCGAGCCGTAGTTTTGCCGAGCGTTCTTTGAGTTCATTCAGCTTGTTGGCCGATTCGACCAGGGTTGCGCGGTCGCGATAGATTCCGCAGCCGCTTTCCATCGTGCGCTGCATTTCTTCGCGCAATTTGGCAATTCTCTCAGTACCGTCGTCCTTACCGTATTGCTGCCCCAGCCTGCGCTCTTCATCGCTGGCCAGCGCGAGCAAATGGTTGGGATTGGTCTGGTTCAGTCCGCTGGCCAGATATTCGGCCGCAGATTTGCCCGCCCGCGCGCCGAATACCAGAAGCTCACCGAGGGAATTGGAGCCGAGGCGATTCGAGCCGTTGATACTGACACAAGCAGCCTCACCAGCCGCATATAGCCCCTCGATCGGCGTTGCGCCGTGAATATCCGTATGAATGCCGCCCATCATATAGTGCTGCACCGGACGCACGGGAATCGGCTCGCGCACAGGATCTATGTTTTCGTACTTCACGCATAGCTCGCGCACCATCGGCAGCCGCGTTTCGATCTTATGTTCGCCGAGATGACGCAGATCGAGATGCACGTAGTCGCCATATGGACCCTGAAAACCGCGCCCTTTCTGAAATTCGTGCCATATCGCTTGGGAGACGCGGTCGCGCGGCCCCAGTTCCATGCTGCGGAGGACGGGGGTGGGGGTCGGCTTGCCGAGGTCATAATCCTGGAGGAAGCGGTAATTATCGCGGTTGAGCAGCCAGCCGCCTTCGGCCCGCGCCGCTTCGGTAATCAGAATCCCGGTGAAGGGTAATCCGGTGGGATGGTACTGCACCATCTCCATGTCTTTGAGCGGCGCGCCAGCGCGATAGGCGAGCGCCATTCCGTCACCGGTGCAGATATTCGCGTTAGTGGTGAACGGAAATACGCGCCCGCATCCGCCGGTACAGATGATGACGGCCTTTGCCATGATCGCACGGATACGGCCGGTGCGCAGCTCAATCGCAATCACGCCGTTGACCGCACCATCGTCGATTAGTAGACGAGTGGCGAAGGTTTCGTCATAGCGGGTAATCGACGTGTACTTGAGCGAAGTCTGGAACAAGGTGTGCAGCATGTGGAAGCCGGTCTTATCCGCGGCGAACCAAGTGCGCATTTTCGTCATGCCGCCGAACGGGCGCACGGCAATGCGGCCGTCGGGTTGGCGGCTCCAGGGGCATCCCCAATGCTCCAGTCTCAGTAATTCCCGGGGGACTTCGTTGCAAAAGATCTCGATTGCATCCTGATCGCCGAGCCAGTCGCTGCCTGAGACCGTGTCGTAGCAATGCTGATCGATAGTATCATCCTCACCGGCCACGCCCGCGGCTCCGCCCTCAGCGGATACCGTATGGCTGCGCATCGGATAGACCTTTGAGACCATTGCAATGTCGGTGCGGGGGTTAGCTTCGGCAATCGCGATCGCAGCTCGCAGTCCGGCGCCTCCACCACCAATCAGCAAAATGTCGTGCGAAGACGTTTCCACCGTGCTCTCCGATTAGCTCTGGGTAGTGGGCAGGCTTCCAGCCTGCGGTCCTTTTTGATCATTTCCACATGCTCGGGTATTAATTACGCTAAGCGCCGCCCCTTCACAATATCAGGCCGGCTTGAATCCGAGCGGGCGAGTATAGCGCGGGCCTATGGCAAAAAAACTCGCACGGTCGACCTAAGTCTGGATTCGCGCGACGCGGCGCTTGCCGACTTCCAGAATTCTGTGCTGCCCGGGCACGAAGCGAAAATTCACGTCGCTGACGGTATGGCCATCGACCCGTACCGCGCCCTGGCCCAACAGACGTCTTGCCTCGCTGGTGGACGAAGCGAAATGCAACTGCTTCATCAACTCGCAGATCCATAAAGTCTGGCTAAGCTTGAACACGGGCACGTCGTCGGGCACTTCGCGACGCTGAAATTTGCTTTCGAAATAATTCCGCGCAGTTTCAGCAGCTGTCGCGCCGTGGTATTCCCTGACAACTAGACGAGCCAGAAGCTTCTTCGCCTCCATCGGGTGCATCGCGCCCGAATTAATTGCGGCTTTTTGGTCCGGCGTGAGGTCGGTCAATAATTCGAAATAACGCGACGTCAGCTTATCGGAAATCGACATGATCTTGCCGAACATGTCCTCGGCCTGGTCGCTAACCCCGACGTAGTTGCCGTAGGATTTCGACATTTTGCGGACACCGTCGAGACCTTCGAGCAACGGCATCGTCATCACCACCTGCGGGGATTGCGCGTAATCCCGCTGCAAGTCGCGCGCGACCAACATATTGAATTTTTGGTCGGTGCCGCCAACCTCCACGTCCGCATGGAGCGCGACGGAGTCGTAGCCCTGCACCAGCGGATAAAGCAGTTCGTGCAGGAAAAGCGGTTCCTGCCGAGCGAGACGTTTTTCGAAATCGTCGCGCTCCAGCATTCGAGCGACGCTCAGCTTGGCCGCAATCTCGATCAGCTTGCGGGTGTCGACCTGATTCATCCATTCGCTGTTGAATCGAATTTCGGTCCTTGAGAGATCGAGAACCTTTGAGACCTGCTGCTGATAGGTTTCGGCGTTGATCCTTATCTGCTCTGGCGAAAGGGGCTTACGAGCCTCTGAGCGTCCGGTGGGATCGCCAATCATTGCGGTAAAATCGCCAACTAAGAAGATGACGGTGTGACCCCGCCGCTGGAACTCGCGCAGCTTCTTGAGCGTAATGGTGTGGCCGAGATGGAGGTCGGGCGCAGTGGGATCCATCCCGAGCTTGATTCGGAGCGGGCGTCCTTCGGCGAGCTTTGCGGCCAGTTCGGCGGGTGAAATCACCTCGACGGTGTTGCGCGTGATGTCCGCAATCGATTCGCGGAGTTTGCTCTGGTCGGGCAAATCAACCATCTGTGGCGGTTACGGTTGGCTGCATCCGTCGGGCATGAAACTGGCCCAGCGGTTTTCAATTCGCTGGTGAGGCGGGCTTATAAATCGTCGTCAGTGCTGCCACCCAAGTCATCATCACCGCCCAGGTCGCCACCGTTCTCCAGCTCATCAACGGCTTCGTCGAACTCGGGTCCGGCGAATTCCTCGCCCATCTCGCTGCCCATTCGGCGCATCATGCGCGCGACGCTCTTCGGGTCATTTTCATCGAAATCGCCGAATTTGGATGGATCGGCGAGGGAATCCAGGCGCGCATCTTCGCTGCGAGGCATGGCGAACCGAGACATCAAGCGATTCATTTCGGTACTGCCGCAATGGCTGCACACCGGGTTGATTTTTTCACTGATGCGCATAGTAAGAATGCTGCTTTTGCGGCGGCACTTGGAGCATTCGTACTCATAAATCGGCATCGCCGGGGACCTCCGGGACAGCGGAACTTATGGTCGATTTTGCGCGTCCGGGTTTTAAGGGGCAATAGCCCGCGTTTGTACGGCACTCCGGAGCGCCAGCATCTTCGCTCGCGCCCGGCAATATCATATCCAAAACTCAATCGCACTATCGCATGAGCATACGAGCGGAACGATTCGTCGGCTTCCGGTTAGTCTCCGCCCACGGAACTGGGAGCCGCGCGTTTCGAAGACCCTTACGCGTTTTTGGCGAGCAGCGGCGCTTGCTCTCCAGCTAGGCAGCGGCTCTTGCCGCGCCGGCTGCCGGATGTTCCTCGGCAATCGAGCCCCGCTTCGATAGCGCAACCGCGATCGCAAGCAGCACTATCGAAAGCACCACGACCCACATCCGCGTCAGCGAGAAACCGCCTATCGACACCGTCGTGAAGGGCGCGGCGAGAATGGCGACGAGATTCATCACTTTAATCATCGGGTTCAGCGCAGGACCAGCAGTGTCCTTGAAGGGATCACCGACCGTGTCGCCGACGATAGTTGCTTTGTGAACTTCGGTACCTTTGCCGCCGAGGTAACCGTCCTCGACCTTTTTCTTCGCGTTGTCCCAATTGGCGCCCGAGTTGGCCATAAACACCGCGAGCAATTGGCCGGTCAAAATCGTCCCGCCGAGAAAACCCCCCAACGCTCCCGCACCGAGGCCAAAGCCCACTAACAACGGCGCGAAAACCGCCAGAATCGCCGGACTGAGCAGTTCCTTTTGCGCGGTGGCAGTGACGATATCGACGCAGGTGCCGTAATCCGGAAGTTCCTTGCCTTCCATGATTCCGGGATGTTCACGGAACTGGCGGCGCACTTCGAATACTACCTGGTAGGCTGCCCTGCCTACCGCCCTAATTGCGAACGAACTGAACAAAAACGGCACTGCGCCACCAATCAAAAGACCGACGAACACCACTGGCGCATTGATCTGCACGCCGAGTGCGCCTAGATGCGCCTCGTCGATAAAAGAGCGGAAGAGTGAAACTGCCGCGATAACCGCCGTCGCAATCGCCAGGCCCTTGGTCAGGGCCTTGGTGGTATTGCCGATAGCATCCATCCACGATAGCGTTTTTGAGGCTTCTTCCTGATGGATTCCGGCCATTTCGAAAATGCCGTGGGCGTTATCGGTAATGGGCCCATAGGTGTCCATGGCAAGGATGAAGCCGGTGGTGGTCAGCAGGCCGAGACCGGTGAGTGCTATCCCGTAGAATTGCAGCGCCTCCGAATCGCGAAATATGAACATCGCGCCGATGATTGCGCCTGCAATCATCATTAACGCCCAGACCGACGATTCCAAACCTTCGCCCAGCCCGGAGAGGATAAGGGTCGCCGGGCCGGTGCGCGCTGACTGCGCCGTCTCGGTAACCGGTCCGCGATCGGGATGAGTGAAATAGTTGGTCAACCACAGCGTCACAACCGCCAGCGCGATTCCGAGCGTTGCAGTGATGGCGAAACGCCAATCGGGCCGCCCAGTACGCGGATCGGTCATGTAGAAATAGTTGACAATGAAGAAACCGACGATCGAAGCAATCGCCGAGGTCATGTAGCCGATGTTGATCGGACGCATCGGATCGCGCATCGTGCTGCCGGCCGGCAAGCGCACTGCCAGTATACCGATGATCGACGAGAACACCCCGACCGCGCGCAGCATCAGCGCGAAAATGATCAGCTTCATCGCGAATGCGCCGGCGCCCGCCAGACCGCCATACAGCGCCTGGAAATCCGTTTCCCCAACCGCATATGCGGCAAGAATAATTGCTGCTACCAGCGTCACTTCATAAGACTCGAAGATGTCGGCTGCCATTCCGGCACAATCGCCGACATTGTCTCCGACGTTGTCTGCGATCGTCGCAGCATTGCGCGGGTCGTCTTCCGGGATTCCCGCTTCTATCTTGCCGACCAGGTCACCGCCGACATCGGCGGCCTTGGTAAAGATTCCGCCGCCGACACGCATGAACAACGCCGCCAGCGAACCGCCAAAGCCGAAGCCTATCAGGACTTTCATCGCGTCCTGTTGAAAAATCAGGAAGATAATTGTCGCGCCGAGCAGTCCCAGGCCCACCGTGAACATGCCTGACACACCGCCGGCTTTGAATGCCAGTTCCATCGCATTCTTGAAGCTGGTCAAAGCTGCATTGGCGCTGCGGACGTTACCCTTGACCGCCAGCCACATGCCAACAAAGCCGGCACCGTACGACGCACTGACGCCCAGAATGAACGCAACGGCGATGCCGATCGAAAGATCAAGCCGGTCCGGATAGACGCTGCGGTACATCAGGAATAGTGCGATTGCGATGGCGGCGACGAAGAAGACCATCGTCTTGACCTGACGCCGGAGATAAGCCATCGAACCTTCGAACACAGCGTCAGCCACGTCGGTCATCGATTTCGCGCCGGGGTCCGCCCTGAGCACGATACGCACCAGCCAAAGGCCAAAGATCAGCGAGATCAACGCCGAGGCGAGAACCGCCCAAAGGATGATCTCCTGCAGGCTAGTGAGAGGCGGCAAAACGATTTTTGCTTCGCTCATCTAACTTCAATCTCCATGCGATTGACTACCGGCAGTTACGCGATCGTAGGCGCGCCTACCTCCGCGTTGATGCCTGGCAAGAAACGATTCACATTCAGAAACTGAACTCATCGGGCGCAGTTTAAATTTTCCCTGGAATTATGTCCAGTGTGGTCGAGCGCGGCCACTTCATAACCGTCAGCCGGTTCTGGGCTGGACTACATTCGAATGAGCAAGGCGGGCGACTAGCGTCCTGTTCGTCAGCGCTGAGCTTGTAAGTGCAAATCGGACGGCTGACAGGCGGATAGCGCATATAGCGCTTCCCAGGCAATTTCGTGCGGGTCAGTCATGCGGTGATAGCGTTTTCGCTGGAGCGGTGCCGGGCCTGCGGACTGTTGATCCACAAAAATTGTTGCCTGCAAGGCGGCGCTTATGTTTATGTGAGTGACCAGCTATGAACGTTAACATCGAGACCCCATCCGCGTTACGGCGCAAAATCACGATCGAACTCGAGCCGGACGAGATTAAGCGCGAACTCGATCGCGCCTACAACCAACTGAAGCGCTCAGTTCAGCTCAAAGGCTTTCGTCCGGGGCGGGCCCCCCGCAATCTGCTCGAACGTTTTTTTGGCGACCAGGTGCGCGGCGATGTCATTCAGAAGCTCCAGAAGGAGTATACCGATAAGGCGCTGGAGGAAAACGACCTCCAGCCAGTTGTTGAACCTGAGCTGGTCACTGAAGAAAGCGATCTGAAAAAGCCGCAGGTCCGGTTCACCGCCACGTTTGATCTGAAGCCGCAGATCGAGGTCAAGGATTATCAGGACCTCAAGGTTCCGAAGGCTACGGTCGAGGTTGCCGAAGATCAAGTCGGGCAAGCACTCGAACGTCTGCGCGAACGTAGCGGCACTTTGCGTAAAGTCGAGCGGCGCGTCGTCCAACCTGGTGATTTTGTGTTGGCGTCGTTTGAAGCCTTTGAGGGCGACAGGCCGCTCCCTAACAGTAAGTTCGAGGAGCGGATTGTTCGCGTCTCCAGCGATGAGCTGCGCCACGGCTTGGACGAGCTGCTCGCCGGTACAGAAATCGGCTCCGAGGTCCGGAAAAGCCGCTCATACCCGGCTGACTATTATGAACGCGACATCGCGGGAAAGAACGTCGAGTGGCGTATTAAGGCCACCGATATTTACGAACGCGTCCTCCCCAAGCTCGATGACGAGTTTGCCAAGGACCAGGGCGAGTATCAAAGTCTGGCGGAACTGCGAGCCGAAATGCGGCGCCAGCTCGAACGGCGGGCTGGTGAGGAGGCCGATGCTCGTGCCCGCCAAGGATTGCTCGACCTGATCATCGAGCGTAATCCGCTCGAAGTGCCTGAATCGCTTGTTGCGCGCGAGCAGCGCAATCTCGAGCTGGAGACCGCGACAGCGCTCGAAGCACTCGGGATGCCGCGTGAAGCGGCGTTGGAGAGGGCGCGGCGGGAGCAGGAAGACTTGAAGGCAAAGGCCGAGAAGCGCGCCCGCAGCGCACTCATCGTCGATGCGATCGCCGCTCAGGAGAATGTTGAGGTCACGGCGGATGAGGTCGCCGAGCGTATAGCAACTCTGGTGACTCAGGGCGGTGGACATCAGCGGGAACGATTGGCCGATTTCTATTCCCACCAGGAGAACCGGGACGCCCTTGCTCAGGTTATGCGGCGCGAGAAGACGCTTGACCGTTTACTCAGCCGCGCGCAAGCCGCCGATGAAGCCGCGAACAGCAGCACGGAGCCATCAGCGGGAGCAGCGGAAACTGAGGAGTGAAAAGCGCGAGGCGCCCCGGCGCTGTTGCTCGCTGCCCGCCCGCTCGTCGCATTCGCCGGCGTTGTCTCATCCGCGGAAAATATGTTGGGGAAAATCCTAAGCGCACGATGTCGGCGACATTTTATCGGCTTTTGTGGACCGCTCGTAGTTCCACACGGGCTGCAAACAGGTTAAACTCTTGTGTGACCCGGTCATTCACTTGTGGCGAGTGCGCTGCCGCGGGGGCTTATGAGTAACCTAGTGCCGATAGTCGTCGAGCAGACGGGCCGGGGCGAACGCTCGTACGATATTTATTCGCGGCTGCTTAAGGATCGGATCGTTTTTCTGGGCTACCCGATCTCTGACGAGGTGGCCAATCTGGTGACTGCGCAGTTGCTGTTCCTCGAGTCCGAGGATCCGGAGAAAGAGATTAATTTCTACATCAACTCACCGGGCGGTTCGGTGACAGCCGGACTGGCAATCTACGATACGATGCAATTCGTAAAGCCGCCCGTGTCGACACTGTGTCTGGGCCAGGCGGCGAGCATGGCCGCAATCCTGCTGCTGGCGGGCGCAAGGGGGCGGCGATACGGGTTACCCCACGCCCGGATCCTGATGCATCAGCCGCTCGGTGGCGCGCAGGGACAGGCGGTCGATCTCGAGATTCAGGCGCGCGAGATCTTGCGGATGCGCGAGCTGATCAATGATATTGTCGTTCGCCACAGCGGACAGAATTTGCGCCGAATAGAAAAAGATACTGACCGCGATCTGTTCCTGACCGCTGACCAAGCGGTTGAATACGGGCTGATCGATGAGGTAATCGTAAGCCGGAGGCCCCTCCAGGTGAACAGTGGGAGGCAGTAATGGCCAAGCATGATGACCGCGCAGGCAACCTGGTATGCTCGTTCTGCGGCAAGAGCCAGGACGAGGTACGCAAGCTTATCGCCGGCCCGACGGTTTATATCTGTGACGAATGCATTGATTTATGTAACGACATAATTGCCGAGGAAAACGACAACGAGGAAGCCTTCAGCCAGACTTCGGCGGTGCCCAAGCCGGCCGAGATCAAGCGTGTGCTGGACCAATACGTCATCGGCCAGGAGCGCGCAAAAAAAATCCTCTCGGTCGCTGTCCACAATCATTACAAGCGCATCGACTCGCAGATGGTGACCGGCGACGTCGAACTTCAGAAATCCAACATTCTGCTTATCGGACCGACTGGAGTCGGCAAGACGCTGCTGGCACAGACACTTGCGAGGTTCCTGCAAGTACCTTTCACGATTGCCGATGCGACGTCGCTGACCGAAGCAGGCTACGTAGGCGAAGACGTCGAGAACATCATCCTGTCGCTGCTGCAAAACGCTGACTATGATATCGAGCGCTGCCAACGCGGCATTGTCTACATCGATGAAATTGACAAGATAGCGCGCAAGGGTGATAACCCCTCGATCACTCGCGACGTTTCCGGAGAAGGCGTGCAACAGGCTCTGCTAAAGATCGTCGAGGGGACGATGGCGAGCGTGCCGCCTAAAGGCGGCCGCAAGCATCCTCAGCAGGAATTCCTGCAGGTTGACACAACCAATATTTTGTTCATCTGCGGCGGGGCGTTCGTCGGACTGGAGGAACTGGTTCGCCGGCGCATTGCGGGCAAGACCATGGGGTTTCGCGCCGACTTGGCTCATCGCGATCCTCGCAGCGTGTCGGAGCTGCTCAATGAAGTTCAACCGGAGGATTTGCTGAAATTTGGCTTGATTCCAGAATTCGTTGGCCGTTTACCAGTCATCGCCACACTCGGCGAGCTCGACGAGGAGGCGTTGGTTCGGATTCTGACCGAGCCAAAAAATGCACTCGTACGCCAGTATCAAAAACTTTTCGACATGGAGAATGTCCACCTGAAATTTACCCCGGGCGCATTGCGGGCGATCGCGCGCGAGGCGCTCAAACGCAAGTCCGGCGCTCGCGGACTTCGTGCTATAATGGAAAGCATCATGGTGGACTTGATGTATGAGATTCCGTCTCAGCCCAATATCAAGGAGGTAATGATCTCAGAAGAGGTTGTGACCCAAAAGGAACAACCCCTATTGGTCTATCAGAAGACCGCTGAAACCGCTTAGGCAGCAGGAGACTGGATTCACGGAAATGCTTTTCCGCAATGATAAGAGAGACAATCGCGACACCTCACACGAAGCTGTTCCGCTTTTGCCCTTGCGCGAATTAATTGTTTTCCCGCACGAGGTCTACCCGATATTTGTCGGACGGCAAAAGTCGATAAAGGCATTGGAGGCGGCCGAAACCAGCAAAAAACCTATCCTGCTCGCTGCACAGAAAGATGCCCGCGTCTCGGACCCCGGTCCCGACGATATTTATAGCGTCGGCACGCTTGGCGTGGTGGTGCAATTGCTGCGCCTGCCCGACGGTACGGTCAAGGCCCTGCTCGAAGGCAAAAAGCGCGCGCGCGTTGTGCGCTACGTGAGCCAGGACGATTACTTTCAGGTCGAGGCGGAAGAAATCGAAGAAGGCTGTGAGCGCACCACGGAGGTCGAGGCGTTGATGCGCTCGGTCAACACTACCTTTGATAATTATGTGCGGCTGAACAAAAAAATTCCGCCCGAAATGGTTACCTCGATTGCTGCGGTCGACGACCCCGCGTATCTGTCGGACAAGCTAGTCGGACATCTCGGCATCAAACTCGAGGACAAGCAGTCTCTGCTTGAATGCATCAATCCAGCCGAACGGCTCGAGCGAATCCTCGGTTACATGCGGTCGGAATTGGAAATCCTCGAAGTCGAAAAACGCATCCGCTCACGGGTCAAAAAGCAGATGGAGAAGACCCAGAAGGAGTACTACCTCAACGAGCAGATGCGCGCGATTCAAAAGGAACTGGGCGAGAAAGACGAATTCAAGAACGAGATCCAGGAATTGGAAGAGAAGCTCAGGCAGAAGAAGATGCCGGCCGAAGCTCGCGAGAAATGCGAGCGCGAAATCAAGAAGCTCAAGATGATGTCGCCGATGTCGGCCGAGGCGACCGTCGTCCGCAATTACCTGGACTGGTTCCTCGCCCTGCCATGGTTCGAATACACCGAGGACAAGCTCGATATCCAGGAAGCCGAGCGTATCCTTGAGGAGGACCATTACGGACTCGATAAGGTCAAACAGCGCATCCTGGAATATCTGGCGGTGCAGACCCTCGTCGGCCAGCTTAAGGGTCCAATCCTTTGCCTCGTAGGCCCTCCCGGAGTCGGCAAAACCTCGCTCGGCAAATCGGTCGCGCGGGCGACCGCCCGCAAATTCGTGCGTGTATCGTTGGGCGGTGTTCGCGACGAGGCTGAAATCCGCGGCCACCGGCGGACCTATATTGGCGCACTGCCGGGCAAAGTGATTCAGAGCATGCGTAAGGCAGGCTCGGGAAACCCGGTGATGTTGTTCGACGAAGTCGACAAGATGTCCACCGATTTCCGCGGTGACCCATCATCCGCCCTGCTCGAAGTGCTCGATCCCGAGCAGAATTGCACCTTCAACGACCATTACCTGGATTGCGACTACGACCTTTCCAAGGTGATGTTTATCACGACTGCCAACACGTTGGAGCGGATTCCGCGGCCGTTACAGGATCGGATGGAGATCATCCGCATCCCCGGTTATACTGAGACCGAAAAGCTCCAAATTGCCAAGAAGTACCTGATTCGAAAACAGCGCGAGGCCAACGGCCTCAAAGAGGAGAACATCGAGTTCTCCGACAAAGCAATCCTCTCGATTATCCGCCATTACACGCGCGAGGCTGGGGTGCGTAACGTCGAGCGCGAAATCGCCTCGATCTGCCGCAAAGTTGCGGTTGAGGTAGTGAAAACCGATCGCAACGCGCACGTCAGGATCTCGGCTTCCAGTGTGGGCAAATACCTGGGTCCGCCCAAATTCCGCTACGGAATCGCGGAAACTGAGCCGCAGGTGGGTGTTGCTACGGGCTTGGCGTGGACTGAACTGGGCGGCGAGCTGCTTGGCGTCGAGGTCACGATCGTTCCGGGACGCGGCAAGTTGACGATCACGGGCCAACTCGGTGAGGTAATGCAGGAGAGCGCGCACGCGGCCCTGTCGTACGTGCGCTCGCGTTCCGAGCAACTGGGACTCGCGCCTGATTTCTACCAGAAGATCGACATCCATATTCATATTCCCGAGGGCGCCATCCCTAAAGACGGTCCGTCAGCCGGAATTACACTGGCAACCGCGCTGGTGTCGGCACTATGCCGAGTCCGCGTGAAGAACGATCTCGCGATGACCGGTGAGATAACATTGCGGGGACGGGTGCTGCCCATTGGCGGACTGAAAGAAAAGGTACTTGCTGCGCACCGGGGCGGAATCAAGTCGGTGCTTCTGCCTAAAGAAAACGAGAAGGACATCGAAGAGATACCCACCCAGATCCTTAAGGGCATCACACTCATCAAGGTCGCGCACATGGACGACGTGCTGAAGCAGGCGCTGGTGCTCGATGACCCCGAGTCCTTCCTCAAACCCCAGAAGTCCGAGCATGCGCCGCTGTTTGGCTCGGACGACGATAAGCCGATAATCGTCGACGACGATGACGATGCTGCCAGAGTATCGAGAACCAACCTGTCGTGAGCAGCTAGCGGGAATTTGAACAACGATGGGCGGGTCGTTAACTTGACGGCCCGCCCATCGCGTCGTTTACTAGCGAGGGGGAGGCTGCCGAAGCGAAATTATGACCAAAGCCGATTTAGTTGAGGGCCTGTCCAACAAGCTGGGCATGGGCAAGGGGGAAGCCGAGAGGGCGGTCAATATCGTTCTCGACGATATCGTCAACGCGCTCAAGCTGGGTGAACGCGTCAATATTTCTGGCTTCGGGACTTTTTCGGTATCATCGCGCCAGGCGCGCACCGGCCGCAATCCCAAGACCGGTGAGTCGATCGAAATCTCCGCCAGCCGTTCAGCAAAATTCAAACCGGGGAAGCAATTGAAGGATTCGCTCAACGCGTCAGAAACCACCCCTCAATCCAGCTCACCAACAGCTTCGGAGTAAGCGCGAAGCGAATAAAGCCTCACGCCTGGCGCCCCTCTAACGGAATCTGTCCGTTGCACTTCGACGGCCTGGTCAGATATGGCCTCGCTGCTTTTCTTCGTCCTCCTGTCTTTCGGTTGCGGGAGAGCGGAGATGAGAGGGGGCCGGTGAAGGGCAAGAGAGGCTGCTGATCAGGCTGAGGTTTTCGCTTCGGCCACGCCTATGCTACGTACGATGCTAATGGGCGGTTAGCTCAGCGGTAGAGCATCGGCCTTACAAGCCGGGGGTCGCAGGTTCGAAACCTGCACCGCCCACCAAAAGCTCGCGTTGTGCACCAGCCTGCATCTGGTCGGGCAGCGAAGCCTCGAGCTGTGTACGCCTTCTACTGCCCAATCCGCGCCGAAATAATTTTAACCCAAGTGTCGTTAACGTGCAGTCAGTCGTAGAAGTGGTTTAGCCCTTTTAGCGCCGACAACAACGCGCGAGAATGATCCCAAAGCAACGGCCATCCCCAAAACAGCTCGGGCGCGATAAATAGTAATTCCAAGAGGCTTCCCGGCGGTGTCAAACGATTTAGGCAAAGTATTGTCGACGCACTATCGACTTGCTTTGCCGCCCGGCCTCCAGCCCATTTTTGAATAAACCGTGAAAACGTATCCCCTTCTCTCGCAATCATCCAGAACTCACAGCTACCCTGTTCATCATTCAAGTCTGATGATGGGAGAACCACGCTAAAGCGGCCCGTCGAATCGCACTGCAGAAGGTGAGCGTGAAAGGCGGGGAGCTGGATTGGCCGCTACTTGGATCATGAACGGAACTCTTTTGAGTAGCGCGGGCGAAGCTCGCACGTCTTCGACTGGCACGGACGCCCAGCGTACTATTCAGGGCTCTTGCTTGAAACCGAGGAATCTATGTAGACCCGCACTAGCAATCATACTTACGTGCTTCAGCTTCTCGGCACTGGCAGCGCCTAGTCCAACGAGGAGCCCGATCCATCACGTGATTGTAATTGTTGGCGAGAATCACAGCTTTGACAACTTGTTCGGCGCGTATCAGCCTGCGCGCGGCCAGACCGTGCTCAATCTGCTTTCCGAAGGAATTATTAAGCCGGACGGATCGCCTGGGCCGCATTTCGACAAGGCCCGGCAGTGGCAGGCGATCGACCACGATAAATATTCGATCGCTCCCGAGACAACGAGCCCGTTCACGCATCTGCCGCAGCCGAACACCACTTATGCAGCCGGGCAGGTGGTGGGCGTGCCCGATCCTCGATTCCCCGCAAATCTGCCTAACGGGCCTTTCCGGCTCACCAAATACACCGCCTATCAGCTCTCATATACCGGCGACCCAGCGCACCGGTTCTTCCAAATGTGGCAACAATTCGACGAGGGCCGCAACGATTTGTTCGTTTGGAATGCGACCACAATTGGCTTCGGCAGCGAAGCGAAGGCGCCGCCGGTGCCCTTCACCGACCAAAGTACCCATCAGGGCGGAGTCGCCATGGGCTTTTACAACATGAGCCAGGGCGATGCTCCGGTATTCAAATTTATCGCCGACCATTTTGCGATGAGCGATAATTTTCACCAGGGGATCATGGGCGGCACCGGCGCCAGCTTTATTTATCTGGGCACCGGCGACCTGGCCTTTTATGAAGATGGCAACGGGAAGCCGCTGACCCCGCCGAAGGAACAAATCGAAGATCCGAACCCATGGCCCGGGTCCAATAACTGGTACAAACAGGATGGTTATAAAAGCGGATCGTACGTGAACTGTTCGGATCAATCGCAACCAGGCGTCGCCGCGATCATTGAGTACTTGCGCCGCCAGCATCGCGAGCCGAACTGCGCACCTGATCATTACTATCTGGTTAATAACTACGGACCCGCATACAATGCGGATGGCACTCCGGCCGATGTTAAGCTCCATCCGTATACGCTGCCGCCGCAAACCTTGCCCAACATCGGAGACGCTCTGAGCAAAGCCGGAATATCCTGGAAATACTATATCGGTGGTTTAACGCATGGCGGCGCCAACGACGCCTGGTGCTCGGTTTGCAATCCGCTGCAATACAGCAAACGAATCATGACCACTGGCCTTCGCGCCAATATCACAGGTGTCGGAGATTTTTATGCTGACGCGGAAGCGGGCAAGCTGCCTGCGGTTGCTTTCGTGCGGCCGTTCGAACCTTATTCCGGCCATCCCGCGAACTCGGCGGCATCTGCATATGAGTATTTCGTGCTCAGTATCGCGAACACGGTGATCAAGCATCCGCAGCTTTTTGCTGATTCAGCGATTTTCGTGACATTCGATGAAGGCGGCGGGTATTACGATTCCGGCTATATCCAGCCGCTCGATTTTTTCGGCGATGGTACTCGTATCCCCCTGATGGTGATTTCACCATATGTAAAGCCGGGCACGATCGATCATACCTATGCCGATCACGCTTCAATTCTAAAGTTTATGGAATGGAACTGGAATCTCGCGCCGCTTTCCAAGCGGAGCCGCGACAATCTGCCGAACCCAGTTTCGGCTGCGAGAAATCCGTACGTGCCAAGCAACGGTCCCGCGATTGGTGACTTGCGCAGCATCTTTAATTTTAGCCGCCGGCGCGTAGACAATCTGCTGATCCTTCCAGACGGGGTGTAGGGTTCCGTGACGCAAAGCAACAGTCGTCGCGTTTTCTGTCATCCTACCAAAGGAGGGAGCGTGGACCGTCTGCGCGGCGCACACGACCCCCCGGGAAGCGATGAGAGGTCTCATAGTACTTGGATATCGAACGCCCGATAATGGGACGGCTCTGGTCTGCTCCCGCAGGACCGACGCCATTCACTCGCCGGGCCGAGGCGGAATCGCGGCGAAATTTCCAGGGTCTGCCGCCATTGCGTCGCGCACGTCGGGGTGCTCCTCGAAGAAAGCATTAAGTTCAGGATGCTTCTTCAGATATCCCGAATCATTCATCAGTGACGGCCTGAAGGCCAATGCGCGGGCGACCCCTGGATGAGCCGCTGCAAAGCCATCCCATATCAGCAAAGGCTGCGTCTCGATATCGCTGGGGTTGGCTGGCTCAAACACGACGGTTGTGTTGCCTTTGGTTACCGAGCCGAGGACTCCGCCAGGTGCGGGCGCCTCTGATGATGCAGGTGGGACTTGGGCCGCCCCCGAACCAGCCAAACCGGCCGACAATACGATTGCAGCTAAGACAGAAGACCAGCGTCTCATAGGAGCCTCCGGGATCGGGAGACGGTATCTATAACGCAATATGCCTTCGATTACCAATATTTTACTGCTATTGTAGGAATGGAGCATGAGCGCCTGCGGCCGAGCAGGATGCGATTCGGATCATCTCTCCTTTGAGGTTGCATCCAACGTACCAGTAAGCTGCTCCAAGGAAAAAAAGAGCCGGCATGCGACCGGCTCTTGTCCCGCTTCTCTTACTCTCAGGCTGCTTTTTTCTTGCGGCCGTTGCCGCCATTGGGTGCTGCCGCGTGCAGGTCCTTGCGAACAGCAAAACGCTCGTCCAGTTGGCCCATTTTTTCCATTACCCCGCCATATTCAAGCTCGCTCATCGGGAGCATGGCCGGCCCCGAGAATCCCTGCGCGCGAATCTCCGCCGCTTTGGCTGAAACATTATTGCGGACCCATTCCCAGAAAGGATGGTCGAAAACATCGACGGCTTCGGTAAACTTCCCGTCGTGCACGCAAAAAGCAGCGCCGCTGACGATTGCGGGTCCGTCGAAGAAGCTGATGGTTGAGTTCAGCTTCACCGGCATCAGCGGCCCATGATGACTGCCGCGCATCGTGCCGGCGACATAATGGCCAATGCGGAAGGGCGAGAGAACCTCGCCGGTTGCCGGGAAGTTGCCCTGCGTGCGGACCAGCGCTACCGGGTCGTCCTTGCCCGTATAGGTTCCCGCGATATTGTGCAGGCGCGAGGTGGATACCACGCAGGCGATCTCGCCAGTGGCGCGGTTGCGAACCGACTCGATTACAAAGCGCTCGTTATCGCGCAGCAAGCAAGCGATATCGTACAGCTCCTCGGGGGCATTCAGCTCAATAATCCTATCGCCTTCGGTGTGGTTGACGTCCATGATGGTAAAGGTGAAACCCTTTGCCATCTTGGGAGAGAGCAACAGGCCGGCATTGTGCATGGGATCAGCAAATCCCAGGTAAAATGGGAGGTTATAAGCTCCCGGGTCGGTCTTATCAGCGGCAAAGAAAATGAACGGCTCGTTGGGACGCTCCTCGAACTCCATCTCGCAGGATGCGGGGCCCAGCCCACGCACGTTACCCGAGAAGGAATCCTTGAGCAGGTCCTGACCGGCCCCATACAGGCCCTGCTCACGCGCCGTCTTAGTTCCAGCCATGAAGGCATCCCACGCCAGTTCATGGATTTTGGAATCGTCGACGCCGCGGTCATGCGCCATCAGCAGCGCCACATCGTCGCCAGTGGAGCTGACGTAAACATCCATCAGGAGTTTCTTGCCTTTGTCGCGGACGAATTGCTCGACCGTCTGCTTCAGGCGGGCGCTAGGTTTTATGTGACCGCCGATTGAACCCACGTCGGCCTTGATTACTGACAGCGTTGTCTTCATAGTCTTTGTGCCTCCAAGCCAGAAATCTGAATCATGTTCCGCCTCGTGGTCTCAACTGGACGCGGCTCAATGACCGCGCGCCGAACATGTGCACCCACCACCACAGGACCCGCGCGGTCGCGCCGGCGGCGTACCTATCTGGTAACCGTCGGCGGTGAGCTCATCGGCCGAGATCCACCGCAGATCGCCAGCAACGGGGGTATCGCAATGGACGCAGGCTCGCTGACCTTGACCTTCAACCGCGAGGGAGAGGTAGGTAAGAACGCTCTTGGCACACGTATCGCAGCGCGCCGTCGGAAAGGTTGATGAATTGAGCGCAGGTTCGCGCATATTTAGATTTTCTTATAGTAGTCCGCCACTAGCAAGAAAATCAAATCAGTACTGAATCGATTGCTGCGAGCCGGCCCGTCGCCGCTGTCGTGGGCATTCGCTTGCCTCAGATGGCGGCGTAGCGGCACAACATGACATGACCTTAGCGTAGCCTTCCAACGCCGAGCGAGTGAACCGAGGCCATGCGCAGCAGGCCGAAGTCCTGAGCGAAGCCGCAGGGAAACGAGTCTGCGAGGTGCGCATAATACACTAGTGAAGCCGCAGGCGGAGCGGTGAACCGAGGCCATGCGCAGCAGGCCGAAGTCCTGGGCGAAGCCGCAGGGAAACGAGTCTGCGAGGTGCGCATAATACACTAGTGAAGCCGCAGGCGGAGCGAGCAAACGAGTCTGCGAGGTGCGCATAATAAAGTGACGTCAGAACCAATTGCCAAACAAGTTGCGGAGCGGCTCGGCAGCGGCCATCTGTCCGCGAAAGACGGACGCACTTTTGCGCTGGTACTCAGCGGCCTGCGGGAAGTTCGGCCGCGCGCCGGATGGCTGCAATTTGCGCTAACAGTGCGCGATGAAAATCGACAGCCGGCGCGTACACCATTAATGACAGGGCTAATCAGCGGTGGCGGCCGCGGCGTCATGCCATGGTTCGAAGGTCGCATCTATCCCTGGCTCGAGTTGGCCAACGGGGAGCGGTTCGATGCACGTAAGGAGGGACTCGAAGCCGATCTCATAAACCTCATCAGCAGCCTGGTCCCGTCGGGTGGCCATCTGATGCTCGAATACGAAAGTTCGGGCCAGAGCGAAACCCACCGCGAATTGCTGCTGCGGGTACCCCCGGCGGCGACCCATTTGGGCGCCTTGATGTTTGCGGCAGGATTCCGCGGCCATTTCAAAGACTGGTACATCTCTGAAGGGGGACATGAAGGCCCGCGTAAGCTGCAAGCCAACAAATCACCCAATACCGCTGCCGCGCGCGAGGCGCTGCGGTTCAATCTCGATGAATTGAAACAATTCATTAAGCGCAAACTGCCGCAGAATTCAGAAGACGGTGCGCTGGTCGCCCGAGCCCAGGAACGCGCGCGCTCGCTCTTGAAAGAGTTTGGCGGCCATGGCTCCAAAGTGTGTTTGTCCGTGAGAGAGCGTCGCTGACATAACACGAGATAAGCTAACCGCCGCAGGGCCGAATGCTAAAAAATCATAGCCTAACATAGCGCTCCCCCAATGCACTCGGTGCTTGCGCCTGACCGCCCATCACTGCGAGCACGATCAAGGTGAGGGCGTAGGGCAGCGCCAGAAAAAGCTGATAGGGCAATGCAGCGCCGGCTGCCTGCAGCTCGAATTGTAAACCCATCGCGGCGCCGAACAGGAGCGATGCGGCCGCAATGCCATAGGCGTTCCAGCGTCCAACGATAACCACCGCAAGCGCGACAAAACCGCGTCCGGCCGAAATCCCTTCCACAAAAGTGTTAGTGTACGCGAGGGTGAGATACGCGCCGGCCAGGCCGGTCAGCACGCCCGCGATCAACAAGGCCTCCCATCGCAGCCGATAGACGTTCAGACCCAGCGCATCGGCGGCCTCAGGCCGCTCACCCGCCGCGCGAATCCACAACCCATACCGCGTATGCCTGACGACGAATGCGGTCAACGGCACCATCGCGAACGCGGCATACACCAGCGCATTCTGCTCGAAGAAGACGGGGCCGATTATGGGAATTTGAGCAATGGGTCCGAGCGAAATCGCCGGAATCGGGGTGACGGTAAAGGCCTTGCCAGTAATACCAAACAGCCGCCGGTAAAAGACCCCCGTCAGCCCCGCCGCCAGGATATCCAGCGCAGTGCCCGCCACCACCTGGTTCACCGCGAGGTTAACCACCAGCGCTGCAAGCAGTGCGTTCATCATGACCGCGGCCGCTATCGCCGCGATTAATGCAAGCAAGAGGCTGCCGCTGAAATATGCGGTCGCCAAGCCGAAGAATGCGCCGGCCAGCATCGCGCCTTCGATTCCAATATTGAGTACGCCGCTCTCTTCGACGATCAGCTCGCCCAAAGCGGCCAACAGAATCGGTGTCGCCATCGCGATCGTAGAGATCAACAATGCTTCAATCATTCGTGCTTCCAGATTGTGAATTCATTCGACACCTCGCCTCGTCGATGGTCGGGCGCAACGGCTCACAGCGGACGTAATGATCAGAGTTCATCAGATTAATGAAACCAGCGCGATTTGGAGTGACAGGCGCTTCATCGTCTTGGGGTGCTCTCCCGCTCGACGGAAATTGCGCTTTGCGGCATGCTGCTTCAGCAGGTGATAAATGAGCAACACCCGACTCAAACCGATTCCAGTCCCAGATGAGATTGCCCAGCCTTTTTGGGAGGCCGCGAAGGAACGGCGGCTCGCCGTCCAGCGTTGCACAACTTGCGGTTATTACAACCATCCGCCGCGCAATGTATGCGATGCGTGCCTATCGCAGGAATTGCGCTTTGAACCAGTGAGCGGCCGCGGCCGAATCCATACGTTCACGGTGATGCATCAGCGCGACGTGCCAGGCTTCGAGTCGGAAGCGCCGTTCATCAATATTGTGATCGAACTCGAGGAACAGCCGATGCTGCTAATGGTCTCGAACCTGCCCATATCCGAGCGCGACCGCGTACGCATCGGCAGCCCGGTCAAGGTTGATTTTGACGACTGGGGCAATGGTGTAATCGTGCCGCAGTTCAAGATTCTGTGATCATTCGATCAGGTCCAACGGCGGTGACGAATATGCCTGTCGATATCACCCATATCGTTTTGGCCGTTGGGCTGATTATTGAATTGCTTGGGTTGATCTACATCGTGCGAGTTGAGCCTGAGGTCGCGGCGGACTTGAGGCGCACAATCGAGGCCTGCGGCGCGGGCAATCTCCGGCAGGGGCTCAAAGTCGAAGAGTTGATCGAACGGGTGCGCAACGAAATGCACGCAGAACGAGGATAGAAATGGATTTCGTGCGAGGCAAAACCGCAATCGTTGGTATCGGCTATTCCGAAATTACGCGGCGCGCGCAAAAGCCACTCGGCTTGCTGGCGGTTGATGCCAGCCGCGCTGCACTGGACGACTGCGGGCTCAAGCCCGCCCAAATCGATGGCCTTACCACCTATCCGGAATCACCGTTCGCCGGTGCCGGCAATCGCGATGGCATCGATGTAGTCAGCGTGATGTACGTCGTCAATCATCTGCCGCTGGCCCCTGATATTCGCTGGTACGCGCAAATCGAGACGGGCATGATCGCGAGCCCGATAATCGAAGCCGCCAATGCTCTCATCGCCGGGGCCTCTGACTACGTGCTCATTTGGCGCGCGATGCATCGGCCGGACGCGCGCCCGACAGCCAGTACCTCCGTTGGCGCGCCGCGCGCGAGCGGCGACGCCCAGTTCATGGCGCCTTGGGGTTGCACCAGTATCGTTCAATGGCATGCGCTGGCGTGGCAGCGCTATATGCATCGTTTCGGGGCAACGCGCGAGGCGCTGGCGGCGTTGGCACTCAACAGCCGGCGCCACGCCAACCTCAATCCGCGCGCATTTTTCTATTCTCAACTGATGTCGCGCGAGGATTATTTCAATGCGCGCTGGATCGCCGAACCGCTTTGTCTTTACGATTGTGATGTGCCGATCGACGGTTGCGTCGCCCTGGTCATGACTACCGCCGAGCGTGCACGCGACCTTAAAAATCCCCCTGCCTACATCGCCGGGTGGGGCCAGAACACTGCACCGCGGCGCACGCTCTTGCACTACGCGCTGGATGATTACATGGAATGCGGCGGTTCCCTGGCCCGGAAATTGTGGAGTTCAGCGGGCCTCGGTCCGGGCGATATGGATGCGGCCGAACTTTACGACGGGTTCAACCCCTCGACCCTCTACTGGCTCGAAGCAGCCGGTTTCTGCCGTCAGGGCGAAGGCGGCTCCTTCGTACAGAACGGACGAATCGCGCTCGAAGGCGAATTGCCTCTCAACACCTTCGGCGGCAGCCTCAGCGAGGGGCGCATGCATGGCATGGGGCATATTGCCGAAGCAGTGCGCCAAGTCACCGGCCGCGCGGAAAAGCGCCAGCTCAAGCACGCCGAAGCGGTATGCGCGATCGATGGCTCACCAATGCTGCGTGGCAGCGGCATCGTTGTGACCAAGTCGCCCTAAGCATGAAACCGAGGCGGCTTTTGCGGGGCGACCCTGGAGCCGCCCTCTTGAGGTATCGCAAATCGGAGAACCTCAATGGCTACTTATCTTTACGAAGTCCTCGACCGTCTTATCGCCTTCGATACCGTCAGCTCTCACACCATTGTTCCGGCCATCGAATACCTGGCCGACCAGCTGACGAGCCACGGGCTCAAAACGGTCGTAGATAGAATCGACATTGCTGGTGTGCCGCAAGCAAATCTTGTCGCCTGGATCGGACCGCCACGTCCGGATGGGCTAATAATTACCGGACATCTCGACACCGTGCCGGTCGAAGGCCAGCCAGGATGGGAACGCGATCCGCTCAAGATGGAAATCGACGGCAACCATATCTTCGGACGCGGCAGTTCGGACATGAAAGGATTTCTCGCACAATGCGCCGATGTTGTACGCACGTTGGAGCTGGCGCGGCTTAAGCGGCCGCTCGTTTTCATCTTCACCGCCGACGAAGAGGTGGGGATGCTCGGCGCCCGGGAGCTTGCTCCGGCTCTGCAGATGTTATTGGGCGACGTGCCACAACCCAATCTAGCCTGGATAGGTGAGCCCACATCGTACAACGTCCTGCATGCGCATAAGAGCATCTGCAGCTTCGAAGTCCGCGTGCGCGGGCGCGGCGGCCATAGTGGAGCGCCCGACCAGGGCGTCAACGCGATCGCGGTGATGGGCAAGGTGATCGACGTGCTCGGGGGTCTCCAGGCCGAACGGCGCGCTATCGGTAGTTCGGAGTTCGCAGACGTATTTCCGGAATCACCCTATGACGTGATGAATCTCGGCACTGTCCATGGCGGGCTCGCCACCAACGTCATCGCCGAGCAATGCGTGCTGCGAGCGAGCTATCGCTCGCTGCCGAAGACCGATCCGCTTGCGCTTTACGAAGAGATCGGGCGACGCCTGAGCGCAATCGATCCCCACGATTACGCCTCCGACAACTTCGCCGCCGCTATCGAGCTGGATCTGCTACTGGCCGCACCGCCGATGTGGTCCAATCGCGACACCAGGCTCGAAAAAATTCTGTTCGAAATCACCGGTAACCAATCGGCACGGGGAGCACAGTTTGCTACCGATGGCGCCTGGTTCTCCGGGGCGGGAATCCAATGCCTGATCTGCGGCCCGGGCGATTATGAGCAGGCGCATCAGCCCAACGAATCGATTCGCCGCGACGCCTTCGACCGCGGCCCCGCGATGATTACGCAGGTAATCGAGCGAATGTGCATGTGAGACGCTGCTCACAGGTCACCGCATTCAGGCCGAGCTAATGAGACGATTCGACCTCAGCAAGACGGCGCGTCAGGAATCTCAGCTCGGGTTCTGTTTTGGCCAGAGCGAGGGCGGCGCGATATGAAGCTGCGGCCTCCGCCCACCGCTTGAGTCTGCGCAACAGATCCGCGCGCGCCGCCCATAGCAAATGGTAATCGGTCAGTTCGCCGCGAGCATGGAGGGAGTCGATGAGCTGCAGACCCTGTTCCGGACCGTCGGCCATAGCCACCGCCACTGCGTGATTCAGTTCGATCACGGGCGAGGACCGCAGCCGCATCAAATAGGCGTAAAGCGCCGCAATATCGGGCCAATCAGTCTGCGCCGGACTGTCTGCTCGCGCATGAACACCCGCAATCGCCGCCTGAATCGCGTACGGCCCAACCGGACCTGGCCGCAGCGCCAACTCCACCAACGCCAGTCCCTCGCGGATTTGCTCGCCGTTCCATAGGCTACGATCCTGATCTTCAAGCAGAACGAGATCGCCGCCGCTATCTACGCGGGCGGGCCGGCGCGCGTCATGTAGTAGCATCAATGCAAGCAAGCCACGGGCTTCGGCATTTTGCGGCAAGAGCTCACACAGAATACGCCCGAGCCGGATAGCTTCGGCGCAAAGATCGCCGCGCACCAGAGGTTCGCCGCAACTGACGGAGTAGCCTTCGTTGAATACCAGGTAGATTACCGCCATCACCGCTTCGAGCCGTTCGCCCAACGCTTCATCAGGCGGAACCTCGTACGGAATCCTGGCAGTTCGAATTTTTCGCTTCGCCCTGACGATTCGCTGCGCAATTGTCGAGGGCGGAACCAGGAACGCGTGCGCAATCTCGTCGGTCGTGAGCCCGCACAAGGTTCGCAGTGACAGCGCGATCTGGACCTCGGGCGCGAGCGCTGGATGACAACAGGTAAGAATCAGACGCAGGCGCTCATCCGGGACCCCATTATCGTCCGGACTGTCGCTGTCACCCATCCCCGAGTCAATTATATGCCGGAGAATTTCTTCGCGTTTCTGGCTGAATGAGCTGTCGCGGCGAATGCGATCGATTGCCTTATGGCGCGCGGTGCTGACAATCCAGGCTCGAGGTTCGCGCGGCATGCCTTCGCGCGGCCATTGCTCAAGCGCCGCGGTGAAAGCCTCCTGCGCCGCGTCCTCTGCAATATCGAAATCGCCGAGAAGGCGAATCAGCGTTGCGAGAATCCGGCCAAATTCCTCACGATATATGCGGTCCAGCGCGGAGGGCGACATCTCAGAAGGTCCCAACCAAACTTAACATCCAGGACTATGCGCGGCCAGCGACGATTTCGAGCCATACCTTCCAACCTTTGCCGCTTCTGCGGACATTAACGCCTGGATCGGAGGGTTGGAGCAACCAGTCGCGCGGGGTCGAACTTTCATGAAAAACGATTGACAATAATTCACCATTGCGTTAACTATTGCTCCTAGGGTGAAGGAGGTATACACGCATGCCAGACGCTTATCGACGTCCCACTTTCGCCGCCGCGGTGCTCTACAAGCATCCATTCGCTGCGCTCGATTGGCTGGAAAAGGCTTTCGGCTTCGAGCGTTCGATGGTAATCACCGATGCTGGCGGCAATCTGGGTCATGCGGAGATGAAATTCGGCGACGGGTTGATCATGGTGGGCGGCGAATGGGCCGATTTTGTCGCAAGTCCCACCGCCGTCGGCGGCAAGAACACGCAGACCGTCCACGTCCATCTCAACGATGGTCTCAATGCTCATTGCGAGCGGGCGCGTGCGGCGGGCGCCGAGATCATCCGGGAGCCGGAAGATCAATTCTACGGCGACCGCACTTACCTGGCGAAGGATCCGGAAGGACACGTCTGGAGTTTTGCGCAGAACATGCGTTATGTATCGCGCGAGGAAGCGGAAAACGCCAGCGGATTGAAAATCGAAGGATGGGTCTGAGAGCGAAGGCGGAGGTCGACCGGGTTCTGACCGCTCTCGCCGACCCTCATCGCCGGCGAGTGGTGGAATTGCTGCGTGAGCGGCCATGGCGCGCCGGGGAGTTGGCCGAAGCCCTCGGGCTCAATCCGTCGGCCCTCAGCCGCCATCTACGCACTTTGCGCTCGAGCGGCCTCATCGAGGAATCCCATCCCGGGTTTGATGCGCGCGTACGCGTTTACACGCTGCGCCCCAAGCCGATGGAGCATTTGAAGAACTGGTTGCAGGAGACCGAACGGCTCTGGAGCAATCAGCTTTCGGCGTTCAAGGCACAGGTGGAGCGCTCCCGTTAGCGGGGCCGCAGGCGGAGCGGTGAGCCGAGGCCAGGCGTAGCTGGCCGAAGCCCTGAGCGAAGCCGAAGGGAAACGAGTCTGCGAGGTGCGCATAACACACTAGTGAAGCCGTAGGCGGAGCGAGCAAACGAGTCTGCGAGGTGCGCATAACACACTAGTGAAGCCGTAGGCGGAGCGAGCTAACGAGTCTGCGAGGTGCGCATAACAAATGACTTCACACATCCTGGTATCGATTCGTGTCGCGGCTACGCCGGCCCGCGCATTCGAGGTGTTCACCCGCGAAATCGGCGCCTGGTGGCAGCCAAACGGGCTTTTCCGCTTTACACACAAATCGCCTGGGCAGCTCAAGTTTGAGGCGGGGCTGGGTGGACGCTTGGTTGAGATTTTGCCGGACGGCGAGATTTTTGAAATCGGTCACATAACCGCCTGGGAGCCAGCAGTGCGGCTCGCCTTTACCTGGCGTCAGGAGACCTTTGCGCCGAGCCAGCTCACTCAGGTCGAAGTACGCTTCGAGCCGGTGGGCGACGAGACTCGGGTCAAAGTCGAACACTACGGTTGGGACGCGATTCCCCCGAAGCATGTCGCCCGGCATCATTTTCCGGACGCGATCTTTTTGCACCGGCACGCGGAATGGTGGCAGATGCTGCTGTCATCGTTCAATTCACAGCTTTTGTCTTCCGGTGGGGATTGATGATTGCAACGCCGCGAAGAGCGTTCGATTCAGTCAGACAGCCAATGCTCAGTTTAGATTTATCGCCGCGGGTCGTTGGGCAACGCCTGCTCGGTGAAACGCAACACCATTCCGAATGCATCGTCGCGATTAATCACCAATGAATTATCAACCAGCTCGAACCGAACGTGATTCGCTCGCAGATGGCCGGCCGCGCGTTCCAAATTTCGAGTCTTGAAGGTTACCGCGAAGATGCCTTCTCCTGCCTGCTCCAACTCACGGCCTTCTGGACTGGAGGTCGAAAGTGGCTGCGCAGCTTCGATAACCGTGTCCTCGCCGATGGCAAAAAAGGCGGACCGTTGGTGGGCGGACTCCTGTTCGTGAATTAGCTTTGCGCCCAGTGCATCCTGATAAAGGCGCCGAGCGTTGGTCAAATTGCCGAACAGCATCGTAATATGCGAAGCGCGCTCGATTCCGAGTGGATGCTGATCGCGCGAGAATTCCATTGACCAGCCCGGCTGCAATCGTGGATCGATAAAAAATCTGGGAGCCACCGCGAATTCAAAGGCGGCATGGGTATCCTGGGGATGAGTCCACACAGCGTCGCCTCGGCCCGGGTCGGTAACAGGTTTGCCAACCATGTCGAACAGGCGAAGCTTGTGCTCACTGAGCACCCGGCAGGTCTCTCGCAGATCGTCGACGTACCACGCCAGTGAGTGAAAATGCTCGCCGAAGCGGGAGTAGAATTTGCCTAACGCGGACTTTTCCCATCCCGGCTGTTGCACTGGCTGCGCCGGCTCCATTACGAAGTCTCCGAGTATTACCAGTGAAGCCTTGCGCATAGCGGCCTTCATGTAATTGCGCACGAAACGCCGCACCGAAAAAATCCGATCGTACCATTCGTCAGCCGCATCCAAATCACTGACGACATGAAGAAGGTGAAACTCTTTGCCGATCCTGAACATCGTCTCGGTTTCCTGTGTGATTGGATTAGTCCTTAGTGGGTAGCTCAGAACCCTCACCCGCGCGTGGCGGCTCTTGCAGACCAGCGCAAGAGCCGCACCGCTGGCCGCCGTACAATTTGAGGCGGGCGCGGCCTTATGCGGGCTTTTCACATCAGCCGATAGGCGCGAGCAACATTTTCGCCCAACACACCACGGCGTGCCGTTGCGGTCATGCCTTCGACCATTCCGCGCAATTCAGTGAGATAGTCGCCAGGATGGTCGGGATGGGGATAATCGCTCGCCCAGAAAAAGCGATCCTCGCCGACCAGGCGCGTCATTGCCGCAATCGACCGCTCATCAGGATCGGCCGAAATAAAACATTGGCGTCTGAAATAAAAGGACGGCCTTTCCTTAAGTTGCACCGTGCCGCCAAGCTGAGTGCGCCGATAGATAGCGTCGCCGCGATCAAGCCAATAACCGATCCACCCTGCGCCTGACTCCAACACCACGGCCCGCAGCCGGGGAAATCGATCAAACACCCCATATTGAAATAGGGTCGCGAAAGCATGCCCCACCCCCTGCGCCGCGAACAGGTCGAAATACCAATCGGCCCATGACATCCCGTCAAACCTCTGATGGATACTCCATGCTGCGGGTTCAAGTCCCGGATGAATCGCGACCGGAACATCGAGATCCTGCGCAGCTGCAAAGAATACGTCGTGGTCAGGATGGCCATGAGGCTTGCGGGTAAGTGTAAATGGAGCAACGAACGCGCCCTTGCAACCCGCCTTGACCGCACGGGCTAATTCGCGCGCCGCTTCCGCTGGCTGAGCCAGCGACAGATGGGCAATCGGAACGAGCCTGCCGCCGGAATCGCCGCAGAAATCGACTATCCAGCGATTGTAGGCACGGCAATGGGCAGCGGCTAGTTCGCTGTCGAACATCTCCGCTTCCCACAGCAGGCCGATGGTAGGATAAATCACGGCCTTGGCCATGCCTTCGCGGTCAAGAATTTCGATTCGTTCCTGGAGATTCATCGCTCCCGGCGCACAGCCCGACAGATAGGTATCTTCAGGACTGCCGGTGCTGAGACTGTCGAAGACCGCATGCCTGTGTTGTGCGTTTTCCTTGAGCTCATCACGGCGGCCGGCGTTGAAGCTTTCGACCTGTTCGCCCATTTCGCGCAGCTTTTTCATGCCACCCAATGATGCGAGCAGGGCGGCGCTGGTAAGCTGAGCGCGCTGGCCGTCGATTTCCAGGAATTCGAAGCCGTCGTCGCCGACGCGAATCCGCACCGCTCGCGCGCGATATTTGGGTTCAAGGTATTTCTCCCAGAGGTCCGGCGGCTCGAGAATATGGCCGTCCGCGTCGATCAGAAGTTCCTCGGAAGGCATGCTTGTAGTCTCCCTGCGAAATAAGTCCTGGCTCTGAGTAATAGCGCGCTGGCAACTAAGTAGCCAAGGGGCGAGGATATATCAGCGTTGTCCAGCGGCGAATTCAATTGCTCTCACCGGCTGTCTCACTTATCGGCCTCTTCGCCGTCAGGCAGTTCCGCGTCGTGGGCATGTCGAATCGCATCCCTAAGCTCGGGTGTCAGCTTGTCCCATTTGAGAATTACCTTCTGCGAATGGACCGCCGCGATCGCATCGGATGAAATTTCGCAATCACCAGTATTTTCGACATAGACCACCAGTCGGTGGCGATCGCGCAATACTCTGCGCACAGCTCCGACCTCCTCGCCACCGTCAGAGGTGAATACTTGATAGCCAACCTGGACGTCTTCTTCCATAAATTATCCTGTTCTACAAATACGAACGGCTCTCCAGCCATCAGCTTGGCGAGCTTGATCGAGCCGTTGGGCTCAGCTCGATTATGAGCGCTTACTCTTTGCTGATCGAGGCTTGGAGCGTTCTTCCCTGGCACGTCAGGCTTGCAGGATTACCTTGGCTTGCTCCAGGACGTGTCGACGCTCGGCCGGGAGATTTCGGCCGGCCCGGTTAATGAAGAATTGAAGCATTCTGATGGCTGAACTGATTCCCCTCGGACTGACCTTCTTCGAAGCCATCACACGCGCGATGATTCTGGGTTCTTTTGTAAATAATCCTTCGGGAGGGTAGGTTGAAACGGTACTCCCCTAACCCATCGATTCGTTTTCGGCGTCGAGAAGTCTCCGGACGGTTGTTGACCCACTAGTCACGCAAAACAAATGCCGACGAGTAGGGCCTCCGGCAGGTCAGCGCGGCGACTGCAATTTCGTTAGCACCTCGGGATTTTCCACGTTGATCGGCTGCCCGCGTTCGTAGGCAAGAATCTGATCGAACATCAAATTGAACATTCCTTCGAGGCTGTCCCGCTCGGCGTAGCCTAGATGCGGCGTGATGACTACGTTGTCCATCGATAATAGAGGATGACTAGGACCGACCAGCGGCTCGTCGTCGAAGACGTCGAGCGCCGCCATCCCGGGGCGGCCACGACGCAATGCTTCTTCCAGTGCGCCTCGCTCGATAAGCCCCGCCCGGCTGGTGTTAACGAGCACTGCAGTCGGCTTCATGCCAGCCAGATCCTCGGCAGTGACGATGCCACGGGTTTCGTCGATGAGTTTCAAATGGAGCGACACCACGTCTGATTGTTTGAATAACTGGGCCTTGCTGTTCGCGACCTGGTAGCCATCGGTATGGGCCTTGGCGAGCGAGGTTTGACGTCCCCACACGAGGACGTTCATGCCGAACGCGCGGCCGTATCCGGCTACCACCGTCCCAATCCTACCGTAGCCGAAGATCCCCAAAACACGGCCGCGCAGACCGAGTCCAACTGGCCATGCTTGCCATTTGCCGCCCTTCATCGCCGCCATTTCCTGAGGAATCCGCCGCATAGCGGCAATCATCAATGCCCAATTCAGCTCGGCCGTCGCGTACGACGGCCGAGTGCCGCCGATGAACGACGAAAGAATTACGCCATTGCGGGTACAGGCGTCAGCTTCGATGTGCGGATACGGCCCGAGATGGCTGATTAGCCGCAGGTTTCGGAGCCGCTCAAGCAGTGCAGCGCGGACTGGGGTACGCTCGCGGATAAGTACCAGCGCTTCGGTGTCCTGCAGCCGTGCTGCCAGCATGTCCGTGTCTTTGGTGTGGTCATTCCAAATCGTGATGTTGTGATGCGCGATTTTGCTGAAACAATCGAGTGTCCGAACCGTGTCGCGATAGTCATCGAAGATCGTAACGTTCATGTTTTTTTCGAATTGATATGCTTTGGAAACTCAAATTTGTGACCGGAGCGTATCGCAATTTTGCCGAAGTAAGGAACCTGGCGCCCTTTCAAAATTGCAATTCATGCCTGCTACTGGAACTGCTCAGCCGTTCCGCGCTGGCATCACTACTTGGAGCGTGCCAAATTTTCGGGATTCCGGCTAGCTCCGGGGGAGAAACACCTTATGGAAACAAATCGGGCCGAACGCCAGCACAGGTTTATCGAAATGGCCGCGGCTCACGCCGAGGACTTCAAGACTCGCGTGGCGCAGCATGATCGAGAGAACAGCTTTCCGCTTGAGAATGTGGAGCGAATGAAAGCCTCCGGCTATACAGCCATTATGGTCCCGGCCGAGCTCGGCGGCGGTGGCGGCGATATCCTCGACTTGGTGCTGGCGCAGGAACGCCTCGCGCGCGGTGATCTGCCGACTGCGATCTCGATCAATATGCACCATTTCGGGGTGGGGTGGCTAGCTGACCTATGGTTATCCAATAACCAGAAGGATGGGAGAGTGCATTCGCTGCTTGAATCTGTAGTAAACGACCGCATCATTGTAGGGGGCGGTGTAAGTGATCCGAGAATCCACAGCGCGGTGGGCTTCGGCGGTTTGAGTGACACCACTCGCCGCGCCGAAAAGGTCGACGGTGGCTATATCGTCAACGGACTTGGCAAATTCAGCACGCTATGCGCCTGTGCAGACTTCCTATTTGAGACTGCTCACTATGATGATTCGGAAGGTCAGGTAATACTTGGTTTCTACCTGCCCAAAAACACACCTGGTATAAAGCTGCAGAACAACTGGGATACTCTAAGCATCAGGGCATCTTCCAGCCACGATATTATCTGGGACAATGTTTTCGTACCCGAAGAGAGTGCGCGGCCTCGTCCAGTGCGAAGCTGGGATACTACTCTTAAAATCTTTTCGAGCTGGGTCCCATCAATGAATGCGTGCTATCTGGGTTTGGCGCAGGCTGCGCGTGATTGGGCAATCAACTGGACCCGCGAGCGTACTCAACTCCCGTTTGACCGTCCAATGAGCCACTATCCCGGCAATCAATTCCTGGCAGCGGAAATGGAAATCGGATTACGGGCAGCACGGGCGATGCTGCTTCAGACTGCAACCTCACTTAGTGAACTCGGCGTGCGAACGGAACCCCCAATGATGGATATTATTGCCTGCCATCAGTTTGTAATGGAGACCGCGGTGAGTGTGGTCGATAAGGCGATGCGCCTGGTAGGAGGGGCGGCGCTGTTCCGCGCGGCTCCGCTTGAACAGATGTATCGTGACGTGCGCGCCGCGATCATTCACCAGCCGTTCGCTGGCCACGATGGCCTGGGATGGCTGGGGAAGCTCGCGTTCGGCATCCCACACGACGCAATGCCGCGCTGGGTCTGAGCCGCAGCAGCCGTCCATACCCTGATGAGCACAAGCTGAACCCTTTCCGCCGCCACTTGCTCCGCCGAAGGAATGGAGGCTTGAGGCTTGCAATGCGTTGAGGAAAGGCGCATTGAGGTCTCAACAACGTCCATCATCTGTCGGCGGCGCAGCGATCTCTGCTTGCCTTGCGCCTCACCGGAGCGCCGCATCGGAACCGCCGCCGCAGCCGGCCATACCATTATCGACCGGAGGAGCGGTTATGAAGGCAATGCGTGCACATCAGTTCGGCGGACCTGACCAGTTGAGACTCGAAGAGGCTCCCGAACCGCAGGTCCAAGCGGGACAGGTTATGATCCGGGTCCGCGCCGCCGGAATCAACCCGGCAGACCTGGTGCGGTTGTCCGGACGGCTAGGATCTCTTCCCCTTCCGTATATTCCTGGTACCGATGTGTGCGGCGAGATTGAAAGGCTTGGTGCCGGCGTCAGTAACTTGAAGCAAGGTCAGCGGGTTTTCGGACGTGCGCTGACTGGCGGTTACGCGGAAAAGGCTTCTCTCGCCGCTGAGGAGGCGGTTCCCTTGCCTGCGAATCTGTCATTTGAAGAAGGCGCCGCGATCCCGATTCCCTTCTACACCGCTTACCATGGGCTTCATAATAAGGCCGTGGTGAAGGCCGGGGAGACGGTGCTGGTCTCGGCCGGCGGTGGCGGCGTCGGCGTCGCGGCGATTCAACTTGCCAGGCTCGCCGGTGCTCGAGTGATTACAACCGTCGGCTCCAGGGAGAAGGCAGAGCGCGTTACCGCATGGGCGCTCAGGTTGCTGTCAACTACAAGGAGCAGGACTTCGTCGCCGAAGCGCAAAAGTTCACTGACAAAAAAGGCGTGGATGTCATTATCGAAAACGTGGCGGCAGACAATCTCGCCAAAGACTTTCTTGCCGTAGCGCCGCGCGGGCGAATTGTGGTGATTGGCAGCGGTACCGGCAAAGCGGGCGATGCGAGCTTCCCGGTATTCGCCGCGCTAATGAAGGACGTGACGATGCTCGGGATGAGCCTGATCAATGCCGGCCCTGCAATTGCCGATATGGCTCGCATCCTGCCCGGTCTTTTTGGCGAAGGTAAAATCAAGGCGGTAGTGAGTAAATCGTACCCGCTGGCCGACGCCGCAAAGGCGTTGGAGGATTTGGTAGCAGCCAGAGTATTCGGCAAGCTCGTGCTGACGCCGTGAACTAAGGTGGCAAAACGTGGCTTCAGCGCATCAGGTCGTTGGTGGACCGTTTTTCGAAGATCTTCAAGTCGGTCACATTGCCGATAGCGCACCGGCGCAGACACTGACCGACGGACTGGCGGCGATCCATACTGCGATTGTCGGCAATCGGTTGCGGCTGCCGCTCGACGCTGAACTGAGCCGCCGCGTGGCTGGCGCGCCAATTGCCCATCCGGGATTGGTGTGGGACGTGGCGATTGGGCAATCGACGCTGCTGACCGGCCGCGTGATCGCAAATCTATTCTATCGCGGGTTCGTGTTCCGCCGATTCCCGCACATAGGCGACACTCTCCACACCACAACTGAAGTCGTCGCGTTGCGCCAGAACCGCGCACGCCCGGGCCGTGCCGCAACCGGTCTGGCCGTGCTGCGCATACGCACCAGGAATCAGCGTGGGGAGGAGGTGCTCGACTTTTCGCGCTGCGCGATGTTGCCGCTGCACAATCCTGAGGGCCAGACCGCTCATGGTGCCGATCTCGATCAGGTTCCGTCAGAACTAGACCGGAATGCCCTGGTAGCGGCGTTCGCGACATGGCGGCTCGACCATTTCCGAGCAGCCGTGCCCGGGCCGCACTTCGCCGAGATGGTGGCTGGAACCACCTGGGAAGTAGGCGGTGGCGACGTCGTGTCGTCGGCGCCCGAACTCGCCCGGCTCATACTCAACGTTGCGATAGTGCATCACGATGCGTCGGCGAGCGCCGGCGGCCGGCTGGTCTATGGTGGCCATACGATAGGTCTGGCTTTGGCACAGGCCACGCGCGCTTTGCCAAATCTTGTGACAATCGTTGCGTGGCATAGTTGCGATCATCTTGCGCCAGTTCGCGAAGGCGACACGCTGCGCAGCTCAATTGAACTGGAGCAAACCGAGTCGCTCGCGAGCGGCGGCGGCTTGGTTCATCTGCGTTCGCGCGTGCGCGCGCATCGCGAGAGCGGCGCCGAGGACGTGCTTGACTGGCGTTTTATTGGGGTCATGGCATGAACGGCATACTATCCGGTTTACGTGTGGTCGAAGGTTCTGCCTTCGTCGCCGCACCATTAGGCGGGATGACGCTTGCTCAAATGGGAGCGGATGTGATCCGCTTCGATCAGATTGGCGGCGGGCTCGACTATCAGCGATGGCCGCTGGCGGCCAACGGTCAGAGTCTGTTTTGGGCCGGGCTGAACAAAGGCAAACGATCGATACAGTTGGACCTAGGCTCTGCCGCCGGCCGCGAGCTTGCAACGGCGCTGATAACGGCTGCCGGCGAGCAAAGCGGGCTGTTCCTGACCAACTTCCCCGCCCGGGGATGGCTTGCCTACGAGACCCTGGCCAAGCGGCGGCCTGACCTGATTATGATAGCTCTCACCGGAAACCCGGATGGCACTAGCGAGGTGGATTATACGGTTAACCCGGCGACCGGGTTCCCATGGGCGACCGGGCCACGCAATCTCGCTGAGCCACTCAACAGCATTCTGCCGGCGTGGGACATCGCTTTAGGCACGCTCGCAACGGTTGGTATGCTCGCTGCCGAACGGCATCGGCGATTAACCGGCAAAGGCCAGCTCGTCAATTTGTCGCTGTCGGACGTGGCGTTTGCGATGGTGGGCAATCTCGGCCGTATCGCTGAAGCCCAGCTCGGCGGCAGAGATCAGCCCAAGGACGGCAATTATCTTTATGGTGCCTTTGGTCATGATTTCGAAACCCGCGATGGACGGCGGGTTATGGTCGTCGCGCTCACGCCGCGCCAATGGAGTGCGCTGGTTGAGGTCACCGCAATTGAGCAGGCGTGTCATGATATCGAGCATGCAACCGGCCAGGATCTGAATACGGAGAGCGGACGTTTTCAGGCGCGCGATCTAATCGCCGCGCTCCTGCGTCCCTGGTTTGCGTCGCGCGACCTCGCTGAGATTCGGCGAACGTTTGCTGGAACCAATGTCTCATGGGGTCCATACCAGACTTTTCGCCAGCTCGTGCGCGAAGACCCACGTTGCTCAACGGAAAATCCAATGTTCGCCGAAGTAGAGCATCCGGGGATTGGCACTTACTTGATGCCTGGCTCGCCGCTGGATTTCACTGCGGTACCGCGCGTACCGGCGCGGCGAGCGCCCCTATTGGGCGAGGATACCGACCAGGTGCTCGCAGACGTGCTTAGCCTAAGCACGCGGGAGGTCGCGCGCCTGCACGAGCAAGGTGTGGTTGCCGGACCCGCAGTAGCTTAACGCAGTCTTCTGAGCACCACATTGTCTGGTGCCGCCTGCTCGCCGCCAGAAGCTTGAGCGCACGACGTTGCGCTTCAGCCACCGCCATTGGTCCGCGCTGAAGGAGGACAACATGGAAAATTCGCCCCTCTCACTGGTCGGGCGAAGCCTGGAGCAAGTCGCCTTTGTCGTCCAGGATCTCGGCGCTGCGCAGAGATTCTTTCGCCAAAGCATGGGAATCCCCCGCTTTTATGCAATCGAGAATTTTGGCAGCCGCGCGACGGATAAGACCTTCCGCGGCGACTCGGCCGAACACGATTTCACTATCGCGATTGCCTATTCAGGCAATACCCAAATCGAACTCATCCAGCATCTTTCGGGCAATACTTGCTACAAAGAGTTCGTGGAGCGAAGAGGCGAGGGAATGCATCACCTCGGCTTCTTCCTCGACAATCGCGAGCAGCATCAGGCAATACTGGCCGAATTCAAGAGGAATGGATTCTCAGTCCTGCAGAGCGGCCGTTTTGGAGAGGCTCTGTATACCTACTTTGACACTGAGAGTGCAATCGGAGCCATTATGGAAATCGTCTACCTCGACCAGCGCTCCAAGGACCTGATGGCACGCATCAAGCGCGGCGAGTTTTGATCTCGTGTAAGGCTCCTCCAGAGAAGGACATGCATCGAGAAGGTAGCATATAGGCATTGTTTTTGCCTTCATACAATCTGAGAACCTGCCGGCTTCAACAACCTCGCGGACCACGTCCGCAACGAGTGTCGGTTGATCGATGTGAACGTAGTGGCTGCTAATGTTTGCGACAATAAGTTTGCTGTTCGGCGACAATCTGGCGCGCCGACTCTGGCTGTCTTTCCAAGTCTCTTCCTGACGTTCACGTGGAACTCCGGGGACGAAATCAAATCCGGCACCATGGCGGATAACGACAAGAAGTATTTTGCCAATCTGATCCTGTGGGCCGAGCGACGTGCCAGGAGTCCAGGACGCATCTCGTCGTTGACGGCGCGCCTGGCAACTGTTCTGCTTGAGCTGACCGTACTTCCTTGGCGAATCTCGAACTTAGGACTTGATCAGGAGGTCTTCTCACTCGAAGACTGCTTCGGCGGTCCGCATGCCGCTGGCAGATTTGAGCAGCAGGCACCATGGTGCGAGTAATACAACGAGCAAGGCCAACGTCTTATATATATCGTGATAGGCAAGCAGCCATGACTGAGAGTTGATGCTGCTCTGAAGCGGAAGCGATCCCACGGCAGCAGGAGCAGGCGTTAACCCGGCTTTCTCGCACGCATCGAGGAAGGCGAAATAAGTTCCTAATTGCGCTTGATGAAAACTGTGGCGCGACGTCAGGGCATTGCTGACGATGGCGATACCAGTCGCGGCACCACTGTTGATGATCATGCCAAACAGGCTGGTGGCGAAACCCATCCGCTCGCGCCGAATTTGGCCAAGGCCAAGAGCCGTGATGGTAGGAAAAACCGCCCCGAGCCCCAGGCCGAACAGAAAAATTGGCAACAGCACCTGACGCTCAGTCGCATGGATGCCCCAGTGCGCCATGTGCCAAACCTCCCAACCCGCCAAAAGGAAACCGCAGCCTATGATGTGGCGCATGTCGATTCGTCTGCGTGACAGTTGGCCGACTGTGACTAGTGCCAGAATCACCCCGATTCCGCGCGGCGCGACCGCGAGTCCAGCCCGCCATGCGTTGTAGCCGAGCACGGTTTCCAGGAAGAGCGGATTCAGTAAATTTACGCTGAACAGCACCAGCGACTGGATGCAAATGAGCGTAACCGCGAGTGTGAAGCCAAAAGTCTTCAATATGCGGAAATCGATCACCGGCTCCGGAAAACGCAATTCATGGGCGATCAAAACCGCCATTGCCGCGGCAGACGCCCCACTTGCATATCGAACCCAGTGGGCCGCGAACCAGCCTGAGAGTCCGCCGCGTCCGAGAACAATCTGAAACAGCCCGAGCGCGAGCACCACGAAGATTATTCCGACATAATCGACTCTGCCGCGGCCTCGCTGCTGCTTTAGATAAGGCGGATCGTGCACGAATACGTAGACCATAATCGCCGCTAAAGCTCCCATTGGCAGGTTGATGTAGAAATTCCAGCGCCAGCTCCAATTCAGCGTGATCCATCCGCCGATGGTCGGCCCAAGCACCGGTGCCAGCATCATCCCGATGCCCGATGTAGTCATCGCCAGCGTGTGCTCCTCGGGCGGGAAGGTCTCCAGCAGAATCGCTTGCGACAATGGCATCATCGCCGCCCCCGCCACTCCCTGCAGAATCCGGAACACCACCATCTCGCCGATTCCGCCCGCCAGGCCGCATAGGGCGGAAGCCATCACGAATGTCAGCACCGAGACAATCAGGTAACGCTTGCGGCCAACACGCACCGCAATCCAGCCGGTGAGCGGCAAGACAATTCCGACCGCAGCAAAATAGCTGGTTACGACCCAACTGATGCGGTCGACCCCGACATGGAAGCTGCTCTGCATGTAAGGCAACGCCACATTAACGATCGACATGTCGAGGCCGACGAGTATCGAACCGAAGATCAGCGCGCCGGCGATCAGCCATTTGCGCGTACTAGCAGCCGGATAGTCAGCGATCGCACGAGCGGATGAAGCAGCCATGGCAAGCACCTTACACCGTAGAGGCGCGGCCTTTAAGCTGGGACCTGCATTCCATAATAATGCGTCTTTGGATTGATCTTTCGGGCGGGCAAGCGTAGTCAGCATAATTGAGTAAGGCGCCAAGACGGGAGGAACCCGCATGCCGATGTTCGGAGTGCATCTTTATCCGACCGCATATTCGATGGACCCGATTGACGTGGTCAAGGCTGCGGAAGAACGCGGACTCGACTCGGCGACCTATCCCGAACATACACATATTCCGACCAGCCGCAGGACACCGTTCCCGTTCGGCGGCGAGCTACCGAAACATTACGCGGAATTGCACGATCCCTTCATCGTGATGGCAGCGGCGGCGGCTGTCACTCGCCGAATGATTCTGGGCACTGGTGTTTGCCTCATCCCCGAACATAATCCCATCCTGCTGGCCAAGCAGGTCGCATCGCTCGACGTGATTTGCAAGGGACGCTTTTTCCTGGGCGTCGGCGCCGGATGGAACGCGGAGGAGATGGAAAACCACGGCAGCCGGTTGAAAACGCGATGGCCTATCACTCGCGAGCGTATCCTGGCGATGAAGCGAATCTGGAGCGATGCCGAGGCAGAATTTCATGGGAGATTTGTCAATTTTGACCCAGTCTGGAGTTGGCCGAAACCTGTTCAGACCGGTGGTCCGCCGGTGCTGCTCGGCTCGGCGAGTCCCAAGTCCATCGAACGGCTGATGGACTTTTGCGACGGGTGGTACGCTCCCGATCTGGTTTCTGACCCGGCATACTATGCGCGCGGCATAACCACTTTGCGCGAATGGGCATCACGCAACGGGCGACAACTCGAGGGGGTGCACTTGTCGATTCAACTTGGAGTCGTTGAGAACGCTGAGCGTGCGAAACGGCTCTTGGATGCGGGTTTCACTCATCTGCTGTTCAGCATCCTGCCTGCTGCAGCCGACAGGACGCTTTCAATGCTCGATCGCTACGCAGAGTTGGCTGAGGCGCTCAGGACGGAATTCGGCAAACGCACCTGATAGAGCACTATCAAATGATTCCCCGGTTTGGCTCAGCTGTCACTCCCAGTTCGCTAAGAAGCGCCGGCCTGCCGCGGTCTGTCAGCCTGACTGCGCGGCCCTGACGGGCACGGACGATCCAGTTTAGAGCAAGGAAGCGCTGCGTCATCGCCACTCCGAGTAGTCCGGAGAGGTGGTGGCGCCGTTCACTCCAGTCGATGCACCAGCGCGTAAGGGGCCGCTTTGAGCCGGTTCTTAGCGCATCAACATCGACGCCGATTCGACGGAACCATTGTTTTCCGCTGTCCGCCACTTTATACGCGGTGTCGTCTTCGAGCAGGAAGCCCGCGTCGCACAATGCTTGAGTCACGGCAACCCCGAGAGCGCCCGCCAAATGGCCATAGCAAGTGCGAGCGTACCTGAGCGTTTGTGCGTCGCGCCGCTGAGCGGGCGTTAACGCAGGAGCAGGTGGGGCGATGACCGCCAGCCGCTCGATCAATTGCGCCACACGGTCATCGCGAATTCGATAGTAGTGGTGCCGCCCTTGCACCTCTACTGTGATCAGATTGCCCTTGAATAGGCGGTCCAGATGAGCACTCGCGGTCTGCGGTGAGACTCGCGCGTAATGAGCCAATTCGCCAGCCGGTAATGCGCGCCCATCGGCAAGCGCCATCAGAATAGCCGCCCGCGACGGATCTCCAATGAGAGCGGCAGTAGCCGCCACATCAGGATCGGAATGGATTCGCCGGATCATTGTCGCCTCCGGTTTCGAATAGCATGTGGACCGCTTTTCGCACAGAGAATTATTTCGATGCACGTCGAAGTATACCCGTGCTTTAAAGCAAGGAGAAAGCGATGGGGCGGCGGCAGTCAGCGCTCTGGATTGCGGGCGAGGCTCAAACCGCCGCGCGGAGTCGTCCGCGCCACGCTGTGTCAGCGAGTAGTCAATCTCGATGAAGGAGCTAAAAGAATGAAAGCCGAGAAGATTGTTCCTGCCGATATTGTATGGAAGCCTGCGGCCGACGTCTTCGGCGAGCGAGTATTCCGCGACGGGCAAACGCTAGTGGACAATGGAGTGCTCAGCGACCGGCGGGCCGACGGGGCCGGGGTGGCCTACCTAGTCAAATTCAAACCGCCCAATGGCAAACTGCTTAAGGTTATCGCTACTGCACGTTCAGACGAGCACGTCTATTTGCTGGAAGGTGCTTACTGCAATCGCGCAGGGGAGACAATCGCCACGCCCGGAGCTTACGGCCTCAACGCCAGCGGCCGGCGCCACAGTGCGTTCATCGGGATCGAAACAACTGCATTAGTGATTTATCGGGGTGACCCCGACGAGGTCCACGCGCTGGAAGCTGTAGATCCGATTGTTCCCGTCTGAGTTAGTTAGAGGTGCTTTAGCGTTTTGGACGTGAACGATATGATGAAATTTTTTTGTGTCGGCCGACTGAAGCGGATCGTGCGGCGTCTTGACCTGAGGAAAAAGCTGGCGCACGAGCATCAGCGATAGTCCCCGAGTGCGTTCGAGCACTCAGGCTGACAGCGGACCCTCTTGTACGATCTATAATAAGGGCATGACATGCCTTGTGGGAATTCACGCATGAGATTACTCCGGTCCAGCCGAGTTCTCTTCATCTGAATTGCGCTTTATCCGCAGCATCTGCAGCGACGCTAGTAGCAGGCGCCAGCCCGAGGGGAATTCCAGTTCGCCGGTATCCAGCTCCGGCTCGGGCTGAATTATTACCTTGCGCGCCGCATGCCACTGGATCAGTAGCATCTTGTGGCCAATCTGCCGGCCGCTGGTGGGCTCGATGGCGAAGTCGCCGAAGAAAGTTGTAGTGCGGAGCTCCGAAAAAGCAGTGCGGACACGCGCCGAGTCGAACGAGCCGGCGGCGTGGATAGCAGCCATCGTCAATAGCCCAGCGGCATACGCCTGGGCGGCAGGATAATCCGGGTCGCGGCCATTCGATGCGCGAAATCGCGCCACAAAATCTTCTGCGGAGGGTCCAAGTATCGAACGAACTTCGATGGAGGGATCCCATTGAGCGGGACCAACGATCCCTTCGGCGGCGCTGCCGAGGTCGAGCGAAAAACTATTCACGCCCGCCGCAACGCAACCGAGCACCGGGACATAGAGCCGTTCTGAAATGGCGAATCGCATTACTGCCACGTCGTGCTCGTAGCTACCTGCACTTAACAATACGTTGACGCGGTTGCGGCGGAGCGCGCGATACAAGCGCTCGCCGTTATGTTCCGGATCGAAGCGGCCGCGGTACTTCACGCGAACCCTTACACCACGGCGGCGGATGAGCCGTTCGGCGCAGGCGCGTTCGGTTCCTTCGGCGACCGCTCGGGCAAACGGCGATGCGGTCGAGACAATCGCAAGCCGTTTGCGCCAGAATTTCAGCGTGCTGACCAGGTGCACCAACTGCGTCATATATCCGCTGGCTGGCGTCAGCACACTAACAAGCATGCGATATGCATGCTGGTACAGGCCGTCGTCTGCGCCGCCATGGTTGACAAACAGGAGGCCTGTCGCTTCAGCGATCGGTGCGGCGACGCGGGTGAGTGCGCTGCCGTAGGGACTAAACAGCAGATCAACCTGGTGGCCCGAGCATAATTCGCGGTAAATCGACGCTGAGCGATGCTGATCCCCATGGTCGTCGGCACATTCCAGCGCGATATCGTATCGTTGGCCACCAACCTCAACACCACCGGCAGCATTGGTGTCGGCGGCGAAAAGACGTAAGGCAGATTCGGCCTGACGCCCCATCGCGGCGTAAGGTCCCGACAACGACAGGGACAAGCCGATAGTCAGCTTGCTCGCTCTTTTCACCAATCTATTTTAATGCCAGGGATAACCAGGCGGAAGTTCGTGACGCCGCGCCGGGACGCGATACTAGTTTCCCCGCCGCTCGAGAACGACCTTCACTCCGTAAAGGGGGCGTAGCGTCACCAGTGGCTGCAGAGCGATAGGATGATCCACAAGTAAACGCAAGCGGTATCTCTGCGCAACAGTCGCAAGCACGATTTGCGCTTCGGTGAGCGCAAACAGGTTGCCGATACACATCCGCGGCCCGCCGCCGAAAGGAAAGAAAGCGTAGCGCGGGCGGCTTGAAGCGCGCTCGGCCGAAAAGCGCTCTGGCTCGAAACGGCGGGGATTCTCCCAGAAGGCTGGATGACGATGCGCGAGCCATTGGCTTAGCAGCAGGTTGCATCCTTTCGGTACACGATAGCCCATGATTTCATCGTCTGCGATCGCCTCGCGCCCGACCGCCCATACCGGCGGATATATCCGCATCGCTTCGTTGATCACCATCCCGGTGTAATTCAGATTCGGCAGATCGCCGACCAAGGCTGCGCGCTGGCCCAGTACCTGGTCTAGTTCGGAGTGTAGCTTGCACTCGGCGTCCGGATTCTGCGACAGCAGGTACCAGGTCCAAGATAGGGCGGTCGCTGTGGTCTCGTGACCGGCCAGGATGAGGGTCAGGACTTCGTCGCGCAGTTGCTCGTCTTTCATTCCTTCGCCGGTTTCTTCGTCGCGTGCTGCGAGCAGCATCGAGAGCAGGTCGGCATGGTCGCTACCGTCGCGGCGGCGTTCGGCGATAATGTCGAGGACGATTTTGCGCAAAGCTTGCGCCGCGTTGCGGAAACGAACATTGCCGGGCGCAGGCAACCATGGCACGAGTGCAGACAGACCCATATCGCCGAACCGCTCATTAGCGATGGTCATATTGCGGCCTATCACGTCGGCCTGTGCTGTCAAATCCATCGACAGCAGAGCGCGGCCGACGATCCGAAGTGTGAGGCGCATCATCTCCGGCGCAACATCGAATGGTTCCTGTCGCTCCGCGCGCCCGTGCCATCGGTCGAGCATTTCCAGCGTACACTGCGCTATCAAGGTGCCGAATTCGGCGACCTTCTGGCGATGAAACATCGGCTGCATCAGCCGCCGCTGGCTGAGCCATAGCGATCCCTCGCTGGTAACCAGGCCCTGACCGAGCAGACGCGCGAGTATCTTGTAGTCGAATGATTTGCGGTAGTTGCGATGGTTGTCCTGCAGCACGTGTTTTATCCCTTCCGGGTGGGCTACCGAACAGACCCGGAGGTTCAGGATGCGCATGCGGACGACGTCGCCATAGATACCGAACATCTTTTCGAGGAAGACAAGAGGCTCCCGCATGAGCGGCCATCCGCTCAAAAAGCCAGCGGGGCCCGGTGCTTCGCACGGAAACTGCGGCGCAATCCGCGCCTCTGGTCGCGCTGCCGAGGATTCGGATAGCGCAGCGTCACTGTAAGACGGTTGAACGCTAGTCAAACCAAAACCTCCGACGAACCTTTCTGCTAGTCACCGGTGCTAATCGGCCGACCATTCGGTCTATTATTCACGATTGATGCCCCGTGAGGAGCGACTGCAAGTCAATCCCGGGCTCGCGGTTATCCCGGCCGCCCAATCAGCGTAGGCTCAGCGGTTCTCCGTGACTGATCTGTAATTCAGCCTAGGGCACCTGCCATTGGCCGCCGACGTGCCGAGGTCGCATTTCAGCGACTCCACCGCCGCTGACGGCGGGAAAAATAAATCAAACCATGATTCCCGGAGTGAATCACTTTTACAGCGTGAAATTGATCATTTGTTGAAGCGTTGCAATCAGAGGGTTGTTAACGCTGATGGCAAAGCCGCCGATCCTGCTCAGTGACGAGATTTCACCACCGTTGGCACTGGTTTATCGCGCGCGTACGCCATAGGGGTGTTGAGCGGTAAAGAATTCGCAAGCGGCGGCTCGCGCGTTCGCCACGGGCGCGGGTAATCGCCGCCAGCGCCTCAAGCCCGGCACGCACCGTGCGCCAGATAGCGGTTCTTCGACTCGTGCGACGAACGCCGGCTGGCTCTCACGAAAGCGCAATGCTCAAACGGCACTTGGCCGGCATTCTGCGGTGGTTCGACCTATCTGACCACCGGCGGCATTCTGGAGATTTATCCCGCAGATTCTGTGCGGGACCCAAAATGCGTAGTTAGGCGAGGCAGATCCCCCGGTGCTGTCGTCCGAGGAGACGCACAAGCTGTTCGACTCAATTGAAAGTACTACTTTAATCGGGTTCGCGGTCGCGCGCTGATCGGAGCCATGGTTTACAGCTTTGCCCGTATTGGCGTTGCGGTCACTATGAAGGTCGGAGACTACTTTCAGCATCGCAAGCGCTGATGGCCGAGGTTGGATGAAAGAGGTGACAAGCGACAGGAGGTGCCCTTGCCATCCTACTCTCGAAGAATACCTAAATACCCTCGATAGAGCGGCGCGAATCTCTCGTGTCAAAACAAGAACGGGACCAATGTTCCGGAGCGTAGGAAAGGGCGACCGGCTCGGCGACAGACCTATATACCGATTTGATGTGCGGCACATGATCAAGCGCCGGGCCGAAGCTGCCGCCCTCCCCTTCTCTGCCTGCTGCTATGCGTTTATACGTTTAGGCGATTGAACTCTCTTTTCCGCCGGGCTCAGGTCGTAGCGATCAAGATTCATCACCTTGCCCCACGCCGCCACGAAGTCGTTCACAAACTTCTCCTTCGAGTCGTCACAGGCATAGACTTCCGCGAGTGCTCGG
>Ga0207416_1000197_pt1 | contig 112727 bp, 110 predicted proteins | sample PaiPotPPM11metaG_FD_184107 | JGI IMG/M metagenome (GOLD analysis project Ga0207416, IMG submission 184107) | Iron sulfur acid spring bacterial and archeal communities from Banff, Canada, to study Microbial Dark Matter (Phase II) - Paint Pots PPM... ... | reverse complement strand
GAAGCGGACGACCTGGTTCTCGGGGACGCCCGCCCGGCGGGCGATGCTGGCGCTGGGGGGCTCCCACTCATAGGGATGCATTGCCCTGATCGCGGCTCTCGCCAGGGGAGCTTGCGGCCCCGTTTGCCCCATGCCTGTATTTTGGCGCTTGCAAGTAGCCGCCCGGCGGGTAGTTTTACCGGGTATGGAACGCGCTCACGCTCATCGGACGGCGTTCAGCCGGGACAGCAAGGCATCGGCTGCCCTCTACTCGGTCGCGGTCAACCTGGTCCTGATCGCGGCCAAACTGACGGTTGGGCTGATGACGGGCAGCCTGGCGATCCTGGCCGACGCCGCCCACTCGTTCCTGGACCTGTCCGCGAGCATCTTCGCTTACGCCGGGATCCGTACCGCCGAAAAGCCGGCCGACGAAGAACACGCCTTCGGCCATGCCAAGGCGGAGAACATCTCGAGCCTGATCCAGATGTTCCTGCTGGGCGCGACCTGCATTGCGATCGTGATCGAGTCGGTGCGCCGGTTGGTGGTCAGCTCGCCGGTACGCGTCGCCTGGTACTCGTTCGTGGTGGTGCTGGGTGCAGTGGTGATCGACATTGTTGTCAGCCGATATTTGGCACGCGTGTCAAAGGCTCATGGCGGCAGCGCGGCGCTGGACGCGGACGCGCTTCATTTCACCTCGGACATCTGGGCGTCAGTCGCCGTCTTCATGGGCCTCACCCTGGTCGCGATCTTCGGCTTTCAGTGGGCGGATCCAGCCGCTGGCATCGCGGTGGCGATCATCATCGGCACAACAGCCATCCGGCAGGGTCGCGAAACCACGCAGGTGCTGCTCGATGCCATGCCGGACCGCAAGACACTTGCAGCGATCGAAAGAATCCTCGACACCGACCCACAGCTTCACGGTTATCACGCGCTTCGCGCTCGCCAGGCCGGCAAGAGCGTACTCCTCGACGTATCCGTCCACGTCGATGGCCAGCTAACCCTGGCGAAGGCACACGAGGTCGGCCATGCGGTCTCGGAGCGAATCCGGCGCGAGCTTCCGGTTGTTTCCGACGCCGTCGTCCACGTCGAACCGGTGGACGACGAAGAGCACGGCTAGACCCAGCCGCTCCGGCGGAAATAGATGAATTGCACCATCAGGGTCGCCAACATCAGGCCGATGCCGACCATGAAGGCGCCGAAGGTGGTGATGTGGTTCACCAGCCAGAGGAAGTTCATGCCGAAGAAGCCCGTGATGAAGGTGAGAGGCATGAAGAGCGTGGCGATCACGGTGAGCCGCCGCATGAGATCGTTCAGGCGGCTGGAGACGGTCGGGAGGTACGTCCATGGCGCTCGTCAGCAGGTCGCGTAACGAGTCAACGGTTTCGTACTGGCGGACTACATGGTCGTAGACGTCGCGGAAGTAGAGAGCGTCATCTCCTTCTCATCGATTGATTGCCTCGTCAGCCGCTGGAAGAGGTCGCGCTGGGCGCCCAGCCAGAAGCCCTGTTTGCCCACCTCGAGCGCCTTTTCGAGAGCCTGGGCGCTTGCATCCTTGAGCGTACCCAACAAGGCGATCAGTTGCCTCATGTCGCTTTGGCCACCTCCGCGAGCATTGTGAGACCGTCCATGTCGTCGAGGTCGTAGTACTGGAGCATCACACGCTGCACACCTACAGCACTCCACTCGCCCAACTGCCTGGCGACCTCCTCGGGCGTGCCCACGAGCCAGGACTTCGAGCGCAGTGCCTCCAGCACATCGTCGCCCGGCACGTCATGGAGCGCCGTCAGGAAGTTCTTGAACCAGCCTGCCCGCTGCTGCAGGGCGTTCCTATCTTTAGCTATCAGTACCCCGCCCATCCATGATCGACGGATCTGTTCCGGGTCGCGTCCCACGGTGCGGCAATGCTCCTCCAGCCGTGTGCGCTTCGCCCGATAGGCCTCTGGCCCCGGCGCGTGCGAGTTCCATTCGTCGGCATACCTGGCAACAATGGCGAGCAGCCGGACTTCGCCATCGCCACCGATCAGGAGCGGTGGACCAGCGGTCCGTTGCGGCCGTGGGCGCGCGGTGGCGCCACGGAGCGGATAGTACTGGCCCCCAAGGTCGACGGGGCCGCCTGTCCAGAGCGCGCGGATTACCTTGATGCCCTCCTCGAGGCGGTCCATTCGTTCCTTGAGCGGCGGCAGGCTGATTCCGTAGGCGTCGTGCTCGTCTTCGTTCCAGCCGGCGCCGACCCCGAGGACCAACCGACCCTCGGAGAGGAGGTCTACCGCGGCGGACATCCGGGCAAGCAGCGCCGGATGGCGGAACGTCATCGGACTGACCAACGGCCCGAACGTGATCCGCCTGGTGCGCTGTGCGAGAGCGGTCAGCGAGGTCCAGGCCTCGAGCGAATCCCTCTCGGTGCGACCCATGACACTGAAGAAATGGTCCGATCGCCAGATTGAGTCAAGGCCGACCGATTCCACCCGTTCGGCGAGTCGGAACCACCGATCCCAGGTCAGCCCCTCCTGGCCCTCGACCATGATCCCGATCTTCATCGCCTCACATCGTAGGGGTCAAGCCCGACCTGACCCACTCCGCCCATTGACAGAGGCACCACCCGACGGCGTATTGTCAGATGAGAGGGCGGTAAGGACCGGGGGAGGGGGCGTTGGCAGAAACCGAGGTCGGTGGTGGCGAGACGACGGCGGCGACGCCGTCAGCGCCGGAGCCAGCCCCGCCACCCGCACCAGCAGGGCCTCGCCGCAGGTGGCTCGCAATCGGCGCGATCGTGGTGGTTTTGCTGCTGCTCATCGCCTACGTGGTTGTGGGTGCCGCCGCGGCCAGTGCTTCTAGTGGCGGCGCCGACCGCGCCCTCAAGACGACGATCAGCCATCAGGACACCGTTGATGCCACCCTGTCCGAGGATCCATTCAAGGGGATCGACCTCAGCTCCGCGAACGCCGATGTTTCCGCAGCGAAGACTGCACTGGCCAATTTCGAGCCGAAGTTTGCCCAGGTGAAGGCGCTTGTCAAGGCAGACCGCGCCGCCCTGCTGCAAGCACGCCCCGGCCTCCAGGGCTCGGCGCTGACACTGCCCGAACAGGGAATTCTGAGTGGGGACCAGCGTCGCATTGATGCTGCACTTTCAGCCTTGCAAAGCGCTGACCAGGTGCTTGTCTACAACCAGCAAGAGATCGACTTTCTTCATCCGTTCTTAGACGCCTATACGAGCCTCCAGGCACTGGCCAAGAAGGAGCAAGCGGTTGACCTTCCCGGCTCGCTGTCGGAGCTGACTACAACTGAGGCCGACCTGCAAAAAACGATCGCGTTCGCTAAACCGCCCGCGATTCCGAGCTCGCTCGTCACCGCACTCAATGACCTGAAAACCCTGCTTGCCGACATCAGGAGCGCACTCGAAGCCGCCCAGGCACACAATCTGCCGGCCTTTCAGAAAGCGTCCGCAGCGCTCGACGCTGACGACAAGAAACTGTCCAGCTTCGATGCCACGGCAACAGAAAACGCGATCAAGGCATTGTTCAAGCCGCTGAGCGACCGCTACGTGAGCCAGCTGAAGATCGCCGCGGGCCAGTAGGGCGGCACCTCCGAATCAATGTTTCGTGTGAGGCATATCTCAAGGCGTTCAGGGCGACTCCGGTCCGAGCAGCATAAAGTCGATTGTGAAATCGATCCCAAGGTCAGCAAGATCATGGATCAACTCGGTGCTCAATGACAGGTTGGGCACAGCCGAATGGGGATGGGCGGGTATATAAGCAACCAACGTAAGGTCCATTCCCACCTGGGGAAAACGCGCTCGAACGCGCTGAAGTGAGGTAGCCAGCGGCTTGAGCCGACGAATCGTCCGGGCAACCTCCTCGCTCCCTTCCCGTGTCCTGACTGCCTCACTTTGCAGACTCCAGCTGTCCTCAATTGGGACAGTCGAATGGGCTGTTCGAATCCGCTGTCCTTTGCGGGCCTGTCTAGACGGTGCAAGCCCCATGATCCGAGTGACTTCATCGGGATCGAACCTTCCATAGATGGTGAAGCTTGTCGTCACCTCGGGAATGGAATCAGAATCCTCTGGAAACTCTGGTGGGCCTTGAGCCAATTACCGCCTTCTTCCTGTCGAGCGCGATTCCGAAAAAGAGTCGGCCATTAGAAGCGCGAGGATGAGACCAACGAGGACAATCATTGCCGGTCCGAGAAAGAAGCTCCTCAACGTCGGCGACCCTGCGGCGATGAGCGTGAAGAGAAGCTGAATCAATGTTATGGCTCCGCACAACGCCCCCGCCGTAATTGATCGGTACATCCACCACGACGAACCCGCCCTGCGCGATTGAGCCAGAGCCCGAAGGGCCAAGTGAATCGTGATTAACGCCGCGCCGGCCGTGAGCAGCAATCCACCGAGAGGCCGTTGAGCCCAACGCACCAAAAAGATGTCCAGCAGCGCGGCCACCTCAAGCGCCAAGCCCAGTGCCAGAATCCTATCCCGAACCCGAAACGGGAAAGCAATTAGCCGCAGGCTGAAGGCGGACCTGAAGATGCGGAGTGCTCGGCGATACTTGAGCGCTGCTCTGAGCCAAATAAGATAGAGGCCGAAAGCCGCGGCAAGACCGAAGAAGAAGCATGCTACGAGGACTCCGCGGGTAGCGCTGTTCGGACCTCGGCTAAGCAGGATTGCGGAGCCAAAGGCCACTCCAACCGCCACCAGCATCAACCTCAGCAATCGGTCCTGCACGAGCAAGGTTCGGTCGAGCTGTCGTTGGATGCCTGGGTCACGTCGTTTTCGGACCATTGGGCTTAGCTTCAGCTCATTCGGGTAGCGGCCATCGGTCGGGCCCCGGCCTGAGGGGAACTGGCGATAGAGAGTGTCGATGATTTCTTCGAGGAGAAGCCCCCGCTCCGTAGGCTCGCCGTACCGCCCGAGGCCGGTGCGAAGTAATTCGGATTGGGCGAGGCGCTGCATTAGATCTGCTTGCACGCCAGTCAGCTCGCTTTCAAGCGCTGCATTAATTTCAAGCCTCCGCTCAGGCGCGTGGGCTTCCACGAGATCAATCATTAGTTGACGAGCTTGTGCGCTGAGGCGTCGGGTCATCAGAATTCATACAGGCAACGGCCGATTGGGCGTCTGCTTGCTGCCGTGAGGCCTACGAGTCAGGGACGCCCCGCGTACCGGTGCCTTCTCATCCTTTTCGGCCAAGAGCCCAATAGCCTCGCCGACCAGGTAGAGAGAACCGCAAACGAAGACGAGGCCTTCGCGGCCGGCGCGGCTCTTTGCCAGATCCAGGGCCTCGACAACGGACTCGGCGACCTGAGCGCCCGTGCCGAACTGGGCAACAAGATCTGCGGGTTCGGCGGCACGGTGCCAGTTGATTCGGGAGAAGATCACCGGCGCATTCGTCGCTCGCAGCAAGTTGAGCATGGTCGGTAGGTCCTTGTCCTTCATGGCGCCGAAGACGATCACAATCGGCTTTCCCTTCGCCAGGTTTTGCATCGTTGCAAGCGAGCGCTCCAGGCCGGCCGGATTGTGCGCGCCATCGACCAGGACGATCGGGTCTCGATCGATGATCTCGAGACGCCCGGGCCACTTCGTATGGGCGAGTCCATTGCGCAGCTCACCATTTGAGATTTCCCAGCCGCGGGCGCGAAGAGCGTCCACGCCGGCGACAGCCAGCGCGGCATTCTCCGCCTGGTAGAGGCCAAGCAGCGGTATGCGCAGATCCTTGTAGGTACCTCCCGGGGTGGTGATGGTCGCAACCACACCGGCCCATCCCCTTTCGGTCGCCTCAACCGAGATCTCCTGGCCGAGTCTCAAGAGCGGGATCGCATGCTTGTGCGCGGCCGCTTCAATCACTGCCTGGGCCGGCGGCTGAGCCCCGGTGATCGCCAGACTCTCCGGTTTGAGAATTCCGGCCTTCTCGGCCGCGATCGCCTCCAGGGTTGTGCCCAGGTACTGAGTGTGGTCGAGCGCGATGTTGGTGATCACCTCGACCCCGAGGTCCAGCACATTGGTGGAGTCGAGGCGGCCGCCCAGCCCGACCTCGCAGACGAGCAGGTCGATACCGGCGCGGGCGAAGTAGTCAAGCGCCGCCGTGGTCAGGATCTCGAATTCCGTCGGCGGCCCGTGCTCCGCGGCAACACGATCGATCATGGGTTGCAGCGAGGTGAGCAGGGCTGCGAAGTCAGCCTCGGTAATTGGCTTCTGGTTCACCTGGATGCGTTCGGTATAGGAGACGAGGTGCGGCTTGGGCATGAAGCCAACGCTGTAGCCGGCCTCCTGCAGGACCGCCGCGAGCATGGCGCAAACGGACCCTTTGCCGTTGGTCCCCGCTACCAGGACACCCTGGAACAGCTCCTGCGGATTGCCCAGCTCGTTGAGCAGCGCACGTGTGCGCTCCAGCCCGAGCTTGATACCGAAGCGGCCGAGCGAGCTCAGGTAGGCGAGCGACTCCTCGTAGGTCACGGCGCGGAAAGATGCTGGCGGTAGGCGCGGTAGGTGTTGACCAGCAGCATTGCGATCGTCATCGGACCCACCCCGCCGGGCACGGGCGTGAGTGCCGACGCGATCGGCTCGACGCTGGCACGGTCCACGTCGCCGATCAGCTTGTTAGTCGCCGGGTCGCGTGTGATCCCCACGTCGATCACGACGGCGCCGGGGCGAACATAGTCGGCGGTGATGAGGCCGGCTCTTCCGGTGGCGGCGACCAGGATGTCCGCCGACCTCGTGATCGCCGCGAGATCAGCAGATTGGGAGTGGGCGACCGTCACCGTGGCATGGTTCTGGAGCAGCAGCAATGCCAGGGGCCGACCGACAAGGCGAGATCGACCGACCACTACGGCGTGTTTGCCCGTGGGATCGATGCCCTCGCGCCTCAACAACTCCAGGACACCGAGCGGTGTGGCGGGCACGAAGGTTGGATTGCCCTGCGCAAGCCGCCCCGCATTGTAAGGATGCAGGCCATCGACATCTTTATGCGGCGGGATGCGCTCCAGCGCCTGGTCGGGATCGAGACCCTTTGGGAGTGGCATCTGGAGCAGGATGCCGTCGACCGCCGGATCGGCGGCGAGCCGGTCGATGCGCGAGTTGAGGTTTTCCTGGGTGCTGTGCTGCAGATGCTCGATCGCCGAGCTGAAGCCGGCTTCCTCGGCGGCCTTGTGCTTTCCGCGGACGTAGATCGTCGAGGCGGTATCGTCTCCCACCTGGATCACCGTGATGCCGGGGGGTCGCTGGTTGCGGTGGCTGGCCACCGCCGCTTGCAGCTGGGCGCGGATTGCGCGCGCGTGGGCGCGGCCGTCGATCAGTCGGGCAGGCACGGGTGAAGTCTAGTCAGCGGGCCGGGTGATCTCGACGGTGAAGGCACGCAGGTGTGGCAGCGGCGGACGCTTGGTCACCCGGACGGTGACCTGGAAGACACCTTCTTGCTTGAGGACCGCGTCGGCGATCTGCTCGGCCACCGTCTCGAGCAGATGCCTCGGAGGACCCTCGATGACGCGTCGGGCGATCTTCTCCAGGCTTGGATAGTTGACCGTATCCTCGATCCGGTCACTGGCGGCGGCGCGGGCTGTATCGGTCAGCACCTCGAGATCGACGACGAAAGTCTGGCCCAGCTTGGTCTCGGCCGGGTTGTTGCCGTGATAGGCAAAGGCCTCCAATCCCTCGAGGATCAGCCGGCCGTTGCCCTGAGAGGTCTTACTAGACCGATTTGTAGGCATGTCTTGACAAATATACGCACTCGTGTGATGATGTCGGGGTGGAAAGCGGTGGCGGGGTCAACGTTGAGGTCAGGGCTACCGGCCTGCGGGCGATGCGCGAGAAGAAGGGCCTCACCCAGCGCGAGCTGGCCCGCAACCTCAACATCAGCCAGAACTATATTCCCGCGCTTGAGTCGGGGGCGCGCCGTCCAGGACCCAAGCTACGCCAGGCGCTGATGCGATTCTTCAATGTCAACTTCGAAGAACTCTTCGAAGTCGTGATGGTCAACGCGGAGAGTTCGAAGGAACAGGTGTTGCAACCGCGCGAGGAACGTCGCGCCGGTTGATGTCTTGAGGGGGTGATCGGCAGGGGGGTCTGAGCTAACGTGGCGCGAGAAAGGCTGGATAGAATAGCCGGTGCGCCCGTATAGCTCAGTTGGTAGAGCAGCTGACTCTTAATCAGTTGGTCCCGGGTTCGAATCCTGGTGCGGGCACCAAGTCCCCGGCTCTGATGGGCACAGCTGCGCGTAAGAAAAACGCAGCGCGATTTATGCAGGGGGTACCACACACGTCTTCTCTTTGACCTGCCCGCGCTGAGGCATTCGACGAAGCTGGAGGGGGTCAATGCGCGGGGTTCGAATTCCTCAAGATCTGAACGGGGAGGACCAATTCGTGCTTGGTCTTTCCGTCACGCGGTTAGCAAGCTTGCTCTTTGGACTTCTGGTCGGCTACACCTTTATGCATCTCGGCCTGCCTGCTCCGCTGCGTATCTCACTTGCGGTCCTGGCGGTTGGTATCGGTGCAGCAGCAACCTGGGTACGACCGGAAGGCCGTTCCCTAACACACTGGGCGCTGGCGGCCGTTGAGTTTCACATGGCTGCGTCGTTCGAAAGCAGGGGCCGCCGCCAGACAGTCGTCGAGTCGTCGCCGACGGTGCCGCGGTTGAGTGTGGTTTCGCCGGCGTCCACGATGAAACCACCTCCCGAGATCGAGGGCGGCCTTGACGACGACGTAATCGAGCTGCCTGACCCGGTTGTCCAACGAGTGCCCGAAGTAACCCGACCCATCGAGGAGGACCCGGAAGAGGGTGTGCCCGTTTATCTCGGAGGCACGCAAATCATCAGCTTCTTTGCCGCCAAGGGTGGCACGGGTCGAACGACTCTCGCGACCGAAGTGGCTGCGCTGCTTGCTACGAAAGGACGCTACAGGGCCTCACCGGCGGGGCGCGCCGAACCACTGCGAGTTGCTCTGGTGGACTTCGATTTGTCCAGCGCGAATGTGTCGGCGCGCCTCGGCCTGGCGCAGCCAACCATGCTGGACTACGTTTCGGACCTGGCCGGTATCGGCAGCGATCCCGATCCGCGCGACTACATCGTCCGACATCAGCTGTCTGGTCTTGACGTCTTTCTCGGCCCTTCCAAATGTCTGACTGGCGACCGCTCGGATCTGGTCGGCATTCCCCAGGCAGCGCGCATCCTGAGTGCGCTGCGTGCTGAGGGCTATCACTTCATCGTCCTCGACATGGGCGCATCCGTAGGTGACCTCGAAACCTATCTGCTGGAAGCAACCACGCTGATTTACTGCGTGGTAACGCCCACCGCTGGCTCGGTGCAGTCTCTCTACCGCGGCGTGGAGGTCCTCCGACGGCTTGGCCTCGGATCCAAGCTTCGCTACGTCGCGAACAAGATGCGGGACGGGTACAACCTGGGCGAGCCGATGGGCGACCTGGCCGGCACCCTGACGGCCCGAATCCCCTTTGATCCCGGCTTCGACGTCGCGGAGAACCGACATCAACCCATGGTGCTTTGCTCGGACGGCACAACACGCCAGGCGGTTCTTGCGCTGGCAGCATCTATTTACCCGGCCCTGGAGCGTGTCGCCCCGAGTCGCGGCATCAACCCGTTCAACTGGCTGGGTCGCCGACGCCGTGCTAGCTGAGTCGCCTCCTCGGAGCGACGTCGAATCCATCGAGCGGCTTCGGGATTTTGTCCGCGCTCAGCTCACCATCCATGTCGATCCGGGTGTTTTGAATCCCTTTTCAACCGTCCCCAATCGCGCTCAGATACTCAGGCGGACGATCAACGAAGCCATTATCCAGCGTCAGATCCAAACGACTCCCGGGTTGATCGAGGGCCTGTTCAACGACATCGTTGGCCTCGGTCCGCTTCAGCCACTCATGGATGATCCATTGATCACCGACATCCTGGTCAATCGCTTCGACGAGATCTTCGTGGAAAGAAACGGACGTCTGCAGTTTGTCTCCAATGCATTTCGTGACCAGGCTCATCTCGAGCAGGTGATCCAGAAGATCGTCGCCCTGGTCGGAAGGGAAATCAATATCGATAAGCCGCTGGTGGACGCTCGAATGGTGGATGGCAGCCGCGCCAACGCTGTTTACGCACCGGTCGGCGGCCCGACACTCTGCATTAGAAAGTTCAGCCGTGTCCGGCTGGCCCTGTTGCCAGACGACGAGCGACCGGACGCTCCTAACTGGGTAGCGGCAGGTGGCCTCTCGCCGGAAATGGCGGCCTTCCTCGAGGCAATGGCGGTCGCCAGAGCAAACATCTTGATCGCGGGAGCGACCGGGTCAGGGAAGAGCACGCTGCTGCGTTCGATCGTCAGCGCCTTTCCCGAAGAGGAGCGCGTGATCACGATCGAGGACACCGCCGAACTCGAGCTGCAGAATCCACACTGGGTCAAGCTCGAATGCGTGCACTCGAAGGAGTTGGGCAATAAGGCTTCCCAGGATCGTCGACTGGACGTCGCTGACCTGGTTCAAAACGCACTGCGGATGCGTCCCGACCGCCTGATCATTGGTGAGATCCGCCATAGCAAGGAGGCCTACTACGTCCTGGAGGCGTTGAACACGGGTCACGATGGGTCAGCGACCACGATCCATGCGAGCAGCTGCGTTGATTCGTTGGCCCGGCTCGAGTTGTTGATCAGCCGAGACTTCAACCAGCTCAGCCCTACCGAGATTCGCCGCTATATTGCACGGGTTTTCGACCTGGTGATATTCGTTGGCCGGCTTCGCGACGGTCGGCGCTGCGTCCAGGAGATAGCGGAGCTGCGCGATGTGGACGGCGACGGTCACTACCGGGTCGCGCCGATTTTCCGGACATCACCTGGTGCCGGCGCGGCCTCCGGTGTGGATTTCAGTGCTGTCCCGGATTACCGGCCGGGACCACGGTTGCAGCGAAAGCTCGAAGTACAGGGGATGAGATGGATCTCGTAGCGTCAGCGTGCGTTTCGCTGGCCGTGATCAGCCTTGCCCTGGCGGTGCTCGGCAGGTCAACCGAGGGTCCTGTGAAAAAGCTGATCGACCGGCAGATCGCCGGACAGAGCCTGCGCCTTGAACAGGCGCGGATCGCGAAGCGTCCACACACGTTGCTGCTGATGACGGTGTTGGTGCCGGCAACCCTCTTTCTACTTGGCTGGCTCGAATCACCAGTTCTCGCATTGCTGGGAGCAGCCTGCGGTTTCCTCGCTCCTCGCATCTACCTGGGATGGCTGGTTCGGGTCCAGGCTCGCCGAAGTGAGGAGCAAGCACCGCGGCTCCTGCAGGTCATTCTCAGCAGCCTGAGTTCGGGAAGCACCTACCTCGATGCCCTGCGCCAGGCCCGGCAGGCGATCGGCGACACCTGGATTCGGGAGGACCTGGACTTCGTGATCCAGCGCTTCCTTCTCGACGTTCCCCTCCACGAAAGCATGCGTCCACTTCGGGCACGGATTTCCACTCCCAACCTTGGTCTTGTCTGGGAGGCCCTCATCATTTGCAGTTCAAACCAACTTCCTACGCCGGCGGCCAGGACGCTTCTCTACGAACTTTCAGCCACCGTTCAATTCAACGTGCAACTGGAGCAGGAGGTGCGCGCCAAAACTTCGGGTCAACGACTCCAGATCTGGCTGCTTGCGGCGATCGTCCCAGGCATGTACCTCTATCTACGCCTGATTTCACCGGAACTGTTGAGCACGCTCGACCAGACGGTCATGGGCAGATACGTGCTGGTGCCAGCCGCGGCGGTCCTAGAGGTTCTCGGCATCTACCTCAGTTTGCGGCTATCGCGGTTCTCGGCATGATGCTGGCAGCCGCTTGCGCGGCGGCGGCTTGCTTCACGGGCCTTTACCTGCTGGCCGGCGCTGCCGGGATGTCGAGCAGTCCCCAGCTGGACCTGCTCCGGGCGTCGACACTCTCGCCAATCGAGTGGCGGCAGCAACAGAAAACGCTCGAGAGCTGGTATCGGCGGTGGTTACACCCGATAGCCACGCTTACAGCCAGTCGTCTGCACCTGAGCCCCACCCGACTCGAGCCGGCTTATCTCGTGCAGTGCGGTATCGACCCGGAGCAGTTGGACGGAATCGAGCTCCGAGCGCTGAAGATTGCCGCCGCACTGGCAGGGATCCTGCTTGGCCTCCTCTTCGCCGTCATTCTCGGCGGCACAACCCTATTCATCCCCTTGCTGGCATGGGCCGGTTACGTCGGGCCGAGCCGCTACCTGGGACACAGGCGGCGGCGGCGGCAGCAATCGGTCCACCGGGAACTGCCGGAGGTGGTCAGCATGATCCGTGCCTTCGTGGTCGCGGGTATTCCGATGGAGCGCGCTCTCCATCTCGTCTCGGCGGACTCCGGCGCGCCAGGCATCCTCAAGGCAGAAATCCGGGCCGCTCTAGGCCGTTACGGGCTCGGATTGACGATCGAAGAGGCTCTTCAACAGATAGGCGCGCGGACTGGTGCGGACGATATCGCGCTCTTCGTCAGCGCCCTGGCGCAAAGCAAGCGGATGGGCACTGGGCTGGAGCAGACCTTGCGAGATCAGGAATTGCTGGTGCGGATGAACCAGCGCAACCGCTCTACGGCGGAGGCAGCCCGGGTTGGGACGAAGCTCCTCGGCGTGCTGGCCGGCGTCTATCTCCCGGAATTCGTGATCTTGATCATGATTCCGCTTTTCTCGGGAATCATCCAGCGCGCATTCGGCTAGGAGGGTCACCAAGCAAAGCAGGGCAGCGGCGATATTGAGTCGGTGGAATTGGAGGAGAGTCATGGACATTAGGCAGCGGGGGCAGTCGACTTTGGAATGGGTGATCGGAGCGGCAATCATCCTCGGGACTCTTGTCGTGGGGATCATGGCCTGGAACAACGGGCTGGTCTCCAAGATCGGGCAGATGCTGCAACGCCTAACGCAGACTGCATGATCAGGCGCCGCCGCCAGCGTGGCCAGGAGACGTTACAGGCCCTGCTTGCCGTCTCCTTCATGCTACTGCCGGTTCTTCTCGGGATCATTGAGCTGGGCGGTTTGATTCACGTCTGGATGGGACAGCAATCCGCCGCAGCGATCGGGGCACGGGTCGCCGGCGAGCGAGGGGAAGACGATGCCGTCGTGCGGGACCGGATCACGACAGAACTGCTGGCGTCGGGGCTCAGTCCTGGCAGCGTTGCGATTTCGGTGACCCCGTCCTTCGCCCACTGGGGAGAGCCGATCCGCGTGGTCCTCGTCAGTCACCGCCGGGTCGCAATCCCCTTCCTCTTCAGTCGAAATGTCGATCTTCAATCCAGCTATGTCAGCCGGGCTGAGGTGAATCATTGAGGCGGCTTCGGGGACAGAGCATCCTCTACGTGATCCTGTTGATGCCGGCCCTGCTGATCATCCTTTCTCTAACGGTGGACGTTGGACAGCTGCAGTTCCAGCGAGTGAGGATTCGAAGCGCCATGGACCTGGCGACGCTCAGCGGGGCAGCGTCGGTCGACCGTGCACACTACGCACGGACCGGTCAGCTACGCCTTGATCCCGATCTTGCCATCGCGACGACGCGCGATTACCTGCAACGAAATCTCCTCCAGTCACTCGGGGAGGAGCAGGCCACCGCTATCGCCGACGCCGCGGAGATCTCAGTCGTCAACATCACGCCCGGCACAGACCCCTTTACCGGCATGGGGTTCGACCGACCCTCTGTCAGTGCACGTATCCGGGTCCCTTACCGGCTCAACCTCATCGGATTTCTTGGACCTTTCGGTAGAGGCAGCATGAGCCTCGCAAGTAGCTCTCAAATTCGGTCATGATGCGGCCATTTCTGCAGCGGCTGGCCGCAGTTGCTCTGACTGCGATCCTGCTGGCGTTGTCTGCCGCAAATGGCCACTCGAGTGCGAATCTCGGCCCAGCCGTGACGATCGTTGCGACCCCCGGCTACGCCGGCCATGCCTTTGTCTATGCGCAGGTGAACGACTCATCCTCTTCGTTTCCCGCTCCGAGCGGGCTCGGTCACCAGTCGCCTTACTACGCCACGTGGACCCGTCAGCCCTTGGGGATGAACACGTGCCCCTGGATATGGGTTGTCTACGTCTTCGACCGCGCCACCAACCAGCAGGTGAACGCGTTGCCCCCCTCTGCGCCGCAACCGAACTTCGGCACGACAACCTGGTTTTGTGCCAGCCCATCGGCGACGCCCGTGGAAGAGCCTCCCGTGACGGAGGCAAGCGCCCGGCTCGACCTCGACTTGCGCGTCGCTTTGTCTCCCTCGCGGCCCATCGCCGGCACACCGGCCGTCCTCTCAGCGCGGCTGACCTCCAGCCTCACCCAGGATCTGAACCTTTACCTCAACATGGCAATCCAGGAGTGGTCGGTCAGCACATGGTCGGTCGACTTCGGTGATGGCTCGGGCGCCGTGCTTCGCGGAGGGGCCTCAAACTCGCTGGACCTTTCGCACACCTACTCGTCGGCGGGGAACCTGGACGCGAAGGTCGTGGCCTCAATCACCGGTCATGCGGAGGCGGCGAGGTACGACCGGTACGGAAATGTCAGCCTTGTTCGGCAGCCGTTCTCCGTAGAGATCGGTAATGACACGCTGGCGACTGCGAGTGCGCGTCCGGCCAGGACGTACCTGCCGCCGGTGGCGGCGGTGAGGGTGAGTCCGGCTCTCGACGCCTCACCTGACCCGACCTCATCGTTTCTCCACGTCGAAGCGTTGCGCGGGGCGCTGACCACCTTTTCGCTTCACCTACTCGTCATCCGGGAAGCCGAGATCCGAAGCGGGACGGCGCTGGTAGGGATCGGGAAGTCACGCCTGATTCGCTGGAGGTACGACGGTCCGGTTTCGGAGGCTCCGGCCGGAAGCGCCACGGTCCCAGGCCGGCTGCAAGAGGCCAGCGTCCCCCTTCGACTGCAGTGGAACGAACCGGATCGGATCAGCGCCAAACAACTCCAGGATTACGTGATTCCGCTGACTCTTTATGTCGAGACCCGTTTTCAAGACGGACACGTTGGTCAGTACCTTTTGCACTCGACCTTTTCCGTCACCGTAGACTTCACCGCGCAAAGCGGCTAGGGAGGGGCTTCACATGACACGGACTCTTTGCCTTTCGGCTTTTGTCGTCCTATCGGCAATCGCCGGTTTCTTCTATTACGCGAACACCGAGCAGGCTTCAGCGGTAGTGGCGACGCATGACCTGAAGGTCGGGACACAGATAGCGGACTCGGATGTAGCCACCCGACGCGTCAACCCTTCGTCCATAGAGAGCGGCGTGTTCCGCGGCCCCGAACAGGCGGTCGGGCAGTACGTTGTTTTTCCGGTTCTCAAGGGTCAGTTTCTAGATCCGCGTCAGCTGACTACCTCGAAAAATGCTGGGCTGCTCGCCCCTGGCTTACGAGTGCCGGTTGGCTCACGAATCATCGGTTTGCCGGTAACTCCCGCCACGGCCGTAGGAGGCGCCTTGAAGCCCGGAGACCTGGTCGACGTCATAGCAATCCCAACGCAGCAGAAGACCGGGATCGGTGTCGAGGACACTTTGGCATCCAACCAGGCCATCGGCCACGACGTACTCGTAGTGGGCCTTCGCACCGAACAGGGAACTGCATTCGATCGCAGCGATCCCAGCATCAACGCAACTGGAGCAAAACCGAGCAGTGTCCTCCTCGCGATCCCAGAAAGCGACGAAGACCGATACTCGGAGGCGATGGCCACATCGACCTTCCTGCTTGCCTTGAGTACGGACTGAGCCCAGTGCCGCCAGTTACCCGTAACCAGTTCGGGGGCGAGATCTCGGAGATCAAGGATGGCGTGGTCACGCTGCAGAACGGCAGTCGACGGGTTGTCGTGGCCACCTCATCGCTCAACTTCGCCGGCCTGGCACCGGAGCAGCAACTTCGTGCCGTGCAGGGCTTCCGGGAACTACTTCACGGGCAGAGCGGCCCACTCCAGCTTTACGTCAGGGTCCGTCGCGTTTTCGCCGGCGACGCCAGCGAGCCGTCGGCCGAGACGTTCAAGGAGCGCAGGCAGTATCTGCGAGCGCTGACAAGCAGCTTCATCAACGCGCATCTGATGGAAACACCGGTTTATGAGCGGCATGTTTTTGTCGTGCTGTCCTCGGCTGAGACTCCCCGCAGCCTGCTGCGATCGTGGAGTTTCCGGTTTGACCGGGCGTCCGACAAGGCGGTCCGCGTCGCGACTGACTCGGGCCGCGGCCTGGAGCAGCGCGCGCAGTCTCTGGTCGACCACCTGAGGCAAATGGGCCTCAATGGTCACGTTGTCCGTGGTGCGGACCTGACCCGACTTTTTGACGACCTCTACCGGCGCGGCGCCGACGGCGCCCGTGCTTCGGGATCGTCCTTCGTGCACCGCCCCACCGCGGTTGAAATCGGCGGACGTCACTACGCGTCCTTCGTGGTTGAACGCTACCCCGGAGAGGAGGTCGAACCCGGCTGGCTCCTCCCCCTTGTCAATTTCAAGGGGGAGCTGCATGTCGGGTTGCACATTCTTCCCCTGGAAACCGACCGAGCGTTGGCACGTCTGCATCACCGAATACAGGACCTGCGTGCCGATGAGATGGCCGGTGTGGAGTCCGGCGCGGTCCCGCGAACGACGCTGGGGACGCTCCCGGACGCCCTGAGCATGCACCAGGCGCTGGTGCGAAATGAAGAGAAAGCCTTCGCGGTCGGCTTTTACTTGACGGTAGGCGCGGACGACCCGGTTTCCCTTCGGAGCCAGGTGGAGACCCTGCAAGCGAGCTGCCGCCGATTGATGCTGCGTGCCTTTCAGCCTTATTTCGAGATGCAACAGGGCCTCCTGGCATCCTGGCCGCTTGGCATCGACATGCTTGGTCGCGAAAAGATCCTGCCGACTGCCGCAGTGGCAACCCTGATCCCATGGCTCCAGGAAGACCTTTCAGACCCTGATGGGCATTACTGGGGATACAACAAAGAGACTGGCGGCCTTTGTGTTTTCGATCCCTTCGACGAGTCGCGGTTTCCGAACGCCAACATCGCGGTTCTTGCACACTCGGGGGCAGGTAAAAGCTACGCGGCGGCCTCGGTGGTACTGAGCGGACACACGCGCGGGGTGGGAGCGATCCTGCTCGACCCGGAGGCGGAGTATGGCGGCCTTGTCCGAACACTCGGCGGCAGTTATTTCCATCTCGCCGCCGGGTCAGGTCACGCCATCAACGTGCTCGACCCCGTGCTCTTCGGATCCGATAGCGAGGAGCGTGCCGACCACCTCAACGACGTCCTCGACCTGATTGGCCTGATGTGCGGGCGGCTGGATGAGGTCGAGCGAGCCCAGCTGGAGGCGGTCACGCGTTCGACGACCTCAGCACACCGTGACACCGCGGTGCTCGGAGATGTCTGGAGGGCATTGGATGTCGCGCATCCTGGGTCGAGGCCAGCGACCATTCTCCAACGCTGGGTCACAGGGGAGCTGGGCCGCTTGTTCAGCGCTCCAACCAACGTCGATCTGGGCGCCGAAGTGATTGGCTTCAATCTACGCAACCTGAGCGAGGAGTTGATTGCGCCTGCCTATCTCCTGGTCGCCAACTGGCTATGGGCTGCCCTGCGACGGGACCGGCGTCCGCGCCACCTCTTGATCGACGAGGTCGGATTACTCCTGGAACACGAACCGATTCGCCGTTTCCTCGTCCGACTTGCTCGCAGGATCAGGAAATATGGCGGCAGCCTGATTTTGGTCAGTCAGAACCCGGGCGACTTCTTCGAGACCAAGGACGGTGCGGTTCTGGCGAGCAACCCAAGCATCCTCCTGCTCGGATCGCAAAAGCACTCGGAGGCGCTGAAGTTGCAGAAGGCGTACAACCTGACCGATCGGCAGGTGAATTACCTGGAAACCGCGGCCCGCGGAGACTTTCTTCTGCTTGCGGGGCCGAACCGCGTCCCGGTCCACATCATGGCGCCTCCCTGGATGGATGAACTGATCGTCAGCTCCCGAGGCCACTGAGGTCTATTCCGTTCGGGTAACGGTTTGGGCTTGAGCCCCACTAAAACCAATGGGTTCACGGTTTCGTGACGTTCTAGCCACGACGCAATGGCTATTTCACGCGCGAAGCTTGTCGCGTTCCTGGCCCTGGCGATGGCCGTCTCCCTTTGGGTCGTCCCGGCCCCGGCACGTGCGGCCGGCCCGGTTTGCGCCACGCCTGGTCGGGACGGGACAGCCACCATAACCGGGGTCGTCAACACCTATTACCCGGGCTCGGCGACGGCCGCTGCGGGCTCAACCAGCATCACGTTAGGGGCGTCGACCGGATCGGCCACAGCCATCGCGATCGGCGACCTGGTCCTGGTGATCCAGATGCAGGACGCCGCCATCAACTCGACCAACACGGGCGCCTACGGCGACGGAACTGCCGGCGACCCGGCCACCGGGTCGACCGCGCTCAACTCCTCGGGGCTCTACGAGTACGCGGTGGCGACCAGCGCCGTGCCGTTGGGGGGCGGCACGCTGACGATCTCCAGCGGTCTCATCAATACCTACACAAGTGCGGCGGCTTCTGCCAGCCAGGGCGCCCGCCACTTCCAGGTCGTCCGCGTGCCACAGTACGCTGCGGCGATCCTCACCAGCGGCCTGACCGCCGCAGCCTTCAACGGGTCGACTGGCGGAGTGCTCGCCTTCGACGTGGCTGCCGGCCTGACACTGAACGGCGCCGCGGTGAGCGTTTCCCAGGAGGGTTTCCGCGCCGGTCTCGGACGGCAACTGGCAGGCGGCGCTGGAGGGAGCGGCACGGATTACGTTGGTCTGAGCGCCAACCCCTTCCACGGCCAGAAGGGCGAGGGCATCGCTGGCACGTCCCAATATCTCTACGACTCGCGAACCGGCACGACGGTCAACAACGGATCTGACGGCTATCCGAACGGAAGCACCGCTCGTGGTGCCCCGGGGAACGCCGGCGGCGGTGGGACCGATCCCGACCCGACCGCAAACGACCAGAACACCGGCGGCGGTGGCGGCGCCAACGGCGGTGCCGGCGGCATGGGTGGTAATTCCTGGCTGACCAACATCGCGGTGGGCGGCTTCGGCGGCACGGCTTTTCCGGCGACGGCCGGACGCGTTGCCCTGGGTGCCGGCGGTGGCGCCGGGTCCAGAAACAACTCCGGCGCGATACCCAACGCCAGCAGCGGCGGTAACGGCGGCGGCATCGTACTGATCCGCACCGGAAGCGTCACGGGAACCGGTTCGATAACCGCCGACGGCGGTACCGGGGTAGCGCCGGACAACGATGGCGGTGGCGGTGGCGGAGCGGGCGGCAGCATCGTCGTCGCGGCCCGAAGCGGCGGTCTCGCTGGTCTCACGGCAAATGCGCGCGGCGGCGCCGGGACCAACGCCTGGGCCACCGCCGCCAGCGGGACTCCCGCCGGGGCCAACTACCACGGACCGGGCGGCGGCGGCGGTGGCGGCGTTGTCCTGGCAACCAGCGCGTCCGGAGCGGTGGCGGTTGGCGGTGGCCTGAACGGCACCACGACCGTGGACAAGGTTGCCTACGGAGCCACACCCGGAGCACCGGGCGCGCAGGGGACGATCACCGCGGCGCAAATCCCGGGGGCTGGATCGGGAGCCGATTGCAGCTCCGACCTGACGATCGCAAAAACACATACCGATCCCTTCGTGCGAGGGAGTACCGGTAACTACACGCTGACGGTCAGCAACGTGGGCGGCGTGTCGAGCAGCGGTACGGTCACCGTTACTGACACGGTGCCTGTCGGACTGACGCCTACTGCTGCCTCTGGAACCGGTTGGAGCTGCGCGATCGCGGCGCAGACGGTCACCTGCACGCGGGCCGACGCCCTTACGACCGGCGCGGCCTTTCCGGCAATCACAGTCACCGTCGCTGTCTCTCAGTCCGCGGCGGCATCGCTGACCAACACGGCGACGGTTGCCGGTGGCGGCGAGTTCAACACTTCGAACGACAGCGCCAGCGACCTGACATCAACGGTCGCTCGGGCCGATATCGCGGTAACCAAGGTGGCGAGCAGCGGCGCGGCGGCGGTCGGCTCGAACGTCACCTTTACAGTGTCGGCGCAGAACCTCGGGCCCTCCGACGCGACCGGTCTACAGGTCACGGACCAGGTACCGGCCGGCCTTACCCTCGTCTCTGCCTCGACGGCATCGGGTACGTACACGAGTGCGACCGGCGTCTGGAATATCGGGGCGCTCAGCAGCGGCACGACTGCGACCCTGACGCTGGTGACCACAGTGACCGCACCCGGGAATCTCACCAACACCGCGACCAAGACGGCCGAGACGCAAACCGACCCGAACGCTGCCAATGACTCGGCAACCGCCAGTGTCACCGGCCAGGCGCCCGATCTGACCATCGCCGAGAGCCACGTTGATCCGCTGGCACGCGGCGGTAACGGCACCTACAACCTTCTAATAAGCAACGTCGGCCAGGCACCCGGCAGCGGAGTGGTCACCGTCAACGACACCCTTCCGGCGGGCCTGACTCCGACATCGGCCAGCGGTACCGGCTGGAGCTGCAGCATCGCCGCCCAGACGGTTACCTGCACGAGGAGCGACGCACTGGCGGCGGGCGCCAGCTATCCCGCGATCTCGCTGGTGGTTTCCATCTCGCAGACGGCAGCCAGCCCGGTGAGCAACACGGCCACGGTTGGCGGAGGCGGCGAATTCAACCTGGCCAACGACTCGGCCACCGATCCAACGACGATCGCATCGATCGCCGACGTGGCTCTCACCAAGATTGCGTCGAGGACCACCGTGTCCGTCGGTGGAAGTGTGAGCTACACCGTCACCGCGACCAACATGGGACCGTCGAATGCAACGGGAGTCCAGGTGACTGACCAGCTGCCTGGAGCCCTCAGCTTCGTGTCAGCCTCGCCAGGCGCCGGCACCTATAACAGCGCCACGGGGGTCTGGAACATCGGCGGCCTCGCCAACGGTGCGACGACCACTCTCACCATTACCGCGACAGTCACGGGGACGGGGACCATCACAAACACCGCTTCGAGGACGGCCGAAAACGAAACCGACAACAACCCGCGTAACGACGTTTCGAGCGCCTCTATCACCGGCCAGCCGACTGCGACCATCCCTGGGCCGCCTTCGAGCGGCATGGCTGTCGTACCAGCTTCCCCTGGCCGGCCCTGGGTGGGATTACTCGCAGGAATACTGGTGGGCCTGCTGCTGGCACTGGCCTTTCGTAAGCGCTCCGGCCAGGTCCTGATCGCTGCTGGTGCGCTCGCCGTCGGCACCATGGTCACGCTCTCAGCGACCGCTCCGTTGTCCATGGTTGCTGCCCACACTCCCGCGCAGCAGGTCCAGCCGGCCATCCCGTCGGACGTGCAGCTTTTCGGCAAGGCGATCTCAACCACAAAGCCGGTGCTCGGCACAGCGTTGCCGGTCCTCCATTTGGCGCAGGGCCCGGTCACCCCGACGCGGATCCGGATCCCGGCGCTCAACATCGACACAACAGTCGAGGCTGTCGGCCTGACACGGAGCCACACAATGGATGTTCCGGGCAACATCTGGAACGCCGCCTGGTTGCGGAGCGGCGTTCTACCGGGCGCCGCCGGCCAGGCTGTCATCGACGGACACCTCGACAGCACCCGTGGTAGCGCCGTCTTTATCGACCTCAAGCGCCTCAAGGCAGGCGACAAGATCTACGTGTCAGACGCCGATGGTGCCGAGCTGACTTTCCGGGTGACGGCGTTGCAGGTGGCGCCCCTCAACGGCTTCCCGGCGCTGGCCGTGTTCGGCCCGTCGAAAGCGCATACGCTCAACCTGATCACCTGCGCCGGCAAATATGATGCCGCGCACCGAACCTACGATCACCGGCTGATCGTCTTCACGACGCTGGTTTCCTGATCCAGTGCTAACAAAGCGAAAGAAAACGCGCGATCAACTCAGTGGCTTTGTCGCGGAGTGCCTCGTCCTAGCCTATGCCATCCTGGGAGCGGGGGGGAAGCTTGACGCCTTTCGTCCGGGCACGGACGTTGACCATAAGGACATCATTTTTGACCAGATTGGCGGTTTTCTCAGCGCCTACATCCAAGTTAAGTGCGCGACCATACTTCAACAGGGGATCCGTGTGCAGTGTTTCGCTCGCTATCAACCGAATGAGATACCGTCAGACCCTCACTTCGCGTACGTTTTCTGCCTGCTCGATCCCAAGAAGATGGACCTTGCCAGGATCTGGCTGGTGCCGTCTGAGGCATTCAACAGGCTGGCATATCGGTCGGCCTACGCCGGCGGCAAGGTGGCGCTGATTTTCTCGGCCAATATCTCGGGCGACCCTAAATGGGACAAGTACGAAGTCACAAAAGAAACGCTCGGCCTACGCTTGCTCGAGATCGCTACGGCCGCGCCCAAGCGCAAGGCTTTGAAGGGCGTCAACCTCGGCAGCGCTCTCGTTGTCCGGGCCCGCCTCAACGCCGCATAAGGCGCTAAAGAAACGGGCCGACCATGGTACTAACGCGCTCCTGCTCTCCTGACCATGCGTTCCAGATGCTGCTTTTGCGCGGGAGTCAGGGTCGAGGCCGAGGTACGGCAGGACCAGGCCGCACCCGGGACAGACAACAGTCATAGCCATGTATCTTGGGCCGCAAGTCGGAAAAACTTCATTGATTTTTGCCGGGACCCGCATATAATTAGCGCCGAATTTGCGCTGACGGTTATCGACAGCCGATCGGCAGCGCCGCGTGTGGTCTGGGGACGATCTCACGCAAAGGGGAAAAGATGGTGCAGGACCTCACTGAGCGTCGTAATGAGGAGGCCCGCGAGGTCCGCGATCTTCTGGCCGCCAAGCTGAAGGTCCATCCCATCTGGTTGGGTGGGCTCGATACCCAGGCGGCGCGCCACATCTACGTCTTCATCCAGTCGCTCGAGGGTCGCAAGCCGTTCGGTCGGGTCCGCCGCCAGCGGGCGCCCAACCTCACGCTCGACTAGCGCCGGCCCTGGAGCTCAAGGCGCTCGCCGACCAGGCAGCCGGCACCTTCTCGGTGGTCGCCGGTGAGAGGTCGATCCTGCGACGCGCCAGCTGCTCGGTCAAGGTCAACGACAGCTGGTACCTGAGTACGGCATCACCTCAGGCTCATCAGGACGCTTCGGTTATCGCCTGGCGTGCGGGGCCTGCTTCGGTGATGGCGAGGCTGATCGAGCACGAGGGCGGGATCGTCATCGAGTGCGAACTGACCAATGGCGGCGACAGCCCCCTTTTCTTCAATGCCTGGCGGCCGTTGCTGGTCGACGGCGGCGGCGCCGCGCTGCACGTTGGCGATGAGCCCTGGCGAGCCAGCGCCCTGATCAACGGCTACCAGTCGTGGGACTACGCCGGCATCCACCCGCTCGACGAGGCGATCAAGGAAGGGGACCGCAATCCGCCCGCCTATTCGTGGTGGACCGCGGCCCTCTGCGATGGGCAGGCGATGTTCGTCGCCCAGGTGATGAAGGCGCGGCGCTTCGCCACCGTCTTCACCTGGCGCTATCACCGCGACCAGCACCCACAGGACACACTTCCCACCGACATCCCCAACTTCATCGCCGAGCAGCACGGCTCGCCGCTTTCGCAGCCGGAACAGAAGAGCGGCATGCCGGAAGCGTTGCGCCTGGAGGTGCCAGCCGGGGAGGGCGTCGTCTCCGACCCGCTGCTGCTCCTTTATGGCGATGACGGCACCGCCACGCTGCGCAAGGCGGTGGCACTGGCCGGCCAGGCCTCGAGCGCGTGCAGTTTTCCCGTCGTGCCACGAGGCTGGTGCAGCTGGTACCACCTCGGACTCGGCGTAACAGCCGTGGACATCACGCGCCACGCCGCCTTTGTCGCCAAACGCTTTCCCGAGCTGGCCCGGACCACCGGCGCGGGCCACCGGCCGATCATCCAGGTGGACGACGGCTGGATGCCGCGATGGCAACGCTGGGGGGACTGGGTCGCCAACGAGTTCTTCTCCAGGGGATTGCGCGCTCTGGCCAGTTCGGTGCGGCGGCACCGGCTCGAGATCGGCATCTGGCTGGCGCCATTCCACGTCGCGGCCGATTCTCAGCTGGCGCAAGCGCATCCTGACTGGCTGGTCAAGGCCGAGGACGGTCAACCGCTGGTCGATCCTCGCCTCAACCGCGCCTACCACGTGCTCGATCCGACTCATCCAGAGGCGGTTAAGTTTCTCGAGCAGCTCTTCCGTGCCCTGCGCAAGGACGGCTTCACCTATTTCAAGCTCGACTTCTTATATGGAGCTGCATACGAGGGGCGTCGTCACGACGCCAGCGTCACCGGCACCCAGGCACTGCGGCATGGGCTCAACCGGATCTTCGACGCGGTAAACCCTCCCGGGAAACCGGAGGACGCTTTCATCCTCGCCTGCGGCGCCCCGTTGATGCCGATCGTTGGTCTGGCGCACGGCTGCCGCACCGGAGGCGACGTCGGCGCTCCCCAGATGGTGGATGGTAAGGTGGCGCCCCCCTACATCGGCTTCGCCCTCATTCTCTCGATGGCCCGCAACCAGGCGGCGCGCCTCTTCTTCGATCGGAGTCTCTTCATCGTCGACGCCGACGTGGTAATGGCCGCATCGCCGCAGCTAACCCCCGGTGAGGCACGGGTGATGATCACGATCGCCGCCCTTTCGGGCGGGGTCTTCATGCTCAGCGACGATCTCGAGACGCTGCCCAGCGACCGGCTGGCCCTGCTCCGCAACCTGAATGTCCTGGGCCTCGTCGGCGGTCCCGCCGCCGAACCGGTCCATCTCTTCAGCGCGCCGGAGCGCGAGGCGTCCGACCACTGGTATGCCTCTCCCCAGGAACTGCCTCCCCTGTGGGTGCGGCGCGAAAGCGACGGCTCCTTCATCACCGCGGTTTACAACTGGAGCGAGCAGGCTCGTCCATACCGGCTTCGCTTTCCCGAGGCGACCGGCAGCCCTGGCCCGTTCACGGTCTGGGATCTGTGGTCGCCACGCCGGCGTGGCCGCCGCCTCGGAGACAAGAGCGACGGCATTCGCCTCACGATGCCGCCTCACAGCGTGCGACTACTTAGAATGGAGGCGGCGGCGCGGGTTGAGTCCCCCTCCTGAGCCGCATCCACAACCTTAACCATGCGCCGCGTGCTCTTTTTCCGCGTCTACGACGTGCTGCCCGCCTGGCTGCCGGAGCTGGAGCGGGACGTGCGCGAGTTCGCCGCCAGCCGCGCGTGGCGGGGCGATCAGTTCTGGCTGGCGACGCCCCACACGACGGACCTGTTCACCGCCGAGTACTTCCGCCACGCACGTGAGGAGGAAGGCGGGTCGCTCTCGGCTGCCGGCTTCCTGCGCCTGCTCGGCGATGAGACGGACGCGATCGCCTCGCTCTACTTCCTCAACGATGTCTCCCAGCGCTTTCACGGCCGTGCGGTTTTGAAAGACGACGAAAACCCGATCGCGAAACTTCGCCTTCTCGATATCACGCAGGGAAGGCTTCCCTCGGGAATGCCGATCGACGATGTGCTCGCCGCCCGGCCGGTGATCAAGAAGCTCGAGGGTGAGGCCATCACTTTCTATCCGCCCACCTACCGTCCCAATCCCTACTTCCGGCGCGACAAGCCCGGTATGTGGGGCTTCAGCCTGAAGGGCGGCATCCGCGATTTCGCGCCATCCTTCCTCGAGGCGGAGGCAGAGGCGATGCGCATCTATCGCGGCTTCCGGCGCCTGGAACAGTGAACGACTCCACCGTCAGCCTGAAGGCGAAGGACGGTCTCGACCTGCACCTGCGACGCTGGCAGGATCCAGCCGCGCCGCGCGCCTGGACCTTTGTCCTGGTCCACGGGCTTGGTGAGCACAGCGGCCGGTATGAGCATTTCGCGAAATGGTTCACGGAGCAGGGCGCGACGGTCTACGCCATGGATCTTCGCGGGCACGGTCGCAGCGGTGGACCGCGCGGGCACGCGCCGAGCCTCGACACACTGCTCGATGACATCGACAGGGTGGTGCTTCACGCGCGGGAAGATAGCGGTGGACCGGTCGTCCTCGTCGCGCATTCCTTCGGCGGCCTGCTCGGCATCGCGTACGCCATGGCGCATCCGGACCGGATCGATCGCGCCGTCTTCAGTGCGCCGGGGCTCAAGGTCAAGGCGCAGGTGCCGGCCTGGAAGCGCGCAGTCGGCAGGGTGCTACCGCGGGTCGCGCCGCGTGCCAGCCTCTCCAACGAGGTCGACCCCAAGATCCTCAGTCACGATCCATCGGTCGGGCCCGCCTACACCGCTGACCCGCTGGTGCACAACCGGATCACTGCCGGCCTTTACTCATCGACCTTCGCGCGCGGCGAGGCGTTCATCGCGCGCGCCGGAGAATTGCGGGTGCCTTTTCTGCTGCTTCACGGCGCCCAGGACCAGCTGATCGATCCAGCGGGAAGCCAGCGGTTCTTCTCGGGCGCGACGGCCCCGGAACGCGCCTACATCCTCTACCCCGGCATGTACCACGAGATCTTCAACGAGGTCGAGCAGGAGATGGTCTTCCAGGACATCGAGAGCTGGCTGACGCAGCGCACCGACGCTAACCTGACCGGCTGGAACCCTCCGCCCTGACGCGTTTCAGAAGATGCGCGTAGTCATCGAGCGGGTTACCGAGGCCTCGGTCAGGTGGGATGAGGGTGAGGCATCGATCGGCCCTGGTTTCTGCATCCTGGCCGGTGTCGCCGAGACGGACACTGAGCGGGACGTCGATTACCTCGCCGACAAGATCGTCAAGCTACGGGTCTTCAGCGATGAGGCGGGCAAGTTCAACCTGAGCGCGACCCAGGTGGGGGCCGAGCTGCTGGTCGTCTCGCAGTTCACGCTCTTTGCCGACGCACGCGCTCAGAACCGGCCGAGCTTCCTCAAGGCCGCCAGGCCGGAGATCAGCCGGCCGCTGCTGGAGCGGTTCATCGTGCGGCTGAGGGCCAGCGGCCTCACCGTCACAACCGGTTCCTTCGGCGCCCAGATGGCGGTACGGCTGATCAATGACGGCCCGGTGACGCTGGTGCTCAGCACGGACGACTGGCCAACCCGTATCGGCTGACCGGCGCAGATCACTACGCCGGGCACCGTAGAGAGCTGTCAATTGATTGTGGCGGCGGCTTGAAGCCGCGCCACGATCCGCAGGCGAAGCGTGACGCAACGCATACCGCAATGTTGCGGCTACTGAACGAGGGTAGCCTGATCACGAGGCAATTCGATGGTTACCCAGATGACGAACCGGCTGCTCGCCACGGTGATGGCATTCGCCGTCAGCACCGGGCTGGTGGCGCACACGGCACAGAACCCGCATCGCGCGCTTCCGCAGGTCAACCTGACCCACCTGACGCTGCCGCGGGCCAGCGCCGTGCCCCAGGCGGTCGAGACCGCCGCCGCGCAGGTGAGCGATGCGGCCAACCATGTCAGCGACGCCGCCACGGCTGCGGTGGATCCGAACGCCGCCATCCGCTCCGCCTTCCAGCGTGACCACGTGGCGCTCGAACACCTTCGCCAGCAGGCATCCGTTCTCAAGGGCAGCGCCCATCCGGCCTTCAATCAATTGATCTCGAACGACGAGGCAACCCTGGTCGAGATGGAGAAGACGGCGCTGACCTCGAAGACCGGATCCGCCTCGACGAGCATCGCGGCGATGGACCAGCTGGTCGCTTCGGCGGAGGCGGCGCTTGCCCAGGCCAAGGCGCAACCCGCCGCGTTAAAGACGCAGGGCAACGGACGCCAACCGCAGAAGTAAGGTATCCTACCGGCGGTTTGCGCTTCCGGTCCGCCACCCTTCTCCTCATGCCGATGTTTGCGGCCTGCACCGGCGGGAACATCGGCCAGGTCAACGGCGGCACGGGGAGTCCAGTGGGCGCCGTTTCGAGCTCGAGGCCCAGCCCGACTCCGACGCCTGCGCCCACGCCACCGCAGCTCAGCCTGCAGAGCGTGTTCGGCAGCGATAAGCCGGACCTCTCAAAGCTCGACCCGAGCAAGCTACGGGTCCTGATCGCAACCGGCGACGTGATCCCGGCGCGCGAGGTCAACTACAAGGTGATCGTCCACCACGACTTCCTCTATCCCTGGCGGCAGACCGCCGACTACCTGAAGACCGGCGACCTGCTCTTTATCAACCTGGAGTCGCCGCTGCTGAAGAACTGCCCGATCGCGCACAGCGGCTTCAAGTTCTGCGGCGATGCCCGGTCGATCGCGGGCCTCGACTACGCCGGAGTCAACGTCGCCAACCTGGCCAACAATCACTCCACCAACTACGGGCCGGCCGGTACGAGCGAAACCATCGCCCTGCTGGCCAAGCACGGCATCGGGGTTTCCGGCAACGGCCTCTCAGAAGTTCGCGACGTACGCGGCCTGAAGTTCGGCTTCATCGGCTTCAACGGCGTCGGCACTCACATCGACCGAGCCGAGCTGAAGCGGGAGATCGACCTGGTCAGGCCAAAGTGCGACGTGCTGGTGGTCGCCTTTCACTGGGGCAAGGAGTACGAGCTGATGCCGACCGTCGGTCCCGGGATCGCACCCGACGACCCGCGCGAGGTCGGCCACCTGGCGATCGACCTCGGCGCCGACATCGTGATCGGCAATCATCCGCACTGGGTGGAACCGGTCGAGATCTACAAGGACCACCTGATCGCCTATGCCCACGGAAACTTCATCTTCGACCAGATGTGGTCGCAGGAAACGCGCGAAGGCGTCGTCGGTCGCTACACCTTTTACGGCACCCAGCTGGTGCGGGTCGACTACCGGCCGCTCCTGATCACTGACTACTCCCAGCCACGCTGGCTGGACGACAGCGCCGGAGAGGGGAAGGCGATCATCGACCGGATGGCGAGCGCATCGGAAAAGCTGGCGGCTGGTTAGGCAGAGGCGGTAAGTCGCTGGCCGGCCGCGCCGGCAGTGTAGACCTGCAGGTAGCGCTCCGCCATCAGGCGCGGGCTGAAGCGCTTGCGCGCCACCTCGGCGCAACGCAGCGGGTCGATCTGGTCGAGACGGGTCGCAGCCTGCACCAGGCCCTCCACGTCGTCGGCGAGGAATCCGGTCACCCCGTCCTCGATCAATTCGGGCGCGGACCCGATTCGAAGGGCGAGGATCGGCGTACCCACAACCATGCACTCCGCCATTGCCAGGCCGAACGGTTCCGGCCACTGCAGGGGGAAGATGCCGGCCGCAGCGCGTGAGATGAGCCGCGCCTTCTCGGCCCCGGCCACGTTGGGGTAGTACTCGACCGCCCGGCCCAGGTGCGGTTCGATCTGGTCCTCGAAATACGTCTCACCCTCCCCGGTTCGCTCCACCTTCCCCGCCAGGATCAGCTTGCGGCCGGCTCGCCGCGCCACCTGGATCGCAAGGTGCTGCCCCTTGTCCGGGGTGATCCGGGCAACCTCGATCAGGTAGCGCTCGCGCGTGCGCGAGGCCGGCGCCGAGGGCGCATCGACCGCATTCGGAACCACCGCGGCCACCCGTACCCTGGGCGCGGTGGCGGCCTGGCTCTGGCTGATGGCACAGAGGCGAGCGCGCTCCTGCACCGCGGAATAGAAGGTGCAGAGCGCCTCCAGAAACTCGCCGTGAACGGTGTGTACCACCACCGGCGCGACCCCGGAGTGGATGGCGAGCACCAGGCCGGCAAGGCAGGAGTGATCGTGGACCACGTCGAAGCGTTCCCCGGAGAGCCGGTCGTAAACCCGCGCCAGGTAGGTGGCCATCCGGGCCGTCTCATCGGCCCCGCCAAGGTCACGGCCCCAGCTCGCCTCCCCCAGCGCGGTTACGCCGCCGCCAGAGCCCTCCGCCCCGAAGGTGACCACGTCGTGGCCCATCGCGCGAAGCTCGGTATGCAGCAGGTGGACGACCAGCTCGGTGCCGCCATAGCCCCGGGGCGGAAGCGGATACCACGGCGGAGCCACAATCGCGATCCGAAGCCTGCCAGAACCGATGTGCGCACCTCCCCAGCCGTGCTGCCCTGTGGGGATCATATCGGCTGATCATGTCAGCACCGGATAGAGGAAACGTGATAGTCGTACGCCGCTGACTCACCGATGCGGCCGGTGGTGCAATTGATGAGCCCGTCAGGGTAAAGTTGTCGCGATGACTGACGTTCTCAACGTCCTTCAGTACGCGGTCAGCGCCGCCTTCGTAGCCCTGAGCGTTGTCATCCTGGTCGACTGGTTGCGCTACCGCGAGCGGAGCCGCGGCTACCTCGCGCTCGCCATCGGGTTACTTGGTGTCACCTCCCTTCTGGGCCGGCTCAATTCGCTCATCGGTCCCGGGCCGAGGTTCACATTGACCGCGCTGTCGCTGGTGGCGTTGATGGGATCCGGGTACATGCTCCTCCTCTTCCGAGACACGTTTGTCCCCCTTACGCGGCGGATTCGCTCCGGCGCGCTGCTCGCGGTCGTGACAGTAACCGTCCTCGAGCTCGTGGTCATCGCCCTGAACGGCTCACGACCGAGCCTGCTGATGACCGTGGCGACCATCCTCCTGGTGGCCGTCTGGGCCGGCTGCGTGCTGGAGCCGATCATCCGGCTCTGGGCAGCATCGCGAGGCAAGCCCGCCGTGCAGCGGGCCCGCCTGCGGGCGCTCAGTGCCGGTTATGCCGGACTCGTCATCATCCTGCTGGTAGCCGGCATCGGCGGATCGGCCGCCGCGACGCCCGTTGTGCAGATCCTGACCCAGGGGCTTGCCCTGCTGGTGGTGCCCCTCCTTTACGCCAGCTTTGCGCCGCCGCGGTGGTTGCGCCGCACCTGGCGCGAGGCGGAGGAGGGGGAGCTTCGTGGGGCCATCCAGGACCTCCTCCTTTTCAGCCCGGATCGGGCGACGCTGGCCCACCGCGCCGCCGGCTGGGCGCGCCGACTGGTCGGGGCCGACGGCGTCGCCGTCCTGGAGCCGGGCGGCGAGGTCCTGGCGCTGGTCGGGATGCAGGCCGAGGATGCACGACAGCTGGCGGCGCACGTCGACCCGAGCGGCCAGCCCAGCCTGGTGGCTACGCCAGGCTCGAACCGACCCAACTCAATCGTCATCAAGCTTCCCCTCGACACCGGACCGGGCGCGCTGGTGGTCGCCTCCGGCCCCTTCACTCCGTTCTTTGGCAGCGACGAGATGAACCGGCTGTGGTACTACGCGACCAATGTCACCGCCGCCCTCGACCGCGCCCGGGTCACTGAGCGGATGGCTACGCTGGAGAAGACCAAATCACAATTTCTCAACCTCGCCTCGCACGAGCTGCGCAGTCCCCTCGGCGTCATCAACGGGTACCTCTCCATGTTGGAGCAGGGCTCGCTTGGAGAGTTGAAGGAACCGGGCATGCGCGCAATCGAAGTATTGAAAGCCAAGGCCCTCGAGATGAACATGCTGATCGGGCAGATGCTGGAAGCCGCTCGTCTCGAGGATGGGCGACTGGCGCTGAAGCGCGAAAGGGTCGACCTGGGGCGGGTTGCCCGGGAAGCAATCGAGGCGATCAAGCCGCTAAGTGGCGAGGGGCACCGATTGATACTGGACGAAGGGACCGAGGCGGTCTACGTGGTCGGCGACGCGGATCGCCTCGGGACCATCGTCAGTAATCTTCTGGAGAACGCGATCAAGTACTCGCCAAAGGGCGGCACGATTCGCAGCGCGGTCGGCACCCAGGATGGGATTGCCACCGTCAGCGTGACCGACCCGGGGGTTGGCATCGCCGAGGAGGACCTGCCCCGCTTGTTCAACCGTTTCGAGCGCATCCACAACCGCGAAACGAGCCACGTCGGCGGCACAGGGCTTGGCCTTTACCTCTCCCGCGAGCTGTCGCGACAGCACGGCGGAGACCTTCTGGTGCAGTCCCGGTCGGGCAAGGGCAGCACGTTCACGCTCACGCTTCCGACGGCGGAGCCCCGCCTCGAGCCGCAGCCGGAGACCGAGCCTACCCTGGCACCGGAAGCGCCGGCGGCGACGGTCGAGGTACCAAGGCTGCGCGTCGTCCCCGGCGGCGAAGCAGACCTTACGGCGTGACGAGCTGCCAGCTGGCGTAGACGCCGTTGGTATCGCCCGGCCTGGCGTCCTTGTGGAAGAAGTAGAGGGGCATGCCCTTGTAGGTCACCTGCAGGCTTCCGTCGTCGCGCGTGATGGTCGCCAGCGCACCGTTTACGCCCGTTCCGCCCGTGGCGCTCTGTCCAGCCGGCACGGTCAGCGGCGGCCAGATGGTGGCGCAGCCGCCCTTGCAGTTGCTGACGCCGGCGGAGTCGTGGGTGAAGTTGTAAAGCGTCATTCCATTCGAGCCGGCCACCAGGACGGTGCCGTTGTTCCTCCCCGTCTGAGCCATCACGGCGGGCGTCGCAGTCGCTGAGGCGGACGCCGTCCGTGTCGCCGTTGAAGCAGATCCCGATGATGTTGCCGCTCCGCCGCAGGCGGCCAGGGCAGTCGCCATCAGAATCGCCGCGGGAAACGTACGCAAATGCGGTGAGACCATGGGGAAAATTCCACCTCCCCTGTAATCCGCGTTGCCAGCGGTAGCTACGGGCGGCGGTTACGCCGCTGCTGCCTAGTTTCCCTGCCCGGTGACTTTCTCCGGGACCGGGTCCGCGTCGGTGAGCAGGCCCCTGATTCTCGAGGCCACGCCTTGCGGGTCCAGGCACAGTTTCGCCAGCAGTTCAGCCTGGGAGCCCTGCTCGATGAACTGGTCCGGTACGCCCATGGCGGTCACGGGGATACCGAGTGGGGCAAGCTGTTCCGCCACGGCTGATCCGAAGCCGCCAGTGATCACGTTGTCCTCGAGCGTGAAGATGGTCGGATGGCGGCGCGCCCAGGCTTCGAGCCGGGAATCGATCGGTTTGATGTAGCGCGCGTTGACCACCGTGAGGGCGAACCCGTCTCGCTCGAGCAGCGCAGCCGCCTCGAGCCCGATTAAGACCATCTTGCCGGTGGCGAGCAGTAGCCCGGCTCCTCCCTGGCGCAGAACCTCCCACTCGCCAACCGGTAGCACGCGCGGGGGCCTCGGGACACCCTCGCTGACGGCACCCTTGGGAAAACGGATCGCGAAAGGTCCCGCATTCTCGAGGCTGGTGGCGGTGTGGAGCAGGTCACGCAACTCCTGCGCATCGCTGGCGGCCGCCAGCGTCAGCCCCGGCATGGCGCGCAGGAAGGTCAGGTCGAAAATGCCATGGTGAGAGGGGCCGTCGTCCCCGGTGATACCGGCGCGGTCGAGGACAAAGATGACGGGCAGGCGGTGGAGGGAGACGTCCATCATCACCTGGTCCAGCGCCCGCTGCAGGAAGGTCGAGTAGATCACCACGACCGGCCGCAACCCGGCCATCGCCAGGCCGGCTGAGAATGTCACGGCATGTTGCTCGGCAATCCCCACGTCGTAGAAGCGGTCGGGAAAGCAGGTCAGAAAGGGACCGAGCCCCGCGCTGCTTCCCATCGCCGCCGTGATGGCCACCAGGCGCGGATCTCGCTCCGCCTCGGCAAGCAATGCCTGGCCGAAGACGTCGGTATAAGTCACTTTGCGACTGAGCGGCTTGGCGGTCAGCATGTCGAAGGCGCTCGGGCTGTGGAAGTGGTCGATCTCGTCTTCCTCGGCCGGTCCGTAGCCGCGTCCCTTGGTGGTGATCACGTGCACCGCGACCGGGCCGCCAAGTCGTTTGACCTGGTTGAGGGTGCGCTCGATGTCACCGATGCTGTGCCCGTTGATCGGTCCCGAGTACTTGATGCCGAGATACTCGAAGAAGCTGCGCGGGGAGATCAGCTCCTTGAGACCCTCCTTGATGCGGCGGCCGGCTTCGATCGCCTTGCCGCCGGCGGGCACCGCCCGCAGTATTCGGTCGACGCGATTCTTGGTGCGGTGATAGGTCGGGTTGAGCACGGTGAGCTGCTGCGCCAGGTGCTGGGCGAGGCCGCCGATCGTTGGCGCGTAGGACCTGCCGTTGTCGTTGAGGATGATGATCACCGGCGTCTTGCGGTGGCCGATGTTGTTCAGGGCCTCGTAGGCCATCCCCCCGGTCAGGGCCCCGTCACCGACCACAACCACCACGTGGCCGCGATCCCCCTTGTGTCGAAGCGCTTCCGCCATGCCGGCGGCGTAGCTCAGGCCGGTTGAGGCGTGGCTGTTCTCGATGAAGTCGTGCTCACTCTCACCACGGTTGGGGTAACCGCTCATGCCGCCCAGCTTGCGAAGCCGTTCGAAACCGGAGCGTGGTCGCGTGAGCAGCTTGTGGACATAGGCCTGGTGGCCGGTGTCGAAGAGGATCCGGTCCTTAGGGCTGGAAAACACCCGGTGAATCGCCAGCGTCAGCTCCACGACGCCGAGGTTGGGCCCGAGGTGGCCACCGGTCTTGGAGACCGACTCCACCAGGAACTGGCGGATTTCCTCGGCCAGCGCCTGAAGCTCCTCCTCGGTCAGGGAGCCCAGGTCCGCCGGGCTGTGGATGCGGTCCAGGATCGGGGTCTTCACTACCTCGGTCATGCCTTTGAATCGAGTCTAAAGGAGAGCGCTCGCCAGCCCATGCCCCAGACTCAACGGGGCGCGGCCCTTTTTGGTTACCTGCGCGTCAGACGGTGTAGACCTGGACCTGGCCCTTCTCGACCCGGACTTGAAGCGCGGGGAGCGGGGGAAGGGGGCTGGTGTACTGGTCGCTCGGCTGGCCGTCTTTTTCAAAGGTGGCCCCGTGGCAGGGGCATTCGAAGCGGTCGCGGAACTTGCTGAAGTTGAGGACGCAGCCCATGTGGGTGCAGACGGCCGACAGGCCCCGGACGTCCTGCCCGGTGCGGACAAGGAAACCTTCGATTGCCCCCGAGCGGAAGGAGACCGGGGTCCCCTCAGGCAGGTCGGCCACCGACTTGACCGTCTGCCAGCTGCCCTTTTCGACCAGGGCCTGGGTCGCCGCCGGCACCTTCGGCTTCGCCAGCCGGTCGACCCCAACCGCCGCAACCACGCCGGCCGCGATGCCGCTGGCACCGGCAAGCAAGAGGGAACGCCGGCTGGGGCGTGACTTTGCCGCCACCTCGGGAGAGCGCTCTCCGACCCAGTCTCCGATCGAAGCCTGCATCCTGCCGAGAAACTCGGGCGAGGGCAGACCCGCGCCTGGCTTGGCCGCCCGCAGCATGGCCGCCGTCTGGCGCGCCCCGAGGGCATCCGGGTCGGCGAGCGGGGTCCGCTCCGGGCGGCGGTCCTGGAGGAGATCCTCGACGTGCTTGTCGAGTTGCTCCGGGTCGTCGTTCATGGCATCCTCCCGCGCTCGCGACCAGCCCGGTTCAGCGCCCGGAACTGTAGCACCTTGACGTTCGTTTCACTCAGCTCGAGCTCGTGAGCGGTCTCCCGTACGGAGTAGCCGCGCAGGAAGCGCAACTCGAGGACGCGGCGGTACTGGTCGGGGAGGGTGGCGAGCAGGGCGTCAACGCGCTGCGCCGCCTCCAGGTTTTCGCGCAGCGCAGGAGCCCGGGATACGTCCTCCTCCAGAGCCCCCGCGTCTTCAGCGTAGTACCCACGCCAGTGGTCGGCAAGGGTGGTTTGCGCCACCCGGTAGAGCCAGCTGCGCAGCTCCGGGACGGAGACGTCGTGCCGCATGCCGTGGATCGCTTTCATGAACACTTTCGAGGTCAGGTCTTCGGCGTCGGCGCGGTTGCCGACGCGGCTGTAGACGTACTGATAGATGGCGGTCACGTGCGTCTGGTAGGCCCAGGTCAGGTGCTCCTGGTCGCCAACCCCCTCGGGCCGAGGCAGCGCCACGACCCTCGGGGAGCTGGCCGACGCCGCAGCTCCAGCCGGGTCTTCCTTACGCATTCGCTCCCGCTGTTATATACCGCCAGGGGTTACGTCGCGCGCTCCTGGGAATACTGATCCATGGGAATCGCTTAACTATCATGGAGTCGCCGAAGGGTATGGAAAAAGACCGCCGCTACGACGTGATCATCATCGGAGCCGGCCCGGCCGGCCTCACCGCCGCCCTTTACGCCGGCCGCGCACGGGTCAGGACGGTGCTGCTGGAGCGCGGCGCTCCGGGGGGACAGCTGCTGAACACGGACGCCATCGAGGACTATCCGGGGTTCGACCATATCACCGGCGTCGAGCTGGCCCAGCGCATGGCGGACCAGGTGATCAAGTTCGGTGTCGACCTGGAGACGACCGGGGTAACTGCCATCCGCCGCCAAGGAAACAAGAAGGTTGTCGAGACTGAGAACGGCAATTACACCGCAGATTTCGTGATCCTCACCGCCGGCGGGTCTCCGAAGAAACTCGGGATTCCCGGTGAGGACGAGTTCCAGGGGCGGGGCGTCTCGCAGTGTGCCGTCTGCGACGGCGCCTTCTTCAAAGAGCAGGAGGTGGCCGTCATCGGGGGCGGCGACGCGGCCCTCGAGGAGGGCGTCTTCCTCACCCGCTACTGCAAGAAGGTCTACATCATCCACCGGCGCGAAGAGTTTCGAGCCCAGGCCATACTGGTCGAGGCGGCTCGGGCCAACGAGAAGGTGGAGCTGATCACCAACACGGTTGTGACGGAGGTGAGCGGAGCCGACTCGGAGGTCACAGGGATCACATTGAAGGACCTCAAAACCGGCCGGACCCGGCCGCTGCCCGTCACCGGCGTCTTCGTCTTCATCGGCTTCCTGCCCAACACGCAGTTCTTCGACCGCCACGAGCACGTCGAGCACGACCCGCTCGGCTTTCTCATCACCGATACCTCGATGCAGACCAGCATCCCGGGCGTCTACGCCGCGGGCGATGTGCGCTCGCAGCTGACGCGCCAGATCACGACCGCGGTGGGCGACGCGACCACAGCGGCGATCGACGCCGTCAAGAAGCTGGAGTTGCGCAAGCATCAGCCAACGCCCGTGCCGGTCGACGCCTACGGGCCAACCCACCCCGCCGAAAGCTAACCCCATTGAGCGGCCGGGCATCCGCGGAGCGGCACTCCTCGGGATAGCCGCCGCAGGCTTTTCGCTCAGGCTCCTCGGGATCAACTTCGGCCTGCCGGCTATCTACCGGCCTGACGAGAACGTGACGGTCGGCCGAGCCATGGGCCTGCTGCACGGCGTACTCGACCCACACTTCGCCGACTGGCCCCATCTCTTCTTCAACCTGTCGGCACTCTGGCTCGCCCCGGGCGAATTGCTCGGCCTGGTGCGAGACCAGCCGTCGGCACATCTCTGGGTCCGCCTCTTCAGTGCCCTGCTGGGGACCGCCACCATCCTGCTCGTCATCGACTTCGGGCGGCGGGGTTACGGTTGGAGCGCAGGGTTGATCGCAGGCGCCGGGCTTGCCGTCGCCTTTCTGGCCGTCCGGGACAGCCATTTCGGAACACCCGACACGGCGCTGGCACTGGCCGTCACCGGCGCCCTTTACCTCGCCTTTCGCACGACTCAGCAGCAGGGCAAGAGACCGTTGCTCCTGAACGGAGTGGCTCTCGGCATTGCCGCCAGCCTCAAGTACAACGGGGCCATCGTCCTGCTCGCGGCGGCCGCCGGCCAGGCCTGGGGTGCGGGTCGTGACAGAGCAAAGCTCGGACTGATGACCCGCCGGCTGATGGCGATCGCGGCCGTCGGGATCGTCACCATGCTGCTAACGTCACCCTTCCTGCTGCTCGATCCCGCCATGACGAGCCACGGGTTGAGCTACATCTTTTCTCACCTGGCAACGGACACGGTAGACCAGGTCGGCTGGGTGCGCCTGGTGATCGCGCTCTGGAACGGACTCGACCCGGGACTCTTCATCCTCGCGCTCGCGGGCGTCGCCTACGCCGCCTGGCGCGGGACCGCGGCCGACTGGATAATCCTTGCCTTTCTGATCCCCTATTACCTGGTCATCGGCACCGGGCACTCGGTCTTCTTCCGTTACGCCGACCCCTTGATACCGCCGCTGGCCCTGCTCGCCGGACGGATCGCCGCCGACCTGGCGGGGTCGATCGGAAAGGAGCGGCTGCGAAGCCTGGTGATAGCAGTGGTTCTGGCCGCCGTGGTCATCCCTGCGTCGCTTCACGACCTTCGCTTCGATACCTTGATCCAGCAGGCTGACACGCGCACGCTCGCCTACGACTGGCTCGACCAGCACATCCCCCCCGGCAGCCGGGTGGCCATCCCCTACAAGCCCGGGCCCGCCCATGACCAGGCGCTGGTGGACAGCCGGGCGCAGAGCGTGGGAGCCACCGACCCTTACGTCGCCTCCTTCCTCGAGAACCGGCTGGAGGTAAGGTACTCGGTGCACGACCTGAGCGAGGATGAACTGCAGCATGGCTCGGTCGCTGCTCTAATCGCCGACGGAGTGCGCTACATCGTGATCGCCCGCAAGCGCCCGGACCTCGGCTGCGCCGCACCGACCCCGCTGGAGCAACAACTGAGGCGGCAGGCCAGCCTCGTCGCGAGCTTCAGTCCGACCGGCTCAGGCTGTCCCCGTGGGTCGTTGTTCGACAGCATCGATACCTTCTACGTCCCACTCGCCGGCTATGCCGGGTTCACCCGGCCGGGTCCGGTACTGCGCATTTACGCGTTGCGAGTTTGAGCCTTGAGCGCGCCGCCAGCCGCCCTTTATAGTGGAATCAGTGAACCTGATCGCGCTGATCAAGGAGCGTGCCAAGTATTACAAGTGCCTCGCCTGTTCCCAGGCCCTGGCCGATTGCCAGGTTAGCCTTTTGAACGAGGGCGATGGTCATTGCACAGTCGAGGTGACCTGCGCCAATTGCAGCGTCAGCTTCGTAGCTGTGTTACTGCTGAAGAAGGCCAAGCACCCCGACGGCCTGCCGCGGGCGGCCAAGGAAGGGCCGATCAGCAGCGATGAGATGCTCGACGTCCATCAGCACCTTCAGTCCTTCAACGGCCCGCTCAAGGAACTGGTCCGCTGGCGCCGGGCCCACCCCCAAACCTCCTAGCTCGTCGAAGTCCGCACCTAGAATGTCGAGCATGGTCTATCTCGACCATTCCGCGACCACGCCGCTGGACCCAGAGGTGCTGGAGGCCATGCTCCCCTACCTGACCGAGGAGTATGGCAACGCCTCGAGTGTCTATGGCCTCGGCCAGCGAGCGCGCCAGGCGATCGACCAGGCGCGCGACGAGGTCGCGGCCTTTTACGGAGTTGCGGCCAAGGAAGTAATCTTCACCTCCGGCGGGACCGAGGGCGACAACTTTGCCTTCCGCGGAGTCGCGCAGCGAAACGCCGAGCGCGGCCGGCACGTGATCACGTCGACGATCGAGCACGATGCCGTGCTCCGCTCCGCCGAGGAGCTGGAAGGCGAGGGCTTCGAAGTCACCCGGCTTCCGGTCGACCACACCGGGTTGATCAATCCCGGCGACCTCGCCCGGGCGCTCCGCAAGGACACGATCCTCGTAAGTCTGATGCACGCCAACAACGAGATCGGCAGCATCGAGCCGATCGCCGAGCTGGTGGCGGTGACCCGGGAGCACAGCGATGCCTACTTTCACACCGATGCGGTGCAGTCGACCGGCAAGATCCCGATTTCGGTCGAGGACCTGGGGGTCGATCTGCTCACGATGTCGGCCCACAAGCTGCATGGGCCCAAGGGCGTCGGCGCCCTGATCGTGCGCTCCGGAGTTCGAATCCAGCCCCAGATCGTGGGGGGCGGGCACGAACGCAACCGTCGCGCCGGCACGGAAAACGTCGCCGGGATCGTCGGCCTGGCGAGAGCACTCACCATCGCGCAGCGTGATATGCCGAAGAACACCGAGCATCTCACCCGGCTTCGGGACCGGCTGATCGAGGGAGTGCTCGACCGGATTCCTCGCGCCGAGCTGACCGGGCATCCCGTCAACCGGCTACCGCACCACGCCAGCTTTCTCTTCCAGGGAGTCGAGGGCGAGTCGCTGCTGCTTCAGCTCGATATGGCCGGAATTGCCGCCTCCTCGGGCTCCGCCTGCACCTCGGGCTCGCTGGAGCCGAGCCATGTCATCCTGGCGCTCGGATACCCACGGGAACGCGCCCTGGGCAGCCTCCGCCTTTCGGTAGGCAAGGGGAACACCGATGCGGACGTCGATCTCTTACTCGACCAACTGCCAGGCATGGTCGCGCGCCTGCGTGCGATGGCGCCCATCTCGGCGGCCTGAACGTAGATGGCGGAGCGCTTTTACACGCCGGCCGAGGCCAATGCGCTACTCCCGTCGCTGCGCCAGGTCCTGGAGCGGATTCGCGACAACCAGCGTGCGGTGGCCGACGATAAATCGCTCGCAACCGTCCGCGAGAAGGCTTCCCACAACGGCGGCGGTTTGCCCAGCCGCCACCTGACGAAGGCCACCCACTGGCTGGAAAGCGACTTGAAGCAGCTTCAGGAATGGGGCATCGTGCTGCGCGATCCAACCATCGGCCTGATCGACTTCTACGGGCAGCGCCAGGGCGAAGCCGTCTTCCTCTGCTGGAAGCTCGGCGAACAGCGCGTCGAATGGTGGCATCCTCTGAACACCGGCATCGCCGGGCGCCAGAAACTCTAATAGGTCTAGCCGCTGCGGAAGATGAACGCCAGCAGCAAGAGCACCAGCAGCACCGACGAGATCGCCAGACCGACGATGCCGAGGACGCGACCGGTCTGAGCCCGATCCTCTCCCTGCAAACGCTGGGGCTCCCTGCGAATGGCGCGCAATCCGTTGCGGGCGAAGACGATCGAAAGGATCCCCGCGACGATGGGAAGCACCGGCACCCAGAAGAAGACCAGGGAAACCAGGCCCCATGTCATCGCGCGCCGGGCGTTCGGGTCGACCGGTCGAAGCGGCGAGATACCTTCCCGCTCCGCCAGCTGATCGAGCGCCGCAAGCGGCCCCTGTGTCGCAACCACGTCGGGCAACGCGCGCCTGAGCGCCGCCTCCGCGCTCGCGGCCAGAGCCTGGCGACGCACGGCAGGCAGCTCTTCCCGTCGGCCGGCGTAGGCAACCACCAGCCGGCGGAGCGCCGGGTCTGCCGGCGCCGACTGAAGATTCGGGGTCGCGCCGGTTGAGGGCGACGCGCCCGGCGTCGCCCAGATGGAGGCGACCGGTTGCTCTGTCGCTAAGCCATGCGGATCAGCGGTCGATGCCGTGCTGGCGAGGTCGTAGAGACTGACCCTCTGCCGGTCGCGCACCACGAGTGTGCCGGCGGCGAAGTCGCCCAGGCGCTTTCCGCGGCCACTGATGAAGAGCGTGATGATGCCGATCCCGTAGAGAAGGGGCAGAAAGTCGACGATGCGGACCAGGTTGCGGATGATGGCCTGGCCCAGGGTGATCGGCTGGCCCTGGTCGCCGACGACCCGCAGCCGCACGGTCCTCTTGCCCAGCGTTTGCCCCGAAAGGGCGGCCTCACTGATCAGGAAGTAGCCGGCGAGCAGGATGAAGCCAAGGATCAACCCCACCAGCAGGGCGACCTGGGCCGAGTTGAGCAGCGCCCCCAGGGCGGTGGCCGCAACCGTTATCACCAGGCCGATCGTGAAGACGATCACCATGTCGACCATCTGGGCCAGGAAGCGGCTGCCGATACCCGCGATTTCGTACTGAAAAGCAACCCGTTCCGGGGTCGCGATGACGAGGTCGTCGGATTGATCCGGGGGCTGCACGCGTGCAGTGTAAACCCGGGCAAGCTCCGACTCCTGCGCTACGTCATGATTGGTGAGATGCGCGCCGACGATTTCGTCACCCGGCGCCGCCCGGAGTGGGAACGGCTCGAGGCGCTGCTGCGCAAGACCGGTACCAGCCGCTTCGGCGGGCTGCGGCCGACTGAGGTGCTGGCGTTGGCCGGGCTCTACCGCCGGGCGACCGCTGACCTGGCGCGGGCGAGGCGCGACTGGCCCACCGAACCGGTCGCCGGCTACCTGAACGGGCTGGTTGCCCGTGGACACGCGGCTGTCTACCAGCAGGGCGGCAACTTGCGCGACCGGATCGCTACCTTTTACGGAATGACTCTGCCGCATACCTACCGCGCCTCGGCACCATACATGCTCGCCGCCGCCGCGCTGTTATTTGGTCCAGCCGTGATCGCCTTCATCGCCATCCGCCTCGACCCGCAGCTGGCTTACGCGCTGGTCCCGGCGCAGATCGTCCAGCAGGTTCATAACCATCAACTCTGGACCACGATCGCGGCCTCGGACCGCCCCCTGATGTCCGGCGTGATCATGACCAACAACATCAACGTCTCAATCCTCGCCTTCGCCTTCGGCATCCTCCTCGGTCTGCCCACGATCTACATCCTGATGACGAACGGCATCCAGCTGGGCGGCCTGCTCGGGCTGACCAGCGCCTACGGCATCGGGGGCGGTCTGCTGGATTTCGTAATTGCGCACGGCGTCATCGAGCTATCGGTCGTGGTGGCGGCCGGCGCCTCCGGCCTGATGATGGGCTGGGCGCTGGTGATGCCGGGCGCCTACCGGCGTCGCGATGCGCTGGTGCTGGCGGCACGCAAGTCCGTGATCATTCTCGCCGGCATGGCGCCGATGCTGATCATCGCCGGCATCATCGAGGGCAACCTGAGTCCCTCGAGCGCACCCACTGCCGTCAAGGTCGCCGTCGGGCTTACCTCAGGCGTGCTCCTCTACACCTACCTGCTGCGCACCGGCCGGCGTGTCAATCAGCCCGGGTAGGCGGCGAGAAACACCGAGCCGGTGACGATCTGCTCCGCGCGGCCGTCCGTATGAACCAGGAACAGTCCGTCGGCGAGGTTGTTGCCTGACGGACCGCCACTCGCGCGTGAGGTCATGCCCACGATCAGGGCAGAACCATTGGGCTGGGCCAGCGCGAAGACCTGCGGGGGACCGCCGTTGACAGGATCGACGGGATGCCGCCAGACGATGGTGCCCTTGTGCCAATCGAGTAGCTGGACCTCGCCCGGGCCCTGGCTTGACCAGGACGGCGCGACCAGCACCAGCGAGCCATCCCACGAGAACCAGACCACACGCTTATCGCCCACGTGCGCCACGACGACGTTATCGCTCAGGCGGCGAATGACCGTTGCGGAAGGTCCGCTGAAGCTAACCGGGGTTTCGGCGAGATAGCCCCCGTCGCGCGAGCTGACCGCGGTGAAGCCCTCTACCGGCTGCCGATGGTAAAGGAGTCGCCCGGTCGAGAGCTGGATCACGCGAAGATCGACGTACCCGGTCTGTCCCTGGTCGCCTAAGAGGGCACGATCGGCGAGGTTGCTGCATGCAAGCAGAGTGAACCCAGCCTGAGGGACTCCGAGCTGGGAAACCACACGCGGCTTGGCGCCGACAGTCCCCACCTCAAGCCATTGCCGCCGGTCGAACGGGCCGAAGCCGATATTGCAGTAGTGGCCGCCAACGTCCGACCACATCGCCGAACCCTGCGATCCTGAGGCAACGGTGCGGCCTGTCCGGTCCTCGACGGTGGCGCCATCCATCGTGGCTAACCAGGATCCGTCGAAATTCTGCCGAACCAGATTGTTTCCGTAGAGGGTGCCGACCATGTTGCCGCTCCAGTCCAGGGCGACGTACCGGTTGGGGTCACCTGATCCCGATTGCCACGGACTCACCGTCGAGTACCAGGCGACGGGGACGGATGCGGGCGGCGGCCCAGGCTCCACGGTGAAGGTCCAGGTTCGATGGATTCGGCCTGCCGGATCGGTCGATGCGACAGTGACGTCGGCCGTGTACTGGGCCAGCGGGCGAAGATCCGAATAGTGAACGGTGAAGGAGCTTCCACTCCAGGGCCCTGGGGCCAGGGACACGGGAGGCTGAAGGCTTACCACGGGCTCGCTGGTCGGCCGGCGACTGAAGTCCACGGTCAGCACTCCGTAGCGCGCAACCATCCGAGTGCCGTCTGGTGGATCGAGTGTGGCGACTCGCGGCGGACCTTGAGCGACGAACGTCCAGCGCTTCTGGAAATGCCCGGTCTCGCGAAGTTTGCTCTGGTAGTTGGCGTCGACCACCAGCTCGTAACGGACGCCGAATCGTAGACCGGTGTAGTCGACGAGAAGGGTCGTCCCATCCCAACTGGACTGATGCTGGCTACCGTCAGCCGGGAAGTGAGAGAGAGTAGGCGTCCCGACCGGCCGGCGGGCAAATTGGACCCCGAATTCGCCGTCGACCCCAACCTCAGAAGAACCCGGGGCGGGCACGAGATCGGCGACGGTCGGGGCGGCTGCCGCAAGCGCTTCCGACCGGGCGCGCTGCAATTGGACGAGGCCTGCCGCTGCGACGAGGAGCAGGGCAACTCCCAGGACGATCAAACGGGAGCGCACCGGCTGGGATGTGTACTGCCTGTCTTCGATCGCGTCCAGGATCCGCTGGTGGAGATCACCCGAAACTGGAACGCCCGCTGGCGGCAGCGACAGCAGGGTCTGGCCACGCTCGCGGCTGCCGGCCACTTTATGCACCATCGCCGCCAGCCTCGGCTCGAGACCGGTCTCGCCCATGCTCTTAGTCAGGACGCGAGCAAAGGCTTCCTCTACGAAGTGTTCAGCCCGTTGCCGCTCCTGCACGAGCGAAAGGGCTAATCTCAGCACGCGGTCCTCGAATTGACGTACCGGCGCTTCAAACGACGCCCGAGGCTGCGGTTCCAGATTGCCCTCCGTTGTGTGGTCTATTCACACAACGGCAATTGGGGTAGCAAGTTACAGGCCTGCCGAGCCGGTCACTTGCCGGCCAGACGCTCGACGACTGGCGCTAACCCCTCCATCAGCTCGTCGGCGACGGCGATGTAAGAGATGCCCAGCCGCTCGCGACGCCGTTGCAGCGTCTGGACCATCTCGTCGATCGTCCCCGTCAGCGCCGAGACGGCGCCTGCGCGCGCCAGTTTCTCGGCCGTGAGGCCCATCTGGCCGGCGATCCAGCGCGGCACCTGGTTCCCGACTGCCATCAGGCTCAGGTTGAGCTCGAGCTGGTCGAAGCGCGAGCCGGCTGCGTCCCGGATCCATCCGATGCGCTCGGCGACGGCCGACTCGGGGTCGGTGGGCGCAATGCCGAGGGCGATGATGTCCGCCTCACGCCCAGCAAGTTCGAGGAGACGCCGCTTGCTGGCGCCAACCAGTATCGGCGGCAGCGGTTTCTGAACAGGAAGGGGCGAAATCTCTGCGTCCGCCGCTGCGTAGTGCGGTCCAGGCGCGGTGGCTTTCTGACCCGAGAGCAGCGCTTTCAGAACCAGTAGCGATTCGGCCAGCCGCGCTACGCGCACCGTACCGGAGTCGAACGGAATGCCGAGCATCCGGTTGTCTTCCCCCGCGGCAGGTCTCCCAACCCCGATGCCAAGCTCGAAGCGACCGCGCGAGAGCAGGTCGAGCGTAGCCACCTCCTTGGCCAGCATCACCGGGTTTCGGAAATCGTTGGCGATCACGTAGGTCCCCACCCGAAGCGACCTGGTCGCCATGGCGGCAGCGGCAAGCGCCGGTAGTGGGGCGAGCGTGTACTTCAGGCCGTCCGGCGTCAGCAGGGTCGCATATCCCATCGCCTCGACGCGGCGAGCCTTTTCCGCCCACTCATCGCCGCCTCGCGCCGTTGCCGCGACCACGCCGAATCGAAAGGGGTGACCACTCATGGGGCTTGTTCTATCAGAATACTTTGAGTACTGCAAATATCGGATTCAAACCAATATTGATACGATGATGCGCATGCCGCGCCCCCGCCAGAGCAAGTCAGCCGTCGCCGCGCAGGCGTGGCGGGCCATATTCGACTTCATCGTAGCCACGGCCCCCGAGCGGAACCGGTCCATCTCCGAATTCGGATTGACTCCAAACGATGCCCGTGCAGTGCAGAGTCTCGGCCATACACCAGGCCGGACTATGGGTTCCCTGGCGGAAGAATGGAAGTGCGACGCCTCGACGGCGACCTGGATCGTCGACCGCCTGGAGGCGGAAGGGCTGGCTGAGCGCCGCCCTCATCCCACTGACCGCAGGGTGAAGCTGGTCGGGCTCACTCCGTCCGGCACGAGGCTGAAGGCGAGGCAGGTGGAGCGCCTCTATCGACCCCCGCAAGCCCTCCTCGAGCTCAACCTCGCCGACCTGGTCGCGTTGCGAAATGCCGTGGCCAAATTGCCCGCGGTCCGTCTCCCCGGCAGGTCGGGACTTTATAGAAGCGCGCGTTCCTTGAGATCGAGGTAGCGTTCGACCAGCGCCGGGCTCAGCCTCCCCGCCTCGACGTCGAGTCCCAGGACACCGCCCTTGCGAAGCGCCTCGAAACTTTCCCGGCGCGCGGCTAGCAACTCCTCGGCGGCGGCCCATTCGTAGCTGCGCGCGGCCCGGTCGATCGGTGCGTCGCGAGCCTGCAGCACTTCCGGGTCGGCCATCGCGACCACCATCACCAGGTGACGCCGGCTGAGGCGAATCGCGTGTGCAACCAGGTCGCGCGAGGCCTCGGGGTCGAGGACATCGGTAAGAACGATCACAAGTGAGCGGCGGCTTACGCGGTAGGAGAGCTGCGCGAACGCCTCACCGAAATCTGGCTCGGTGTACTCCGCCTCGACGTTGAAGAGAACCCGGTTCAGGTGCGTCACCTGGGCGGCACCACGCTGGGGTGACACAAACTGGCGGACCTGGTCGGCGAACGTCACCATTCCGACCCTATCCCCCTGGCTCTGCGCCACCCAGGCCAGCAACAGCGCGGCATTGACAGCGTGGTCGAGCTTGGTCAGCAGGCCCGCCGGGGCGGTCATCAGCCGGCCGCAGTCGATGGCGATAATCGCCTGTTGGCCGCGCTCCGCCTCCACCTCCATGACCACCGGGTTGTCGCGGCGCGCCGTCGCCTTCCAGCTGATCCTCCGGATTTCATCGCCTGCCAGGTATTCGCGCAGGCCGGCGAACGCGGTGGTCGCGCCGGGTGGACGGGCCCGCCGGAGTCCCTGCATCAGCGGCATGCCGCGACGTAGCGTCAGCTGGTAGCGCTTGATCGCGAGCACGCTCGGATAGACGGCGGCGGACTCGCCCGCCGGGATCCTGACCTGGCGCAGCACCCAGCCACCCGGGCGCCAGCAGCGGACATCGACGGGCCCGAAGTTGTAGGCGCCGCGGTGAGGCGGCTGCACCAGGTACTCCACGGTGAGAAAGCCCTCGCGATCGAAGCGGCCGGGTAGGACACGAGCGTCTGGCCGAAGTTCCGCAGGTACATGGTCGGCAACCTCAGCCGGCAGGCTGGCGGCGGCGGCGTGACCGACCAGCACCTGGACCGACTGCGTCTCGCCGAGGGAGAAGGGTTGGGGTAGGACGCGGCTGGCAGCAAACCCCTTGCGTGGCGGGAGGCGCCTCACGTCCGCCGCAATCAGCCCCAGGAGCAATGCGTGGTAGGCGATCACTATCAGCCAGAAGAGCGGGCTCAGCAGTATCAGCAGGACGAGCAGGGCACCGCCCAGTAAAGCGACGAGCAGGCGCGGCTGCGGCGCCAGCGACATCAGCGCGGGGGAGTAACGCGGGCGATGATGGCGTCGAGCAGGCTGTCGGCCGTCTGGCCCGCGACCTCGGCCTCGGGACGAAGTAGCAGCCGATGGCGGAAGGTCGGCCGCAGCAGCGCCTTGATGTCGTCCGGAGTGATGTAGTCACGGCCCTCGAAGGCAGCGGCGGCCTTGGCGGCAAGCAGCAGCAGGACCTCGGCGCGGGGGCTGGCGCCGAGCGCGAGCTCGGCCGATTGCCGAGTCGCAACCGCCAGCTCGATGATGTACCTTCGCAACTTCTCGTCCACCACGACTTTGGAGACCTCTTCGCGGCATTCCTTGATCGCCGCGGTGTCGATGACGGGCTGGACGCCCGCGGCTGCCGGGTCTTTCAGCTCGATCCCGGAATCCCAGCGTCGCAGCACCTCGAGCTCCTGCTCCGGGCTCGGGTAGGTAAGCACCGCCTTGAAGAGAAAGCGATCCTGCTGCGCCTCCGGCAGCGGATAGGTGCCCTCATACTCGATTGGATTCTGGGTGGCGAGCACGAGAAAGGGGTCAGGCAGGGGCATCTGCTGACCTTCAAGACTCACCCCTCGCTCCTCCATCGCCTCCAGCAATGCCGACTGGACCTTCGCCGGGGCGCGATTGATCTCGTCGGCAAGGAGGACGTTGGTGAAGATCGGGCCCTGGCGGACTCGGAAGGATCGGGATTGCAGGTCGTAGATCGCAGTCCCGACGATGTCCGCCGGCATCAGGTCGGGGGTGAACTGGACGCGCCCGTATTGAACAGACAGCAGGCGCGCCACTGTCTTGGCGAGCAGCGTCTTGCCGACCCCGGGGACGCCCTCCAGCAGCACGTGGCCCCTCGCCATGACGGCCAGCGCACAGAGGCGGACGGCATCGTCCTGGCCGACGACCGCTTTCGCCGCCTCGGTTCGAAACTTCTCAATGAACTCGGCGGCTTTCATCCAGGCTCCTTCCCGCTGACGTTGGATGCTAGTGGATAGGCAAGGTCGTGCAGGCGTCGGGCGGTGTCGAGAACCGATGTCTCAGCTGCCGCCGCCTGAGGCAGGTTACGCTCCAGCTCCTCCAGCTGAGCACTGACCGCAGGCGCGCGTCGGGCCACCGCCTCCCGGAAGTGCTCCGCCTGGACGCCCGAGCCGATGCCCAGGCGCTCGGCGATCGCCCGTCGTGTCGCCTGGACCAGCGTCTCCAGTGTCACCGAGCGGGCCCCGGTCCGGTGAAGCAGGCGGCCGATCGCCTCCGCGTATTCTGCGCTCGACCGATCCCGCGCGGATGCGAGCGAGAGGCGCGGGCCGAAGGCCCTGCCGCGCAGGGCGATCCCGGCAAAGATGACGATCACCGCCCAGACCAGCGCCGCCCCCCAGGGCGTAGTCATCCAGGCGGTTTCGGGGGAACCGGTGGCGATGGCACCGTGATGAAACTCGTCGAAGAGGACATGGCCGTCGGGCGGCACCAGGGCCAGCAGATCGGCGGCAAAGCGCCCGTTGTCGGCTTCACCCAGGTAGCCGTTGCAAAGGAAGAGCGGATCGGTCAGGGCCACGACGAGCCCCTGGCCGACCGCGGTCCTGAGCCCGATCACCTCGTTGAGCCGGTTTCGAAACAGCGGAACCTGGGCGGAGGAGGCGACCAGCTTCTGGGCGGGATCACCGCCCCTCACCTGCCCGACGCCGCCGAAGATCGGTGCGGATGCGGTGGCCTGCTGCGAGGCGGCGCCGTTTCCTGTTGCCTGAGCGCCCATGCGATGCAGCCCGAACTGAGTTTCGAGTTGTGGCTCCGACTGCTCGGCCGCGTAGACGAGTATCCCTCCGGAACTGACCCAGCTGGCGACCTGCTGAGCCTCGGTCGCGCTGAAGCCGTGGCTCTGGCTAGGGGTGAAGACGAAGAGGAGCGCCGGGCTCGTCGGAAGGGTGAACTCGCCCTCCACGGTCGCGGTGGGGTGGCCCAGGGCCTCGGCATAAAGTCGCAACGCCGAGGTGCCGTTGGCTGCGTCGCTGTCCGAGCGATGTTCGGGCGAGTCAGCCGCGCCGGCGGGACCTCGGAGCAGGGTGAGCAGAGCGACGAGCACGACCAGGCCGCCCAGCACCGCCCATCCCCGGATCTTCACGCGGCTGCCTCCCGGTAGGGAGCGGCGGCCGCCGCCGCACGTGCGTAGGCGGCGGCGTCGGCGGCACGGTGGCCGTAAATCGCTTCCTCGAACTGCAGCAGCAGCGGCCTCAGGGTGTCCATCCGCTGCGACCTGGCGAAGAGCTCGCGCACCGTGAACGGGCTGCGATCCCAGGCGTGCTCGCCGCTGATTTTGACCGCGACGCCGCCGGCAAGCATCCGGATGGCGCCCCGATAGTCACCCGCGGCAGCCAGGCGGTCCGCCTCCTGAAAGAAGTCGAGCCGTGCTTGCATCGCGGTCACGCCGCCGCGAATTCGCGCCTCGCGCCCGCCCGGACTGAAGTTGCCGCGGATGACGAGAACCACGATCGCGCCGATGATCAAGAGGCTCAGCCCGAGCAACAGCAGGACGGGTAGATGCAGGTGGAGGTTTCCGACTCCGAGCCTGCTGAAAAGCCACCCGATGGCACTGACAATCGCCGCCAGGATCTGGTCCGGGATGGAGGGGCCGGCGGAAAGGCCTGAATAGCGCGCTTGCGCAAGGACCTGGTGCAATTGCTGCGCCGCCAGGCTCGGGTCGGGCGTATCGACCCTTGCCTGCAGGGCGGTGAAAAGAGACTGCAGTCGCTGATCCGCATCGACCAGGCGTGGCGGCTGGGCCCGCAGGTCAGCCAGCACCTCTGGCTGGCCGGCCGCTTTCCCCTGGGTCAGGACGGTAATAGCCTGCTCGCGCGAAGGGGTATCGCCGCGCTCCGCGAACTGCACAAGGGTCAGCGCGCGGTGAATCATGTTGGTGTAATCGTCGACCTCGTTGGCGCTCGCCGGCAGGCTCATCGCCACGGTAAGCAGAAGGGCGAAACCGAGCACCCCCACCGCCGCCGGGCGGCGCCTAGACTGGTGCAGTTCCTGGACTGGTTTGCCGGGCGAGCTGATCCAGGTCGACCCCTTCCTTGCGCACCCGTAGGTCAAGGTAGAGCATCGTCACCGCGATCGGCGTGATGGCGCCGACGATCGCATTCACCAGCGCACTGACCACGGTGACTGCGGCGGCGCGCACGTCATCGCTTAGCCCCGGCACCAGCGCGGCAATGCCGACGAAGAGGAAGCCGATGGCGCTCTGGATGATGCTGACCAGGATGGACACGAGAATCAGGATTCCGACCGTCCGCCACCAGCTGCCCTTGACCAGGCTCCAGCTGCGGCTGACCGCCCGCACCGGCCCGACGCGTTCCGCCAGCAAGGCTGGAAAGGCGACAGTCCAACGGATCTCGACCCAGATCACGATCGGGATGGTGATGATCAGGATGCCGCCGAGAAGCACGAGGATGGTCAGCAGCGCCACGCCGAAGAGGCCAAAGTAGCGACGAAGTGTGCCGAGCAGGATCGACCCCACCGTCTCCGCTGAGCCGGCAGCCAGCGCCGTCGCAGCGTAGTAGATAGCGCCGATCGTGAAGGGAAAGAGAAGGATGGCGAGGGGAAAGCTGAGCAGGTAGAGCGGCGAGGATGTGAATTGATTCTGCCTGTTCTGGATCGTCTGCAGCGCGGCGGGATTGTTGGCGTTCTGAAGTACCTGCTGGAGGAAGGCGAAAGGGTTTGCCCGGTACGACCCGGAGACCAGGGTGATGATCAGCCCGGGGAGAATGACAGCCAGCGCCACCCCGGCGATGACCGAGAAATGCCGGCGGTAGAGCTTGAAGGTTTCGTCGAGCAGCTCCCCCAGCGGCATCGGACGCAGGCGCACCGGCGTGCCAGCGGTTGCCACCGGGCAATTCTGAGCCAAAGCTAAGCCCGTGTCCAGCGATCGCGGATTCCTCCGCGGCCCCGTCAGGCGGCTAGTTGGAGCAGGCGCAGCCTCCGCCACACCCGCAGCCACCCGAGCCGGCGCCGGTCGAGCTCGCGGATGCCCCGGCAGTGACCGAGAACGTGGAGAAGAGCGCCTTCGTGTTGGTGCCCTCGCAGGAGGGACAGACCTGCCGCTCGGCACGGCTGGCAAAGTTGCCGAAGACGTCGAACTTGTGGCGGCAGCTCAGGCAGGAGAATTCGTAGATCGGCACCTCCTTATTGTAAGTAGGTGTCCGAGCCGGTGAAAGAGTACGCCCGGCTGCTGCTGGAATGGAACCGCCAGGTCAACTTGACCGGGGCGCGGACTGAGGACGCCGTCCAGGCCCATATCGAGGAGGCGGATCGACTGCTGGCGGTCTCCTGGGACGGCGTCCACAAGGTGGTCGACATCGGAAGCGGCGGGGGCCTGCCGGCGATCCCGCTTGCCCTCAAACTGCCGGAGTTGGGGTTCAGCCTGGTCGAGGCCAACGCCCGTAAATGCGCCTTCCTGATGCACGTGGCGGCGGCCCTCCAGATGCGGAATATCCGGGTGCTGCTGGGCCGGGCGGAGGAGCTCGCCCGCCAGCCGGAGCTCCGGGAAAGCTTCGATCGGGCGATCTCGCGGGCGGTGGCCCAACCGCCGGTGCTGCTGGAGCTGGCCCTTCCCTTCGTTAGAACCGGTGGAGACCTGATTGCTCAAGTCGCTGAACTCGACCCAGGATCGCTTGACGGGGTGGCCCGGTTGCTCGGCGGAGGCCCGCCCCAGCTTCGGCGCGGACCTGGCGAGCGGGACTTCCTCCTGGCGGTCGACAAGGTCGCGCCCACGCCGCCCGAATATCCCCGGCGCACCGGCGTGCCAAACCGCAAGCCTCTGGCGTAACTTCGCTCATGAAGAGGGCGTTCAACCGTCATGAGGTCGGCTCTCCGCCTGATCCCCCTGATGGTCATCGGCGCCGTCGCGGCCTTCCTGCTGGTTGGGCCGCTGACATCCCTTCTCAAGACCCACGCCGTGGCGAGCCGGCCTCTACCAATCGCCACCGCGGATCCTCATCTGTCGCCGACCACCTGTCCGGCCTCGCTGCCGATGCCGAAGTCGGCAGCCGGGATCGTCAGCCCCTCCGCCCCGGCATTCCCCTACCCCGTCTGGGTCAACACGCCACTTGGCGTCAACCTCAGGAGTGCTGCGCTGGCGGGCAGCTCGCTGGTCTCGACCCTATCGCAGGGCACCCAGGCGACTGCCGACAGCCGGGTCACGGACGCCGGCGGCAACCCCTGGTATCACGTCGGCGTGGGCGGCAAATCGGGCTGGCTGCGGGCCGACTTCATGACCGCAACCCCGATCCATTCGACCAACGCCTATGGCTGGAGCCTGATGCTCCCCGCCGAGTACAGCTGGTCTGTCGATGCGACCGCGCCATCAGATCCAACCCTTGTCCCGGTCAAGAAGACGGGTGACGACGTGCCCTTCCTGACGATCCAGACATCGTCCGCAAACCCGATGGTTGTGCAGCTGCCCTCGGGCGTCCGGCCGGACGTCAATGCCGTTTCCGACCACAACGCCACCATCCAGGTCTGGAACTACACCGTCGTGAAGCACGTATCACGAGTGGCGATCGATACCTGCAAGGTCACGAGCGCCTGGGCGCGGCCGGACCAGGGCTGGCCCTACCTGACCGAGGTTTACGTGCACACGGCGCAGCGAAATTACGACTTCTCCTTCATCACGAGCGACCCGAACTCTCCGCTCGTCAGCCAGATCCTGGACAGCATCGCCCTAAGCTAGCTCGATGAACGCCGGCCGTTGGGAACGCGCCGCCGAGCAATACGCGCGCGGCGAGCACAGATCGGGCGCCGATCTCGACCTCGCTGTCGAGTTTGCCGAGCCGAAGGGCACGGAGCGTGCTCTAGACGTCGGTTCGGGAGGCGGTCACATGGCCCTGGCGCTCTCCTCACGAGTTAACTCGGTCGTGCTGACCGATCCTGTACGCGCGATGCTCGTTGCCTCGCGCCGAATCTTCCAGGAGGCGGGCCGCACCAACGCCGAGTTCGTGAGCGCAGCCGCAGAGAGGCTTCCATTCGCGACCGCTACTTTCGACATCGTTTCCTCCCGGCTTGCCGCGCATCATTTCGAGGACCTTGATGTCGCCTGGCAGGAGATCAAGCGCGTACTCAAGCCGTCGGGCATCTTCGTATTGGTCGACACCGTCGCACCGGACGACATCGAGAGCGCCGCCTTCCTGCACGAGGTGGAGACCTTACGCGACCCGACTCACCGCCACACCCTGAGCAGGGATCAATGGCTTCGACTGACCGAATTCAACGGATTTCGAGTCAGGCGCACCGAGGTCGTTCGGAAGGCACACGACTTCGAGCCCTGGCTTAAACGAGGTGGCGAAGATGCGGCAACCATGGCCCGCGTCCGGGCGCGGTTCGCCGGTGCGCCGGCGACGGCGAAGAACGCTCTCGATATCGTTCTGCGCGAGGGAGTGGTCAGCTCCTTCACAGACAGCAAGTTGGTGATCTGTGCCGCGGTTCAGCGCCGCTCCGCCCGGTAGAGCATGAAGGCGCTGTCGACGTGAAGGCTTTTAATCTCCGCCCCGGAGCTCGGGTTGACTTCGCGCAGGGTCGGCCCGTTCCACGATGACTCAAACAGGGCGGCGCCGTCGTCACTCACGACGACACTCTCGACGCCCTCATCGCTGAACAGCGTCTTGGCAAGCTTTAGACCGGCCAACTCGATCGCGACAGTGCCTGTATCCACTGTTGCGATCAGCATCTTTCCGTCGTGGGTCACCGTTGCCGAACCGATCTGGACGCCCTTGGCAACCGCATCCGTGAAAAGACCCGGGGTACGCAGCGCCTGACCCACCGGCGTGAACGAGCTTGTCTGGCTGAGCTCGTTCGACGGTCCGTCGGCCGCAATGTTGATCCTGGCAACCTTTCCCAGAGCCGGGTTGACAGCGTAGAGGGCTCCGCCGTCGGGGCTGAGCGCGAGCGACCACATCATCTGCTCGTACTGGGTGCCCCCACTCGGCAGGTCGATGCACCAGGCAAACGGGCCGTCGAGGCTCAGCGCGTGGATGAAGGCGCCCTTGTGCTCGTTGATGTAGAGGCTGTACTGCCAGCGACCATCCGCACCGAAGAGGCCCGCGATTCGTGTTCCCGTCATGGAACCGGACTCGATCTCTCGTTTGTCGATGACAATATGGGGATTCAGCTCGCCAGTTTCAACATCGTACAGCCGAACGCGATAGTGGCCCGGCTGGCTGGCAGCCAGGCTCTCGACCAGGTAGAGCCGCGTGCCATCGTTGCTGATCGCATCGAAGGCAAAGTCGCCCTCGATCGAGATCCGCCGCGGCCGCTGAGTAAAACTCGTCGGCACCAGCATGAAGCTGGTCTGGTTCCGCTGGGCCGAACTCTGCAGCACGAGCCATTGCCCATTTGGTGAAAGCCCTCCACTCTGGCCAATCGCGTTCGACGGCGGGAGATCAAACCAACCGTCGAATGAGATTTGCGAGACCACCTTCCCCGTATGCGACTCGACCAACCGCAGGCTGGTTCGCTGTTTGTCATGGGCAAGGGCATAGAGGTGGGACCAGTCCGGTGAGGGTGTGCCCAGCGGGAGGGTCCGCTCAAGGCGGCCGCTTGCCGCATCGAGCACGCTGATGGGTGCGCTCTGGACTTGCATGTCGACCGCGTAGAGCCGGTAGCCAGCTCCATCGACTGCGGCCGGGGAAGCCCCGCCGGCGGTTCCACAGCTGGTGAGCAGAATTGTTGTAACAGCAGCGCCGGTCAGCCATCCCGTTGTTCTCATGATGTGACCCTCCACCCCTACTACACCGGCCGGCCGCGGTGGGTTCCCACCCGGTGCATTCGCCGCTACTGCATCGTGGCGGCGAGCCCAAGCGTCTGTCCTTTGTCCAGGGCCGACTCGATCCTCACAACCAGCGACCCCTGGTCCCAGATGAGGACGTTCTCCGCAAGTCGGAATGTCTCCTCCCGCGGGTTGCCTTTCGAGTCCAGGAAGAAGAAGCCATGCGGCTTGCCGCTGATCCAGTAGCCGGGATTGCTGTTTACCTGGACCGGCTCGAGGGTTGCATCCGGCCCGAGCATCTTCATGAAGAGATCCGGTTGGACCTGGCCGGGAAACTCGATAACGAGCGCACCAACACCGGTTTGGGCGGCGGCCGCAAGACCCGAGCGCGGACGCCAGACGAGCGCTACCGCCTTTAGATCGGCCGGCTGAATCAAGTACACCTGGTCGGGCGTACCGAGCGCCTGGGGGAAGGATATGCCGTAGGGGACAGCGGCCTGGGCCTGCTGCAATGTCACCTGCCGCCCCAGTCCCAGTCGCTCTCCGACGGTTGCGCCGCCGGTAGGAGTCGGCGAGGGGAGGCGTGGTACTCGCTGGATGATCACGCCTTTCAGGCCGAAGAAACCGGCAATGGCGTCGCGCGTGGTCGGGATCGCCAGCAGGGCGCCGACGGTAACGATGAAGACGGCGGCGGCGACAACCAGCCGTCTCGTGTCAAACCGTTGGCGGCGTGCGGGCTGTTCAAGACGCACCCTGACCATGGCCCCCAGGTTCGGCGTCTCCGGGTAGTCGATCTCCCGGCCGAGGCGAAGCAGTCGCTCCTGCAGCTCAGCCATCCTGCCTCCCCAGCATTTCGCGCAGGCGCTCGAGCGCCCTCGAGAGTCGTGACTTCACGGTGCCTTCAGGCCAGCGCAGGACGGCTGCAGTCTCTTCCGAGGAGAGCTCCAGGAAATAGCGGCAGGCGACCACCAACCGGTCCTCCGTCCGCAGCGAGTTGACGGCACGGAGGAGCTGAGCGCGCTCCTCCGTGGCCTCCGCCAGGCTTTCGGGTGATTGGGCCGCAACACCCGTGCCCAGCTGCTCCGCAACGCGCAGCGAAAGCTCTGTTCGTCGCACCAGGCCCCGACGCAAGTTCCGAGCCTCGTTGGCGACGATCTGCAGCAGCCACGGACGGAAAGGCGCTCCGGGACGAAAGCGCCGCAGAGCCTTGAATGCCTTGATGAATCCCTCCTGGCTCGCATCCTTCGCATCCGCCTCGGAGGCGGTGATCAGGTACGCAGTTCTAAAGGCCATGCTTGTATACCGCTCCACCAGTTGTTCATAAGCGTTTAGATCGCCGGCACGGGCGCGGACGACGAGCTCTCTCTCCTCCAGTGGACGGCCCTCCACCGTAGTTGCTTCGAGACTTATACGCCGCCCGACAACTTCAGGTTCCGACAGCCGTGGGCGGGCTCAGGCGCGGCTCGCCCGGATCGCGGATTCGGCCGCGGCACGCTCATCCCAGGGCTGCTTTGCGCGACCGATCAGGATGCTTCGCTCGTGACCCTTGCCGGCCAGCAAGATGGTGTCGCCAGGCGAGGCGCGGCGGACGGCGTGGGCGATCCCTTCCCGGCGGTCCTCGATGCGTGTGTAGTTGGTTCCCTCTTTCCAGCCAACCTCCTCGGCACCCGCGGCGATCTCGGAGAGTATGGCCCCTGCATCTTCTTCACGCGGGTCCTCGTTGGTGAAGACGGCATAATCGCTCAGCCTCGCGGCGATTTCGCCCATCCAGGGGCGCTTCTCGCGATCGCGATCCCCGGCGCTGCCAAATACGGCGATCAGCTTCCCGCTCGTTACCGGCCTCAGCTCCCGAAGCACCTTCTCCAGGCTCTGCGGTGTGTGGGCGTAGTCGATGATCACGCTGAACGGCTGGCCGAGGTCGATGCGCTCCATGCGCCCGCTGACACCGGTGAAACTTTCCAGGCCCTGGCGGATTTCCTGGAGCGACAGCCCGACCGCTATCCCCGTCGCCGCCGCGGCGAGCGCGTTGGAGGCGTTCCAGCGACCGTTGATGGGCAGGTGGAGCGCAAGCGGCCCCAGCGGTGTGGTGGCCTCGATATCGAGGCCCTCTGCTGAGGCGTCGACGCGACTGGCTTTGAGGTCGGCGTCGAGCTGGACGCCGTAGCTGATGCGCTGGGATATCTCTCTGCGAACAAGATACGCGTAGCTCGGGTCGTCGCGATTCAACACCGCGGTCTTGGCGAGGCCCTTTGCGGCGCTGCGCGCGGTCAGGTCGATCAGCTGCGCCTTGGCCTCGCGGTAGGCCTCGAGGGTGCGGTGGAAATCGAGGTGCTCGTGCGCGATGTTGGTGAAGACGGCGACGTCGTAATCGCAGCCCGCAACCCGCTGCAGCGCGAGTCCGTGCGAACTGGTCTCGATGACCACGTCCTGAATGCCGCTATCGCGCATCCGCGCCAGTTGCTCCTGGATCTCGAGCGCCTCCAGCGTCGTCTGGCGCGACTCGTTGGCGCTGACCTCCGGGCCGACCCGGATATCGACGGTGCTCATCGACCCGGCGCGCCGGCCGGCGCCGAGCAGCATCTGCTGGATCATCGTGGTGGTGGTGGTCTTGCCGTCGGTGCCGGTGACGCCGACCACGACCATGGAGCGGGTCGGATGGTTGAAGAAGGCGCTCGCCAGCAAAGCGAGCGCCAGCCGCGTGTCGGAGACAACCACCTGGGGCCAGGCGGTCCCGACCCGGCGCTGCACGACTGCCACCGATGCTCCGTCCCGAAGCGCCGTTTCGACGTATCGGTGGCCGTCCGTGTGCTCGCCCGGGATGGCAACGAAGCAGTCGCCTTTCCGCAGCCGGCGCGAGTCGTAGCAGATGCCGTTGACCTCGGGATCGGAGGGTGGCGCCTCCACCACGGGCACCCCGGGAAGCAACTGGCTCAGCTTCACGAGGGTGATGCTACGCTCAGCCCTTGGTGGTCAGGCTGGGCCGGGATCCACTCCGGATAGGCGGCTTCGAGTTCCTCTGGGGCTCGCGAACCTACGTCATGGGCATCATCAATGTCACCCCCGACTCCTTCTCCGGGGACGGCCTCTTAGGCGTTGATGCGGTGGTCGAGCGCGCCCGCCAGATGGAGACCGAAGGGGCGGACCTGCTTGACGTAGGGGCCGAATCGACTCGTCCCGAAACCTGGGCCGGGCCGGGATTGTCCGAAGCGGAGGAAATGGCGAGGCTCATTCCCGCCATCGAAGCCATCAGCCGGGCGGTACGAATCCCAATCTCGGTCGACACCTACAAGGCGTCCGTGGCGCGCCGAGCCGTCTCAGCCGGGGCGCGGATCGTCAATGATGTATTCGGACTGCGGCGCGATCCCGAGATGGCGTCCGCCGTTGCCGAGGCGGGGGTTCCGCTGATCGTCATGCATAACGGATCGATTCCGGCCGGGAGGGACCTCCTAGAGGGCATTGCCGCCAGCCTCGAAGAGAGCGTGGGGATCGCGACAGGTGCGGGGATCGACCGGGCGCAGGTGCTGATCGATCCGGGCATCGGGTTCGGCAAGGACCGGGAAGGCAATCTCGAAATCGTTCGCCGCCTGTCAGTGTTGGAGCGCCTGGGTAGCCCGATACTGGTCGGCCCATCGCGCAAGTCCTTCATCGGCAAGACCCTCGACCTCCCGGTAGAGAAACGCCTCGAGGGGACGGCCGCCATCGTCGCGCTCTGCATCTCTAAGGGTGCCGACGTGGTGCGCGTCCACGACGTCAGACCGATGGTGCGCGTGGCACGGATGACGGATGCGGTTGTTCGAGGTCCGCGTTCATGACGCGCGCCTGGCTGGCACTGGGAAGCAACCTGGGCGACCGGGAGGAATATCTCCGCGCCACGCGGCAGGCCCTCGCGCTTAAAGGAATCGAGCTGATCCGCGAATCCGGGGTGGCTGAAACCGAGCCGGTCGGTGTCGTCGACCAGCCCCGCTTCCTCAACCAGGTGCTCGAGGTCGAGACCCTGCTCGAGCCGCGAGCACTGCTGGACACAATCAAGCGGGTCGAGGCGGAGCTGGGCCGCCAGGCCCGGCAGCGCTGGGGACCGCGAGAGATCGACATCGACATCCTTCGCTACGACGAGCGCACCGTGAGCGAGCCGGGACTTCGCATCCCACACCCGGAGCTGGGCAACCGCCCGTTTCTTCAATCCCTGCTGCAGGAGATCGAGGCTCGATGAGCGCGGCCTTGCGCGTCGCCTGGTTGGGCCACCAGAGCGGGCGCTCCGGGGACGGCCTGCTCACGTATTCGCGGGAAACGGTTGCCGGATTGCGCGCTCGCGAGGTCAAGGTCTTCTTCGTGCATCACGGCGACTTCGACGCGGCAGCTGACGATACCCTCGCGCTCAAGTCGCTGACCAGCAGCCACCGGTACATCATCTCGTCGCCGCGCACCAAGCGCACCATCACCGACCTGCTCCGTCGCGAACGGGTTGACCTCGTCCATGTCAGCCTGAGCTTCTCGACCCTGATCGACTTAGGGCTGCCCGAACTGTGTCACGAGCTGGGGCTGCCGGTGGTCGCTACCTTCCACGTACCCTACGACTCCCGGTTTTCATTGTGGCAAGGGATTAGCGCCGCCCTCTACCGTTTCTACTCGCAGTCGCTGGCAAGCTACGACCGAGTGGTGATCTTTTCCGAGCAACAGAAAACGCTTCTGGTTCATTACGGCGTGCCGGAAAATAACATCGCCGTAATCCCCAACGGGGTCGACGTGACCAAGTACGCCCCCGGCCCGACCCAGTTTCGCGAGACCCTGGGCGCAAGCACTGTGATCGGCTACCTCGGACGCATCGACCCGGAGAAAAACGTCGACGCCCTGCTGCATGCCTTCCAGGATCTCGACCCGATTGAGGGCGTCAAGCTCCTGCTCGTCGGCGGCGGCAGCGACCGACGGCGCCTGACCCGGCGCTTCGCGACCGATCGGGTGATCTTCACGGGGCAGATCGTCGACGAGGCGGCGCGGATCGAGATGTTGCGGGCGATGGACATTTTCGTGCTGCCCTCGGCGGTGGAAGGACTTTCTCTCTCATTGCTCGAGGCGATGGCCTGCGGTATCGCGCCGGTCGCCACCGATGTGGGTTCAGACGGCGAGGTGCTCCGGGGCGCGGGCCTGCTCCTCGATACCAAGGACCTCGAGGGTCAGCTCCGGCTGGCGCTGCGCACCTTGCTCGAATACCCGGAGTTCCGCGCCAACCTCGGCCGCCAGGCGCGTCTGCGCGCGGTCGAGCGCTACAGCCTCCGCGACAACCTGGACAGACTGCTCGCGCTTTATCAGGAGTTGCGACCGCTGGCGGGGATCGCCGCCTCCTGAGCCCGGGTTGGGGCGCGTTGTGCCCCGCCGCCAGCCTGAACAGGGCCGTCACAGGAGGCGGTGACGGGATTGTCTGACCGGGCCCGTTCTTGCAGCAGAGCAACCGTGAACGACAAGGTATGCCGCAGCTGCTGGACCTGGTACCCGCCCGGGCATTTGGTCTGCCCCAAGTGCAGGATTCGCCTGACGGTCCCGGGGGCCACGTTAGCGTCTAGCGCGACCGACGCGAATCCGAGTGTTCCGCTCGCCCAGCCTGCCGTGGCCGCCCCCGAGGAGCCGCTGTCCGGGTTGCGCACGTCTCGAGCGGCAGGCTGGGCGGGGGCGCTCCCAGCGATGGGGGACAAAGTCACGATCGGGGTGATCGGCGCCGTGCTCGTCGCGGGAGCGGTCCTCTTGCTTGGCGGGAGATATTTCAGCCCACTCAGCGCCACTGACGGAAGCTTCTCGGTCAAGGCGCCGGCGGGCTGGAACGCCAGCCGTCTGAAGCTTCCCTCGGGGGAAAAGCCGTTACTCGCGCTCGAGGGCCCAATCCAGGACGGCCTTCAGGCCCATTTCGTCGTCGTCCGTTATCCGGGGGGATACATCCCGATGACGAAGCTCGAAGCCGAGTGGCCGCGGATGGTCGAAACGCAGGGCGGCGGACAGAACGGGGAACCGGGACCCTTTGCCAACGCCACGGTCGACGGGTCGCCGGCCGTAACCTCCGATTCTTCGCTCAAGCAGGGGCGAATCGAGTACCTGGTGGTCGACCACGCGACTCAGACGTACGTCGTAGTCTTCACCGGGGCTGCGAATCGGTTCGCCGAGTTACGAAGCACCGGGTTCGACCCGATCATCGCCTCCTGGCACTGGAAGTGATCGGGCCCGCTAGCCGATCTTGCCGGCGCTGGTGAAGCGGTAGCCGATTCCCGGCACCGCCAGGATGAAGAACGGGTGAGAGGGATCCTGTTCGATCTTGCGGCGGAGGTTGCGGATGTGCACGTCGATGACGCGGGTTTCGATCGGATACTCGTAGCCCCAGACATGATTGAGGATCTTTTCCCGCGAGAGTACCTTGCCGGCGTTGGCGGCGAGGAAGGCGAGCAGGTCGAACTCGGTGTGAGTCAGCATCACCTCGGCGGACTCGTGGAAGACGCGGCGCTCGTTGAGGTCGATGACCAGGTCCCTGAACTCCAGGCGTCCCTGGTTCACGGCCTCCTCTTCCTGGCGAGCCTTGCGCAGGTGGGCGGCGATGCGCGCCAGCAACTCGCGGGCGCGGAATGGCTTGGTTATGTAGTCGTCCGCGCCGATCTCCAGTCCGACAACGACATCTATTTCCTCTGTCTTGGCGCTGAGGATGATGATCGGTACCCGAAGCCCCGCCTTGCGGATGTCGCGGCAGACGTCGAAGCCGGAGACGTCGGGAAGCATGACGTCGAGGAGGATCAGATCGGGCTTGCTGATATCGAGCCGGCGCAGCGCCTCGCCGCCGGTCTCCGCCTCGACCACTTCGTAGCCTTCCTTCTCGAGGGCGAGGTGGATCGCCTTGCGGATCATCGCCTCGTCGTCGACGATCAGGATCTTTTTCGCGGGTGGCATCAGCTCGCTCCCGCAGTGAGACGTGCCGGCGCGCGCGTCGTCTGAACGAGGCGACGCCGCTGGCGAGCGGCGCCGGCGCTGGTCGTCTCAGCTCGAGGCACGGTCACCGTGAAAACACTCCCTTTCCCGTGCTCGCTTCGCACCTGCACCTGGCCGCCGAGCATCGTGACCAGGTTTCGCACGATGTAGAGACCGAGGCCGGTTCCCGAGGCACGGCGAACGGCAGGATCGTCGGCGCGGTAGAACTTCTCGAAGAGGCGCGGCAGATGCTCCTTTCGGATTCCGACCCCCTGGTCTGAGACCTCGAACCTTACTACCGACTGCTCGCCACGCACGCTGAGCTTTATCCGAGTGCCGGGCTCAGAATACTTTATGGCATTGGTCAGCAGGTTGACGAGGATCTGGTGCAGCTTGCGCGCCTCGCCAAAAGCAGGAGGTAACTCCTCGGGCACGCGGCAGGTGAGTGTACGACCTTTGAGCATCGGCCGGACCTCCTCGCAAACATGCTTGACCACCGGCGCCACGTCGACACGCGAGAAGTCCACGGAGACGCGGCCTGAGTCGATGCGGCTGACCGCGAGGATGTCACCGATCAAACGCTCCATGCGGTCCGCCTGCCCGTGGAGGTCCTGGATCAACTCGCGACGCTGCGCCTCCGACAGCTCGAAATCGAGGAGCAACTCGCTCAGGCCCTTGAGTGTGGTCAGGGGCGTCTTCAACTCGTGGGAGGCCGCCAGCATCAGGGCATCGCGCGCTTCGATCGTTTCCAGCTCGGGGGTGACGTCGTGGATCGCGATCACGGCTCCATCCGGTGTCTTGCCACGGCTCGTCAGGGCCGAGACGGAGTAGGCTACCCGGACCGGATCGTCGCTGGTACGAAGGCGGAAGAGAAAGGCGAAGTGCGTGTTGACGCCGTTTCCAAGGCGGAGCGTCCGGCGCAGCGCCCCGTTGGGAGCGCAAAGGTTGACGCCGGTCTCGGTGCGAACCTCCAGGATGTCGGCGGCGGGGCGGCCCGCGGCATCGGCGCGGTGCCAGCCGGTGAGGCGTTCTGCGACCGCGTTCATGGCGAGCACGGTCGCCTCGCGGTCGACGACGATCAGTGCCTGGGGGAACTGTTCAAACGCCTGGTCCGAGAGCGTTCGTTCCCGAGCCATGTCAGCGCAGTATAGAGCGGCGTATACGGGTCTTCAATTGGCTCAGCCCGTGTTCCAGGCGTAGGGCGCGGGGACGCAAGGCTCTCTCGTAGAGGCCGACGTAACGAACGGTTTCGCCGCCAAAGCCGGTCTTGAACCGGTAGAGCCCGAACCAGGGATGGTCGGGCGCCGGCTCCTCTGGAATTCCCCACCAGTCGTAGACCTCGCAGCCGAGCGCCCTGAAGTCGAGAATCGCCTGCCAGTGGAGCAGGTAGTTGGGCATCAGTTCCCTTTTCAGGTCGGTCGATCCACCGAATAGGTAGTAGGCGACTTTGCCGAAGCGAAAGACCATGATGCCTCCCAGGGCATCGCCCGCGTGGTGGGCGAGGTAGAGGCGCACCTGGTCCTGCGGCTCGAAGAGCTCGAGGCAGGCCTGGTAGTAGGCGACCCCTGGAAGGTTGATCCCCTGCCGGCGGGCGGTGTCGTTCGCCATCCGCGCGAAGCTGGCGACGTCCTGGCTGCGTTCCACCGTCACCCCCTTTCGCTGCGCCAGTGAGAGGTTGTAGCGGGTTTTCGGTTTGAAGGCTGCCCGCAGGCTGTCCGGCGAGCCGGCTATAGGAAGCAGGCGGGTGGCCTCGGGCTGGACCGCCCGGCGGCGCACGAACCCGCGGCCTTCCAGAAAGGCAGGCCATTCGTCCGGGACCAGGGCGTTCGGCTCAACCCGCACTGCCAGGCCACGGCCGCGCCGGGCGTGTTGCTCGAGCGCGTCGAGCGCCAGGAGGCGCCCGGACTCCGGCACGACCGGTCCTCGCGGTGAGTAGTAGATGGCCCCACCGGGCAGCACGCCGTTGCTGCGCTGCAAGGAGCAAAGCCCGGCTCGGCCCTGTTGAAAAACCAGGCGCTCCACGGTCCAGCCGAAACGCGACTGAAGCGTCCCCCAGGTCCAGCTCTGGAGCAGGTTCCCATCCGGGTGCTCGAGAACCAGCCGGTCCCAGGCCTCCTGGCCGATCGCGTCGCCGCTGGTTACGGCAGGAGCGGCTTCAGACAAACTCTGGCTGGCCGGCCCGCGCGAATCGCTCCGCCAGCCGGATCGTCATGGCAGCAGCCCGATTGACGGGTAGATCGAAGATTCCGATGTAGCGGACCAGCTCCCCGTTGAAGCGTGACTTGAAGACGTAATAGCCGTAGCCGGGATGGCCGGGCTCCGGGTTGAGCGGCACTCCCCACATGTCGTAGACGACACAGCCCCGCTGCTGCGCTTCCTGGATGGCGCGCCAGTGAAGCAGGTAACCGGGCTTCAGCTCCTTGCCCTCCAGGCCGGTGCCGCCGAAGAGGTAGATGAGCTTGCGCCCGTAGAAGAGCATCACGGCGCCCGCCAGCAGCTGGTCAGCGTGCCTCGCCAGGTAGATCCTGACCTGGCCGCGCTCGCGGAAAAGGCTGAGCAGGTCCTGGTAGTAGGTGCGCGAGCGGATCTTGAACGCCTCGCGCTCGGCGGTCTGCTGGAGCAGGGAGTAAAAGTGGTCCATGGCGGCGGAGGCATCGGAGCCTTCGATCGTGATCCCCTGCCGCTCACCCGCCCGGATGTTGCGCCGGGTGGATTCCTTGAAGCGCATCATGGCGGCGTCGCCACCGCTGATGTCGACCGTCATGGTTGCCTGGTGCTGGATCGGATTGCGGCCGGGCCGACCACCGGTCTCGGTCAGAACAGCACGCTGCGAGTCCGTTACCCACTCGGGGTCGAGCTTGAGAACGGTGCCTCCCTCGGACGCCAGGCGCTCGCGGAGCGATTGCCAGAAAGGCGCCCAGTTTTCCGGCTGGTCGTTCAGCACCGGCCCCCGAGGCGCGTAATCGAGCGACAGCCCGCCGGGGAGGCCGCGCCGGAGCACCGAGATGGCGGCGACCGGCCGATCGCCCTCGCTCCAGAAGAAGCGGGTCACACGCCAGCCGTAGCGCGCCTTGAGGCTGCCCCAGGCCCAGGCCTGGAGGAGGGACCCATCGCTTGCCTGGGAGACGAAGCCATCCCACGCCGACGGGTCTGCGCAGGTCCTGAGTTCCGGCACTGGCAAGAGCTTACCCGGGAAGGGCCGGTTTGACGCTACCTGCCGAAGCTGGTCCCGGCCCTCTCAGGACTTCGGAATCTGATTTGGCCTGTGCTAGCATGTGTTGGAAATCTCGGGCGGTGGAGGCTTTGGATAGGTGAGTTCCACAGAGCAGGCGCCGAGGCTTCTGGATTACAAGGGATCGCTCAACGAGACCCCACTCTTATCGCTCCTTCAATCCATGCAGGCCCAGCGCGCGACCGGTACACTTCAGGTCCGAAACGGCGGAGAGGCGTTTTCGCTGTTCTTCCTGTTCGGGCACCTCTTCCACGCCTATGGCGACGGCAGCCAGGGTGAAGAAGCCGTCTTCGCTCCGCTCGGCTGGCACCAGGGTGATTACTCCTTTGATCCCAAGTCGAAGCTGCCCACCGAGGAAACCATCACGGCGCCCACAGCGGACATCCTCGCCGAGGCCAAGCGGCGGGGCGTCCCGGGAAGCCAGAACGGTGGCCAGCCAGTTTCGAGCCGACCTGCGGCCAGTGCTCCGCTACCAGCGGTGGCCCCTGCCCAGGCGGCAGCTCCTGCTCCGGGCCCCGCTCCCGCGAGCGAGCAACGCACGATCATGAGCCAGGCCGCATCCGCGCCGCAGGCGCCTTCGGATGGTCAGCCCACTACCGAGCTCTACCCGTTGCCGGTGGGCAAGCTGGTGTACGAGTCACTGAAGACCGCCTTCGTCGACTTCCCGAAACTGTTGCGCTCGCTCAGCTCGGACCGCCTGACGGGATACCTCCGGCTCAGCGGCCAGTCCTCGCGCGGCATGATCCTCTTCTACCAGGGAAGCTTGATCGAAAGCTTCTACGACGGCGGCGCCGTGGTGACGACGGGACGCACCGCCTTCTCCCTCTTCAAGAACGACGTCGACCGTGGCGAGGGCAGCATGGACGTGATCGAGCTGACCCCCGAGGTGGTCACCGCCATCTACCAACTGCTTACCGCGCCGACCATCCTGCAGGGTCTCCTGGCGCGCTTCGTCGATGTCCGGGCGCTGCTGGAATACCTCCAGGAGGAGCAGCTGCACGGCAGCCTGCTGGTTCGCGCCCCGGATGAGATGGGCATCGTCCTGCTTCGGGGTGGAGAGTTGCTCGGCGCTTTCACCCGTGGTCAACCGCAGCTGGTGCAGGACCCGGAGCTCGTCACCCGTCTCTGCTCCGACCCGAAAACACGCATCGAGGTCAAGGCGGTAGCCGACCTCGAGGAACCGGAGTCGGTATCTCTGGAAGAGATGCTGGCGATGGCGCCAAACGTGCCGGCGACCGTCTACCGGCCGGCACCCACCGCCGCCAGCAGCGCCCCGGCCGCCCAGCCGGTAACCCAGCGTGCCGCCGCCAGCGCGCCTGCCCCGGCCTACCAGCCCGCTGCCGAACCGTCGGCGGGTGGTGGTGGCGAGCCCGACATCGACTGGCAGTCGCTGATGAACGAGCTCAACGGGATGGCCGACAACGCCTTGCAGAACCGTTCCAAGAAGGTCAAGGAGATGCTCGCCTCAACCGAGCACACCCTGGATGCGCTGGATCGCACCATCGACCGGATATCGCAAACCTCGATCATGTTCGTCGATCCCGCGCGCCTCACCAACCTGGCCAACGAGATGCGTCAGGTCGTCGAAGAACAGCGCTAGAACTCACCCTGTAGGGTCGAGCGCGTGAGGCGGGCAGTCCTTTCCGCTCTGCCCCTGGTTTTGGGGCTGCTGGCCGCGGCCTGCGCCATCAACCCGCCGAGGATAGTCGCCATCTCACCGGGCCGGGATTCACAGGATGTCGCGACCAACCAGGACGTTCGAGTCGCCTTCGACCGCGCCATGAGTCACGAGTCTGTCGAAAGCAGGTTCGAGCTTACGCCGCGGCTCAGCGGCTGCGACAGTTCGCCCCGTGACTGCCACTTCGCCTGGACGGGCAACACTCTCGTCTTCCTCCACACACACATCAACTTCGAAGTGTCAACTCAATACTCGGTTCGGCTGAAGGCCGGTTACGCCGATTCGAGCGGCCAGGCAAACAACCTGGACCACTCCTGGCGTTTTACGACCGAGGCCCGGCCCTCGCTTGCGTCCATCGATCCGTCAGACAACTCGACCGCGGTGCCGCTCGACCGCAACATCGTGCTCAGCTTCAGCCGTCCCATGAGGCCCGACACGATCCTGGCCGCCATTCAGGTCAGCCCCGACACACCCTTCCTGCTTCGCGCCCGGCCGGGAGGGGACGGCTCGCAGTACGAGATCGTTCCGCAGTTGCTGCTGCAACCGGATCACGCATATACGATTTCCATCGATCGCCCGTTCGACATCCACGGCAATGCCCTCGCCGGCCGGCTGCAGAGTCACTTTCGGACCGGCTCACTCTCGCTGGCGCGAAGGATCGGGTACCTCGTCGGGCAGCGAGACCAGCCCGCCTTCGGGGTGGCGGTGGTCGACCCGCATCCGGATCCTTTTCTCCAGCGCTCGACTCCGAAGTTCGCCTGGAAACTGAGCGACCAGGCGACCGCACTCGACGCCATCCTCTCCTTCGACTGGGCGCCCGACGGACAGCGGCTGGTACTGGTGGATGCCCTCCGGGGAGACCGCGAGGGGGCGGTGCGGATCGTCAACCTGGCCACCGGGACAGTCACGAACGTGGGGGTCCGGGCATCCGATGTTTACTGGTCGCCCGACGGCAGCGTGCTCTACCTGACCCAGGGCACCCTGCGTCGCTACCGTCCGGGGACGCTCGAGGACAGTCCGCTGACCGATTCGACCGACGGTCAGGTAATCGCCCCCGTGGTCTTCAGCCCGGACGGAAAATCGGTAGCTTACGCAGCGACCGACGCCCAGCTGGTCAACCATCTCTGGATCATGAATCTCGACCTGAAAACCCGCTTCCGGCCGCCCGGGCTGGACGACCCGGCCGACCACCCCTCCTGGTCGCTTGACGGTACCCGGCTCGCCTTCCGCCGTCTTGTGTCCGGCTCGCCCGCGCTCTGGATTTATGACCTCTCCGCCAGCGGCCCCGCGGCCTACCGGCGGGCGGCTCCGCTGGATCTAACCGGTGCCGCCTGGCTCAACGACAACAGCACCATGATCGCCGCCACCGGCGCCGGAAGCGCCGGCGCTCTCTACCGGGTGAACATCTTCTCGGCCGGCGAAGCTGGTGGCGTGGTCAAGGTCACCGGCACACGCGATGCCCCCAACGGGTTATCACCGGCAACCCCGCTCTACGACCGCCGAGTCGCCTTCGTTGGGCTGGTCGACGACCTGCCGCAGATCTTTGTCATGAACGGCGATGGCTCACGGCCGCAGGCGCTGACCCAGTGGGAAGCGGATTTCCCCTACACCGGGCTGGCGCCGAACTGGACCACCACCGGCTAGGCAGCGCGGGGCAAGGCTTCGTCGCGACGCGTCTCGATCTCGACCGGCTTCAGGTAGTTGGCGTGGAAGTAGGAGCGGACCATCACGGTCGCCACCATGCCTCCGGCCATCAGCAGCGCCGATGACCAGAAGGGCATCACGGCCTGCATGCCGTACATCCAGCCTCCGACCGGGTAGGCAAGGGCGGCTGCGGCGCCGGTGACGAGGGCGAAGAGGCCGTAGCCCTTGGCCATGGCGGCATCGGGCAACACCTCCCCGACCACCGCCGTCATCACGTGCCGGAAGGACCAGAAGGCGCCCCTGAGGAAGAAGGCGACGACCAGCAGGGGCAGCGCGCTGGAGGTGAAGAGCAGGACGGCGGAGAGTACGTAGGCCGCCTCGAAGGCGAGCACGATGGCGACCGAGCCCAGCGTGCGACGCAGCCCGCCGAGGCTCAGGCCGAGGAACACCGAGCCAAGGTAGAGGCAGGCCATCAAGACGCCGATCCAGAGGTTGTCGACGTGGCCGAAGTCACGAGCGTAAAGGGCGGTGAAGGTCCAGGGCAGGAAGATGATCACCGTCACGACGGTGAAGAGCCCGAGCATGACTGTATAGGCGGGGTAGCGCATCAGGTCGCGGTAGCGAATGCCCACCGATGCCCCCCGCGGCTGATTCTTCGCCGGAAGGAAGGTGATGCAAACGGCCGCCAGGCAATAGAAGGCGAAGGAGACCCAGAAGAGGGCATAGAGGGGCGCCGCCTGCGCCAACCAGCCGGTCAGCAGGCTGGAGGCGATCAGCCCGATCGAGTAGGCGGACATCACGGTGGTCATCACCATCGCTATCCGGTCGCGTGGAACCCCCAGCGTCAGGTAGACGCTGATCGCCGGCGTATTGATGACGGACGCCTGGAGGAAGATCATGCCGATGGCGGTCCAGGCCCAGTGCGGGGCGACCGCAAAGAAGAGCGGGGCGGGAATCGCGATTATCCAGCCGGCGATGATGGTCTTTCGAAGGCTGTAGCGCTCGGCGAGCCGGGTGCCGGGGATCATGACGAGGGTTGCCACCACCATGGCCACCGCCGCCAGCAGCCCGATCTCCAGCGCGCTGGCGCCCAGCTGCCGCTGGTAGATGGCCCCGAAGGCGACGAAGGGGCCGGCGCCCAGCCCGGAGAGCCCCTGGGAGAAGAAAAGCAGCCAGGCACCGCGGTCGATCTGGGGCCGGGTCTCCGCCCGGTGACCACCCGTCGACGGCAGCGGCACCGGCGCGCGGAGGGGAAGCACACCGATATATCGGGCCCGCCGGGCAGACCCATTGGCGACGACGGCGACGATGCCGTGAAAGGTGGCCGGGCTAAGCGGCCGTGCGTCCTTCCAGCGCCCCGGGCTCGCCCAGGTTGATCCGGCGGTAGAGACGGGCAAGAGGCTTCGGGGCCCACCAGTTGGCTCGTCCCAGCAGCCGCATCAGGGCCGGAACGATCAGCGCCCTGACCAGGGTGGCGTCAATCGCGACCGCGATTGCCAGCCCCAGGCCGATCGACTTGATCACGACTACGTCAGCCAGGCCGAAGGCAAGGAAGACGGCCACCATGATCGCCGCTGCGCCCGTAATCAGCCGGCCGCTGCGTTCCAGCCCCTCCGCGATGGCCGTCGTCGTGTCCCCCGTGCGACGGTATTCCTCCTGGATCCGGCTGATCAGCAGTACCTCGTAGTCCATGGAAAGCCCGAAGACGATACAGAAGAGCAGGACCGGGACCGACGGGTCGAGCGCGGCCGGCGTGAAGTTGAGCAAGGAGCTGAGATGACCGAGCTGGAAGATCCAGACGAGGGCGCCGAATGAGGCACCGATCGAGAGGATGTTCATCAGGACCGCTTTCAGCGGCAGGACCAGCGAGCCGGTCAGGAAAAAGAGCACGACATAAGTGACCAGGAGCACATAGGCAACAGCCAGCGGGATGCGCTGCACGATGAAGTCCGTGAAGTCGATGTCGAAGGCTTCAACCAGCATCGTGGCGCCGGGAGGGGCGCTGAGACCACGCAGCGAGGCGACGATGGCTCTGGCTCCCGAGCTCTCTGCCGGGTCCTTGGTCACGACCGAGAGCACCGCGATGTTCGGGCCTACGCTCTGCTGGACCGCTTCCGCCACGCGGGTGGGCAGCTGCGAGGCCGGCCCGGTAAGCAACAGCTGGTATCCCGAGCGGCTGATCGCCGGGTCGACGTTGACCGCGCTCTCCACCTGCTCGACCCCCGGAACTTGGGCCACCCTGCGGCTGAGGTCGTAGAGGTCGCCGACCCGACCGGTTGTCAGAGGACTTCCCTGCGGGTACTGGACGACGACGCTGAAGAAGGTCTGTCCCTGGCCCGGGAACTTCTGCAGCAGGTCGTAGCCTTTGCGCGACTGCGCGCCGGGGGGCAGCATGCCGACGTTCCCGTTGGCGATCTGGATCTGGACGATGGGCGAGGCCAGCAGGCCAAGGAGGAGGATCACTGGCACCAGCACCAGGATTGGCCGGCGCATCACCCAGGTCGCCAGGCTGTGCCAGAAGCCGCGACCGGCCGCCCGCCGCGGTAGCGGCAGGCGAACCCAGTTGACCCGATGCCCCAGGATGGCGAGCAGGGAACCGAGGAAGGTGAGTGCGTAGAGGACCGCGATCGCGACCACGATCGCGCCCGCGAACCCCATCGAGGCAAGAAACGACCCCTGGAAGAAGAGCATCGCGCTCAGCCCGATCGCGACCGTGATTCCGGAAAACAACACCGCCCGGCCGGAGGTCGCCATGGCGACGGCGAGCGCGTCCTCGACGGAGGCCTGGCGAGGCAGTTCCTCGCGGAAGCGGTTGACGATGAAGAGCGAGTAATCGATGGCCACCCCGAGGCCGATCAAGGTCACGATGTTCTGCGCATAGGTCGAGACGTCGGTGACGTGCGCCAGCAGGCCGACCCCGGCCAGGCCTCCAACCACGGCAAAGCCGCCAACTCCAAGCGGGAGCAACATGCTGATCAGGGTGCCGAAGACGATCAGCAGCAGGGGGACGACCAGGACGAGGGAGACCACTTCGGCGCGGCTCAGGTCGGTAGCCAGGTACTGATCGAACTCGTGGCCGATCGCGACATTGCCGGTGCCGTAAACCTGGAGGTGGTCGGACCGTACCTGCGCGCGCAGCGACGGATACTCACTGCGGGCGGTCGAGTAATCGTCCTTCAGCGAGACGATGGCGAAGGCATGGTGGAGATCGGTCGAGGTCAGGGCCTTTGCCTCCGCGGGCAGTCCGTCGAAAGGGGTGGTGATGCTCTTGACCCGCGAGTCGCTTCGCAGCGGCTGGAGGGCGCTCAGCATTGCCTGCCTGAAGGCCGGGTCGCTGACCGGCATCGAGTCGCTTCCGAAGACCAGCTCGAAGGAGGAGCCACCTCCACTCTGCGGAAGCTGCTTCGCCATCAGCGCCAGGGCGCGGCCGGACTCGGTGGTACTCCCGCCACCGTTCTTCAGGGTGCCGCCATGGCCGAGAGCCAGCACGGAGGCGATCAGCAGGAGGGTCGAAAGGACAAGAACCACGAAGCGGAATCGATAGACGAGATGACCCCAGCGTTCCAGCATCTTCAGTCCTCCCTCGATTGGTCCATACGGTCGTTGGTTGCGAAGGCAAAGACCATCTCGGAGAGGGCGTCGATGGCGGACTCGGCATCGAAATCGGGGTCGATCACTTTCTGGAGGTAGATGCCATGGAGGCTGCCCCAGATCGCGGCCGCGATCGAATCAGCACTCGAGTCCGGTTTCCGCTGCATGCCGGCAATCACCCCCTGGCTGATTCTGGCGATGAAAGCCCGGCGCTCGTCGATGAACTGGCGAACCGCGGCGGCGATCTTCGGGTTGTGAGTGCCGACTCCGAACATGTCGAAGGTGAGGCGGAAGAGATCCGAATACTGTCGCAACTCCTGCTTGGCCAGGTCGAAGCCGAGGCGAGCCATCGCCAGCGGGTCGGCGTCCTCGGGCAGTTCCCCGGTAGGACGCAGTCCGGCAGCTTCCCAGGCTTTAAGGGTGGGTTGACAGCCGTGCTCGATCGCAGCCACGAGGAGGTCTTCCTTGGTCTGGAAGTAGTAATGCGCCAGACCCGGGGCAACCCCCGCCTCGGCGGCGATGTCCTTCATTGAGGTTTCGTGGTAGCCACTGCGGGCCAGGGTGCGGTAGGCGGCATCGACGATCTTTTCCTTGGTCTGGTCCGACACCGCAAGGCCCCCTGAGCTCAGATTTGTTTGGTCATTCAATCAAATCGGAGGGCGGAAGTCAAGGGTGCCCGGCGATCGGCCGCGCCGGGAGGAGATCGCCAGGTAGCTCAGCCGGCGACGGCGGGCTCGAGGGCGGGTAGGCGAGGTGCCGTGTACTCGGCCAGCAGCCTGTCGACGGTGGCCTGCCAGGTGAACTGGGTGGCGACCAGCCGGCTGCGGCGGCTGAAGCAGCGGCGGAGTTCCTCGTCGGAGAGGAGGCGCGCGATCCGATCAGCGTAGCGCGCCGGGTCGCGGGAAACCAGGGTGAAACCTGTCAGGCCATCCTTGACGATCGTGGGCAGTCCGCCAACCCGGGCTGCCACCACCGGGGTGCCACAGGCCTCGGCTTCCAGCGCCACCAGGCCGAACGACTCGCTGTAGGAGGGTACGACGCAGACGGCGGCCAGGTTCAGGTAGGTCGCCAGCGTCGATTGGTCAACCGAGCCCACGAAGCGGACCTGCTCCCCGATCCCCAGGCTCTCTGCCAGGCTCTCCAGGCGCGACCGCTCGCCACCGGTGGCGCGGCTTTCGGAGGCACCGTTCTGGCTGTCGCCACCGATGATGACCAGTGCCAGCGGCACCTTGACCAGCCCCTGGGCGAGGATGCTGAAGGCGCGTACCAGCGTTTCCGCTCCCTTCAACCGTTCCAGGCGTCCAGCAAAGACGATCACCCGCGCATCGCCCAGGCCAAGCTCCTCTCGAAGCGCCTCGCTCGGCCTCGGGCCAAAAAGGTGAAGGTCGACGCCCGGCGGCACGACCGTGACCTTGGCCCTCGACGCGGAGTAGAGCCGCACCAGGTCCTCCGCCTCCTGGACGCTGGAAGCGATCAGCCGGTCGCTGTTTCGAACCACACTCTGCTCGACCGCGATCCGGTGCTCCGGCTCCAGCACAGCGCCCTCGGCGGCGCGTTCATTCTTTACCCGGGCCAGGGTGTGGAAGGTGTGGAACCAGGGGAGTTTCCACTCGTCCCGAAGACGGGCGGCAACCCAGCCGGAGAGCCAGTAGTGACTGTGAACCAGGGCGTAACTCGCCCGGCGGCGCCGCCGGTAGGCAAGTACCGCGTCGGTGAACTCGGGCAGGAGGTCGAACAGTTCCTCCTTACCGACCGGAGCGGCCGGCCCTACCCGCAGCTGGTTGACCCAGCTGTGCTCCGCCAGGCGCACTCGCTCCTCACCTTCCGCCGCGGAGCGCCTGGTGAAGATCTCGGTCGGAATCCCACGCCGGCTGAGTTCCTCGGAGACCGCCCGGATGTAGACGTTCATCCCGCCGTTCTCGCCCGATCCGAGGGCGGCGATCGGCGAGGCGTGCAAACTGACGATCGCGAGCGGCTTCATTCCTCTCCTTGCCGGTTTGTGCACCCTTCATCGTCGCCGGTCGCCCTGCGCCCGGTCAACTCCGAAGCGGTATAAGGGCTGCTCTACGGCGCTGCAGTCCTGCTCCTTAGGGGCGACGGTCCGTTGACGGCCCCCCCTGTGCTACGGTTACTGAAATCTTAGCCAGCCTGGCCTGAAAGCAAACCTGCACACACCATCCATCTGAAGGCAGTCAACCCGCTCCGGCGCTTCCAGCTTCCCCTCCTCATCCTCACGCTCGTCTTCTGCTATGGCGTGATCGGATACATGCTCCTCGAGCGCTGGAACTTCATCGACTCCCTCTTCATGGTCCTGATCACGGTCACCACCGTCGGCTACGAGGAGGTCCATCCACTCGGGGAAGCAGGCCGGGTCTTCACCATGACGGTGATCGTCAGCGGCGTTGGGACGATGCTCTACACGCTTGGAATTTTTGGCGAGCTGCTGGTCGATGGCCAGCTTGCCCGGTACGCTAGGATGCGCGGCATGGAAGGCCGGATCGCGGACCTAAAGGAGCACTTCATCGTCTGCGGATACGGCCGCATGGGGACCCGCGTGGCGCAGGAATTCCGTCAGCTGGAAACGCCTTTCGTGGTCGTCGAGAGCAACGTCGAGTCTCTCGACCGGCTACGTAGCGCCGACCTACTTTATGTTGAGGGAGATGCGACCTCCGATGAGTCGCTGCTCAAGGCCGGGATCCTGCGGGCCAAGGGTCTCGTCACGGCTGTGGACTCGGACGAGCGCAACGTCTTCATCACGCTGACCGCTCGCGCCCTCAACCCGGCCCTCTTCATCGTGGCGCGCTCCTCCTTCCAGGACTCGGTGGAAAAGTTAAGGCGTGCCGGTGCCAACCAGGTCGTCTCTCCTTATTTGATGGGCGCTCATCGAATGGCCGCCCTGGCGGTTCGCCCGGTCGCGGTGGACGTGCTCGACACCGTCCTCAATGGCGAGAATATCGACCTGGTGGTGGAGGAATTCCTGGTTCCAGCGGCATCCCGGCTGCTGGGCCGCTCGCTGGCCGACTCGGGGATCCGGGAGGCCGGCGCAAATATCCTCGCGATTCGCAAACGCAGCGGGCAGTTGCGCATCAATCCGCCCGACAACCAGGTGCTAGAGAGCGATGACCTGCTGGTGGCGATCGGAACGCGGCAGCAGATGAGTGCCGCCGAACGGCTGCTCTGACGCCGGCGGGACGCCTCCTCTTCCTCTTCTCCGATACCGGCGCCGGGCACCGTGCCGCCGCCGAAGCTGTGGCCGCCGCTACCGAGCGACGCTACCCCGGCCGCTTTCGGATCGATTTCTACGACCCGATGTCGGATCACGGGCTGCTTGCCGGCCGCCTCACTGCCCTCTACGGGCCGATAACCCGGCGCCTTCCGTTTCTCTGGGCAGCCTCTTACCACGTCACGAACATGGATCCGACCGTCCGTCTCTTCCAGCACGCGATCGGCCGCGGGCTGCGAAAGAAACTGCGGCAGGTTCTGCAGCCGGAGCCACTGCTGGTGGCGAGCTTCCACCCGCTGCTCAACCACGTCGCAGTCGACGTCATACCGCCGAGCGTGCCGCGGGTGACCGTGATCACGGACTGGATCGACTTTCACCGGGCCTGGACCGACCTCCAGGCCGATCGCATCATCTGCCCCTCGGAGGCTGCTTACAAACTATGCCTGCGGCGGGGTATCCCGGCGACGCGGCTGGCGCGCGCCGGCCTGCCCATCCATCCGCGCTTCAAGGACGCGATGGCGCGCTTTCCGGACAAGGTGGCGGCCCGACGGTCGCTTCGACTGCGTCCGTACGCACCGACTGTGTTGCTTGCAGGCGGGGGAGATGGCACCGAACCGCTGGGGAAGTACGCGGCGGCGCTGGCTCAGTCCCGGCTCGACGTCCAGGTGCTTGCCGTCTGCGGCCGAAATGCGGCGCTCGCCCGGCGAATCCGGGAGGAGAATCATGCGGGTGTCCATGTTTTCGGCTTCGTAGACAACATGCCAGAGCTGCTACTGGCATCTGACCTGCTCGTGACTCGCGCCGGTCCCGGGATGATTGCCGAGGGCCTGGCGGCGGGTTGCCCGTTGCTCCTCACCGGCTACCTCCCCGGACAGGAGGAGGGAAACGTCCGCGAGGTGGTGCGCCGCGGCCTCGGGCGTTTCGTGCCCCGCCCCGCCGACCTCGTAAAGGCGGTAACCGACTGGTTCGAGCAGTCCGAGCAGCAGCGGAGTGCGGACGCGGAACGAGCTCGGTCAGCCAGCGATCCCGATGCCGCCTACAAGGTGGCCGACATCATTGCAGGCCTGATCAAGCAGCGCTGACTCAGACCGCCGAGCTGGGACAGAGCAGGCGGAAGTCGCAGCCGGAGCATTTCATGCGGTCGGGTCGAGCCGGAAACTGCTCGGCGCGGATCCCCTCCGCCACCTTGATGATGGTCTGGCGATCCTCCTCGAGCCGCTCCAATGGTTTTTCCACGGTGATCCGCTCGCTGGTCTCCAGGTAGTAGTAGGAGAGAGACAGCGGGCTGAAGCGGAAGACGTCGCGAGCTGCCAGGGCGTAGACGCCAAGCTGAAGGTCGCGCTGCAAGTCCGTCGCCCGGCGCGCCGAGCCCGTCTTGTAGTCGATCACCTCGTAGGTGCCGTCCGCCATCCGGTCGACGCGGTCGATGCGGCCGGTGAGCCGCAGCTGGTCGACGCGGAGGCTGAAAGGCTGCTCCAGCAGGAGCGGCTTGCTCAGGTCGCCGGCGTTGAAGGCGTTGAGAAGGTAGGTACGGCCCAGGTCCTGCAGCGAAGGGGCCTGCTCCGGAGCGCAGAAGCGCTCCCGGGTCCAGGCCGCGACGTAGGCGCTGTCCACCATCTCCCAGGTCAGCGGCCGATCGCGTTCGATCGAACCCAGCGCGTCTTTGAGCGCTTCGTGGAGGATGCGTCCGAACTGCATCTGCGGCCGGGGCCGGGTCGGCAGGCGGAAGACGAAGCGGTACTGGTACATCTGGGGGCAGCGCTGGTAGGTGTCGACCTGGGTGTAGGAGAGGGCGGCGATCGGGGGTGCCTCCGAAAGAGGTAGCTCCACCTGTTGCGTAATCTCCACCAGTCCGGCTGCCGGGTCGGAAAGCAGTTGAGTCGCGAGCAGGTCGCGGGCATCATTGCCTCGGATCGGTGTCAGGAAGCGCGACGGGCGCCAGTCCTTGACGCCCTCGTAGCGTGAGGCGAGGGTGCAGACGAGTTCCTCCCGCGCCCGCGTTACAGCCACGTAGGCGAGGCGCCGCTCCTCGGCCAGGTGCATCTCCGCGGCAGGCAACTCTTCCTTGAGCAGAGCATCTGGAAGTGTAAGGCTCTCGCCACGCCGGTTGGCCGGGAAACGCCCGTCGACCAGGTGGGGCATCACAACCAGCCCGAACTCGAGACCCTTGGCCTGGTGCACCGTCATCAGGTGCACCGCGTTGAGGCTGTCATCGAGTGGCGCGATCTCCTCGTCGGCCTGGGCCGCTTCGGTCAGGTTCAAATGGTCCAGGTATGCCCGCAGGTGATGGTCCTGGTGCTCGTCGCAGTAGGCCGCGATCAACTCGGCCAGCTTCTGCACATTGGCGCTGACCTGGAGCCGCTCAATCGGTCCGCCGAAGCGATCGACATCCAGGTAGTGGGTCTGCTCCATGACCTCGTAGAAGAGGTCATCGACACCGACCCGCTGGGCCGTGAGGGCGAAGGCGCGGAGGTCATGGCAGAGTCGCCTGGGACCCTCCTCGGTCGAACTCTCAAGCAGGTCATAAAAGCGGCGCCCGCCGTCTCTTGCCTCCCGGGCCCAGCGGCCGGCGAGGACCGCGTCGAGAGGATATCGCGGCAGGGTGAGCAGCCGCATCAGGCAGACGACATCGTCCGGGGAGTCGATCGCGCGCAGCATGGCAAGGCAGTCCTTGATCTCGGGCTGCTGGTAAAAGCCACGACCACCGCTCACCTGGTAGGCAACGCCCTTGCGCTGCAGCGCCCGGGCAAAGTTGTGCAGGTGGGCATTGGCACGTAGCAGGATGGCGATCTCCGCTGGCCGGTAGCGGCCCTCGTCGATCGCGTTCTTGACATAGGCGGCGACCGCGTCAGCCTCTTCGCCAACACCGGGGGCATGGATGATGCTGACCGGTCGTCCCTCGCCCCGCGTCCCGCGCAGTTGCTTTTCGAGACGCGCCTCATCGTCGAGGATCAGCCGCTCAGCGGCGCGGAGGATCGGGCCACGGCTTCGGTAGTTGTCTTCCAGCCGTATGGTGGCTGCCTCGGGAAAGACTTCGCGAAAGCGCCGGAGGTTGGCGACGGAGGCGCCGCGAAACTTATAGATGCTCTGATCGTCGTCACCCACGACACAGAGGTTCCGGTGTGACTCGCTAAGGAGTTCGAGAAGCCGGCTCTGGGCGTAATTGGTGTCCTGAAACTCATCCACCATGATTTGCTCGAAGCGGCCGCCCTGGCGTAGCTTGACGGTGGGCTCGTTCATCATCAGCCTGGCGCTGTAGAAGATGGTGTCGTCGAAGTCGAGCCGGTTCTCTTCTAACATGCGGGCCTGGTAGGAGCTGTACACCGCTGCCGCCTGTACCTGCGCCTGCACCGCCGGGTCGTCCACCGGAGCGGCGGACTTCGCCCAGTCGGAAAACTCTTCAGGTGAGATCAGTTCCTGCTTCGCCCGCTCGATCAGCTTCAGGAGGTCTCCGATCCGCTCGTAGGGGCGCTGCGCATGAAAGAGCCGCGGCGGTCTCAAGGCGAAAAGCACCTCGCGTATCAACTCCCATTTGCGAACCTCGGAGACCATGCGGAATCCCCGCGGAATGCCGCAGAGCCAGCCCTCCTCCTGCAGGAAGCGCTGGGCAAAGGCGTGATAGGTGAGGATGTAACGCTCACCTGCCGGCAGGTAGTCCTCACGCTCGACCCGGTCGAGCACTTCGCCGGCGGCCTTCTCGGTAAAGGTGAGCAGGAGGATGCGCTCGGCAGGCACGCCCTCCTGGCGAAGCCGGCGATAACGCTCCACCAGCACCCGGGTCTTGCCGGTGCCCGCGCCGGCTACGATCAGGAGTGGGCCGCTTGAGTGAGCGACCGCCACGCGCTGGGCTTCGTTGAGCCCCGGACCGGCGCCGATCACCTGGCGGGCATCCCTTGACGGAAGCGAATTTCCCGAACCACCTCGGCCCCGATCAAGCCATTCATCCGCTCGATCAGAAGGGCGCGCTCCAGGTGCAGTTGGTGGGCGAGAGCGGTGCTGCTGGCGCTGACCAGCAGGCTGCCGCCCGAGAGCCTGATGGCCGTCGTCTCGGAGGCCAGGTGAGGCCCCACCACGGTCGCCCACAGATAGAGCGCCTGGGCTTGCCGCGTGCGGCGGGAGATGCCCAGTGACTTGAGAGTGGAGGGTAGCGCGGCCCCTATGCTACGCATGGATCGTTCCCTCTGCGACCCTGAAGATGGTGGCACGCTCGAGGATGCTCCGCGGAAGGTCGTTCAGGTCGGCCGCGGTGATCAGCGCCTGCGGACCCGGCTGGAGAGCGGCCAGCAGCCGCTCGCGCCGCGACGGATCGAGCTCGGACATGACGTCATCGAGCAGCAGCACCGGTTGCTCTCCCGTAACCTCTGCAAGGTAGTGCAGCTCGGCCAGCTTCAGGCTCAAGACCGCGGTGCGCTGCTGGCCCTGGCTGGCGAATAGCCTGGCCTCGTGATCGTCCAACCACACCTCGAGATCATCACGCTGGGGTCCGACAGCTGTCTGTCCACGCGCAATCTCCTCGTCTCTTGAGTCGTGCATCGCCGCCTTGAGCTGTTCGACCACCAGCTCGACCGGCGCCTCCCCGATCCGGACGCCGGCAGGGCGGTAACGCAAGTCCAGCCGCTCGCGGTCATCTGTCAGCTCGCGGTGGAAGGCGGCCGCAACCGGCTGCAGCTCGAGCAGGCGGCGCTGACGTTCGACCATGATGGCCGCGCCCGACTCGGCCAGGCTGCTGGTCCAGTACTCCAGGTCCGAGGCCGCCTGTCGTCCGTCTCGAACCGCGCGTAGCAGGGCATTCCTCTGGTCAAGCAGGTGTCCGTAACGGATCAACTCCCTGGCGTGCGAAACGTCGATCTGCGAGAGCAGGGTGTTGAGGAAGCGGCGGCGCCCTTCACCCGGTCCCTTTACCAGTTGAAGATCATCGGGCCAGAAGAGGACCACCCGCAGCGAACCCATCATCTCACTCGACGGGCGGCTGCGGCCGTTGATGGAGAAGCGCTTGACGGCGCGGCTGCCGGCCGCCGTCGCTGTCACCGCAATCCTGGTTTCGAGCTCGTCTCGGCCGTGGTCTGTTTGCACCGTGCAGGTCACCCGGGCCGCCGCCTGGCCGAAGCGGACCAACTCGCCCGCCTGCTGCGTTCGCGGCGAGCGCGCTAGCGCCGTCAGCGCGACCGCTTCGAGGAGGTTCGTTTTCCCCTGGGCGTTGCCGCCGGTAAAGACGGTCGCCGAACGCTCGAGCGCAAGGTCGAGTTCAGCGTAATTGCGGAAATCGAATAGTGAGACGTTGGAGAGGAACAAGAGGACGGTGCAGATTACATGGCAACGCGCACTGGCATGATGATGTACAGGTAGTCGTCCCTACCCACGGGGCGGACGATGCCAGGGTTGAGTGGCCCGGTGAATCCGAGCTGGACCTCGTCGGTACCGAGAATTGCCAGGACATCGAGCAGGTACCGGGAGTTGAAGGCGACCTGCAGGTCCTGCCCCTCGATCCTGGCTTCCATGTCGGCCACGTTCTGCCCCACCTCGCTGGTGTTGGCGGTGAGCGTCAGCTTTCCGCCTTCGGTCTTGAACTTGATTACATTGGCGGCATCTTTGGAGAAGAGAGAGACCATCTTCGTGGTGAAGAGCAGGTCCTGGGTCTTGGCCGTGATGGTGGTCGTGCTCTGACCCGGGATGACCTGTTGATAGTTGGGATAGGTGCCTTCGATCAACCGGCTCATCAGCTCGACGTCTCCTGTCTTGAAGTAGACCTGGTTCTTCTGTGGCCCGACCGTGACGTCGATCGGCTCGCCGCCGGGGCGTAGAATACGGCTCAGCTCGGTGAGTGCCCTGGCCGGGATGACAAATGTATCGGCATCGCCGGTATCGGCCGTGACGTTGAGTGTCTTAACCGCCAGCCGGTGACCATCTGTCGCGGCCAGCGTGGCCTTACTCCCGTTCAGCTGCACGTAGACACCGGTAAGTACTGGCCTGCCCTCGTCACTCGAAGCGGCGATCACGGTCTGCTCGATGGCGTCGCGCAGCTCGGCCTGGTCGATCTTGACCTTGCGCCCTTCCCCGCCAGACGGGACAGGAGGGAAGTCCGCCGGGTCGATGCCGCGGATGCTGGCGTCGAACTTGGCGCTCCGCAGGCTCAAGGACTGGGTCTTCTTGTCGAGAGCCATCGAGAGCGGCTCGTTGGGGTGTGAGCTGACGAAGTCTGTCAAAAGGCGCGCGGGTACGGTGATGCCTCCCTCTTCCTGGACCTCCGCTGGAATCAGCTGGCGGATCCCGATCTCGAGGTTGGTGGCGGTCAGCTGCAGGCCCTGATTCGAAGTCTGCATCAGGACGTTATTGAGGATAGGAAGCGTTGTTCGTGACGAGACGGCCCGTGAGACGACGTGCAAGCCTTGTCCGAGGCTTCCGGCGGTTACGGTGACCTTCATGGTGCTCCTTGTCTACACGACCCGAGTCATTGAAGAACGCTTATTTAGAGAAGAGACGTAGTAGTAGGGCGGTGCAGAACGGGGAGAAAGCCCTTCCTGTAGTTCGAAACGACTTCAATTATAGGCGGTAAAAACTGTGCGTCCGAGAACCGGTTATCAACCCTTCTGAGACTCTCACACAGTCTCCACGCCCCTACCCATGCGTTGTCCACAACCATCAGTGGGTATAGAGAATTTCGCGGATTTTCCGCAGGTCTGACTGGAGTCGCTGGTCTTCGCGAGACTCAGTGTTGATCTTCTCGTAGGAGTGCAAAACCGTCGTATGATCACGCCCTCCAAATGCCTGTCCGATCGCCGGCAGGGAGGACGCCGTCTCCTCGCGGATCAGGAACATCGCCACCTGGCGGGGAAAGACGATGTGCTTATCGCGCCGCTTGCCCTTCATCTCTTCCATGCTTATGTGGTAGTAGCTGGCGACGGCCCTGGAGATCGTGTCCACCGACAGGGTGCGCGCCTCGCTCGAAGGGATGACGTCCTGCAGCAGCCTGGCGGCCATGTCGACATTGATGGTTTCACGGTTGAGCGAGGCATGAGCGATCACCCTGATCAATGCCCCCTCCAGCTCGCGGATGTTCTTCTGGATCTTGTGAGCGATGAAAGAGATGACATCCTCTGGAACGAGTCGGGCGTATGGTCCAACCTTGGACTTCAGGATCGCCACCCGGGTTTCGAAGTCAGCCGCCTGTATGTCCGCGATCAGACCCCAGGAGAAGCGCGAGCGCAGCCGGTCCTCCAGCGTCGGGATCTCCTTGGGTGGCCGGTCGGACGAGATGACGATCTGGCGATTGAGCTCGTGCAGGGCATTGAAGGTATGGAAGAACTCTTCCTGGGTTCGATCTTTCCCGGCAAGGAACTGGATGTCGTCGACTAGCAGGACATCGACTGTCCGGTACCGGGTGCGGAAATCATTCATCCGCCCTTCCTGGATCGAGGTGATCATCTCGTTCATGAATTTTTCGCTGGTCACGTAGGCGACCTTGCGACGGTGATACTTTTCGATCACGGCGTGACCGATGGCATGCATCAGGTGTGTCTTTCCAAGTCCGACTCCCCCGTAGAGGAACAGCGGGTTGTAGGCCTTGGCCGGGGTTTCAGCCACCGCCCGGCAGGCTGCATGAGCGAAGCGGGAATTATTACCGACGACGAAATGCTGGAACTGAAATTTTGGATTGAGCTGGGATGCCTCGTGAAGGACCGGTCCATCAACCTCCTCCGATGCCGGCTCCTCGGCCACGGCGACCGCCGGTTGGCGGGCCGCCCGAGCGCCGTTGCCCGCCTCGGCCGGGCCGCTGATCACCTCGAAGGCAACCGTCACGTCACCGGACACGATTGCCGACAGGGTCTCCTTGATCATCGCTGAGTAGCGATCTTCGAGCCAGTCCTTGGCTAACTTGGTGGGCACCCCAATTCGGAAATCATTCCGATCGCGTCCCACCAGTGACGCGTTCTTCAGCCAGGTTTCGTAGCTCGGCTTGCTCAACTGGAAGCGCAGTTCTTCCTGCGCCGCCTGCCAGATCTGTTCCGGGTTCATACGCTCCTCCACGTGTACGACGACCGCCTAATTGGAGAGCAAGAGCCGGAACTGCGCGGCCACACGCGCGGGTCGGAAACGTGGCCCAGGACGGCTTAGCGATGACGCAACTTATGCACAAACTTCCCACTGTTGTGGAGAAGTGTATGGAGGTCTCCCCAGCCTTGTGTGAATAAGTTGTTGATGTTTGAGAGCCGTAGCTCTCCAGGGCAGCGGAATCATAGCAAATGGCATTACCGCATGCAATACGAATTTCCGTACGCCGGGCGCCACCCAACTCGTCGCAGCGGCATGGTATCGTAGGACGCCTCATGAAGCGTACGCACCAACCAAAGAAGCGCCAGCGCGTCAAGGTTCACGGCTTCCGGGCACGGATGTCGACCACCGGCGGCGTCAAGGTCATCAAGGCCCGCCGGCGCAAGGGCCGTCACGTCCTGACCCCCACCGCCAGCCGCCGCGCGCGCTAGGCGCCGCTTCGGCGCGTGGGCCCAAGCAGTGAATCGACGCCAGCGCCTGCTCAAATCGACAGACTTCGACCGCACCCTTCGCTCGGGCCGCCGAGCTTCGTCCGCCTACCTCGCCCTCTTTGTGAGCGATAATGACGTAGGCCGGCCCCGGGTCGGCCTGGCGGTAAGCCGAAAGCTGGGCAACGCCGTGGTCCGGAATAGAATCAAACGGCGCTTGCGCGAGGCGGTTCGACCTCTGGTGACGACGGCCCAGGCGGGACGTGACGTTGTGATAGTGGCGAGGACGCGCGCGGTCGATGCCGAATTTGCGCGGTTGCGCCAGGAGTTAGAGATGTTGTGGGCGAAAGGGTTCGGCCAGTGACCGGCCTCTCGCTTGGAGTTATCCGGCTGTATCGGGTGACGCTCGGCCCGGTCTTCGGCCTGGTCAGCGGTTGCCGCTACCAGCCGACCTGCTCCCAGTACGGCTATGAAGCGATCTCCAAATACGGCTGGCTGCGCGGCTGGCCGATGGCGCTGCGCCGCATCGGGCGCTGCCACCCCTTCCACCAGGGTGGCTGGGACCCGGTGCCATGAACTTCAAAACCATCGGGGATCTCTGGCACCCGATCTGGCTGCTCTGGTGGACCATCATCGGCGTCCCGATCCACGCCGTCCTGCAGGGCCTCCTCTCGATCTTCAACAACAATCCGGTCGCTCAGGCGATCGGTCCCTTCGGCATCTCCATCATCTTCCTGACGATCCTGATCAAGCTGGTCCTCTCGCCGGTCTTCCAGTACCAGCTGAGCACGTCGCGGCGGGTGCAGGCGGAGCAGCGTCGCATCGCCCCGCAGCTCGCCGCCGTCCGTAAGAAGTACAAGAAGGACCCGCAGAAGCTCAACCAGGAGACGATGGCGCTCTACAAGGAGCACAACATCAACCCGCTTGCCCAGATGAGCGGCTGCCTTCCGGCGCTGGTTCAGTCACCGATCCTGATCGCGCTCTTCTACGTCATCCGCGACGCGCACAAGACCCTGCCGATCCATAACTTCAGCTTTCTCTCCATCTCACTCGATCACACGGCGCTGCAGAAGGGACAGATCTTCCTCGCCATCCTGCTTCCGATCCTTGCCGGTCTCACGACCTTCGTGCAGACCAAGATGATGACGCCGGCGGGCGGTACCGCGGGCCAGGATCCCACCCAGGCCGCCATGACCCAGAACATGACCATGATCATGCCGGTCTTCATCGGATTCATCTCGCTCCAGTTCGCCGCGGCGCTGGCGCTCTACTGGGTCGTGAGCAACCTGTTCAGTATTGGTCAGCAGTATTTCATCACCGGCTGGGGATCACTCTCGGTACCGCCGGTTTTTCGAAGGGGGGCCGCAGCATGAGCAGTGTCGAGACGACCGGCAAGACGGTAGACGAGGCGATCGAGAAGGCGCTCGAAGACCTCGAAGAGGCGCGCGAGAACGTCGAGGTAGAGATCCTCGATCAGTCGGGCGAGGAGGCGCGGGTTCGGGTCACGCAGCACGAGACCTACGCCAGGAAGGCGCGCCAGGTGGTGGCGGAACTCCTTTACAAGATGGGAATCACCGCCCAGGTCTTCATCCGCCAGGCCGAGGACCCCGTGATGATCGATATCTCGGGCGAAAACCTTGGACTGCTGATCGGCTGGCGCGGGGAGACGCTGCGCGCCTTCCAGACCGTAGTCAACCTGATCCTCAATGAAGGCAAAAGCGACCGGCGTCGCCTGGTGGTGGATGTCGAGCGCTACCGCAACCGCCGTGAGGAGACGGTCAAAGAGATGGCCCTGCGCCTTGCCGAGCGGGTGCGACGGACCGGTGAGCGGTTGATGATGGATCCGATGCAGGCATATGAGCGAAGGATCGTTCACATCACTCTGGAAAAAGAGCCAGGGATCAAGACCGAAAGCCAGGGCGAGGAACCGAACCGCCGGGTTGTGATCCTGCCCGACGGTGTGAGCGCGGCTCGCCGTCCGGTTGATCGTCCCGCGCCGGCCGCGGCGCCGCCGCTGACCCGCGAGGGGGTCGGGTATGGTGATCGGCCTCGCTACGGTGACCGGCCCCGGTTCGGCGAGCGCCCGCGTTTCGGGGAGCGGCGACCCGACTATCCAGAAGCCGAAGGTCCCAAGCCGGAGGCCTGATTCGCAGGACCGGTTTCGAGTTGCCGCAAGACGCGCTCCAGCGTTCCGGCGATCACCTCGGCCGGCAGTCCGTCATCGAGCGCATCGCGTGCCTCGAACACCGCCCGCCTGATCGCCGGGCTGGGCGCCGCCTCCGCGAGTGCGCTCAGTTCGCCGGCCATCGACTCCGCCGGCCCGCTTCCGGGGTCCGAGTCGGAGTAGCTCCAGGCCTCCAGGCGGGCGACGAGTTGTCGCACGCGCTGGGCAAAGGGGGACGACGCCGGCCGCCCGTTCAGCCGCTCGAGGTGGGCCAGCAGTCGGGGAAGATCGTCGGATGGGACGCGGAGCTCGAGCCGATCGGGCGGAAACCAGGCAACGGCGGCCGGCTCCAACTGCTGATCCCAGGCCCTGTACTGGAGCCGGCCCTCAGCCGGCAACTCGCCGAACAGGGCCCTGGCCGCCGCGGCGGCTCCTGCGCCTACTAGCACGACGAGCGCCTCCTGGCGGGGGTCGGCGAACTCAAATTGGTCGTCCATGGTTACATGATTGCACCCATCACAGGACCCACCGTTCCTCCCGCGGTGGGCCTGCGGCGAGGGCTGGACGGGTCCGATCCTACGATATACTCAGTTCGTGCCCAAATCCCCTCCCCCCTATCGGCTCGTCACCTTGCCGAGCGGGGCGAAGGTGGTCTCGGCTGAACTCAAGGACCGCCCCTCGGTCTCGATGGCGGTGCTCTTCAAGGTCGGCTCCCGAAATGAATCCGACCAGGAGGCGGGCATCTCGCATTTCCTCGAACATATGTTCTTCAAGGGGTCGGAGCGGTACGGCGGGGCCAAGGAGATCGCGGAAGCAATCGAGGGCGTCGGCGGCGTCCTGAACGCGGCGACCGACAAGGAGCTGACCATGTACTGGGCCCGCGTGCCCCGCACCAAGGCGACGCTGGCAATCGACGTGCTGGGAGACATGCTCTTCAATCCCCTGCTCGATGCAGCCGAGCTGGAGAAGGAGCGCCTGGTTGTCCTCGAGGAGTTGCGGATGTACCAGGACAGCCCCCAGGACCACGTCCACAGCCTCTTCGAGCAGATCAGCTGGCCGAACCACCCGCTCGGGCGCGACATCGGTGGCACCGAGGCCTCGGTCAGATCCCTGCAGCGAGACGACCTGCAACGCTATCTCGAGCAGCACTACATGCTACGCAACCTGGTGGTCACCATCGCCGGACCGCTTACTCACGAGGAGGCGCTGGCGCTGATCGAACCGCACCTGAAGGTGCGCGGCAACGGGTCCGCTCCGCCACCTTTTCTGCCCTCGGTGGCCAACGGACAAAAGCCAGGCGTGCTATTGAAAACCAAGAAGACGGAGCAGGCCCACCTCTGCCTCGGCGTCCACGCGCCCTCATACATGGACCGCGACCGGCACGTCATCGACATCCTCAACTGCGTCCTGGGAGAGGGAATGAGCTCACGTCTCTTTCTCGAAGTGCGAGAGAAGCTTGGCCTCGCCTATGACGTTCATTCCTACGTCAACCGGATGTACGACACCGGCGTCCTCGGCATCTACGCTGGGACCGAGCCGCGCCAGGCGGCGCGTGCGGTCGGCGCTATCGTGGGCCAGTTGAGGCGACTCTGCGACGAGGCGGTCAAACCCAATGAGCTGACCAAGGCCAAGGAGTTCTACAAGGGCCGGCTGCTGCTGCAGATGGAGAGCACCAACTCTGTCGCGACCTGGTACGGCGGCCAGGAGGCGCTGATGGGAAAGATCGAGGATGTCGACCAGACGATGACGGAGATCGATGCCGTAACCGCCGATGATGTCATGCGAGTCGCCCGGGCCCTCTTCAGTCAGAACCTGCAACTCGCCGCCATCGGTCCTTTCCGCAGCGAGGCGCCGTTCCTCAAGCAGATCGCCTAGACCGACCCGGGGCAGAGCTAAAATGAAAAGCCCCTCATGAAGTTGATCTAGGATGGCCCAGTCGCAAGCAGCCCCACCACCTGCGCCTGGACAGGCCCCTCACCAGAAATCATTCCTGCGCGACACGCTCGAAATCGTGTTCCTCGCGCTCGTACTCTACGTCGTGATTCAGTACGCGGTGCAGACCGTGCACGTGCTCGGCTCCAGCATGAGCCTGACGCTTCACGACAACGACCTGCTGGTCGCCTCCAAGATTTCCTACAAGATCCACGATCCGCAGCGTGGCGACATCATCGTCTTCAAGCCGCCGAATGAGGACAGCCGTGACTTCATCAAGCGCGTGATCGCCCTCCCCGGCGACAAGATCCGCATCACCAACTCGGTGGTCTACATCAATGGGCAGGTGCTTCACGAGCCCTACCTGCCGGAGAAGTGGACCTACAACAACAACTGGCCGGCGGATGGCCAGGACAAACTCGTCCCCGCCGACCAGTACTTCGTCATGGGCGACAACCGAAACCACTCGAGTGACTCGCGTAGCTTCGGCTTTGTCGAGCGGGACGCAATCCTCGGCAAGGCCGAGGTGCGGATCTGGCCGCTGGGACAGGTCGGCTTCCTGACCAGCAAGCCAAGCCTCAGCAGCGGTCAGTGATCCAGCGCACGCTCGTACTGGTAAAACCCGACGGCGTGCAGCGGATGCTGGTCGGCGAGATCGTCCGCCGGCTGGAGCAGCGGGGACTACGCCTGCTAGGCCTCAAGCTGATGAAGGTCTCCGCCGAGCTGGCCAGCCGGCATTACGCGGAACACCAGGCAAAGCCCTTCTATCCCGGGCTGATTGCCTTCATAACCTCCGGCCCGGTGGTGGCCATGGTCTGGGAGGGCCGGGATGCGGTGGCGGTCGTGCGTGCCCTGATGGGTACTACAGATCCGCTCAAGGCGCTCCCCGGAACCATTCGGGGCGACCTGGCCCTCGACCTTGGCATGAACCTGATACACGGCTCCGATTCACCGGAGCGGGCCGATACCGAGGTCAACCTCTTCTTTAAGCCAGGTGAAATCCTGGAATACGAACGAACCATCGACCGCTGGGTTCGGGAGTAACGGCTCCGGTTCCACGGGGAACGGCCTGATCAGGTCCCGCTGAGCCGCCGGCGGAGCCCCTCGAGCTCCTCGTCGCTGTAGAACTCGATCGTCAGCCGGCCTCCCTTGCGAAGCCGGGTGAGCACGACCCTGGTGCCAAGAGCCCGCCGGAACTCATCCTCGAGCGCAGCGGTGTCCGGGTCCGTCGGCGGCTCCGTGGTAACCCTTGCCCGCGGTCCGTCCGAAACCCGGACCCGAACCCAGTCTTCTGTCTGGCGCACACTCCAGCGGTGTTTCATCACCAGCTCGGCCGCCGCCAGCTGCTGGCTCGCCGAAGGAAGTCCCAGTAGGGCTCGGGCATGCCCGGCGCTGATAGCGCCGCTCTCGACCAACTTCAGAATCTGCTCCGGCAGGCCGAGCAGCCGCACGATGTTCGCCACCGCCACCCGGCTCTTGCCCAGCCGTTCGGCGACGGCCTCCTGCGTCAGTCCAAACTCGCGTAGCAGGCGCTGCATGGCGCGCGCTTCCTCGATCGCGTTGAGGTCGGTGCGTTGCAGGTTTTCCACCAGGGCCAGCTCGAGGCGCTCCTCCTGGCGGCCGCCGCTGGTCGGGTGCACGATCACGGGCACCTCGCTCAGCCCGGCCAGCTCGGCTGCCCGAAGCCGCCGCTCGCCCGCGATCAGCTCGAATCCGTCCATTCCCTCTCGAACCAGCAGCGGCTGAAGTACGCCGTGCAGCCGGATCGAGTCGGCCAGCTCCTGGAGCGCCTCCGCTTCGAAGCTCCGCCGGGGCTGCTCCGGGTTGGGACGGACCTCGCCGATCGGCACCTGCATCGCGAACCGCCGGCGGGAGGTGCTGTCCAGGCCCACCTCGTCGACGTACTCCCCCGATGGGATCAACGCTTCCAACCCTCGGCCGAGACCTCGTCTCTTATTCATCTCGCGATCAACTCCTTGGTGAGCTCCTGGTAGGCAACGCCGCCGCGGGAGGTGGGGTCGTACTGGCTGATCGGCATGCCATAGCTGGGCGCCTCGCTCAGCCGGACGTTCCGTGGGATGACGGTGTTGAAGGTCTTCTCCGGGTACTGGTTGCGAATCTCCCTGGCGACCTGCGCCGCCAGCGTCGTCCGGGGGTCGAAGAGGGTGAGCACGATTCCACCCAACTTCAAGCGCGGATTCAACTCCCTCTGGATCAACTGGCTGGTGTGAGTCAGGGCGCCCAGTCCCTCGAGCGCGTAGTACTCGCACTGCACCGGGATCAGCATGAACTCTGCCGCCACCAGGCAGTTCACGGTCAGCAGACCGAGCGAGGGCGGGCAGTCGATGATGATGTAGTCGTAGGCGTTATGCAGCGCTTCCAGCGCGTAGAGCAGCCGTCGCTCACGCCGGGGCAGGCTGATCAACTCGATCTCGGCCCCAGCCAGCGAGCGGTGCGAGGGGAGGATGTCCAGCCCCGGTACGCCGGTATGAAGGACCACCGGATTGATGTCGACAGCATCGATCAGCACCTCGTAGATGCTCTGAGTAAGCTGGTTGCGGGCGATTCCCAGGCCGCTGGTGCTGTTTCCCTGCGGGTCCATGTCCACGATCAAGCCGCTCAGGCCAAGGTCCGGAAGGTTGGCGGCCACGTTGATGGCGGTGGTGGTCTTGCCGACCCCGCCCTTCTGGTTGACGACGGCGTAGATCTTCGGCAACTTTCCCCTGGCTGAGACGCAATGGTGGAAGGGTTGGGCCGATTATACCGGCGGGTCGATCGAACGAACGTTCTTAAAGAGACTAAGCCTGTGCATAAGCCCCTGGAGGACACCGCTCACCGGAATGCTTTACGAAATCGGGCGCATCCGAGCTCGTGAAACTCCGAAGAATTCTCGGGCGGAGCGTCGCAGCAGAAAGCCGATAACGACCAGGGGTAGGAGGCCGTTCACAAGGTAGACATCCAGAACCAGCGCAACACCGACATGTTCCTCGGCGATCAGGAGCACGGCCGTGGCGGCGTTGACCGCAGCGACCGGTAACAGGCCAAACGCGAGCCACCAGCCGCGCTTCCACCGCTCGTCGAGCAGAAAGAACAGCCCGAGCGCCGCCAGGCAGTAGCCGGCGCCGGTAAAGGCGAGAATCGTTAGCCCGGCGAAAACAGGCAGGCCGGCGCCAGAGGAGGTCCCAAACAGCCCGACGGTGCCGACCCGGTTCAGTGTGTTGAGCGCCGCCAGTAGCGCGATGAACACCAGGAGGGCTCGCGCCAGCCGCACCGATCGCGGCGGCCGGACTGAGGTACCTCCGATGCTCTGGTCATCGGCGCGCGGCTCGACCATAAACGCAGAACGAAGCCCATGCGCCGTTTACGGCAGACGCTTTAAAGAGCCTACTTGAAGATCAGGGGAACCAGGCCTACGGCGATGTCGTAGCCGGCGTGGGCGATGATGCAGGTCACGGTTCCCGACTTGACCCGGAGCCAACCAAGTCCGACGCCGAGAACGAAGACCTCGAGCGAGGCGAAGGTGATGCCGTACTGGGTGTGCAGCGCGGCGAAGAGTATGGCGGTGAGGATGATGCCGAGCCGGGGGACGAGTGCCCCGCGAAAGAGGATTTCCTCGACTATGCCCGCGAGCAAACCAAGGAAGATGATCGCGGCGGGATTGTTGAAGCGGCTGAAAAGAATCGTACTGACATCAGTAACCTCCTTCTGAGTCGCGGGGGTCACGACACCGGCGACCGCTTCGATGCCATAGGCCACCGCCATGAAAACGGGGATCGCAAGCAGGGCCACGAGCCACCAGTAGGAGGCCGGCCGAGGAGTGAGGCCAAGCCGCCGCATGGTCGGCCGGAACGATCTGCGCGTGAAGAGACCGACTCCGAAGAATGCCAGGGCGAGCAGCGGGATGTCCTGGAAGAGCAGGTCGCTGACGGTCAGCGGCGGACTGTTCTTCAACGCGTCCAGCACATTGACCGCCAGCTGGCTGCCAATCTGCTGTGCGAGAAACAGCGCCGCGATCACGACGGTGATGTAGGCGACCGGCGATCCCGGCTTGAGTGACACCACCCTGGACACGGCGCGCTGGATCGGCGGCACCAGGTAGAGCAGGCCGAGCAGTCCGCCGATGGCGACGAAGATAGCGATCTCGACCGCGGCGCGCAGCTGTGCGGCGTCGACCTGTCCGAGGCTGTAGCGCAGCGGTGAAATCACGGCGATCAGGATCCCGATGATCAGGGCCAGTCCCGACAGCACCCCGCCCGCCACCAGGGTCAGGATGCGCGGCGTGCGGTAGCGCTCGCCAAAGTTAGCGAGGACGTAGAGGCCGATCAGGACCAGCAAGAGGGCGAGCGTCGAGAGAGCGCTTGCGATGTCGGCGGATCGAGAGAAGATCAGGTCAGCCCTTGGTCGCCGGCGCCGGCTCGCGGGGTTGCGCGCGCAGCTGCATCACCTGCTGCATGATGTCGATCGGCATCGGGAAAACGATCACGGTGTTCCTCTCGACGCCGATCTCGGTAAGCGTTTGTAGGTAGCGAAGCTGAAGGGCGCTGGGCTCGCGCGCGATAACGGTGGCCGCCTCGGTCAGCTTCTGGGCGGCGGCGAACTCACCCTCGGCGTGGATGATCTTGGCCCGCTTCTCCCGTTCGGCCTCGGCCTGCTTCGCCATCGCCCTCTGCATGGTTGAGGGCAGCTCGACGTCCTTGATCTCGACCGTGGAGACCTTGATGCCCCAGGGTTCCGTTTGCTCGTCGATGATCTGCTGAAGCTTGGCGTTGATCTTCTCCCGGTTGGCGAGCAGCTCATCCAGGGAAGACTGGCCGAGCACGCTCCGCAGTGTCGTCTGCGCGATTTGTGACGTCGCATTGATGAAGTTGGCGACCTTGGTGACCGCGAAGTTCGGGTTGACGACCAGGAAGTAGATCACGGCGTTGACCTTGATGGTCACGTTGTCGAGGCTGATCACCTCCTGGGGCGGTACTTCGAGTGTGACGGTGCGCAGGTCGATCTTCACCAGGCGGTCGATGCCGAAGGGGATGATGAGGCGCAGGCCCGGTCCCTTGAGGGCCATCAGCCGGCCGAGTCGAAAGAGGACTCCGCGCTCGTACTCATTGATGATTCGAATCGCCGAGCTGAGTCCGATCAGAACGACGACGACGATGACGCCGAGAACGATCAGGGCAAAGATTCCCATCGGTCCCTCCTCTTTAGTGTCTCGATGTTACGGTGTCAGGTTGCTTCCACCCGAAGGTGCAAGCCGTCGATACCCACCACTTTGACCTCCTTTCCTTCGGCCACGGCGCCTGTCGACGACACCGCCTGCCAGAGTGCCCCATTGACGAAAACCATTCCGCCCGGGTTCAGATTCTCTCGCGCGACGCCGATCGTTCCCAACATTGATTCCTCGCCGGCGGCGTAGGGTTGGCTTCGGGCAGCGATCACTTTGCGAAGGATGAAGGCGAAGATCCCAGCGATCACAAGCACCGTCAGCAGCAATAGTGCGATGTTGATGCCCTCCGCGAGAAAACCGGTGTCGATCAGCATTAGCCCTCCGAGCGTCATGGCGATCACCGCAGCCGTCGTCAGCACCCCGTGCGTAACCGCCTTTAGATCGACAACGAAGAGCAGCATCGCAAGCGCGATCAGGATGGTCCCCGCCGCATTGATGGGAAGGTTGTAAAGCGAAAGCGCCGCCAGTACGCCGGCGATCACACCCACCACGCCGGGAAGCACGAAAGCTGGATGGCTGGCCCAGACGCCGATGCCGATCACCGCGAGTAGAAAGAGGAGATAGATGAGGTTGGGATCGGCGGCCGCCTCGAGGACGCGATCGAAGCCGCTGAGATCGACGCGTTCGATCCCCGCGTGTGCCGTCTGGAGCGTATAGGTCTGTCCCCCCTTTGCCAGCTGGCGACCGTCGAGCGCTGTTAGCAGAGTGTCCAGGTCCCGCGACTCCAGCTCGACGACGCCGAGCTTGACCGCCTCATCTGAGGGCACGTTGATACTCTGGCGCACCGCCTTCTCCGCCCAGTCCGCATTGCGGTGGTGGAGAGTCGCGAGCGCCCGAATGTAGGCCGCGGCATCGTTCTCGATCTTGATGGTCTCGATGTCGACGGGCGCGCTCGTGGTGCCGGGGGATGCGCTCGGGCCGGGAGCCGGGTTCGATCCCCCGAGGCTGACCGGGTGCGCCGACCCGATGTTGGTCCCCGGGGCCATCGCGGCCAGGTCGCTCGCCTCCGTGATGTAGAGCCCGGCCGACGCGGCCCGGGCGCCCGAGGGCGAGACAAAGACGACCACGGGCACGGGGGCCCCGAGGATCTTCTTGATGATGTCGCGCATGGAAGTGTCGAGGCCTCCCGGGGTATCCATGGCGATGATCAACGCCGTGGCGTGACCCTGCACGGCGCGATCGACGGCGGTAACGATGTAGTGATCGGTGATGGGGTTGATGACCCCGTCCAGGGTTGCGACCAGGACGTGAGGCTCGCTCGCCCGGGCCGAGATTACCGGCCAGAGAAGAGTGAGGACGGCGGCCACCGCCAGGAGGCGTGAGGCCCGCTTCATCGAGCAATTCTAGGGTGTATTCGATCGAACCCCGCCGATACAATGGGAGGCGTGCCGCAGTCGCCAGTACAACGTCGTAGCGACGACGACGAGGAGGATTACCGGGTCCAGGTCGATCGCTATCCCCGCCTCTCCTCGGAGGAGGAGGGACGCCTGCTCAAGACCCGGGGCACGTCCCGCGATGCCGCCAACCGCACCCTGATCGAACACAACCTTTACCTGGTGTTCGAGGCTGCCGTGGCGCGCAAGGATCGCGGCGTTCCCTTCGGCGACCTCTTCCAGGAAGGCACCGTCGGCCTGATCTCGGCGGTCGAGCATTACACCAGAGCCGATGGCGGCTTTCATTCCAGCCTGGTGGAGGCGATCTCGGCCGTAATGGACGACGTGGTCGCCCAGACCGAGGAGGCGCAAAAAAATGACGAGGCGTTTGTCATCGCCTGCCGGCTGCTCGAGTCGGCTCAACGACTCCTCTCCGAGAGGCTGGAGCGAAAGGCGACCCCTGCCGAACTGGCCCAGTTGCTGCAGTGGGAGGAGGCCAGGGTAATCGTCATCCTGGAGATGTTGAACGACGCCAGCGAGGTACATGACCAGGAGCTTTTCCAGTATCTCGACGACCTCGACGACCTCGACTCAGAAGAAGCGTGAGCAGCGCCGCAGCCACTGCGGAACGAACGCCCCTTTACCAGGAGCACCTGGCCCTGAACGCCCAGATGACGAACTTTGGCGGCTGGTCGATGCCGCTGCAGTACACCTCCATCCGCGATGAGCACCAGGCGGTGCGCAGGGCGGCCGGTATCTTCGATCTCTCTCACATGGGAGAGATCCGCGTACGCGGCACGGGGGCGCTGGCGCTCGTCCAGAAGATGGTTGCAAGGGACCTTGCCCGCCTCAAACTCGGCCGGGCTCAATACACCGTGCTGTGCAACGAGGCGGGGGGCATCATCGACGACCTTCTGGTTTATGCCGACGAGGATGGCTACCTGCTGGTGGTGAACGCGGGGAACCAGCAGCGAGATTTCGAATGGATTCGCGCCCATGCCGGCCGGGACAGCGAGGTCAGCAATATAGGGCGTGAAACCGCACTGATCGGTGTCCAGGGCCCGCGTGCCGTGGAGATCGTAGAGCGCCTCGCCGGACAGGAGCTGAAGGCGATCAGGTACTACGCCTTCATCGATGGTGCCGTCTGCGGAATCCAGGCCCGCCTGTCGCGCACCGGCTACACGGGCGAGGACGGCTTTGAGATCTTCTGCGCTCCCGGTGATGCGGCCAGTGTCTGGAAGGCCCTTCTCGAGGCCGGCCGGGACGAGGGCCTCAAGCCCGCCGGGCTGGGTGCCCGTGACACGCTTCGGCTGGAGGCCGGCATGCGGCTCTACGGCAACGACATGGATGAGAACACCAACCCCTTTCAGGCCGGCCTGGACTGGACGGTAAGCCTCGACAAGGACTTCATCGGGGCGCAGGCCTTGCGCCGCGTTGCCGGCAAGCCGGATCGAGTAATCGCCGGCCTGAAAATGCTGGATCGGAGCATCCCGCGCCACGGATACCCGGTTCTCGAGGAGGGCCGGCCAATTGGTTTGGTTGGCTCCGGAAATGTCTCCTTTACGCTTGGCTACAACATCGCGATGGCGGCGGTTCCACCCGACCATGCCGCGGTCGGTCGGCGTCTCGGCGTCGATGTTCGCGGCATCGTGGCGCCTGCCGAGGTGGTACCGCTTCCGTTCTACAAACGAACGCAGCCGAAATGAAGGGAGAGAACTAGTGGCAGATCTGGGTGGGATGCGCTTCAGCGAGAGTCACGAATGGGTAAGACCTGAGGGTGAGAGCGTCACTGTCGGCATAAGCGAGTATGCCCAGTCGCAGCTTGGCGACGTCATCTACCTCGAGCTTCCGTCGGTTGGGCAGCAACTGGATGCGGGCGCGCGAATGGGCGTGATCGAATCGGTCAAGGCCGCCTCAGACCTGTACAGCCCGGTGGGTGGCGAGGTCACGGAAGTCAACACCGAGTTGAAGGAGCACCCCGAGCACATCAACGAGGATCCGTACGGAAAGGGCTGGATCCTGAAGCTAAAGGCGGTCAAGGACAACCCGAAGCTGCTCGACGACAAGGCCTACGAGGCCTTCGTGCAGGGCCAATCCCACTAGTGTCGTATCTTCCCAACGCCGCCTCGGAGCGGGCGGAGATGTTGAAGGTTCTGGAACTGGAAAGGATCGAGGATCTCTTCCGGCAAATTCCCGAGCGCTTGCGTCTCGACCATGTCGACCTACCGGAGCCCCTCTCCGAACCCGAGCTGGTCCAGTATTTTCGGGAGCTGGGAAGGCAGAACATCCGGATCGCGCCGTCGCACAGCTTCCTAGGCGCCGGGGCCTCCAGGCGCTTCAGCCCGGCAATCGTGAATGCCGTGATCTCGCGGCCCGATTTCTACACCACCTACACGCCTTACCAGGCGGAGGCCAGCCAGGGCACCCTGCAGGCGACCTACGAGTTCCAGACCATGATCACGCTCCTGACCGGGCTCGATGTCGCCAATGCCTCGCTTTACGATGGCGCGACGGCGCTCGCCGAGGCGGTCAAGATGGCGGTCGCACAGACCAACCGCAAGAACGTGGTGGTGGCAGGCGCCCTGCATCCGGAATACGCCCAGGTTCTTCAGACCTATTCGGAGGCACAGGACTACGAAATCCTCCGGGTCGGCCCCGGCCGGGACGGCCGGGTCGACTCGACCAGGCTTGCGGCGGCGATCACAGAAACCAGCGCGGCCGTTGTCCTGCAGCAGCCAAATTTCTTCGGGGTGGTCGAGGACGCACCACGGGTGAGCGAGCTGGCACACAGGGCCGGCGCCCTGCTGGTCGCCTGCGTCGACCCGATCTCACTTGGCGTGCTCTCCTCGCCCGGCGAGTATGGCGCCGACCTCGCCGTCGGCGACGGCCAGCCGCTCGGCATTCCACTTTCCTTCGGTGGTCCATATGTCGGGTTCATCGCCTGCCGCGAGGCGCTGATGCGCAGGATGCCCGGGCGACTGGTGGGTGCGACGGTTGACGCCGAAGGGCGCCGCGGCTACGTGCTCACCTTGCAGGCCCGGGAGCAACACATCAGGAGGGAGAACGCGACCTCAAACATCACCACCAACCACGCCCTGATGGCGCTCGCCGCAACGGTCTACCTGGCCTCGATGGGAGGCAAGGGCCTGAAGGCGCTGGCCGAACTGAGCGCTGCGCGTGCGCACGACCTGGCCCAAAGTGTCGCGGCCCGCCCCGGCTACGGACTGGCCTTCGACGCCCCCTTCCTCTGGGAGTTCGGGCTCACCACGCCACATCCGGCCGAGCAGGTACAGGAGCGCATGCTCGAGCGTGGCATCCTCCCCGGCTTACCACTCGGCCGCTATTTTCCCGAGCACCGCAACGTTCTGCTGGTCTCGGTCACTGAGCTGAATGACCCGGGAGCGCTGGACATGTTCGTGGAGGCGCTTCCCTGAGCGAGCCGCTCCTCTTCGAACTGGGAGGGCCCGAGCGGCCGGCCCCCCGGCTGCCGGCGGCGGGTGTTCCCTTAACCCCACTCTCGGAAACGATCCCGGCCGCCCTGCTGAGGGCAGAGCCGCCCCCGATTGGATCGCTGAGCGAGCCGGAGGTAGCGCGTCATTTCGGGCGCCTCGGCCGGCTCAACTTCAACCTGCACCAGGGCCTCTATCCGCTCGGCTCCTGCACCATGAAGCACAACCCCGCGGTCAACGAGGCGCTGGCGCGGTTGGAGGACTTCGCCGACCTTCATCCCTACCACCCCGAGAAGCGCGCCCAGGGCGCCCTGCGCTTGATGTGGGAGCTGGAGCAGGCGCTCCGCACGCTCACCGGGATGGAGCGGATGAGCCTGCAGCCGGCCGCCGGGGCACACGGGGAATGGACAGGGCTACGTCTCATCCAGGCCTATCACCGCAGCCGCGGTGAGACCCGCGATGAGGTCCTCGTGCCGGACAGCGCTCATGGGACCAACCCTGCGAGCGCTACCCTCTCCCGGCTGAAGACGGTCACCGTCCGCTCCGGCCGCGATGGGCAGGTCGACCTCGACGACTTCAGGTCGAAGCTCTCCAACCACGTCTCGGCGGTGATGCTCACCAACCCCAACACGGTCGGTGTCTTCGAAAAGGACATCCTGGAAATTTCCCGGCTGTCGCATGAGCAGGGCGCGCAGCTCTATTACGACGGCGCCAATCTCAATGCCCTTGTGGGCGTCGCCCGCCCGGGTGACATGGGCTTCGACGTCGTCCACCTCAACCTGCACAAGACGTTCTCCACGCCGCACGGTGGGGGTGGCCCGGGCGCTGGTCCCGTCGGCGTGCGGCCGCAGCTGGTGCCGTTCCTGCCGATCCCCACCGTCGAGCGAGGCGCGGACGGCTATTACTTCGACTACGACCGCGCGCAATCGATCGGCAAGGTCCGCTCCTTCTACGGCAACTTCGGCATGCTGCTGCGTGCCTACGCCTACATCAGGACCTACGGCAATGGCATCAACGAGGTGGCGCAGAACGCGGTCCTGAACGCGAGCTACCTGCGCCATCACCTGCGCCGCTACTTCGAGGACGCCTTCGAAGGGCCTTCGATGCACGAGTTCGTTCTCACGGCGAAGAACGCGAAACGCTCCGGCGTCGGCGCCAAGGACATCGCCAAGCGACTGATCGACCTTGGCTTTCACCCGCCCACCGTCTACTTTCCCTTGATCGTTCCCGAGGCCCTCATGATCGAGCCGACCGAGACCGAATCGAAGGCATCGCTGGACGCCTTCATCGCGGCCATCGACCAGATCTCGAGGGAGATAGAAGAGGACCCGGAGGTGGTCAAAACAGCCCCTCACAATGCGCCTGTGGGCCGCCTCGATGAGGTCCGGGCGGCGCGCCAGCTCGACCTCGGCTGGCGGCCGCCGGCGGCTCGACCAAGCCCGGTGGGCGTGCCTCAAACTTAGGCGGCGACATAGGTCGTTTCCGGGCCTCCGTTTGATACAATTTGAATACGCGATTTGCTGAATCCTAAGGAAAAAACGACGTCTGCCTATGACGCCAAGGCCATCCAGGTACTGGAGGGTTTGGAGCCGGTCAGACGGCGTCCCGGGATGTACATCGGGTCGACCGATAACCGGGGCCTCCACCACCTGGTCTACGAGATCGTCGACAACTCCATTGACGAGGCCCTCGCCGGTTTCTGCAACCGCATCGAGGTCACGCTTCATGCGGACGGCTCTGCTTCCGTAGCCGATAACGGCCGTGGCATCCCGGTGGACATCATGAAGGACCAGGGCAAGCCCGCCCTCGAGGTCGTCATGACCAAGCTGCACGCGGGCGGCAAGTTCGGCGGCGGCGGTTACAAGGTTTCGGGCGGCCTGCACGGGGTCGGCCTCTCGGTGGTCAACGCCCTCTCCGAGAAGCTACACGTCACCGTGATGCGTCACGGCAAGCAACACGACCAGGATTACCGCCGGGGCACACCCGTCGCGAACCTCAAGGTCACAGGGAAAGCGGACACGACCGGCACCTACATCCGTTTCTGGCCGGACAGCGAGATCTTCGAGGAGCTGGGTTTTCACTGGGACATCGTTTCCCATCGCCTGCGCGAGCTCGCCTTTCTGAACAAGGCGTTGACCATCGTTCTACGGGACGAGCGCATCGACCTCGAATACACCTTCTACTTCGAGGGCGGAATCAGTGCCTTCGTCAAGTACCTCAACCGGGACAAGGGCTGGGTCAATCTGCGACCGCTGCACGCCGAGCGAGAGATCGATGGCAACACCGTCGAGGTGGCGCTGCAGTACAACCAGTCGTTCACTGAGAACGTGCTCGCCTTCGCCAACAACATCAACACGGTCGAAGGTGGCAGTCACGTCACCGGCTTCCGCTCCGCGCTCACCTCGGTCCTGAACAAGTACGCGCGCAAGGCCGGCCTGGTCCGCGACCAGGATCCCAACCTGACTGGCGACGACGTACGGGAAGGTCTCACCGCTGTGATCAGCGTCAAGGTGCGCGAGCCACAGTTCGAGGGTCAGACCAAGACCAAGCTGGGCAACTCCGAGGTGCGGGGCCAGGTCGAGACGGTCTTCTCCGAGACCTTTACCCAGTACCTGGAAGAGAATCCACCGGACGCGCGCCGGGTCATCGAGAAGTGCCTGGTTGCGGCCCGCGCGCGCGACGCCGCGAAGCGTGCTCGTGAACTGGTCCAGCGAAAGTCGCTGCTCGAATCCGCGACGCTGCCGGGAAAGCTGGCCGACTGCTCGGAGCGCGACCCGAGCCTCTGCGAGATCTACCTGGTCGAGGGTGACTCGGCCGGAGGCTCAGCCAAGGGCGCCCGAGACCGCCGCTTCCAGGCGATCCTGCCGCTGAGAGGCAAGATCCTGAATGTCGAGAAAGCCCGCGAGGACAAGATCCTAACCTCCGAGCAGATTCGTAACCTGATCACCGCGCTCGGCACCGGTATCGGCGAGAAATTCGAGATCAGCAAGCTGCGCTACCACCGCATCATGATCATGACCGATGCTGATGTCGACGGCTCCCACATCCGCACCCTGCTGCTCACCTTCTTCTTCCGCTACATGCCGCAGGTGATCGATGGCAAGTACCTCTACATCGCCCAGCCGCCGCTGTACAAGATCAGCCGGGGCAAAGAGATCAGCTACGCCTACACCGAGGAACAGAAGAACCGGAAGCTGGCGCAGATGACCGGCAAGCCAGAGGTTGCGCGCTACAAGGGTCTCGGCGAGATGAACCCGGAACAGCTGTGGGAAACCACGATGAACCCGGCGAACCGGATGCTGTCGCGGGTGGAAGTCGATGACGCCGTCGAGGCGGACAAGATCTTCGATGTCCTGATGGGAAACGACGTTGATCCGCGCAAGCACTTCATTCAGACGCACGCCAAGACCGTGCGCAACCTGGACGTCTAAGAGATTCCAGCCAGCGGCCCGATGAAGATCGCCCTCGACGCGATGGGAGGGGATTTTGCTCCGGAGCAGGTGGTCGAGGGTGGCGTCCGGGCACATCGCGAGCTAGGAGTCGAGGTGATCTTTGTCGGCGTCAAAGAGCGGGTCGACGCGGCCCTCGCCACCTCGGGGGCGGGCAAATGGGCCGAGATCGAGGACGCGCCCGAGGTGATCGCCATGGACGAGCACCCCGCCCAGGCCGTTCGCAGCAAAAAGAATTCATCCATCGTCCGCGGTATCCAGATGGTGGAAGACGGCCGGGCGAAGGGCTTCGTCAGCGCCGGTAACAGCGGCGCGGTGATGGCGGCGGCGCTCTTCAACCTGCGGCGGATCGCGGGCGTCGATCGCCCTGCGATCGGTTCACCGATACCCACGTCGGCCGGGCCGCCCTGCTTTCTCCTCGATGTCGGCGCCAACGTCGATGCGAAACCTGAGCACCTGCAGCAGTACGCGGTCCTCGGCAAAATCTACGCGGAGAGGCTGCTCGGGATCCACAACCCGCGGGTGGCTCTGCTCAGTAATGGGGAGGAACCGGGTAAGGGCAACCAGCTGGTCCAGGCGGCCGAGCCGCTCCTGCGTTCGCAGGTGGGCATCAATTTCATCGGCAACGTCGAGGGCAAGGACGTCTTCCGCGGCAAGGCGGACGTCATCGTCACCGACGGCTTCTCGGGAAACGTGCTGATCAAGACCGCCGAGGGCGTGGCCGAGTTTCTCTTTCGCAGCATGCGCGACAGTGTCAAGGGGGATCCCCTCGCAACCGCCGGCGGTTTGCTCCTTCGCCCCAAGCTGCGCGCCATCCGCGACCGGGCGGATTGGCGCGAGTTCGGTGGAGCGCTCCTGCTCGGGGTCAACGGTGTTGCCGTGATCGCCCACGGGCGCTCCGACGCGCGCGCCATTTTCAACGCCGTCCGGGTCGCCCGCGACGCGGTCGACCGCCAGGTGGTCTCCCTCTTCACCTCAGCAATGAGCAATTCGAGTCCAGCTTCGTCCCCATCTCCGTCACCTCTCGTAACATGACGGCATGGCGGGGACGAACGGGACCCGAGGGGAGCATCGCGTCGTGGTAACCGGGATGGGTGTCCTGGCGCCCAACGGCAACACGCTGGTCGAGTTCTGGGACAGCCTGATCGAGGGCCGTTCCGGCCTCGGCATAGCAACCTCGGTCGATATTTCGGACCTCCCGGTGAAGGTCGTCGCTGAGCTCAAGAACTTCGATCCGAGGGTCTACATGGATTTCAAGGAAGCCAAGCGGATGGCGCGTTTCAGCCAGGTCGGAGTCGCCGCCGCGAAGATGGCAATCGAGCAATCCGGGATCCAGCTCCAGTCGGAGGACCGGACGCGGATCGGCTGCGAGGTCGGCACCGGAATCGGCGGATTCAAAGAGATCTCGGAAGAGATCGAAGCCTTCGCGCTCCGTGGCGAGCGGGGACCCGAGCGAATCTCGCCGTTCTTCGTGCCGCGGGTAATTCCGAACATGGCCTCCTGTCAGATCGCGATCCAGTTCGGCCTGGAAGGGCCAAACAACACCGATACCACCGCCTGCGCCGCCTCGACCCAGGCACTGGGCAACGCCTACCGCGTGCTGCAACGCGGCGATGCCGATGTCATGCTCGCCGGCGGCGCCGAGGCAAACCTGTGCCGCTTCGGGCTGGCCTCCTTCGCAGCCATGAAGGTTCTTTCCACCTACAACGAGGACCCGACCAGGGCCAGCCGTCCTTTCGACGCGCACCGCGACGGCTTCGTCCCCGGTGAGGGCGCCGGCATGCTGGTGCTGGAAACGCTCGAGCACGCCCAGGGCCGCAGGGCCGAGATCTTCGCCGAGATGATCGGCTTTGCCGTCACCGACGACGCCTTCCATATCGTGATGCCCGAGGAAGATGGCGACGGTCCAGCCCGCGCGATGGCAAAGGCGCTCGAGGACGCTCAGGTCAAGCCCGAGGACATCGATTACATCAATGCTCACGGCACCTCCACGCAGTTGAATGACAAGTCCGAGACAGCCGCGATCAAGCGGGTTATGGGCGATCATGCGGGAAAGATCCCGATCTCGTCGACCAAGTCGATGATCGGCCATCTACTCGGCGCCGCCGGCGCGGTCGAGGCGATCGCCCTCATCCTTTCAATGAATAACGGCATCGTCCATCCGACGATCAACCTGGAGCATCCCGATCCGGATTGCGACCTGGACTACGTTCCCAACGAGTCGCGGCGGCACGAGATCGAGGTCGCCATGTCTAACTCATTCGGCTTCGGCGGGCAGAACGCCTGCATCGTCTTGAGACGTTTTGACAATAACTAGGCTGCTGCCGAGCGGAGGTCGCTGATGGAACCACTGAACATAGGAACCGTCCTGCCATTACAGCTCGAGGCCGAGATGCGCTCGAGCTACATGGACTACGCGATGAGCGTCATCGTCAGCCGCGCGCTTCCGGACGCCCGCGATGGGCTGAAGCCAGTCCACCGCCGGATCCTCTACGCCATGAACGAGCAGGGGATGACCCCGGGGGCCCGCTACCAGAAATGCGCCGCCATCGTCGGTGAGGTGCTGAAGCACTATCACCCGCACGGCGATGCCTCCGTCTACGACACCCTGGTTCGGATGGCGCAGGACTTCTCGCTGCGCTACCCGCTGGTGGACGGGCAGGGTAACTTCGGTTCGATCGACGGCGACTCAGCGGCCGCCTACCGGTACACCGAGGCGCGGCTGGCGCCGATCGCCGCCGAGTTGCTCGTCGACCTGGAGAAGAACACGGTGGATTTCGGCGACAACTACGCCGCCACCCGCCAGGAGCCGCTCGTGCTGCCGGCACGGCTGCCCAACCTGATGATCAACGGCTCCTCCGGGATCGCGGTCGGCATGACGACCAACATTCCGCCACACAACCTCGCCGAGGTCTGTGACGGCGAGATCCACTTGATCGACAACCCGGAGGCAACTACCGAGGACCTGATGAAGTTCGTCAAGGGCCCCGACTTCCCGACCGGCGGAATCATCATCGGCCGCGAGGGAATCCAGTCGGCGTACGGGACCGGCCACGGCCGGCTTATCGTTCGGGCGCGCCACACCTTTGAGGAGGCCAAGAACGGTCGCGAGCGGATCATCATCACCGAGATCCCGTACATGGTCAACAAGGCGACGCTCGTCTCCAGGATCGCCGAGCTGGTCGGGGAGCGCAAGCTCGAGGGGATTGCCGACCTGAACGAGGAATCCGACCGGCACGGGATGCGGATCGTGATCGAGCTGAAGAAGGACGCCCGGGCGCTGACAGTGCTCAACAACCTTTACAAGCACACGGCCCTGCAGACGACGTTCGGGGTCATCTCGCTGGCTCTCGTCGACAACCGGCCCGTGGTTCTCAACCTGAAAGCCCTGCTCCAGCATCACATCGATCACCGCCGGCAGGTCATCACGCGCCGGACCCGCTACGAGCTGGAGAAGGCCCGTGACCGTGCTCATCTCCTCGAAGGCTTCAAGATCGCGCTCGACAATTTGGACGCCGTGATCAAGACGATCCGCGAATCCCAGGACGAGAAGCAGGCGCAGGAGCGGATGCAGGAACGCTTCAAGCTCTCGGAGCGGCAGACCAAGGCGATCATCGACATGCGGCTCGGACGCCTGACCCGGCTCGAACGCAACAAGGTCGAGGAGGAATACGCCGAGGTCATCAAAAAGATCTCGTACCTGGAAGACCTGCTGCAGCACGAGGCCAAGATCCTGATGCTGATCAAGGACGACCTGGCCGAGCTCAAGAAGAAGTACGGCGACGCGCGGCGCACCCAGCTCGACTTCCAGGGTTCGGTGGAGCTGAACGAGGAGGACCTGGTCCCCAAGGAAGACGTCGTCGTCACCCTGACACACCGTGGCTACGTCAAGAGAGTTCCGGCAACCACCTACCGCCCGCAGGGGCGCGGCGGTAAGGGCGTGCTCGGTGCGGCGCGGGTCGAGGGCGACTTCGTGGAACACCTCGCGATCTCGTCCACGCACTCGGACATGCTGTTCTTCACAAACCACGGTTCGGTGTTCCGCCTGCGCGTTCATGAAATCCCTGACGTGAACCGGCAGGCAAAGGGCCTGCCGATCGCGAACCTGATCGACATCGATCCGAAGGACAAGATCACCGCCGTCGTCGGCATCACCGACTGGGCAGAGGACCGCTACCTCGTGATGGTCACTCGCCAGGGGACGATCAAGAAGACCCCGGCCCGCCTCTACAGCCAGGTCCGGCGCAACGGACTGATCGCGATCGATCTGGACGATGGCGACGAGCTCAACTGGGTGAAGCTGAGCAGCGGCTCGGACGAATTGATCATCGCCACCACGGACGGTAAGGCGGTTCGGTTCAACGAGAAGCAGGCTCGGCCGATGGGACGCGACACCCACGGCGTCCGCGCCATAACGCTGCGCAAGGACGCGCTGGTAGCCGGCTTCGACATCGTCCGCAAGGACGCCTATCTGCTGGTGGTCTCGGCCCGCGGCTTCGGAAAGCTAACGCCCGTAACCGAGTACCCATCGCACAGCCGCGGAGGGCAGGGCGTCTACACGATGGCGGTGACGGAGCGGACTGGAGCCCTGGTCGGAATGAGGATGGTCGTCGATCCCAAGGAGGAGCAGTTGATCGTTATCTCCGAGGGCGGCCAGGTGATCCGGATGCCGATCGAGAACATTCGCATTGCCGGTCGCCAGACTCAGGGCGTGATCATCATGCGCCTCGACGAAGGCGACACGGTGGCCACCATCGCCGGTGTCGGCACGACCGACGAGGGCGAAGAGTCCTAGCCGTCTTCATCGCGATCGCCTGCGTGGTCCTCGGCATCATGATGCTGACCTACGCCGGGATCCGGACCTGGCGCGCCTACCGCGCCGTCGGTCGCCGGGCGGCGCACCTCTCCCACTACGCCTACGAAGAAGCGGCCGCCCTGCAGGCGGTGGCGCTCAGGCTCAATGAGCACGGCTTCGCGCTGCAGGCAACCTCTGCCCTGCTCTTTCCCAGGTTGCAGGAGCTATCGATCTTCCTCGAGCAGCCGCTGATCGCCGCTGCGGTTCCGTGGGTCCTGCGGCGTCTACTGGGCCGACCCTTCAAGAAGCGCTAGTCGCTTGGGTTCTTGCGGGTCGGCAGAGACCGCTGGCGCTGATCCGAAAGTTATATTAGCCATCGGGCGTAGGCCAGACCCGTTAGGTTCCCCTTGCAGGGCAGTGCCGAGATGTCCACGCTGCTATCCGAGCAGCCGTCGGCGATTACACTGGCGGCGCGCGTGGGAGTTGGTAGATATGCGCGACCTAGGAGGTGACCCGATGCTCAAGAACGCTCATGCGTACACAAAGCTCCCTGCGAGCGATCCGCAGCGGGCCCGCAAGTTCTACGTCGAGAGACTTGGCTTCACGCCGGAGTGGGAGATGGCTGGACATATCTGGCTCAATCACGCCGACGGGTCAAGCATCCTGGTCTTTCCCAGCAGCGGCAAAGCATCCGGAGATCACGATCAGTGCGGCTGGGTGGTGGACGATGTTGAGGCAGAGGTGGCCGACCTGCGCTCGCGAGGTGTTGTGTTTGAGGAGTTTCCCGACCGTCGGTTCGTCAACGGCATCTCGGTGGATGGACCATTCAGGGCGGCCTGGTTCAAGGACAGCGAGGGCAACTTGCTGAATGTGCGAAGTAAGGGTCAACCGTCCAGGCACGATTGAGCGCAGGTATCGCCGACGGGCTACCGTAACACCGCCTCAGTAGATCGGCGGCGAGCCGCTGCGGAGCGTTCTGCGCCCTGGTGAGTGGCCCGCCCCCTCATCGAGTGAGGCTCAAAGAGACAACGCCCGCGGGCTACAGGAACCAGCGGTATAACCTGCTACCTGCACCCACGATGAATGAGTCTCACCTGACGTTCTGCTCAAGCCCCGAGTGGGCTCGTTACGTGGCTAACGAACTGCTGCCCTGGGTACTGGCCAGCTATGAGCTGGGCGATGACGTACTCGAGATTGGCCCGGGCCCGGGCCTGACGACCGACGTGCTGCGCCACGCAGTTCGACGGCTGACCGCCGTTGAGATTGACGGGACGCTCGCCACCCATCTCGCCCGGCGCCTTGTCGGGACTAATGTCACGGTCGTGCACGGTGATGGCACCCGGCTGCCGTTTGAATCCGCTCGCTTCAGCGCTGCCACGCTGTTCACCATGCTGCATCACGTCCCGTCGGCCGGGCAGCAGGACCGACTGTTGGCCGAGGTGTGCCGGGTCCTGCAGCCTAATGGGCTGATAGTGGGGACCGACGGCCTGGATACGCCGGAGCGCCGGGCGGTTCATATCGAAGACACCTTCGTCCCGGTCGATCCGGCGGCGCTACCAGGCCGACTGGCCGCTGCGGGGTTCACCGATGCGCTCGTTGAGCAGGCCGGAGACCGGATTCGCTTCGCTGCTCGCGCTCCGAGGAGCTGCTGAGGTACAAAGGTCATCAAAAGTGCGTCAGGGGATCAAAGCTGAGGCTGTCGCCAAATGACCTCAGGTTTAACTGCGGTAATAGCCGCCGAGGACATCGGGCGCGAACATGCCACGCGTGGGCTCGCCCCGACTCCATTCGACCGAGAACCGGTAGGCGTTGGCACGCAGCAGCCGCGCCCGATCGAGATCCTGCAAGAGCACGTGGAGGTCGCCGTGGCCAACTGCGTCTCCCGGTGGTTGCAGCCGGATCTCAGTCCGGTCCGGGCCATGGCGCAACAACAGACAGAATCGCTGAACAGTTAGGGGCGGTCATTTTCCTGATCGCCCACGCTCTCGAGCCTGCGCTTGACAAGCCCTGCCGAATTTAGTATGAGAAGAACAGGGCAGTTACGAAAAGGGGGCATTCGCATTGTTTCGTGGGACACTCATCGCGCTCGCTGCGTTCCTGACTACCGCCTGCGTGTCCTCCCAGACATCGGCATCACCCCCCTCGCCAACGCCTGCGCCCACCCCGACCATAGCCAGCTGCCGCGTCAACATCCAACTCACCGGCCAGTTTCCGCGCAGCCGAGCAGGGATTGCCGCCGTTACGGTAAGCGGATCCGGAGCTAGCAGGAAATCCTCGGTCGATATTTCGACTGCGCTTGGCGGCGCGAGTGCATTTGTCGAGCTGTCGTGGACCAGAACCGTCGTCAACATGGTCGTCAGTAACTACGGTGGCCTAACGCCGCATGGGTTTGTCACCAACCCTTCGGGATTGAAGATCAGCCAGGATGGAAGGATCACGACCTTCACGGACGTAACTACTTACGACGACGGGGGCTCAAAGTTCGACACGGCCAACGGCAGCGTCGATTGCTCGACTGCTTGAGCGCAAGAGAGCCCACGGCCACGTGCAGATTATCTGAGTGGCCCTGATATCTTCATGGTTACGCCTGCGATTCCGGAGGCACTGGTCGCGGCGCCCGAAGGCCTGACCCTCAGTCGCCGACGACGCGATCCTTGCCGGTGCGCTTGGCGTTGAGCAGGTTCTCGTCGGCGCGCTTGAAGAAGGAAAAGGCGTTGTCCTCCTCGGGGCGGTAGGTGGTGACCCCGGCGCTGACGGTGAGTGCCTGCGGCTGCACCCCATGGGTCTCGTCGGCGTAGGGGCTGTTTCGGATCTCGGTTAGGACGCGTTCGGCGACTGCGCGCGCGGTATCGAGGTCGCCCTCGGCCACGATGATGCAGAACTCGTCGCCACCGTAGCGGACGACAACGTTCGCCTTGCGGCTGTGCCGTGAGATGGAGTCGGCGATGTGGCGGATCACCTTGTCACCGACGGCGTGGCCGTGGTTGTCATTGATCACCTTGAAGTTGTCGATGTCGAGCACGATCAGGGAGAGTGGGGCCTTGCTGCGGGAGGCACGGCTCAGCTCTCGCTGCAGGCTCTCCTGGAAGAAACGATAGTTGTAGAGCCCGGTCAGACTGTCCGTGAGCGCCTGCTCCTCGCTGGCAACGAGGCGCTCGAGCATCACCAGGCTGTTCACCGCCTGAGCCGCCAGCATTGACAGAAGGTGCAGGTCCGACTCGGGGTCGCGGCTGGGTTCGCTGGCGAAGATTCCGAGCGTACCGCGCATCCGGTCCTGCTGCAGCAGCGGCGTTATCGTGATCGATCCCGTGACTGCGGGCCGGCCGAGCAGGTATTGAGTCCACGGGCTCTGAGAGGCATCCGGGACCGAGAGCGGTCGCTTGGACTGGACGACGAAGTCGCTCATTTCGACCAGCAGCCGGCGCAGATCACCGGTGCCGTTCGGCTCCGGGCCGGTGTAGGCCTCTTCGCGCTCACCCTGCTCGCCGACGAGCAGCAGCAGAGCTCCCTGACCGCGGAGAAGGCGGCTGCCGAGGTTCAGGATCATGTCGCTGAGCACCTCGTAGCTCAGGTTGGTCATGATGCTGTCGAAGGCGCGCAACACGCTCAACTCGTCCTGGTGCTTGTAGTTCTGAGCCACCACATGCTGGACGAGCGTGTGGACGAGATTCGCCGCCTCCATGATGTTGGTCTGGGGGACGACCGGCACCTCCATGGCGGCCTTCATCAGGTTGTCGGGATGGACCGGCAGCGAACGCGCCAGCTCGTAGACGGTGGCAAAGTCGGGCGTGGAGATTGTGAACGGTCCGCTGACCAGCCGCCCGAGCAGGTGGTGGCCGTCACAGATGGGGATCACCAGGTGGCCGATCTGGGCGCCGTCGTAGCGCAGCTGCGGGCCGGTAAGGTCGGGGGGAGCCGATGAGGTCGGCACCATCTCGCAGCGACCGAAGTTCTGCATCAGCATGCAGAAGTCGTTCTGAGGCACCCCGGGCGGGATCTGGTAACCGTCTGCCGAATCGGCAGCAAGGGCAATGCCCGTACGGGCTGAAAAATTCTCCAGGGCCGCCTTCATCACATCGTGGTTGATGATGTAGGAGAGGCGGACCGTCGCCGTTTCAGAGGTCAATTAGGGAATCACAATCCTGGGCAGCCGAGAACTCGGTCATTATAGCTATGGCTCCTATGTAACTTGTACAGGGCGCAGCGTCTTTTCACCATCTGCCGAAGTACCCTTGACAACCCCTCGTTCGTAACCTTCGATAATCGATACACGACGGTCAAACCCGGATGCATGACGTTCTCCTCCATTACCTTGAAGTCAACTTCGCGGAGATCGCGGAGCAGCTGGCGCACGCCCAGCCGTCGGCGCCTGTCGCGGACCAGCGGGCTGCCGCCGCCGAGCGTCTTCGGGGCCTGATCCGGCGGCTCCGTGGTGGCGCCCTCCAGCTTCCCGAGGCGCCCCACCCGTCCGAGCTGGCGGCGGCCGACCTGACGGCGGCGCTCAACGGCGAGCTGACCCAGCCGGAACACCAGGTCCTGGAGCATTTCTTCGAGTTATTTGCCCGCTCCATGGAACGGACTCAGCGGAACGTTACGCCGGCAGCAGCGCCGGCGCCGGCCGCGGAGCCCGAAGTCCGCGTCGCGGAGGCCCAGCCGGAGATCCCCGAAGTGCCGGCCCCCGCTGCTGAGCCCCAGGAGGCGGCAGCCGAGGCGCAACCAGAGATCGCCGAAGCCGAGCCAGCGGTCGTTGAGCCCGAACCGGCGCGAACGGCTATCGCCGAGCCTGAACCGCCGCCAACGCCTATCGCCGAGCCTGCAGCTGAACCTGAAGTGCCCCCTCCGCCGGCAGAAGCAACCCCCGCCGCTCCCGGGCCAGCCTCCCGCCTGGTGCCCGAGCACATGGCCGGCCCGCTGCAGACGGTCCTACTGGCAGCGGCGCAGCAGGCTCTCGACCTCCTCCAGGTCGATGCCAGCCAGGTCTACACGGTCGACGAAAACCGGCGCTTTGTGCTTCGAGCCGGCGTGCCGACGGAATCGCTCGCCGCGCCCGAAGGCGGCGGGACTATGAACAGTCACCTCCTCCGCCGGGCTCTGGAGCACAACGAGGTCTTCACCGTTGAAGACCTGGCGACCGAGGACCTCAAGCCTGACGAGCTGAGCTGGCTCGACGCCGGCTACCACGGCTTTGCGGCGATTGCGCTCGCCCCCCCGCTCGAGCGCCCCGTCGGAGTGCTGGCGTTACTCCGCCGTACACCCTGGCGCCTCGACCGGCGCGACGCCGTACGCCTGGAAGACCTCGCCGGCGAGGCGGTGGCTGCGCTGCGGGCACACAGCCTTGCGATCAAGGTCGAAGAGGTCGCGGTCCTCCAGGAGAGGATCAGCCTGGCGCGCGAAATCCACGATGGGCTCGCTTCCGACCTGGCTGCGGTGGTGGCTCTCTTCAAGTATTACGAGCAGCGTCGGGAGCGCGACCCCGAGGACGCGGCACAGTTGCTGCCCCAAATTCGCTCCATGACGGAAGAGATCCTTGCCGGGGCGCGGAATATCCTCCAATCGCTCCGGCCCAGGACGATTCGCTCCGAGGGCCTGATGGCGTCGGCCATCAAAGCTGTCGACCAGTTCGGGCGGGTCAACCTGGTTGAGACGACGGTGGACATCCGTGGCGAGGAGAACGGTCTCAGTCCAGAGGAGAAAGAGGTTATATTCCAGGTCCTGCGGGAGAGCCTGTCCAACATCCGCAAGCACTCCCAGGCGCGCAATGTCTGGGTAACGCTCGATCTCTCGGCCGTCCCCTGGGTCATGACCGTGCGCGACGACGGTCGAGGCTTTGACGTCCGACGGGTGGCCGAGGATCCGAGGAAAGCCGGCTCCTACGGCCTGGTCGGGATGCGGGAGCGCGCCGAGCTGCTCGGTGGGACGATTGAGATCGTGAGCCAGTTCAATGAGGGGACGATCGTCACCCTGATCGGACCGCCGGACAACCTGTGACCGACCGGGTCAGGGTGCTCGTGGTCGACGACCGGCCCATCTTTCGGGCTGGGGTCCAGGGCATGCTCAAGAACTTCCCCGAAATCGAAATCGTGGGGGAAGCGATCACCGGCCGCCAGGCAGTCGATCGAGCCAGGGCACTCCGGCCGGACGTCGTTCTGATGGATCTGAACATGCCCGAGATGGGCGGGGTCGCCGCCACCCGGGCGATCAAGGCGGACGACCCCGATCGGGTGATCCTGGCGCTTACCGTTTCCGAAGCGGAAGAGGACATCGTGGAGATGGTCGCCGCCGGCGCTTCGGGGTATGTTCTCAAGGACGTCGACCCGACGAGCCTGGCCCATACCATCCAGGAGGCTCACGCCGGGCGCTTCCAGTTGGATGAGCTCCTGACCCGTCGGGTGATCATGCGCCTGGGATCAGCCCTCCGGCAACCCCACCGCCGGCCTTCGGAGCCGCTCACGGACCGCGAAACCGAGATCCTCCAGATGGTCTGCCAGGGCAAGGGCAACCGCATGATCGCCCAGCGCCTCGGCCTGAGCGAGGGGACCATCAAGTCCCACCTGCGCAACCTCTACAGGAAGCTGAAGGTCCAAACTCGCGCCGAAGCGGCCGCATACGGCGCAACCATAGAGCGATAACGAACAACCGTTCGCAGCCAGATGGCTATTAACGCCACCCTGGCGATAGATTTACGTCCGCGGGTTAGCGGACGTACATTGTGCAAACCCAAAGGGCGTCCTAT